>RCNI01000070.1_pt1 | contig 64862 bp, 50 predicted proteins | sample 2041151 | NCBI WGS metagenome assembly RCNI01 (sample SAMN09708214, study PRJNA481090) | feces metagenome | isolation source: feces | place: Antarctica: Albino Rookery
CCGCATCTATGATGCGGCAATCCAAAAACTGTTTACTTCATTTCACTGAACATCAAAACCTCTAATCATGCACACAGATCAAGGATTGATTACATGCGCTGTATTTGCCTCCCAGCCATTGGAAAAGCCTGTAACATAGGCACTGTGATGAGCCTCGGCTTTCATTGTAAACACACCGGTATCGCCTCTCTCGGGTAATGCCGCCGCAGAAACTTCTGTACTGTGATTTTCAAAATTGTCTTCCGTCGTCTTAATTTTTTTAAATTCTATTGCATAGGTGTAATGTACCCGCACAGTCAAATGGGCCGTTTTACTGCATGTTGTCGTTGCTGTACCGGACGACTTGCCTGCCGTAACGCTTGCGTTGCATCTTGCATTTCCAATCATTCCCTGAGCCGTACGATCTGCCGCCGAAGCAGGCAGCACCAGAACCGCAGTCAGAAGCATAACTGCCAGACACACTGCAAAAATCCGTTTATTTGTTTTTTTCATTTTGTTCTCCTTTCATGCACGCAGATCAGCCACGCTTGTGCAGGACTGATCAATCATCATCTTACCGAAGAAAATCACATGAAGAAAGGCATTGGACTCACCTCCTGGAATATTCTAGAGGAGGACTCCTCTTATTTGTACCATCTCTTGGTAAAAGTAAACAGATAATTCACTTTTATTCGCAATTTCATTGTATCCCTTGTCACTCTTTTTGTCAATAACAAATTTTGTTATTGACAAAATTTTATTATTAAAGAACATCCTTGACAGTGCCGGATTATTTGATTATGATATTTACGGATTAGGTACATCTGTATGGGAGGGATATCAATGAGCACAGAACCTGAAAAATATCCCGGTTTTACATTGGAGGAAAATCTCAAAAAAGCAGTTACGGAATTGCTGATCCTGGTCCTTCTATCTGAAGAAAATCGCTATATCAACGAGCTGACCTCACTCCTGAACGAAAGAAGTCACGGAATCTTGTCTGTGGTCTTTCCCTACGGGGCTGTTTATCGGCTCGAAGAATCGGGGTATATCGAAGAATGCGGAAAAAAGGTCGCACCCGACGGACGCAGAAGGCAGTACTACCGAATTACCGACACAGGGCGCATTCGTCTGCAGCAATTGCTGAAAACTTACAGACAATTCTCCAAAGGTGTTGCAGCTGTACTGGAGGAAGGAGATAACGAAAAATGAGATCGTGCATGACAATCTATCGAAAACAAGTCAGAAGTCATCTGCACTGCTGCGGTTCAGCAAAGCGCCGGCTGACTGCAAAACTGGACACCGCACTCAATTCCTATCTGGAAGAAAATAAGGATCCTTCTGTCGAGGATCTCTGCACTGCATTCGGCCCTCCCGAATCAATGGCCCAGCTTCTGATGGAAGCTTTAAACGATGCAGACAAATCCCGGTATCGCAGCGCCATTATCTGGAAGCGTATTGCTGTATCCGCAACTGCGGTATTACTGCTTGTATCGGCGATGTATATTTTCTTTATAAAGCAATATCACAACATTACCATTGTTTACGAAGATACGGTAAGCGAAACCTATGATATCTTTGGGGAGGAATAATCATGAAAAGATTTGTTATATTCTTATCATGTCTTCTTTTATTGCAAGCTTTTTGCTTGTGCCCAACCCTGGCAGCCACAAATGATGAAAATGTTGAGATAATTTCTAGCCAAGTAATTTCCCTAGGGAATGGGATAACCATTGAGGATGTTCTAACTGCAAAAGACAATCAAAGTATATTATCCTCAACAACTCCAAAGGGGCGTACAGCAACCCGCACGCAATCTATAAAAGACAAAGGCAGTACCGTTGCCGTCATTACAGTTCAAGCATCATTCCGCTTTGATGGCTCAACTGTTACCACCGTCTCCAAAAGTGTTACCCGCAAAGACACTTATGATGGATGGAAATATGTCGAAAATTCGTTCACCGCTAATGGTGGCTGCGTAACACTGGATGGTAAAATCACGAAACATTTGGTATTAAATATTCCGTTTAAATTTTCAATTACCTGTGACAAGAATGGCAATATTTCCTGATGAACTGTGGCTTCCTATTCTTGAACCGGTATAAATCACGAAGCGTCGGATATCTTTTTTTCAGGAATGATATCCGACACTTTTTTCATTTGCTGCCCTCCTGGAAGTTTATCCACAAGATCTGTTGAAACTGTCTGACTGAGTTCAGGCAGTTTGTTTAATTTGTATAAATTTCTACTTTCTTTTGGTAAATTTATTGTATCTTATCCCAACAGCTTTGTCAACAGTATTTTAAGTTTTTTTGAATAATTTTCTGTCGAAAACGAAAATAATTATTAAATCAAATTCAATATTCGAAACTTTCCGAAACATTTTCGATTTTCCAAAAGCTCTTTTTCATGTCCCTCGGGCCTGAATGTCCTTCTTTCGGCTTCACTTAAAAAACTCCCTGCGAAATACAAAAAAATCCACAGCTCCGTGCGGAAAGCTGTGGATTTTTTCTGCAGAACCCATTTGCAGGCGGATTTTCCGAATGTCAGAATCGCCTATAAAAAACAGCTGCAGAATCTTACAATTCTGCAGCTGCTCCTGTTTCAGACGGGGACCTTCCGGTCCCCGCCCGGGTAATGACGATGATTTGCTTAGTTTTTGTAATCGGTTACAAAACGCATCATCAGTGCGGCGACCTGTGCACGCTCTGCACCTTCAAGCGGTGCAAAGAGGCTGCCGTCGCCCTCGCCTACCAGCAGTTTGGCTTCTGTGATTGCATCGACTGCTGCTCTGGCGTAAGGACTGATCTGGTCAGCATCCTTGAAGTCGGGCTCTGCCTTCTTCTGCAGTTCGATGCCTGCATACTGGCAGTAGCGATACAGGAAAGCTGCCATTTCCTGACGGGACACAGGCTTGTTGGGCTCAAAGGTCGTCTCGGAAGTACCGTAGACGATGTGGTTCTCAACTGCCCATGCTACGTAAGGAGCATAGTAGGTGCTGCTGTCATAGTCCGTGAAGGAGGTTTCCCGGTTGCCGTTCTTGTCAACGCCAGCCAGTCTGCCAAGAACTGTGACATACATTGCACGGCTCATCGGCTGAGTGGGTCCGAAGGTGGTCTTGGTCAGACCTGCAAACAGGCCCTGCTCAACTGCACCATAGATGTACTTCTCTGCCCAGTAGCCTTCTTCTACGTCGTCGAAGCGGAAGGGAGGCTCAACAGGGTCTACGGGATCGGGATCGACGGGCTCAGTGTAGGGGTAGCCGTGCAGCTCCCACTCGACAATACGGGTGGATTTGAAGTATTCCGAATTATCGCCGTTAAGGATATTCAGACGGAAGATTCTGCCATTGATGGGAGGCACCAACTCATCCACAGTCTTATCCTCGGTATTGTTTCTGTGGCTGCAAACAACGGTCCAGATGGAATCGTCAGCCAGCTTCTCCTGCAGGGCATTGCCTTCCAGAGCCAGCAGCTCATCAACCGTGATCTTGGAGGTATCCAGGGTTTCCAGATCATAGTCAACGGTATTTCTGCCGCTGCCGTCACCAACCTTACCGCCGCCTGTGTTGACGACGACCCACTTGAGAATGGTGTTCTCGGTCTTGAGGTCAGCTGCAATCCACGACTTCTGGAAAGAACCGCCCGGGCACCACTTGGTGTCGAGGCTGCCATCGTTGATCTTGGCAGTGGTTTCTTTTGCACTCTCGCCGCCCTTGTTGGTAGCGCCAATGATGTAGCCCTTGCTATTATCCGGATCCAGAAGCAGGTTCTCGGGAATCTTGGAGCCTTCGCCGACAATGATGGTCAGAACGCTGCTGTTTTTCGCATCGTTCTTGTCCGTGAAGACAACCGTATAGGTTTTGTCAACGGAGGTATCGATGGTGGTGCCACACTCATGGCCTTCTGCCAGAGAGGAGATTTCCCAATCATACACAGGAACCTGCTCTGCATAGTCAGCAGCGGTAAAGCTAATACCGTTGATGCGGACTTCTGCCAGCTTATCAAAGTTGTTCTCGTAGAGGGAAATCAGAGGCTTGGTGTAGTCATTCAGATCCTTGGTGCCCTTTTCCTTGGCCAGTTTGACAGTTTTGCCGTTAAGCAGGTTTACAGGAGAATAGGCAACAGGATGCTGCTCGTTGAAGACGATATCGGTGGAAAGCTTGCCGGTATACTTCATCAGGGTATCCAGGCTGGTTCTCTCAACGGTCTTCTCGCTCAGATCGAAACGGTTGTTGGAAATGTTTGCAAAATCCAGAGATGCATACTCGCCTTCGGCGATGAAATGCTCCAGATTCAGGCCGGAAATATCCAGCTTGGTCAGACCGGTACAGCCGCTGATGTCCATGCTGTTCAGCTTGGGCATATCAGCAAAGAGGCTGTTGTTCAGCTCGGTCAGTGCGGTGTTGTTATTGAACTTGATCTCAGTCAGGCCGGGGATCAGATCCAGACCGGTCAGATCGTCGATCTGCAGATTGCTCAGATCCAGAGGACCCTCGTACTCCTTCAGGGAGTTCTCGGTGGTGCCGATCTGGGTCTTGACTGCAGTCAGAAGATCAGGATTGGGGAACTGGTCCTTGCCCAGGATGCCGGAAGGAATCTCCAGCTTGCCGTTGTTGACCAGCAGGACCAGAGGCTCGGAAACGTTGCCCACATAGTCTTCCATAGTGATGGACAGCGTATTGCCGTTCTGAATATCCCAGCCGACACGGGCGCCGCTGGTAGCACGCTGACGGTAACCGGAATTCTTGTTGTCAACGCTCATGTGAACACGGTACCAGTCCATCAGCTTGGGGGTCTTGAGGAAAAGGGTGTTACCACGCAGATATACATCATTGAGCGTCAGAGGACGTGCGTAGGTATCCTTGAGCTTACCCTGGAAGCAGATAGGCTCACTCTTGGTGCCGTCTGCGGAAACAGTGCGAACCTCCAGCAGGTAATCATAACGCTCTCTTACGGGAACAGGAACCTTGAAGCTGGTGGCATCGGCAGGAGCAGTTGCGGTGAATACCTGATCACCCTCGTAGTTCTTGCCGTAGTTGAGCAGGCTGACAGTCAGCTCGTAGTGATCGAACTTGCCCTCTGCAGGAGCAGTCCAGTGTGCATCCACCACGCCGCTTTCTGCGTTGGCGGACTGTGCGGACTTCGTGTTGTTGGGGTTGACCTGAGTTGCCTGAGGAACAGTCAGCTCAGAGACCTTATCTGCAAAGTTGTAGGTCACGGTTGCAGGCTCACTCTCGGTGCCGTCTGCGCCCACTGCGGTCAGTCCAATGGTAATTTCGCCGGTAACAGGTGCGTTCTTGACGTAGAAAGCATCGCCGTAGAGGCCGCCTGCAAAGGACTTTTTGCCTTCGCTGTCGGTAATGTAAACATTGTACTGCTTGACTTCATCGTATTCGGCCTTGTCCCATGCCAGCTCAAGCTGACCGTCTGCAAATGCATTCTTCAGGGTCAGACCGGTGGGAGCAGCGGGAGTATGGTCGCTGCCGTCGCTGACGCGGATGGAGCCCAGGTTGATCTGGAATTCCTTTTCGGTGCCGTCAGCAATCAGGTAGATAGCTGCGATGTTCTTGCCCGCGTAATCAGCCAGAGCGATGGAATCAGTGACCCAGCCGCCTGCGGTTGCGCTGCTGTCAAGATCCAGCTCAACAACTTTGTCGGGAGCGTCCTTCATAACCAGGCCGATCTTGGCAGGAGTGCTGCCCTTTACCTTCTGGTAAGTAACATCCAGAACGGAGTTGGCAGAAACCTGCAGGTCAGTCTTGAAGATGTGAGCGGTGTTCTTGCCATCCAGCTCGCCGTACAGAACCAGAGAGGAACCGCCGTCATAAGCGCCGACCTGGGTGTAGGGAGTCTGCATGGGCTCAAAGTTGCTGTTCTTACGGGTTTCCTTCTGGCCGTAGTCGAAATCAGCACTGAGCTTCTTTTCGCCGGTGCTGTCGATCCACCACTGCCAGGTGGGAAGGATCTCCTGAAGGTTCATGTTGGTCCATTCTTCATCAGCGGAAACGGTGCCGTTCTTGAAATACTGCATGCCGTGGCCGGTGTTGAAGTTGGAGTAGAAGGTAGAGCCGCCAATGACGGAACGCTCGGAAATGAAGTCAGCAACGCCGACCCAGCCGCCTGCCTTGGACAGGCCGATATCGGAGCGGTTCACGCCGCCGTTCACCTTGCCGGTGTGGGTGGGGTCAACCTTAGGACCGGAGAAGTACATACGCTCGCGCTCTGCGATCATCCACTGGTAGTCAGGATTCTGGTTGGGGCTTTCGCCGTTCCAGGGACCGGTCCAGCCCAGGTTGTCGGTCAGTCCGCGATGGTAGTAATCGGAAGGAGTGAACAGAGCCACGCTGGCAACGGGGTTGTGATCGTTCTGCTTGTCCTTGTACAGTTCAGGGACATCACGCTCGGAAGAGTGGTCGCCGTTGAGGTGGCCCTGGTTGCTCTCGACACCGTAGAATGCGGTTTCGTACGGATCCCACGGACCTGCTGCCAATTCATTTTTCTCAGAGCTGACGCCCCAGGGCCAGCCATAGTTGACAAAAACGGAATCGCAGTAACGGTTTTCACTGGAGCCCAGCCAGCCCTTCTTGCCGCCGAAGCTGTTGCCCACGTTGTAATACTGGACATAAAGACCGGCATCGCGGATAACCTTCATGAAATCCTTGAAGCTCTGGTCGGAGTTTTCCTCGTTGTTGAAGAAATAGCCGTCGAAGCCGTAATACTTGGCCATTTCAACCATCTTGTTTGCTACGGGGAAGCCGTTTTCTGCATCCCGCTCAAACATATCGGAGCAGGTCTGTCCGGGACGGCCTGTGGGATCGAAGTAGATACAGGCGATGGACAGAGCACCGTTCTTGTGCGCAGCATTGGTGTATGCAGCAGTAGGCAGGTTCACAATACCGAACTCAAAGCCTCTTGAAGTCCACCAGCTGTCCTTGGGGCTGTCATAAAAAGATTCCGGCGTATCATAGGGAACAGCTCCGTGCCAGGGGCAGAAGAAGTCCGTGTACTGCCAGAAGTTCATACAAAGGTTGGAAAAGTCGTTGTTGTACAGCGGGCTTTCGAAGAAAGCGTTGCCGTAGTCACCCTGCATCAGCATGACCTTTGCCTTGCCGTCCAGGGTAGGATTGGCCTGTGTGGCCTGGAACAGATCATTTCTCTTCTGAAGGGGAACATGTGCTACGAGATACTCGGAGAACGGGTCCGTAGCAGGATCCCAGTCCCGGATTTCCTGGATCCGGTAACCCTTCAGGTCGGGCTGTGCCGACTTCAGGCCCCGGTAATCATCGGGCAGAACACTGTCTGCTGCAAAAACTGCAGGCAGGCAACTGGCAACCATTACAACTGCCAGCACGGCAGCCATAGTTCTGCTTGCCAATGATCTGTGATTGTGTTTTTTCATAATTTGCCTCCTCTATAAATGTGAAAACGTGCGCATAGGATTTTTTCTGAGAAGCCACCCCCATTTCTATGAGACATCCAAGGGAATACCAACTCCGGCAGGCTTCGCCGGAGCACATTTTCAGACGCATCCCTGTTAATGCCTCACTTCTCCTGTATATAGTTTTATCACAGTTTTATGCATAATACAATCGGTCATTTTGGACATATTTAACATACTTTTCTGATCACAATTCACAATCAAATTGTACATTATTTTTACCGTTTTCGATCGTACACCAGAACTCTCTCAAATTGGTAAAGATATTGTCCATTTAGCGCCCTAAACTGAATTCAGGAAAAAATCTGTGCACCTGCGGCACCCTCTCCCCCATCCCGAAGCGCACCCGAATCAAGCGCAGTTTCCCATGCAAACCAAAATACGACTGCAGCACAGCACCGCCGCCGGAATTCCCCCGTTTTTCCGAAGTGTCCGCAAACGGTAGCGCCAGCTGCACACCGCCCGCACTTCCCCGGGGACAGAATGCATCTTGTCTGGCCGGCATTTTTTCGGTATAATAGACAGGCAAATTCTTTTTAAGAAAGCGAGAAATCCATACCCATGAAAAAAATTTTTGCTCTTTCTCTGGCACTGCTGCTGATACTGTCCCTGGGCGGCTGCCTGGAGGATCCGGCAGCTGCGTCACTTCCGGCAGACGGTTCCTCCTTTTCCATACAGTTCATCGATGTCGGTCAGGCAGATGCTGCACTGATTCAGTGTGACGGTCAGTATATGCTTATTGACGGTGGAAACCGGGACGATTCCAACCTGATTTACAGTATTCTGGAACGAAACCACATTTCCAATCTGGACATCGTCGTGGGAACCCACGCCCACGAGGACCACATCGGCGGTCTGCCGGGTGCCTTTGAATACGCCAGCGCCGATCTGACCCTCTGCCCCGTAACCGAGTACGACAGCAAGGTTTTTTCCACTTTTGCCGATGCCGCACAGCGCAAAGGCGGCGGCATCACCGTCCCTCAGGTCGGTGACACCTACCCGCTGGGCAGTTCTCTTGTGACCATTCTGGGTGTAAACAGCGGCCCCGACACCAACGACACCTCCATCGTACTGCGGATCGACTACGGCCGCACTTCCTTCCTCTTTACGGGAGATGCAGAAGCCGCCGCAGAAGAAGTGATCACGAACAGCGGTGCCAATCTTTCCGCAACGGTTCTGAAGGTGGGCCACCACGGCAGCGAAACCAGCACGGGCTACCGCTTTCTGCGGGAAGTCATGCCGCAATACGCTGTCATATCCTGCGGCAAAAACAACAAATACGGTCATCCGGATGAGGTTGTCCTCAGCCGTCTGCGGGATGCGGATGTCACCGTGTTCCGCACAGATCTGCAGGGCGATATTTTCTGCACCTCAGACGGTCAGGATGTGCGCCTGACCTGCACACGCAATGCGCAGGCCGACACCATCGGCCTGCCCAGCAGTCATGAAACCGAGTCCCGGACAGACCCGGAAAGCGCATATGTCGTCAATCTCAACTCCGGGAAATTTCATCTGCCGGACTGTTCCAGTGCAAAGCAGATTCCTGAACAGAACCGTCAGGAAATTACCTGCACCCGGGAAGAACTGATCGGACAGGGATACGTTCCCTGCAAGCGATGCAATCCATAACCGTTTCCCGGGAACAGCACCGGGTACCATTTTCGATTTTCTCTCTCAGCGGGCATCTGTGTTTCAGCGCAGGTGCCCGCTGTATTTTACTGGTCATTTTGACCTGCCGCAATTTCCGAAGTGCTCCTCCTGTACCGAAAAAATTCCGCAGGCAGTTTCCGGGACCTTCTCCCCTGCCGTTTCTGCACGTTCCGCACCTGCTTTTTCCTTGTTTTTCCGGAAAACTCCCCGCAAATACGAAAATTTTCATTGCATCCGAAAAATTTCTATTGTATAATAGTCTGTCAGCCACAAAATGCAGCTGACACATAAAATCTCTTAGGGAGGTGCCTCCATGCTGAACAGAGAAGCTCTGTCAGATGCTCTGACAGAAAAAATGATCCGGGAGAATCAAACCGGAAACTATCGGTCCTTTGCTTTTCAGGACGACTCCATAATCCGAAGAAAAAATATCGCTTCAGATGCCCCCAGTGTCTGGCGGCCTGCCTTTGTTCATGACATCGACAAGATCCTCCACTGCCCCTACTACAACCGGTATTCCGACAAAACCCAGGTGTTTTCTCTTTTCCGGAACGATGATATCACCCGGCGAAGTCTGCATGTGCAGCTGGTTTCCCGGATTGCCCGGACCATCGGCCGTGCGCTGCATCTGAACGAAGACCTGATTGAGGCCATCGCTCTGGGGCATGACATCGGCCACCCGCCCTTTGCACACACAGGAGAACTGTTTCTCAACCGGCTTTACCATGCCCACACCGGACGGTATTTCTGCCACAACATCCACTCTGTCCGGGTTCTGGACCGGATTTTTCCGCTGAACATCAGTCTGCAAACCCTTGACGGCATTGCCACCCACAACGGTGAAGTGGAGCTGGAGGAATATCATCCGGAACCTGTCCGGAATTTCCGTGAATTCGATGATCGGATTGAAAAATGCTACACCGACCCCGGATGGGCCAACAAAATCATGCCCTCTACCATGGAAGCCGCCGTGGTCCGGATCTCCGATATCATCGCCTACATTGGAAAAGACCGGCAGGATGCGGCTCGGGTGAACATTGTGCAGGAAAACGAATTTGTCAGTCACGGAATCGGTTCCATCAATTCCGAAATGATCCACAACCTGATTGTCAACATCATTGAAAACAGCTACGGAAAGCCCTATATCTGCATGGACCATGACCACTACAGGGCGCTCAGTGCCGCCAAACGGGACAACTATGCCAAGATATACCGCAGTCCCGTGACCTCCGCTCAGCTCTCCTCCACCGTCCAGCCCATGATGGAAGCGCTTTACGGACAGCTTCTGGACGATCTGCTGCACCGGAACCTGCATTCTCCCATATTCATGCATCACATCGATTATGTCAATCAGAGTCACTACCGGCGGGATGTCCCCTATGAATCCGCCGATCCCAATGATCTGGTCACCGACTACATTGCCAGCATGACCGATGACTACTTTGTGGAGGTCCACCGCTATCTTTTCCCGGACAGCCCGTATGTTGTACAGTACAAGGGATATTTTCCGGAGGAAAACCCTTGAGTTTATACAGATTGAGAAAGGTTATTCTATGTTTGAAGCCGTATTGAATGAAATCAAAGCATTTGACCGCATTATCATCCACCGTCACACCAACCCCGACGGCGATGCGCTGGGCAGCCAGATTGGCCTGAAGCACCTGATTCTGGAGAATTTCCCGGAAAAGCAGGTCTATATGGTGGGCGATCCGGCAGGCCGTTATGCCTTTATGGATGACTCCGTTATGGATGAAATCCCCGACGAAGCCTATACCGGCGCACTGGCTGTGATTCTGGACCTGTCGGCACAGCATCTTGTGTCCGACAACCGCTACAGCCTCGCTTCCCGCACGGTGCGCATCGATCATCATATTTTCTGCGAAAAATTTGCAGATGTAGAAGTCGTGGACACATCTTTTGAAAGCTGCTGCGGTCTGATCACCCAGTTTGCCGTGGAATCCGGCCTGCGTATTTCCCACCTTGCCGCAAAATCCCTGTTCACCGGCATGGTAACCGATTCCGGCCGCTTCCGTTATGACTGCACCACCTCCCGCACCTTCCGTCAGGCCTCTGTGCTGATGGAACACGATCTGGACCTGAACGATATCTACCGCAACCTCTATGTAGAGGACTTTGATCGCATGAAGGCCCGTGCCCGGTTCCTGCTGAAGGTCCGGTTCACGGAACATTCCGTTGCCTACATCTATACCACCAAAGAGGAAGTGGCAGAGCTGGGAATGGACACCTTCAGCATTTCCAGAGGCATGGTCAACACCATGGCCGACATCCGGGGCGTGGATATCTGGGTCAATTTCACCGAGGAAGAAGATCACGTCCTCTGCGAACTTCGCTCCAGCCGGTTCAATATCAACCCCATTGCCGTAAAATACGGCGGCGGCGGACACGCCAAAGCCAGCGGTGCCACCGTATCCGACCGGGAAACTGCCATGGCCATGCTGGCAGATCTGGATCACATGATGACAGGAGAATAAACATGAAACAGGAAATTTTAGAAAAAATCTTACAGAAAATCAAAGAATACAACCGCATTATGCTCTTCCGCCATGTCCGCAGCGACGGCGACTGCGTGGGCGCCACAAAGGGTATGAAAGCCATTCTGCAGGCCTCCTTCCCGGACAAGGAAGTATACCTGATTGACGATGACTGCGCGGAATATCTGGCCTTTCTGGGCCCCGACGACGCTCCCATGGATGACGACTGCTACCGGGATGCGCTGGGCATTGTGCTCGACACCGGAAACACTGACCGCATCTCCAACCAGAAATACCAGCTCTGCCGGGAACTGATCAAAATCGACCACCACATTGACATCACCCCCTACGGCGATCTCTCCTGGGTGGAAGAGCACAAGTCCTCTGCCTGCGAAATGGTGGTTGAATTCTGTGCTGCTTTCCCCGATGAACTGAAAATGACCCGGGAAGCTGCCTTCTGCCTCTACACCGGCATGATTACCGACACAGGACGCTTCCGCTTCTCGGAAGTAAACGGCGATACCCTGCGCAATGCAGCCCTGCTGCTGGATCAGGGCATCGATACCGAATGGCTGTTTGCCAATCTGTATCTGGACGATTTCTCCAAATTCAAGTTCAAGGCACATCTGTACGAATGCATGCAGATCACTGAAAACGGCGTGGCATATCTGTTTGTGGACCGGGCTATGCAGGAGCAGTTCAATCTGAGCCTGGAGGCCGCCAGCACCGCCGTATCTGCCATGGATTCCATCCGCGGAAGTCTGTGCTGGCTTGCCTTTATCGAAACCGGCGACGGCTCCATCCGGGTGCGTCTGCGTTCCCGCTTCATGCACATCAACACCCTGGCAGAACAGTACCGGGGCGGCGGTCACGCCTGTGCCAGCGGTGCCACCGTCTACAGCCGCGAGGAGGCTGAGGAGCTGATTGCAAAGGCCGACGCCATGATCAAAGAATACAAGGAAAGTCATGAGGGCTGGTTATGAGAATTCTGATTACCAACGACGACGGAATTCACGGAAAAGGACTGATGGAGCTGACAAAATGGGCCTGCCGTCTGGGAGAAGTCACCGTGGTGGCCCCTGCCGTGGAGCAGAGCGCAAAGAGTCACTCCATCGAAATTCACAAGCCCTTTGCCGCCAGAAAAGTGGACTTTTTCCCCGGCGTTTCTGCCTGGACCGTAGACTCCTCCCCTGCTGACTGCGTCCGTTTTGCCATAATCGGACTGGATCAGAAATTCGATCTGGTATTTTCCGGCATCAACAAGGGCCTGAACATCGGCCGGGACATCATTTACTCCGGTACCGTCAGCGCTATCTGCGAGGCCGCCTGTCTGGGTGTTCCGGGAATTGCTTTTTCCACCGATCCGGCATCCTTTGATTCTGCCGTGCTTCACCTGGATCCCATCTGGAAAATGATCACAGACAACAACATGCTCTCCCTCAACAACCTGTACAACATCAACATTCCCCTCTGCGTCAAAGGCATCCGAATCACCCGTCAGGGCGGGCCTTATTTTTCCGATCAGTTTCAGCCGCTGGGCGATGACCTGTACCGTCCCGTGGGCAGCAGCATCTACGTAGACCACCACGACTACAGCATCGATACCGATGCAACGCTGCACGACTACATATCCATCACCCCGCTGACTCTGGAACGGACGGATATGCCCACCTTCCAGCAGCTGAGCAGCCTCAACCCCTGATGCTTCGGCTGCCTCGGAGAAATTTTCGAATACTGTCCCTCTGCAGGCCGCCGGTGCGGCCTGCTTTTTTATCCGAATTTCGGTGCCCAGGCGCAAAAAAAGGCTCCCTGTTTCCAGGGAGCCTTCTTGAATTAACGGATAGAAACTCAGGCCTCGGCCTTGACAACTGCATCCAGGGTGCAGCCCTTGTCAAATTCGATTTCGCCCTTGTAGTTCTTCAGAGTACCGGTGACAGTGATGGTATCGCCGACAGCCAGCTCTGCAGCGCCTTCGCCGGACAGACGGAAGCACTTGATCTTGTAATCATCCATGCCGCCAACAACCATGGTAACCGTGATGTTGTTGTACTTTTCGCTGAACTCGTCGTTGATCTCAGTCAGAACGCCGGTCATGGTGGCAGGCTCGTTCATAGCCAGATCCTCTTCCAGGCCGTAAGCAGCCATGGCAGTCAGAGCATCCTTGCGGGCTTCGGCAGGAATCAGCTTGCAGCCCTGGTCGAACTCGATGGTGCCCTTGTAGTTCTTGATGGTACCGACAACGGTGATGGTGTCGCCGACAGCCAGCTTGTCAGCACCTGCGCCGGTCAGGCGGAAGCACATGATGGGCTTGTCCTCAACGCCGTCCACAACCATGGTCACGGTGATGTTGCTGTACTTCTCGGACCACTCCTCAGCCTCGGTGATGACACCGGTCAGAGCCACGGGAGCGGGCATGCTCAGGCCGTCTTCCAGGCCGTAAGCAGCTTCCAGAGTCTTGGACTGGTCAACATGCTCACCCTTGCCCAGGAATCTGCAGCCCTTGTCAAACTCGATTTCGCCCTTGTAGTTCTTCAGGGTACCGGCAACAGTGATGTCGTCGCCCACGGCCAGGTCGGCAACGCCTTCGCCGGACAGACGGAAGCACTTGATGGGCTTGTCAGCCAGTTCGCCGATCTGAATGGTCACGGTGATGTTGTCATACTTTTCGCTGTAAGCGTCGTTGATCTCGGTGATCACGCCGTACAGTCTGTATTCCTCGGGCATAGCCAGATCTGCTTCCAGCTTGTAGGCAGCTTCCACGATCTCTTCGTAGCTCATGCCTTCGTCAATGATGATGGCAGCGGGAACGCGGTGTGCGAAGGAAACGGACTCGGTCTTGCCGTCTGCATCCGTCACGGTAGCAGTCAGCTTGTAGGAAACTTCTTCGGGATTCTTTTCGTCCACGTCGATGGTAACCATCTTGTCTTCACCGCGGACAATCTTGACCGTGTCGGAATCGGCAGTCCACTCGACCTCGTAAGACTCGGTGCCGATGGCAACCACACCGACTACGGTGTAGTCTGCAGGAGTAGCTTCCTGAGCATCCTTATACATGGTGTACAGGTACTCTTTTGCTGCGGTCAGATTGCTGACAGCCTCGGTCACTTCAACAGTAGCAGGCTCAGTGGTGGTTTCAGAGTTTTCCTTGGGGGTGCAGCCTGCAAAGATAGACAGGCTCAGCGCAAGCAGTGCAATGCACGAAATAAACTTTTTCATTTTCGGCTCCTTTAATCATAGATTGTGATAGCATCCGGGGAATAGACCTTGATCTGATAGGTGCCGTCGAAGGACTCAATGATGCCCTTGACATCAATGGTTTTGCCCTCGTAGACATCCTCTGTAATCAGATTGCCCTGGTCATCCACCAGAACAGCAGTACGCACCACAACAGGAAGGCCGTCGGCCTCGCAGGTCAGGGTCAGGGCTCCGAAAGAAGCGCTTTCCGGATCGTTGGTGGTATAAACCTCCCGAACCTGAAGATTCTTCATTTCCACGGAGCTGTTCATGGCCAGAGCTGCGTAGTCATATTCGGCGGGACCTTCTTCGGTCTCCACCGTGACCTTTCCGTTAACAAAGGTGTCGGCATCGGTCAGCACAAATGCAGCCGAGTGCCCATCGCTGATTTTTTGGATATTGCCGGGATCGTCGGGTTTCATCATGCGGTAACTCAGACCGGAAATCTGGTAGGTATCTGCCGGTTCGTAATACTGGACGGTTCCCACAATGCGAACCTCATTGCCAACCGACAGGATTTCCAGACCGGCGCCGGGCAGGTTAAAGCCGTAATACACGCTCATGCCGAAGTACAGATCCGTTTCCGGATCATAGGACTCCACAAATACGCTGTTGCTGCCGTCCATGACAACATTGCCATTGAACGCGACCTTAACGCCCTCGTAGTCCTTGATGTTCATTCTGAGTTCCTTCAGAGTCAGCTCGACTGCTTCCCCATAATAAAAGTCGGGGTCCTTTTCGCCGGAATACAGATTCAGTTTCCGGGCTTTTGCCTGATTCAGAGCAGCCGTGGCAGTGGAACCGTAGCGGTTGTTTGCCGTAGAGTTGGCAAGTGCCAGACCGTTCTGCAGAATTTCAATGTTCAGATTGCGGTATTCTTCCGTTTCACTGGTTCTGTACCAGACCCACACCAGATACCGTCCGCCGGTGGAATCAGGGTTCCAGTCGCCGGTTTCGGATTCGATGATAATGGATTCTGCGGAAGAAAGCTTCTCTTTTGTGAATCTGGAAGCCGCCTTGCCGTATTCCTCCACTTTTCCTGTGGATTCCGGCGTGTTGATTGCCAGATATCTGGCCTTGAGCACACCTGCGGAATTTACAGTGGCAGGAACATGGAAATGGGTGGTATCGCCGTCAACAAATGTCTTGACAGTGACCTCCTGCTTGGCAGTTTCCGAATTCATATTCAGCTGGACGGAGCCGGCATAGTCCACTTCCTCGGGAAGTGTTGCTTCAGACGGCACCGCAGTTTCCGACGTCTCCGCTGCATTCGGAGCGGATTCTGTCGGTTCCGTGCCCTGCCGGCAGCCGGACAGGCATCCGGCTGCCAGACATACGAGCAGAGAAAGCGCAGTAAATCTGATGCGTGCAGTTTTCATAGAGCGTTTACTTTTTAGCCGCTGTATTCACACTCATCAATAGCTTCCTGGAAAGCCTTGTTGATCATGCCGTCCACATCGCCGCCGGCATCACCGGTCAGGCACTTGCACATCAGAGCGCCGACCTGAGTACGGGCAGTAGAAGAGCCGTTGAATGCAGGAGAGGTGTAGTAAGCAGATTCCTGATCCAGGCAGAGCTTTGCACTCAGAGCAGAGATGTAGTTGCCGCCGTCAGCCTTTGCCAGGAAGTCAGCATACACAGGGTTGCTGCCAACGGACTTGATTACGGGAACGTAACCGGAAGCCATGGAGAACTCAGCCTGGAATTCGACGGTGGTGGCCAGGTACTTCACGAACAGCCAGGAAGCAATGACTTCCTGAGGATTCTTCTTCTGGAAGATGCACAGGCTGGGGCCCTGAGAGATAACCTTCTTGTTCTGAACGTCAGCCTGAGGAATGGTGGCAACGCCCACTTCGAAGGGGTAATTGCCGTCTGCATCGGCCTTGGGACGCTGATGAACAGCACCGGCAGAGGAACCGATGGACATGTAGCTTCTGATGCCGCTGTCTGCGGTGAACAGGCCGGAGGTGTAGGAACCGTACAGGGTCTGGGTGGTCAGGTAGCCCTTCTCGTACCAGTCTCTGAACTGCTTGACAAATGCCTTGTTGGCATCGTTGTTGAACACGTAGTGGTCACCGGATGCGCTGGTGTAGGGGGAGTTGAGCTGCTCGCACATGGTGATGAACCAGTTTGCTTCGCTGTCGTAGCCCAGAGGGATGGACTCGGGGTCGATCTCCTTGATCTTTGCGCACAGAGCTTCCATCTCTTCCCAGGTGGTGGGAACAGTCAGGTTGTTTGCATCAAAGAAGGTCTTGTTGTAGTACAGGACCTCGGTGGACTTGGAAAGAGGCATGGTGTACATCAGGCCATCGCCGAACTGACGGCCTTCGTTGTAGTAGCCTTCGATGAAGTCAGCCTTCTGCTCATCGGTCAGGCCCATGATCTCGGTGGAGCCGTCGGCTCTGGTCACAGGGATCTGGCTGTCGATCATGTTGTCCAGAGTAACAACGGACTTTGCCAGGTTGTACAGGGCCACATGGTCGGGATAGCAGTAAGCGATGTTGGGCTGGTTGCCGACGGTGATCTCGGTGGAGATCTGGTCACGGACATCGTCGTAACCGCCGACGGAAGAGTGCTCAATGTGGATGTTGGGGTAGAGCTTGTTGAACTCCTCAATGTAGTTGTTCAGGACTTCCACCAGGTTGCTGCCCATAGTGTGGTAGAACTTGATGGTGACTTCGCTTCCGTCATAGCCACCTTCGGGAACATCGAAGTTGGTCTGGCCCTTGACGGTGCCCTCTGTGTTTTCAGCGGGGTTGCCGGAAACATCCGTGGGATTGGTCTGTGCGGGACCGCAGGCGGTCAGCAGACTCACGAACATAGCCAGCAGCAGGAGCAGGGATACGATCTTTTTCATAGCTTGAATCATTCCTTCCTAAAAACTTTATGTTACAGACGATTGAATCGTCTATTAACCCTTGATACCGCTGCGGCTGACACCGTGCATAATATATTTTCTCAGGAAAATAAACACGAGGAACAGCGGTGCGGATACGATGGCAACAGCTGCCATCTGCACAGGATAGTTGACATCGCCGGAAGTATCCCGGAACGCATTGCGCAGACCGTTGGTGATCATGCGGTGCGCTTCGTCGTTGGCAACCAGACGGGGCCAGATGTAGGAGTTCCATGCACCCATCATTTTCAGAATGGTGATGGAAATCAGGGTGGGCAGGGACAGGGGCACCATAACCTTCCACAGGTATTTCAGATCGGAGGTGCCGTCTACCTTTGCTGCCAGGTACAGCTCATTGGGGATCTGCAGGAAATTCTGCCGCAGCAGGTAGATGTAGAACACGCTGACCAGGAACGGAACAATCAGAACCTTGAACGTATTCATCCAGCCCAGGTGTGTAATGGTGGAATAGTTGGTGATGGTGAACAGCTCACCGGGGATCATCATGGTGGCCAGCAGGATCGCAAACAGCGTATCCTTGCCCTTAAACTCCAGCCGTGCAAAGGCAAAAGCGGTCAGCACCGTAATCACCAGCGACAGCAATGTGGAAACCACGCCTACATAAAGGGTATTCGCAAACAGCTGGCCCAGGTTGGCCGCGGTGAATGCTTCCACGTAGTTGCTCAGCAGCACTTTTCTGGGCCAGAAGGTGGGCACGCTCAGGCGGTATTCCTCCAGGCTCTTGAGAGAGGATATAATCATCCAGTAGAACGGGAACAGAACAGCGATTGCAATGGTAATCAGAAACGCATAGACAAAAAACTTGACAATAAACTTGACTGCCTTCTGCCGTGCGGTCACCTGCTGCATGTCCTTTTCATGCATTGTCATCATACTCATGTGGGACACCTCTTAATAATGGACTTTCTTCTTGCTGACCTGCAGGTTAATCAGAGTGACAACAAGAATAATCGCAAACAGGATCAGCGCAGCCGCGCTTGCTCTGCCCTGGCTGTTGGATTCCAGGGAATCGTAGATGAATCCGACCATGGTATTGAGTCTCTTTGCATCGTCTGCAGGGCCGAGATTCTCGCCGAAAATACCTACGATGCTGGTATACTCCTTGAAGCCGCCGATGAAGCCTGTGATAATGACATAGGCCAGCATGGGGGAAAGCAGGGGCACCGTGATGCGGGTAAAGATTCTTCTGCGGGGAGTTCCGTCAACCTTGGCTGCATCGTAGTACTGCTTGTTGATACTCTGCAGGCCGCCGAGGAGGATCAGGATCTTGAACGGCAGTGCATTCCATACGATGTACACCACCATGACGGTCATATTGGCCATGTAGGTGGAACCGTAGTTGATCCAGTTGACCGGCGTTCCGCCGAAGAACTCGATGATGTTGTTGATGATGCCTGCCGTAACGATCAGCTCGTTTTCGGTGCCGTAGAAGCTGCCGACCATGTTGAACATAGCGGCAAAGACCATGCCGATAGCAATGGAGTTGGTCACATAGGGCAGGAAGAAAATGGTCTGCAGAACCTTCTGCAGAGGCTTGATGGAATTCAGGGCCACTGCAATCAGCAGGGCCAGCAGAGTGGAAATGGGAACGGTCCAGACACACAGCAGAATGGTATTTTTCAGGCACGCAAGGAACTTATTATAGTGCAGAACCTTGACAAAGTTGCCAATACCAAACTGAAATGCCTGACCGCCGGCCACCTTCAGACCACTGTAGTTTTCCAGAAATGCCATACGGATGGTGTTGATAATGGGCCAGCCGGTAAACACGAGCAGCAGTACAATTGCCGGTGCCAGATAAATCCAGGCCTTCCATTGATGTTTGCTGTCTACCATGTTACTTCTCCTCTAAATAGATTCTCTTCTCATTTTCCTTGTCAAAAATGAAAATCTTACGAGGCTTGATGGAATAGCGAACCACGCCGTCGGGCATGGAAACACGGTTATCAGCATTGATAATGGAGCGGATCAGGGGATTGACCGAAGCATCATGCTCGGAAATGATGCTGACATCACGGCCCATGACCTCCACGTTCTTCAGCCGGCAGTGCAGCGGGCCGTTGGGATCCAGAACAAAGCCTTCGGGACGAATACCCACGATAACCTCCCGGTCGGAAACACCGGAAACGTCCATCACAGCATCCTGACCGATGAAGAGCTTGCCGCCCTTCACGCTGCCGTTGAACACGTTGATGGGAGGTGTACCCAGGAACTTGGCAACAAACAGGTTCACAGGATTGTCATAGACCTCCTGAGGTTCACCGATCTGCTGCACCACGCCCAGCTTCATAACCACGATGTAGTCGGAAATGGACATGGCCTCTTCCTGGTCATGGGTAACGAAAACGGTGGTGATTTTGGTTTCTCTCTGAATTCTGCGGATTTCCTCACGGGTCTGCAGTCTCAGACGGGCGTCCAGGTTGGACAGAGGCTCGTCCAGAAGCAGCACACGGGGCATCTTCACCAGTGCGCGGGCAATCGCAACACGCTGCTGCTGGCCGCCGGACAGCTCACTGGGCTTGCGGTTCATGAGGTTGTCGATCTGGACCAGTTTGGCGGCTTCGTGGGCACGCTCAAGCATCTCGGCCTTGGAAAGACGGTCCTCTTTCTTCAGATTCTGCAGAGGGAAGAGAATGTTCTGCTTTACCGTCATGTGGGGGTAAAGGGCGTAGTTCTGGAACACGAGACCCACACCGCGGTTTTCGGTGCTCAGCTCGGTTACATCGTCATCGCCGAAGAAAATCTTGCCGCTGGTAGGCTTCTGCAGGCCGCTGATCATGTACAGCGTGGTACTTTTGCCGCAGCCGGAGGGGCCGAGCAGACCGATCAGCTTGCCGTCCGGAATTTCAAAATTGAAATCGTTTACCGCAACGACTTCCTCACCGGACTTTTTGTTTCTGCTGGGGAAAATCTTGGTAAGATTCTGCAAAACAACTTTCATATAAATCTTTTACCTCTATTCAAAATTTTATTTTGCAACCGTGTGGGCGCAGCCATCAGTAATCCTGACGGGCTGCCATTTCTGCATGGACTTTTTTCTTGTACTCGAGCATTTCTGCTTCCGTGTCAAAGACCATCTGGCTGGCGATGTCAACTGCAACCGTCTTGGCCAGCAGATCATGGATGGGAGAATTGGTACGGGTAAAGATGACCAGCGCCACCTGAACCAGCAGCAGTCCCAGCACCAGAACCGTCCCGGGAAGACCGATGGTTCCAAAGAAAATCATCATCGCCACATAAACCGGAATCATGGTTTCTATGGTGAACTTTCCCAGAATGGTGCGGATGAACAGGAGCATTCCGTTGATTTTGACCCCGTCCGTCCGGATCACGCCGATGCCGAAGATCTTTTTTCCCAGCGTCTGTCCATTTTTAAGCAGGAGTGGAACAGCAAATTCCAAGATCAGATACCCCAGCAGGATACTGACCGTGGTGATCACGAGTGTCAGATTGACCATCATGGAGTAGGCATGCATCGCCGGCTGGTCCTCCAGCAGGGCGCTGTACGCACGTTCATAATTCTGCTTTCCTTCCGGTGTCAGGCTGTCGTATTCCGCCTCTGTCAGTTCGAAGGTAGTTCCGAATTCCTTTTCATACCGGGCATAGCTCTGCTCCAGCGTCTGGCTGTAATCGTCATAGCCGAAGGCCACGGAAAGCGAATACGCGATTCCCGCGGCAACAATTCCCAGAATAATCAGGTCAAAGAGGAAGGCAGAAACTCTTTTCCAAATTGCAGCTTTCTGTAAATCAAAAAACATATCCTACCTCCCTTCTTGCAAAGAATCGGCAATCGAACCGCTTTGGGCTCGACACCATCATACACTATAACACATGTTTCGGCAAAATTCCATAGAATTTCTGCCTTTTCTTAAATATTTATTCACGAAATATAAAAATTCCGGACATAACCTTTCTTTCCGCCTTCCGATGCAGAAAAGTGAAAAATGCAGCAAGCTGCATTTTCCACCTGTTTTTCAGTATTCTGCGGCTCTGCGCAGCTCCTGCAGGAACTGCAGCGGCACAGCAAGATTCCCTCTGCCCGTGCCCAGAGAAAGGTCCGGCTTATTGCGTCCGTGAAAATCACTGCCGCCGCTCTGGAGCAGATGAAATTCCGAGGCGACAGCAATGGCCCTGCGGGTGGTTTCCTCATCAAAGGTACCGTAGAGTGTTTCCATGGCATCCAGCCCGTGGCTGCAGGCCTGTCTCAGAAACTGCCGCAGCTGCACTTCGTCCAGCTTCAGAAAGGGATGGGCCATAACCGCCACAGCCTCCAGAGATTTGATAAACTCGATAACGGAAAACACATCCGGCCGCACCGGCGGATGATACAGACCGAATTTCGGGTCCAGATAGCGGGAAAAAGCGTCCCGGATAGAGCTGGTATAGCCTTTTTCCGTCATCGCCGCGGCAATATGGGCCCGGTTAACCTGACCGTTGGGCGTAGCTGCCCGGATTGCAGCATAGTCCAGCGGGCAGCCTGCCCGGGCCAGATTTTCCACAAGCGCAATGTTGCTGCGCTCCTTGCTGCGGACGCCCTCTTCCATCAGGGCATCTACCTTCGCAAACACCGCCGGTCTGACGAACAGGCCCACAATATGCAGGTCCATTCCCTGATAATCCGTGGAAAACTCAATGCCCGGCACCGCCTCCAGCGGCCGCCCCTGTGCCGCCTGCAGAAATTCCGGAAGTCCTGCCACCGTATTGTGGTCGGTCAGGGCAATGGCTGACAGGCCGATTTTTTCCGCCTGGGCAATCAGCTCCCGGGGCGTACTGGTTCCGTCGGAAAAGACGGAGTGGGTATGAAGATCACATATTTTTTTCATTTGTCCTCCCTGTTATATGTGGGCTCTGTCACGCTGTTTCGTGGGGAATCAGGATTTTTTCCACAGTCCAGCTGCCGTTTTCTGCGGTCAGCATTGCCATGGTGATCTCCTGATGAAATCTGCGCGGACCGCAGCTTCCGGGATTGAGCCACAGCACCCCGTCCTGCTCCTGACAGGCGTATTTGTGGGAATGACCGTAAATCACAATCTGCCCGCCGCCCGCATCCGGCGGCACTTCACTTTTCTTATGAACCACGTAAAAGTTCAGATTTTCCAGAGAAAACGACAGATCATGTGGGATTTTCTCCGCCCAATCTCTGTCGTTGTTTCCGCGCACCACATACAGCGGAGCACAGGCTCTGAGCTGGTCCACAACCGCCTGAGTATTGATATCCCCTGCGTGGATAATGGCATCCGCATTCCTCACCAGCTCCAGTACCTCGGGGCGGAGTAATCCGTGGGTATCGGACAAAACCGCTATTTTCATGTTGCTTCTCCTTATTTCCATACCGGTGCCCGTTCCCGGAACCGGCTGCACAGATTGATTTTCCCCGCTGCAGCACACAGCAGGCATACGATATCATACCCTGAAAACCGTTTTTTCGCAACGTCCGTTTTCCGGTTCCGGAAAATCTGCAGCTTTTCTGCCGAAAAAAGCGGGAAACCGGAAGGTTCCCCGCTTCTGCGCATCAGAAAATTTTCAGTTCGGTCAGAATGGCCTGGGCAGGTCCCATGTAGCCGTCATGGATGGCGGTCTTTCGGGACAGGCGCATATGGTCCAGCACCTGCTGGAGTTTACCGGAAATGGAAATTCCGGTCACCGGACGGACTTCTGTACCGTCGTGGTAGTAGGCCAGCCGGATCTCACCGCCGATGTAGTCATTGAAGAAATCCACCTGAAGGCCGGACATGGACATGACTTCCAGATACGGCGTACCCCTGAGGCTGTCGGCATCGGCAGTTCCCGGCTCCACGCACAGGCATCTGAGATTGCCGGTGGGCGTTTCCTTCAGATACTGACCCATCCGGTTGGAGCCGTAGTAATTCTCCACGGTACCCCGGTGAATCAGCCGGATTTCTCCCAATGCAAGGCCGTCGCTGTCGAAGCTGGAGCTGTTGACATTTCCCTCGGCGGCACCCTTCATCCAGACGGTGATGGGATCGCCTGCACAGTTTTTCTGAATCTTGTCACCCTTGTGGTACAGGTTGCAATGGCCGTAAACCGTGCCGTAGTTCAGGTCCTGGGCAAAGGCACCGAACAGCTCACCAAGCTCCAGCTTGTTCAGCACCACAGGGCAGTCCATGGGAAGCTCCGGTTTGACTGCCTCGCAGCGGGCCTTGACCTCGTGCATCTTTCCTGCGATTTCCGCCGTCAGTGCATCCGGATCCAGGCTGCAGAAATTGTACTGCTCGTACAGCTCCACACTCTGCTGCCGGCCGTTAAAGGTGGGAATGGCTTCCACCATGGCATCGTAGCGGTGCTGGGTCTTGTTCAGGCCCCGGCTGTTGCAGACGGTATCGGTATGACGGTTGACAAAGATCTCCACGGAGTTCAGTGAACCGCCTTCCACCTGATTGGCGGCAAAAACCATGGCTGCAATCTGCTGTGCAAGCGCGGCCATATCCTGATTTTCAAAATTGCTGGGAACCTGATATTCGCCGGTCTGCGCGCCGGGAAGCTCGAACGTTTCATTGTTGATCAGCAGTGCCTTGTCCACGGCAGCGTCGATTTTTTCCGCAATCTGCTCCGGAGTTGTGGAAGGATAGACAAAGAACTGGGAATCTCCCTTGTATGCTCCGTGGTCGGCGTACACCGTCACCTGACGGTCGCAGGTATCCGTGCAGCGAACGGTTTCCAGCGTTCCCTTGACAAAGAATAATTCGCAGCTTTCCTTCTTGGAAATATTGATCTTATAATCGCTGACACGGGGATTTTTCTCCAGCAGTGCAATGGTCGTTTTCATCCCAGCTTCACCTTCACTTTCAGTGCCGGGCCGCCGTCGCTGACGCGGACCCATTCCTTATAGCCCTTGCCGCACATGCCGGCACCCTCAATTTCAAAGTCATCGGAAATCATGGAAATGGACTTGAGCAGATCCGGCACATAGCCGCTCATGACCACAGGCGATACATAGTGATCCGTCAGTTTTCCGTCCACAATCTCGATGCCGTATTCTGCTACGCACTGGATCGCCCAGTTTTTCGGGTCCTCCATGCCGTTGTTGGTTTCAAACAGCATGTAGCCGTGCTGAATGGAGGCAATCATATCCTCCAGCTTGTCGCTGCCCTTCTCAAAGAAGGTATTGGTCATTCTGGCATAGGCCTTCCGGCGGGTGGACTCCCGTCTGCCGTTGCCGGTAGGCTCCGTGCCCAGCTGCACGGCAGAGGCCAGGTCGGAAATACCGGTTACCAGAATACCGTCCCGGATAATCTGGGTGTCTCCGGCAAGAACACCGTCGTCGTCAAAGAAGTAGGATGCCACGCTCAGGGCAGCGCCTGCGCCGTCCTTCATGTTGCAGATGGGCGATGCCACATAATCTCCCACATAGGATTTGGCCAGCGCCCTGTCCTTAACAAACTGGTCCATCTCCACGCCATGGCCGAAAGCCTCGTGGGCAATCAGGCCCGTGATGGAGGGATCTGTGATAACATCGTAAACGCCCGGAACAATAGGCTCGGCAAGGGTCAGCATATGCGCCTTGTGGAGCAGCCGGTCTGTCAGAGACGGAAGGCGCTCCAGAACCGGGGCAATCTGATGGTCATAGGCGCACTCCCGAACCTGAACGACCTTGTCATTTTCCCGGTACACCGCCACCAGATCGCCGTTGACCCAGGTATAATTCTGGTCAAGCTCCCGGTTGGCGGAAATAAACAGCTTGGAAACCTCCAGCGTACTTACATTGACCATCACGTTCAGAAGATGCTCGCTTTTTCCCATCACGTCATGGCACAGGTCCGTGCAGAAGGAAAGCAGCTGGTTCTCCGTGTAGTTTTCAAAATCGCCGGGACGGCAGAAAGACTTCTTCAGCGGCTCATCAGTCAGGTGCACATTTTCGATGGTGCGGCACTTTTCGTTCAGCCGGAAGGCACTGCTGATTTTTTCTGCCAGCGCCTTCACATCCTCCCCGATATCGTCCAGGGAATATTCAAAGAACACGCCGCCGTTGCTCATTTTTACAACAAATCCGCACTCGGTATCCATACCGGGGCTGATGGTAGAACTGTTTTTATTGACGCGGATGCTTTTTGCCTGGATATCCGCACCCAGGACGCTGACGAACGCATACTGCTTTTTCAATTCGTCAACCAAGGCCTTTACAGAATTTCTTCTGGAACTCAAAAATTCGGAAAAACCCATTCCGATCCCTTCTTTCTGTTTTGTATGATATCAGTATACAGGATTTTCGCCGGATTGCAACGAAATTTTCTCATTTTTTCTGCATTTTGCGAAAAATCTTCTGCTTTTGTTGTATCAATCGGTTAGCGTACGCTATCTGTTTCTCTCAACGGGCATCAGCGCAGAAACCAGCGGATCATTTTCCGGAAAAGCGGTCTGTAGGGCTGATAGCGCATAGGCAGATCAATCCACAGCTTTTTATCCACAATACTCTTATAGTGGGAAAAGGCATCAAAGCCCGTTTTCCCATGGTAGGCCCCCATACCGCTCTGCCCCACACCGCCGAAGCCCATCCGGCTGGTAGCCAGATGAATCACCGTATCGTTGACACAGCCGCCGCCAAAGGGACACTGCTCCGTCACGCGGCGAATCGCTTCCCTGTCTCTGGAGAATATATACAGTGCCAGCGGATGGGGCTGGGCACACAGGCGCTGCAGCAGCTGATCCAGCGACCGGTACGTCAGCACCGGCAGCAGCGGCCCGAAGATTTCCTCTCCCATCACCGGCGCGTCCCAGCTGCAGGGATACAGCAGCGCAGGCGCAATCTGCAGCGTCCGGGGATTTTCCGCTCCGCCGAAGAATACCGGGCTGCCGTCCCGGAGTCCTGTCAGCCGGGCGTAGTGTCTGTGGTTGACAATTTTTCCGTAATCCGGATTTTCCAGGGGATTTTCTCCGAACTGGCGGATGATTTCCCGCTTCAGTGCAGCCAGCAGCGGCTCCGCCACGGAAGCATGGCAGCAGATATAATCCGGGGCCACACAGGTCTGCCCGCAGTTGAGGAATTTCCCAAACACGATTCGTCTGGCGGCAAGCTCCAGGTCTGCGGTTTCGTCCACAATGCAGGGACTTTTTCCGCCCAGCTCCAGGGAAACAGGGGTCAGCCGGGGGGCTGCGCAGCGCAGCACTTCCCTGCCCACAGACGCGCTTCCCGTAAAGAAAATATAGTCAAAGGTCTGCTCCAGCAGCTGCTGATTTTCCTCGCGGCCGCCGGTAACCACACTGACAAGTCCCGGTTCAAAGGCTTCTGAAACAAGGTTCTGCAGGATGCGGCTGGTTTCCGGAGCGTAGGCACTGGGCTTCAAAACCGCCGTATTGCCTGCCGCCAGCGCATCAATCAGCGGCTCCAGCGACAGCATCAGCGGATAGTTCCATGGGCTCATGATCAGCGTCACACCCCGGGGAACGGGCAGCACATAGCTGCGGGCAGCAAACTGCGCCAGCGGTGTCCGAACTCCCCGGCGCCGGGAATATTTCCGGATATGTCTGCACATATGGGTCAATTCGCTGTACACCATTCCCAGCTCGCACATATCGGTCTCCGTCGGACTTTTGCCAAGATCCGATGCCAGTGCCCGGTAAATTTCCGCTTCGTGGTTCTGCAGCGTATTTTTCAGCCGCTTCAGTGCCGCGATGCGGTTATCCACAGGCAGAGTCTTGCCGCTGTTGAAATATTCCCGCTGCTGTGTAAGTATGTTCTGCAGCTGCTGTGCATTCATGGACACACCTCCGTTCGCTGCTGCCGATGATTTCTTTTCCCTGCGTTCATCGCCCTGCTTCCTCTGCCGCCGCACAGGCCGCCTGCAGATTTTCCGCGACTCTGAGCAGGACACAGTAAAAAATTTCCCGCTCCTCCTGAGAGTAGCCCTGGGCACCGGCCATCACTGCTTCGATGATCTTCCGGTTCATCTGCCCGGTAACCTGCCTTCCCTGCTCTGTCAGTGTCAGAAGTACCCGATAGTGCCTGCCGGAATCCTGCGGGACCTGGACCAGCCCCAGCTTCCGCAGCTCCGAAACGGCCCGTGAAATCGCAGCCTTGTCCTCATCACAGAACTGGGCCAGCTGCAGACTGGTCAGCCCCTCCCGGTGCTGTTCCAGCTGAAAAAGGCACATGACGTGGGTTCCCTTCAGACCGAAACCCGCCATCTCCTGACTTTTCAGTTTCTGGATACTGCGGTAAATCTGGGTGATCGCCGTCACAAATATTTCAAACCGCTCTTTCATAAGCCGCCTCCGTGAATTGATTTCTAGAAAAGTATCGCTTGTTTTTATTGATTTGTCAACGATTTTTTAAATAAATCGGGAGAACTCACCACCCCCGTCCGGGATGCGGCGAATCCCCCCGATCCGTTTTTTACAAAGCCGAAACGCCTGCGGCGTGCAATCTCATTTCCGGGTCAGAAAATATTTTTCCCGCATCTGAGAGGTTTTTCTGCCGTTTTCCCGCAGATATCTGCCTGCCTCGGCATCGCCTGCGCAGTAGCTGCGCATCCGGCGGCCTTCCTCCCGGCAGATCTCCTGCTGCAGAGGGAAATATTCCCGCATCAGGAACAGCGCATACTGCGTCAGCCGATAGGGGCCGTGAATCCGCAGGCTTTCTCCTGCATACTGCTCCAGAGCCACACTCCGGCAGTCCTTAACCGCAGCAATAATATCGTCCTTTGTATTGCTGCGTGCAAACACCATGGTCTTTTCCTCCGTAAACATCTGGTAGGTTTCCGGAAGGCTGCCGGCCTGAACATTGCACGTTCCGTGGGAGTCGCTGGAACCGACAATAGGCACACGCCTGCCCTGTGCACGCATTTCATTGTACAGACTGATCTGGGTCTGGTTCTCAGCCGGTGTCATACCGCTGATGACTTCCAGAACATCCACCGCATCCGTGTCCAGCAAGGCATGGATCCAGGGATCGGGAACATTGCGGACTGTCGTGATCCAGTGCGGATGTGCCAGGATACACATACCGCGGGCCTCCCGGACCAGCTGGGTTACCAGCAGGCAGGAGCAGTAGATAAACGGATCAATTCCCTTGGGAATCTCCGGCAGGGATGCCTGCAGCTTTTCCACCCGGGCAATCCACTCGGGGCGGTAGGTAAAGGCCGGATCCGGCTGGGCATCGTTCACAGGCTCCAGAAGGTATTCCGGATTGATGGGCTTTTCCGATCCGAAATTCACCAGATGGACCGGGTTGAACTCCGTATGGATTTCCTCACCGGCATAGATCTGAAAATCCAGATTCAGATCCCGGTAGGCATTCTGTGCCAGAATGGACGGCCCGTACTTGCGGTGATCCGTCAGGGTAAAGAAATCGTAGCCTTCCTCACGGTAGCGGGAAGCCACAAATTCCGGAGCCTCCTGCCCGTCAGACATGGTGCTGTGAGCATGAAAATCGCCGATCAGCGGCTTCAGCTGCAGAAGATCCTCCTCCAGGGCATACAGCTGCACAAGGATGTAGCGTTCTTCGGGTGTACGCTGAATGCGAAGCTGGTATTCCTGCTCGGTGGGGAATGTCCAGGTCACCTTCAGCTCCCGCTGAGAAATTTCCACAGGGCAGAATGCCCCCTCTACCGAACCGCGGTTTTTGTAAATACCTTCGTTGACCGAAGCTACCCGGACAGTGGTGCTTTCCGGGAACGTAATATGGCTGGAAACAGAACGGATGGTTATTGTAACCGGGACGCCTGTCGGTACCACTTTGGGAAACACATCATAGTACCACAGAGAAGTAATTTTCTTTGACATACCTTCACCTCATTTTTCCGGGAAATTCTGCAAATTCCCCTTCAAGGCCCATTATAGACAGCTTCTTTTCGGAATGCAATCTCCTGAACATGATTTTAAAAATTTTCCCACCGGAGATACCGTACCCTGTTCTGTGGTTTCGTTTTCTCCGGAATTTTACCCCTGCAAAAACCCCGGATCTGTGACAGATCCGGGGTTTTACCGTTATGAATTGCTGTGTTTTCAGCGGGCCAGTGTGCCCATGGGATCCCAGGGCTCCAGCTCCACAGGAGGCAGGTCTGCATACTTTGCAAGCTCGCCCAGATACTCCTTTTCCACAGCGGCCTGATAAACATATTTGTCAAACCAGCTGTCGGAGCAGACATAGTAGCCCTTTTCGCCGGCCTTGTCGCCCCAGCTGTTTTCGATCTTCCAGCGGGTGGGTTTTCCGTCCTCCAGATTAACGCCGGTAAGCACCATTGCGTGGTTCATGGCAGAGAAGCCGTAGTCCAGGGCATCGGCCTTGTCAATGGTCAGGTCCAGACCGGTGAGCAGCTCATAGTTGAAGCTCCGGTCATCCCAGATTCCCCGCTCCCGGTTGCCGTAGTAGGAGACATCGCTGCCGAACCAGACCACCTTGCCGGCCTGCAGCTGGCGGATAATGGAGGCCTTCATTTCCTCCATGGTCAGGTTCAGGTGAACCACGTTCTTTCCGTCAGCCACATTTCCCAGCAGACGGACCGTAAAGGTCTGGTGATAGGGTTTGTCTGCCGTGGGAGCGTGGATAACAGAAACCATGTTATCCAGCAGTCCCCCTACATAGGCTTCTGCGAAGGTATGGGGTGTATAGTCTTTTTCCACGTGGTAGACATCGTCCTTATCCACATATTCAAAGTTAAATACTTTAGGAGGTTCCCCATAGCAGCTGCACAGGTAGCCGTAGATTCCGGCAAGCAGTTCATTTTTTGTGTTCTGAATTTCTTCTTCGGAAGCCTCAGCGGCAACCATTTTGCGCAGCTTTACCGCACCGGCCTTCAGGCTCTGGTTCAGGATCCGGTTCATCACACCGGTGTTGCTGGTCTGGTAGGTCTCGTCGAAGGCATCCTTGGGCACGATGCCGTATTTACGGACGATATTGGCAAACATATCCCACTGGCCGCCGTCGTGGACACCGGTGGAGAGAATGAAAGAAACCGTCCGGTCGTCGGTGGGCAGGTCTGCGGTAGCGAGAATGCTTTCAAAGAAATAGTTGGCCCGCTCGAATTTGTCGTAAAATGCCAGATAGCTCTGGGACAGCTCAAACTTTTCGATGCCGCACTTCTTTCCGATGATTTCCCGCAGCACGTTGGTTGCGGCAAACAGCCAGCAGCGGCCGCTGGACTTCTGGTTGGCAACTTCCATGGTTTTGATATCCACGGAGAATTTCTGGCGGAGCTGATCGCCCTTTGCGGAAACATAGGCCACATTGTCCATGGGAGATCTGGACAGGGCCAGCGTTGCCAGCTGGCGCTGAGCATTGGATTCATAGGCAGCATTCCATGCGGAAAGCTGCTCGGATGTAACAGGTTTCATAATGTCTCTCCTTTCAGGAAATGCCGAAAAAGCGGCAAAATACAGCACAGGCTTCCCGGCAGAATCTGCCGGAAGGACTCGTATGCGGATCATTTTCTGTCAGATACAAGCAAACGTTGTTTCTTCAGTTAGTATAAGCTAACCACCGCTTCTTGTCAAGAGTTAGAAGGTACTTACTCCGGATCTTCGGCAGAATTGGTCACAGTCACAGACTTTCTTCCCGGGCACATCCAACTTTCGGCAATATGTCACAATTGCCTGCCAATTTCGCTGAAAAATCCGGCAGCTGTCCCTGTTTGCCGGTCAATTGTCCGTTTTGTCTGCCCGGGAACAGGAAAAATTTCCGGCAGCACATTTTTCTCCCCAGCCGCAAGGGAGTTGCTTTTTCCGCCAAAGGGTAGTAAACTAACATATATTGTTGTATCCATACAGAGTTTGCTGTATGTTTCCACTACATCTTACAGATAGGAGTTCTGATTTATGAAAACTGTTTCCGAACGTCTGGCAGCTTTCCGTGCTGCCATGGCAAAGGCCGGCTGTGACATTTTCATCATGCCCAGTTCCGACCCGCACTCCAGTGAATACGCACCCGCTCATCATACTGCCTGGGAATACTTCTCCGGCTTCTCCTGCGAAAATGCAAATCTTCTGATCTCCGCTTCCGAAGCTGCCCTCTGGGTAGACGGACGGTTCTTCGGCGCTGCCGATGCCGCTCTGGCCGGTACCGGAATCGATTCCATGCACATGGGTGTCAAGGGTGTGCCCACCGTCAGCCAGTGGCTGCAGCAGCACCTGACAGAGGGCAGCGTTCTGGGTTACTGCGCAGAGACCATGCCCGTTCTGCAGAAGCGTCAGCTGGCAGGCATCTGCCAGGAAAAGGGCGCCGCACTGACCGATCTTCCTCTGGTAGATCAGGTCTGGGTCGAAGACCGCCCCGCACTGCCTTCCTCCCCCGCCTGGCTTCTGGACGTGAAGTATACCGGAAAAACTCCCGCTGAAAAGCTGGAGCTTCTGCGCAGCTGCCTGCGCACCCGGAACTGCACCGCTGCTGTCCTGACCAAGCTGGACAGCGTGGCATGGCTGCTTAACCTCCGTGCAGCCGACGTGGACAACACCCCCTATGCACTGGCTTTCTGCTACGTGGACATGGACTCTGCAACTCTGTTCCTGGATTCCTCCCGGCTGTGTGCCGATGCCGTCCGGCAGCTGGAGCAGTCCGGCGTTAAGCTGGCAGGCTATCAGGATATGCCCGGCTTCATCGCCGCCGGCACCAAGTCTGAAACCGTTCTGGTCGATCCTGCCAGCCTGAATGCGGCATTGGACAACGCCCTGCGTGCCAACAGTGCCTACACCATCGTGGAAGACAAGGATCCCATCGCCATGCTCAAGGCTGTCAAGAACGAAACCGAGCTTGCCTGCACCCGTCAGGCCCATCTTCACGACGGTGCTGCCATGGTCCGCTTCCAGATGGAGCTTGAGCAGCGTCTGGCAGCCGGCGAAAACCTGCGGGAAACCGACATCGACACGATTCTGCACAAATACCGCAGCAGCGTGGAAGGCTTCATTACCGAAAGCTTCCCCACCATTGCTGCCTACGGCGACAACGCCGCCAAGATGCACTACGCACCTGTCGTCGGCGCCGACAAGGCCGTTGAACGCAAAGGCTATCTGCTGGTGGACAGCGGCGCGACCTACTTTAACGGCACCACCGACATCACCCGCACCTATGCGCTGGGTGAGCTGACGGACGAAGAAAAGCTGTCCTACACCCGGGTCCTGCGCTGCCACATCGATGTCGCCATGGCCGTGTGGAAGGAAGGTGCCACCGGCGGCGAGCTGGATATGCTGGCACGTCAGCCCCTGTGGAAGCACATGCTGGACTACCGCTGCGGCACCGGTCACAGCGTCTCCCATGTCGGTGCCGTCCACGAAGGTCCCCACAGCCTGCGTCCCCACAACGACGTTACCTTCGTCCCCGGCATGGTCATCACCGATGAACCCGGCATCTATGAGGACGGTCATCTGGGCATCCGCATTGAAAACGAACTGGTCTGCGCAGAGGCCGGCGAAAGCGAATACGGCAGATTCCTCTGCTTCGAGCCGCTGACTTTCGTTCCCATCGATGTCAGCTGTGTGCTGCCCGAGGAGCTGACCCGCGAGGAGCGGGAGTGGCTCAACAGCTACCATGCACAGGTTCTGGAAAAGCTGTCCCCCCTGCTCAGCGAAACCGAAATTGCATGGCTCAGCAAGAAGTGCGCCGCAATCTGATCTTTCTGAATAAAAATACCGGCAGCCGGTGCAATCTGCACAGGCTGTCGGTTCTTTCTTATGTTCAGATGCCCTTTCCGGGAACGCCTGTATTTTCATATCAGTCGTAAATACCCTCTTTCATTCTGTTGACCAGCCAGCGTCTGGGACAGTTATTGGTCATCCAGTCCAGCGGTGCCAGCAGGTCGGACCACTGGAGGTTCCTGTCGCAGCCGATGCGCACCATTTCCGGCACGGCTTCCCGGATAACGAATGATTGATTCAAAAATCATCTGACTCCTTCCTTTTACAGCCGTCATGGCAGGCTGCTTAGCGGCTCCATTTTTCTTTTATCAATACATATCAGCGCTAATTGCGTAAAACGCAAATATAACTCCACTTTTCCCACATCTAAGGCAATTCTTCATTCGGAGTGACAAATGCAGCCCTTGTTTTTTGTGCATTTTGCATTATTGGAAATTTGACATTTGTTCGTTTATATGGTATCATGTACAAAGTGATCAACGCATTCACAAAAATCCGCTCCCCGGAATGCATATTGCCTGCGTTTTTCCGTTTCTGAGAAGCGGTGTTTTTTTACGTGTATCCGCCTTATTTGCGCAAAGCATAAGGATTCCATACAAAAATACTTTTTCAGGAGGAACTATGTAATGGAAATTATGGAAGTAAGCAAAAGGGATATGTCTGTCAAGGCAAAGAAGCTGCGTCAGATGGGTCTGGTGCCCGGTCACGTTTTCGGCGGTCACCTGAAGCAGTCCGTACTGCTGCAGATTGACCGGAACACACTGCAGAAAATGCTCCAGCACAAAAATATCGGCAGCCGTCTGACCCTGACCATGGACGGACAGAAGCTGCCCGTTCAAATCAAGGACAAGGACGTGGACTCCATGACCGGCCAGGTACGCAACATCAGCTTCCAGGCACTGGCTGCAGACCAGAAGGTTAACAGCGTGGTTCACATCGTACTGACCAACACCGACAAGGTTACCGCAATGATCGAGTTCATGCTGACAGAGCTGCCCTATGCCGCCCTGCCTCAGGACATGGTGGACACCGTGGAAATCAACGTTGACGGCATGAGTGTCGGCACCGTCATCACCGTCGGCGATCTGAAGGAACTCAACAACGACAAAATCGAGCTGCTCACGGATAAGGACGAAATCGTCCTGAGAATCAGCGACCCCCGCCGCTATGCCGGTCAGAACGCTTCCGAGGATGCAGCCGCAGAATAATGCCCCCGGAAATTCAAAAAAACCTCTTCTGTTGTCCGCAGAAGAGGTTTTCTTTTGGTTATCCGTGGTACATCTCGGCGTGAAGCTCCCGGGCATATTTGTCCAGCAGCTGCAATGTGGTCTGGATGTCCTCCTGGGTGGTTTCCGGATGGATGGCACACAGCCGCAGCACAGTTTTTCCGTTGAGAATCGTGGTGAACATGGCGGCATAGCCGCTGTCATTCAGCCGGGCGGAGATTTTTTCGTTCAGCAGATCCTTCTGCTCCTCCGTCAGTTCTTCCGGTGCGTAGCGGAAATTGACCATTGCCATCTGTGCCGGAAAAACAATCTCCCAGTCACTCATTCCGGTCAGTGCTTCTTCGGTCCACTTTGCCAGCTGGAAACCCTTTTCCACGGCAGAGGCCATCAGCTCCGTTCCCAGAACCTGCAGCGTCAGCCAGAGCTTCAGCCCCCGGGCGGGCCGGGTCAGCTCGATGCCGATGTCATACATATTCATGGCTCCGTTTTCGCATTCCATATCCTTCAGATATTCCGGACTGACATGGAAGCTCCGGTACAGGTCCTGCACATTTCTGACCAGTACCGTTGCACAGCCATAAGTCTGGAACAGCCATTTGTGGGCATCCCAGCTCAGACTGTCTGCCAGCTCCACGCCTTTGAGCAGGTGTCTGTACCGGGGGCTGAGCAGCACCGAACCGCCGAAGGCACCGTCCACATGGAACCACAGATCATATTTGCGGCAGATCGCAGCGATTTCCTCCAGCGGGTCCACGCTGCCGGTATTGGTGGTACCTGCTGTGCCAATCACCACAAAGGGAATCAGGCCGTTTTTCAGGTCCTCCTCCACTGCTTTTTCCAGCTCGTCAAGCTTTATCCGGAAGCTGTCATCAGTGGGAATCGTACGGATCCGGCTCTGGGTGATTCCGATCACCCGCAGGCCCTTGGCCACGGAACTGTGGGTCTGGTCGGAAACATAGGCCACGCCCAGATGCAGAGTATCCTCTGTCAGCTTCCGGTCCCGGGCTGCCGTCAGCGCTGTGATGTTGGCCATGGAGCCGCCGCTGACAAAGATGCCGCCGGCCTTTTCGCCAAAGCCTGCCTGATCTGCCAGCCAGCGGAGCAGCTTCTGCTCAATGCAGTTGACGGTAGGTGCCAGTCTGCTGCCGCCGGCGTGGATGTTGTAGGCTGTGGTCATGATATCCCCCAGCCAGGACACGCAGGAAGCCGGTCCCGGCACAAAGCCGAAGAACCGGGGATGATTGGAGTTGCCGCAGTACCGGAACACTTCCTCCTCCATTTCGCTGACAACTTCTTCCACGGGGCGGCCCTTGGCGGGAATTTCAATGCTGCCGAGCTTGTCCAGCTGGAGTCTGTCTGCCTCCTGAATTACCGGCTGAGTGCGGATTCCGTGTTTCTGCCCGCAGAAATCATGGACAAATGTCTGGACGGCCTCCTCCAGCTGCTGGGTATTCAAAATAAATTCTTTGCCTTTCATAACGCTGCCTCCATGGATTTTTGAAATTTTGTACCCCTATTTTAGCGGAAGTTAATATATTTGTAAAATTCATAATTATAATAAATATTATCAATATTTTTCATATAGGAGGCCGCACATGGAAATCCGGACCATTGATACATTTCTGAAAGTAGCCGCCATTCAGAATTTTTCAAAAGCCGCCGAGCAGCTGGGGTATTCCCAGTCCGCCGTAACCGTCCAGATTCAGAAGCTGGAAAAGGAACTCAACGTGCAGCTGTTTGAACGGATCGGAAAGCGGGTCTGTCTGACCGGGAAAGGCCGGGAATTTATCCCCTATGCCAACGAAATCATGAAGGCATCTCAGGCTGCCCTGGATTTTTCCGGTGCCGGCGAACAGCCCAGAGGCACCCTGCGCATCGGCGGTGTGGAATCGGTCTGCACGGCGCTGATTCCGGAGCTTCTGCTGGAATTCTACCGGCAGTGTCCGGAAGTGGAGGTGGTGATCCGTTCCGGCACCACCCGGGACATGATCGATCTGGCTGAAAGCAACGAGCTGGACCTGGTCATGACTTTGGATGAGAAAATCTGCCGTTCGGAGCTTCGCTGCGAAGTGGAAATGCCGGAGGAAGTGATTTTTGTGACGCTGGCAAAAAACAGAATCCCCGGAGAAATTCCCATCGAAGAACTGTGCACCCGGCCGTTTATTCTCACGGAAACCGGTGCCGCCTACCGGTATCAGCTGGAACGGATGCTGGCTGACCGGGATCTGGAAATCCGCCCCATTCTGGAAATCGGCAACACGGAAACCATCATCAACCTGCTGAAAAAGGGTGTAGGTGTCTCTTTTCTGCCCCGCTTTACTGTAGATTCCCTCCTCAAGTCCCAGGTGCTGACCCAGCTGCACACCGATCTTCCCGGCGTAACCATGCACCATCAGCTGCTGTATCACAGAGGAAAATGGATCACCCGGCAGATGCAGATCTTCATGGATCTGGTCAAAGATCATTTCGGTCTTCCCCGCGGAAACTGACCCCGGCGGATAACGCCCTCCGCAGGAAACTTTCAAAAAACTCCCGCAGGCCGATCCGGGCGCTGCCCCCAAAGGGCTGCATCGCTGGCAGAAGCTGAACAGGTCCATCGCAGACAACAAAAAACAGACCGGAGATTCCGCGGAATCTCCGGTCTTCCCCTTTCCCACCCTTGCCGAAATGCCGATACGGCGGTAATAAACGTGAACGGTAACATTGCTGGTGTAACATTGACGGGCTGACATTTATGGGGATTCGAACCCCGCCGCACGCCCCATGCGAACCAATGATGCAGTTTAACCCCTGCAGAGGGCTTGTATCCGCTCATTCCGGCAAAACCAGACAGCTTATTTCAGCTCTGTCAGCCAGTTTGCGGATTGGATTGCAGTATCCAGAATCCGAAGCTCTTCCGACAGGTCATCCACCTGCTTCTGCAGGTGTTTTACGGAAACTGCGCTGTAAATTTTCACTTCCATCCGGGAACCGCGCATAACGGTCCGGCTGGCGGCATCGGTCAGGCTGCGCATGACGGAAATGCGCTGGGACAGCGTTTCCCGGCGTGCCAGCAGCTCTGTCAGCGTCTTTCCCTCCACTTCCGTGGAAGCGTTGGTCAGATTGATTTGGGCGATCAGCTTTTCCAGCTTGCTGCAGTTGCTTTCCAGCTCCGACAGCAGCTGTTCCGGATCTTCCGCAGGCTTTTCTCCCTCCTGCACCAGAGCATTGGCCGTCAGACGTGTACGCAGCTGCTCCAGACGGGTCTGCAGATCCGCTCTGAGAATCAGTGCTTCTGCCAGTTTCATATACATTCCTCCTTATCCCGCAGAACTCTGTTTTTCTGCATTATAGCACAGATCCGCCCATATGACAGCTAAAATTTTCGCCAATTTCCGTTTTTCCGGAATGTCTGGTGTGCAGATCCGGTCGTCCTCGTGTTGTATACATTCTTCGTATACTTTATTTGCATAGAAAACAAATGCAAAAATTCACTAACAACTACAGCCCAATATGCACGCATCCCCTGCTTGGCACCGTTGAACACCTTTTATGGATGTGATACGATGACTCCGAAAATTCTTTTTTCAGCCGGAGAAAGCGAAGCCCTGCTGAAATTTCTGCAGAAAAAGCACCTGAATGCCCGAAATTCTTCCGGAATATCATCAGATTTTTTTGTTGCAACTTTCTGCATTTTCACTATAATGAAAGCATAACCATGAAATTACCGGAAAGGAACCAAATGCCATGGATTCAGAAAGACTTGCGCTTTATACCAGCATTGTCCCCAACCGCAGACAGCTGATCGTTCAGGAAATGAAATACTACGCTTTCGTTCACTACACCGTCAACACCTTCACCGACAGGGAATGGGGTACAGGCAAGGAAAGCGAATCCGTTTTCAACCCTGCCTGTCAGGACACCGACCAGTGGTGCAAAGCCTTTGCCGACGCAGGCATGAAGGGTGTGATCCTGACCTGCAAACACCATGACGGCTTCTGCCTGTGGCCTACCAAAACCACGGAGCACTCCATCAAAAACAGCCCATACAAAAACGGACACGGAGACGTTGTCCGGGAGGTCTCCGACAGCTGCAGAAAATACGGCCTGAAATTCGGCGTTTATCTCTCCCCCTGGGATCGGAATGCCGAAGTCTACGGAACCCCTGCCTACAATGATTTTTATATTGCCCAGCTGACAGAGCTGCTGAGCAATTACGGAGATATTTTCATGCTCTGGCTGGACGGTGCCTGCGCTGCCGCAGAGGACGGAAAGCCTGTTCAGAAATACGATTTCCCCCGGATCTGGCGCACGGCGCTGGAGCTGCAGCCCGATATCGTCATGTCCGGCTGTGCCCCCGATGTACGCTGGATCGGAAACGAAAGCGGCGTCACCCGGGAAAGCGAATGGAATGTGGTCCCCAAATTTCAGGCAGATCTCCAGAACTTCGCTGCCAGCTGCCAGACTGAGGACGACATGGAAAAGTTCCAGAAGCGCTGCCGGGACGTTATGCTGCAGGACATGGGCTCCCGGGAATTTCTGAAAAACTTTGACGAATTCATGTGGTATCCCGCCGAAGTGGACGTTTCCATCCGCAAGGGCTGGTTCTTCCACGATTCGGAGGAGGACACAGTAAAATCTCTGAACCAGCTGATGAAAATTTACTACTGCTCCGCCGGAAACAATGCCCTGATGCTGCTCAACGTTCCGCCGGATCGGAACGGTCTGCTGCCGGAAAAGGATGTTTCCGTCATCCGCCAGATGGGTCAGTGGCTCAGGAAAGAAGACAGTCTGGTAATCCCGGACGTCACCCGGCAGGATTCCCCGGACGGTTTGCAGATTCAGCTTTGTTTTCCGAAGCAGCGGGTGGACCGGATCCGGATTGCCGAAGACACCACAAAATCCCAGCGGGTGGAGCGCTTCGAAATTTATGCCGGCACCCGGAAGGTCTACACGGGAACCATCATCGGTTTCAGCAAAACCGCCATTTTTGACCCAGTGGAAACCGACAGCCTGACCGTGCGCATCACAGCCTGCCGGAATGAGCCGTACATCGGCAGCGTGGAAGTCGTCGCCGAAGGTGCCTACCGCGTGGAGTAACGCAAGCCCTAAAAAAATACTGCCCCGGCACAGTCCGCCGAAAGGATGGGGTTCCATCCGCCTGCGGCTGTGCCGGGGTTTTTCAATATTTCAGAATATGCCGTCCCTTTGGCAGAAAAAGCGCTGCCGGAAAAGTCACGCTCTTCCCGGGAGAAACGTTTTCTGGCTTACAGAAGCTGACAGGCGGTTTCCAGCAGTTCCTTTCTGGTCCTGCGATAGTCTGCGACGCTCTTGGAGTAGTCTGCATAGCCCCGGACGATGGATCTGACAATGTCCAGCGTTTTTTCCGGGTCTTTCTTCCGAAGCTCCGTCAGCAGGTAGTTATCCTCAAATCCGATGCGGTGGGCTTCGCTTCTGGTGGAAATCCACGGCTCATCCCGTCCGGGGTACAGGATGCACATATCTCCTGCCGGCAGGAAGTTGGCATACTTGGGATGATAGTTCAGATACGGTCCTTCCAGATCGGCCTGACGGCAGAAGGGATCTCCGTAGGGTGTCTGATTGGCGCCCCAGTGCAGGAATCCCTCGATGCTCGGGTACAGCAGCGGAGCCCAGGCCAGATAGACCACCCGAAGCCGCTCCATATCCTGCAGCCGGTTCAGATAATTTCCGCCGGGGGTCAGGCAGGAATAGACATACAGCCGGTCGCCTTTTTTCACCCGGTCCTCAAAAAATTCCCGGTTGTGCTCGTAGTTATAGAGCGTCGGGCACCAGATATCCACCATGCCCGCCACTTTCTCCGTAGGCAGCACCGGCTCCAGAATGGGAATTCCCGGCATGGCTTCTCTGGTGATGCCGACAATGACCCGGTAGGTTTCGCACAGCTCGTCATTCGGCTCGTCCAGGCAGCTCTGCAGCCAGCTGTCCTGCAGGCCGTGGGCGGTAATGAACCGGCTGAGCTGCGTCAGGGCCAGACGAAGCTGGCGTCTGCCGGTTTCCGTGGAAATCAAAGCCCCTGTCAGGCCGAAGCGGGCATCGGTGCCGTGGTCAAACAGGTCAAATGCCTGAAACTTGAATGCATCGTTGATCTGCTCCGGGGTTGTAAAGCTGTCGTGGTCCAGGGAATTCCAGAAAGCATCGTCGTCGCTGACCCAGGATGCCCGTCCGCAGAGCGCATTCCCCTGAAACAGGGTGATGCCTGCCCGTCGGGCCGTAGCGATGATTTTCTCCAGCCGGTCCTCCAGCAGACGCGGATCTCCGTTTTCGTCCAGCTCGAACACATCGCCCGGCTGAATGTTGAAAATATTCTGGCGGGTGTATACCGCTGCCCGCATATATTTTTCCAGCAGCTGGTAAAACTGGGCAGACCACATAACCACGTGATGCCGCTCGGAGATGTCCTTCATGCTGAACCAGTTGACAAACTGGTAGGTATCCCGGCTGGCTTTGGGAATCTGCACGGGAAACTGCTCTACGTTCAGCGTCAGCACCTGCTCCTGTCCGTTGTGGCGCAGGGTGATGGTCCAGGTTTTGGTTTCCCGGGTGCGGCAGTATTCAATGGGGGTACGGAACACAAAGGCCGCCGTGGGATATTCCGGCAGAGCCAGATTGAAAATCGGCTCCATGGGATCGTAAATGTAAAACGGCGCACGACGGATCACATATTCGTTGTGATCATCCTTCAGATACTCAGTGCGCTGATCGGCACCGGTGTTGACTTCCACCGGCACGGGAATCAGCCGGAACATCTTGTAGGCCCGGTGGGGTCCCTGCACCTGAATGGACACGGGAAGTCCCGGTGTCAGACCGGAAACTGCAATATGTACGCCCACGTAGCTGCCGTTGGCGCCTGCCACTTCATAGCTGGCGGTGCCTTCGGATACCGGCGTATCGGGATAAAGCGGTGTCAGTTCATCAAATAGTCCTGCCTGAAATTGTGTCATGGTTTGTCTCCCTCTTTCTGCTCAATCCGGCAGTAAACGAATGTCCTGCCTTTGGCCTCCATAATACAAAATTCCAATTCCTGCGTAAAGGGCAAGACTTTACAAATTTTCACCGATTTTTCTGTATGCTTTCACAGTCCCGGCAGACGAAAAAAGCTGCCGCAGAATTTCTCTGCGGCAGCCTGAAGGCTTTAGACAGCTGTGGTATAGAACAGCGGAATCTGATATTCCGTTTCGTAGATTTCCTTCCACACCCGGTAGTTTTCATCCATCATTTTCTTCACCTGCTGTGCATAGGGCAGGTCAGCGTCCGGATAAATCGGCTCGCTCACATGAATGGTGTACTCCTGCACAAAGAAACCGTCGTCTCCCATGATATCGGAATCTTTCATGGTAATGAAGCAGGGCAGCACCGGCACATTGTTTTTTGCGGCAAAGGTGAAGGCGCCCTTTTTCAGAGGCTTGGGCTTGCGGTAGTTCCACCACATGCTCTGCTCGGGGTACACCAGAACAAAGTGGCCCTGCTGCAGCAGCTGATTTACGCCGCTCATGAACTTTTTCATGGTTTCCATGTTGGAAGACAGAGGCAGGGTGTTGCAGTGGCGCATCAGGAAGCCGTAAAATCCGGGGAAAGAGGTGTAGTTACCCTCCCGGATCACCCGGTAGAACCTTCTGTCCGGCTGGTTGGCCGCATCGTAAGCCAGCTGAATGGCAAAGCTGTCGAAGGGATTGAAGTGGTTGCAGGTAATGACTGCACCGCTGTTGAGATTCTGGAAATGCTCAATTCCCCGGATCTCCTTGATAATCATCTTCTTCTCTTCCAGCAGATTGTTGACGAATTTCCGGGCCATGCGAAAAGCAAATTTGGTTTTCAGGCGGCTGGCGGCAGTTCTGTTGACATACTCGATTTCGTCCGGCTGCAGCTGGCGGGTAGGGGGATCCTCCTCCACGTCCTCGTCAAACCGGCCGTCCCGCTCATACTCCTCAATCTTGTGCAGGATCTCCACCCGGTCATGGGCGCGCTTTGCCTGATTTACCCGGTTGAGGTAGTTGTCCTCCCGGTTGGTTTCGGACAGCGCCAGCTCCATGAGCTTTTCGCAGGAAATCCGGTCACGCTCCCGCTCTGCATCGGTATAGGCCTCCAACACCTGGCGAATGGCTTCGTAGGGGCGGGTCTGACGGGCGTATTTCCAGAAAATATCGCCGTGCCGGCAGTCCGCGTAGTGCCAGGGCTTGCTGGTCATGATATAGTGCAGAATACAGGCCTCCTCGATGGGATAGGGAATTTCTCCGAAAATCTCCGTGTTCCACCGCTGATCCAGCCAGCAGACGTGGTCCTTGCAGATCAGATTCAGATAGTCCTCGTCCTGAGTAACCACGAAATTGTATTCGTGCAGATAACCCACGAATTTATCCAGCACAAACCGCAGGCGGAACTGCTCACAGTTGATCAGCAGAACGCCGGCATTGAAGAAATTGAACCGGGAAATGCCGATTACCTTCTCGACATAGGTTCCGTAGACATCCTCCTGCACCATGGCCTGCTCGTGGCAGGCACCTACATAGGCGTCCTGAATGTCCGTATCGTACAGGCGGCTGATATCTCCCTGAACAATGGTGTCAGCATCAATGTAGATGGCTTTGGTCAGTTCGGGGAACATTTCTGCGATAAACAGGCGCAGATAGGTGGTCTTGGTGTAGTAATCCCGGATAGGAAGCCGGTCTGCAATGGTCTGCAGGTATTCGGTTACATCGTCAAAGGAAATCTGCACATTCTCCTGCTCCAGGGCCATGACCTCCTGGCGCATCTGGTCGGAAATGCCGGAATGCAGCATGTGGATGTGGTAGCTGCGGTCACTGGATGCATTGGAAATCAGCGAATGCGCCGATACAATGGCGTATTTAATAAAGTTATCATCACAGGCATAAAAAATGGGGATTGTCTCGTTATGCATGCTTATCTGCCTCCCTGTTAAATTTTTCTTTCAGATAGATGTATTCGTAGAGTATGTCATCAAACTGGTAGTAGTGGAACACCTTGTGTACCCGGCTGACCTGCCACTGCTTGATGTTGTCCGTGTGGGGATAGGGCAGCCAGAACAGCCGCTTGGAAAAATGCCGCACCACCGTGGACTTGTGCAGGAATTTCTGGTCATTGAACTTCTGGGGAAGCATTTTTTTGCTTCCGGTCGCCCGGATCAGGGCACTCTGGTCTGCAAATACCAGCTTTTTCTCCCGCAGAAGCTGCCGTGCTCTGGTCAGAATTCCGGTTTCCCGCATTTTTTTCAGGTTGAACAGCAGCACGCCGGCATTGACATAATTGGGGCTGATCAGATACTTTCCGTAGTGGTCACGGCCGGCAGCGTACTCCACATTTTCCACATCCACATCGTACAATAGATGTACATCCCGGTTAAACAGAATATCCACATCCAGATACAGGATCTTGTCCGGCAGATCCGGAACCCGGTCGGCAAACAGGCGGATGAGGGTATAGGGAGAGCAGTAGGCGTCTTCATTGGGACAGGCGCTGAATTCCTCCCGGTAAAGATCCGTAACGTCCACTTTTACCGCTTCGTTTTCCGGATTGTATTCCCGGATTACCTGCCGGAAAAAGTCCATCTGCGCATCAGACACAGGCTTGTATTGCTCCTGAATGTGGGAAACGTCCATGGTAAAGACATAAAAACAAAAAGGCTCACGGGACTGTGTGCGTTTGAACATGGACAGCGCACAGGTCAGCATGCCGTCGAATACCCCGCTGTTGCCGCAGAATAATACATTAACCATGGTTTTCCTCCTCTTTCTTTTTGTACTGGATCACTTCCACGTTGGAATTTTTTGCCCGCTGGCACATGCAGGCATACACCCGGTCCCGCAGATCCTTCTTCTGCTGGCGCAGGTTCAAATCCTCTCTGGGATAGAACGGGCCGTCGATGTAGGTGACCATCTGCGGTTTTGCAGAGCCGCGGCGCTTCTGGTAGGTGTTCGTAAAACAGAAAACCGGGACTCCGTACCGGATGGGATAGTGAAAGGACTTGTCCGGGAAAGGTCGGATTTTGGTGTAGTAGGGCCAGATATGGGCCTCGGGATAGATCACAACCGCATTGTTCTCCCCCACCCGGCGCTCCACGGCTTTCATGAAATTCCGGGAAGCATCCAGATCGTCCGGCAGCGGCAGCGCCCCCAGCGACGGCGTGATTTTTCCCAGAACCGGCATGGACACATTATTCGGATGTACAATCACGTACACATCCCGGGGAAAGCTGAGCATGGTCGGGACAAAGGCATCAGCAATGTCCTGCGTGTGGTTGCCGTAAAGGAAATAGCCTGTTTTGCAGGCGCTGAGCTTTTCCCGTCCCACTACGCGATGGTGAAACGCCAGCTTTGTATAGGCATAGGCAATGGGCGTGGCCACCACCCTGTACCAGAAAAAACGGGTGAATTTCTTAAAGGCCGAATCGTAACAGTAGCAGTAGCTTCCGTCAATTTTCTTCGGCACAATCTGTGCGGTGGAAAACTCATCGGTCAGTTCATTTTCGTAGTAAATTACTTTTCTTCTTTCCAAATCCTCGCCTGCTTTCTGCTCCGGGGAATTCTCACGGAGCCATATCCAGGCATGCCGAAATTTTTCCCTGTTACCATTATAACTGTATTTCTGTTTATTCCAACCTACCGCTTTGCAGTGGTCTCTACCCATGTTCGGCGTGCTGTAGAGTCCGTTTTTTCTACTCTACGCCCAGTAGAATCTGCACAAACCGTCGGTAGAATCCCGGAATATTCCGCATAAATATGGCATTTACAGAACTAACTTTACTCTACCGAAAGCTGCAGCTCCGTAATATGCTCCTGCTCATCCAGAGACGTATGAATGTCAATCCATAAAATCTCAAGCAGCGTTTTTCCGGTGGAAAGTCCATGCTCCCGGGCGTACTCAAGCAGTTTTTCGATCCAGTCCCGGCTCTTTTCATAGGCTCCCTGATAGCACACCGACAGATAGCGGCCTCCGGGCAGCGTGCTGTTTCCCTTCTCGTCCATGACAAATACCGACCGGTAAGCCATGGAATCCGGGTCCTGATTTTCCAGCGTGATCAGCGTGCCGATCTGGTTGTTTCCGATGATGTTCAGCGGCATATCCCAGCGGCTCTGCACCTCCCGGATCAGCAGATCCATCTCATATTCTTCCCGGTATCCCTGCTGAGTCAGAAAGCATTTCCGGGGTGGGAACGTCTTCATCGTCACCGTGTTCAGCGGAAGCGCCCGGGCAATCCGGATATTTTCCATTCTCCCCTGAACATTTTTCTGCAGGTCTTCGAGCATTCTCATTTTTTTGGCAATGGCCTGCTGCTCCTGAGCAAGCATGGCAAGGGCCGTATCCGTGTTCTGAAAATCCAGATAGTGACGGATGCTGTCTGTCCCGAAGCCCAGTTCCCGCAGATCCCGGATCACGTTCAGCCGCCAGATATCCCGGTCGCTGTAAAGCCGATATCCACTCTCGGAGCGGACCGGATGGATCAGCCCCATTTCCTCGTAATAGCGCAGAGAATCCACGCCGATGCCATAAAGCTTTGAAATTTCTCCGATTTTAAAAAATTTCTGCATTTTGCTCAGACCCCTTGACTCTGGTATTGTACCAGAGTTTATAATACAAATGTACCAAACATCAGAAAGGATTTTTAACTATGTCAACCCGCAGTAAAATCAGCGAAATCCGGACCTCCCTGCTGAAGGATCTGAATCTTCGTGACACGCTGTTCGCACTTCTGGGCAGTGCCATCATGGCCTTTGCGCTTTACAACATTCATTCTCTCTCCGGCGTCACAGAGGGCGGTATTCTGGGCCTGACGCTTTTTCTGGAGCACTGGTTTCATATTTCTCCTGCCGTATCGGGTCTGATTCTGAACATCAGCTGCTATGTCATGGGCTGGAAGCTGCTGGGCAAACGTTTCCTGCTCTACTCCATCATTGCATCCTCCGGCTTTTCCGGCTTCTACTTCCTGTTCGAACAGTTCGACCCGCTGTTCCCGGCTCTGGCGGAAATGCCGTTGGTCGCAGCCCTGGTCGGTGCCCTGTGTATCGGTACGGGTGCAGGTCTGTGTGTGCGGATCGATGCCGCCCCCGGCGGAGATGACGCTCTGGCCATGAGTATTGCCACAATCTCCCATATGAAAATTCAGTGGGCCTACCTGATCTGCGATCTGGTGGTTCTGGGAATGTCGCTGAGCTATATTCCTCTGAACCGGATTCTCTATTCTCTGCTGACCGTCACATTGTCCGGGCAGCTGATTGGACTGATGCAGCGTCTGCCCGCTCCCAAGTCCAAGACCTGTCCTGCATAAAAGTCTGCATTCCGCTGCTGTCATTTCCCCGGCAGTCAACATCTTTCATCGGATGAATTTCGGAAGATCTCTGAGGATTTTCTTCAGAAATCAGGTTCAATTGTCCGGAAATTATCCGTTGTCAAAACTTCTTTTCATGATATCACAGCAAAATTGATCTGTCAACAAGTCAGAAGATTCCTGCTTTGCTGTGCATACGGCAGCAAAATTGCCCCGGGAGGCCAGTCCTCCCGGGGCGTTTTCCGTATTGTGACTTTCTCAGTTACTCAGACGGTCAAAGCGGGTCATCATGGCTGCTGCTTCTGCCCGGACTGCGGTTCCGGCAGGGTTCAGAATGTCATCCCCCTTGCCGTAGAGAATCCGGTTCTCCACAGCCCACTGCAGGGCCTTGACTGCATACTTTCCTGCTTCTCCTGCATCGGCAAAGCCATCCAGAGAACCGTTGGTCTCGGGTCTGTCTGCATAGCGGTACAGGAACGCAGCGAGCTGCTCACGGGTCACAGACTCCTCGGGCCGGAACGTGCCGTCGGAGAAACCGGCTGCAATCTTCTGATCTGCTGCCCAGGAAATTGCATCGGAGTACCACTTTCCCTGCGGAACATCCCGGAAGGAGCTGGTGCCTGCACCGGGCTTTCCGGCAATCCGATACAGAATTGTGACAAACATTGCTCTGCTGACCGTTCCGTCCGGCTGGAAACAGGTATCGTTTGCACCGACCATGTAATGGTGATTGAGCACATAGTCCACGCTGGCGTGGTACCACTTATCCGGATTCAGGTCCGTGAATCTCCGGCAGGGGCAGCTGTCTCCGCCGGTGCAGGGAACTGCCGTAAAGTCTGCGGACACAACGGCGCTGGGTGCCAGGCCTTCGGTCTGTGCAATTGCCTTTACGGTCGTGCTTTCAAAGATTTCAAAGGGCTTTTCGTAGCGAAGGCTCTCTGCGGAAGGCTCGGATCCGTCCAGCGTGTAGAAGATTTCCGCTTCCGCATCAGGGCAGGTAATGGCGACCTTCTGAACGCCGGCAAACTGGCCTCCCTCGGGAGAAATCACAGGAGCTTCCGTCCGTTCCGGACGGACATAGAAGAAGCTGACCCGATCTCCGGCAGACAGAACCCAGCCGGACAGGGGAACTCCGGGCAGCTTGCCGTTGACATCGTACATCCAGCCGCTGTTGGGACCATATTCCCCGGCCTTGAATGTGACCCCATCCTTAGTAACGGAGGTAATGTAGCCGTTCTTCTCCGTAAAGGTCATGTTGTTTTCCTTCACCGCCCGGCACAGCAGGTCATAGGCCGTTGCACCCTCAGGTACGGTAAACTCAGCGGTGGGAATCCAGGGGGTCTGCTCCGGATCCTGCTCCAGAGAGAAGGTTACGCAGATGGTTTCGGTACCGTCAGGAAGTTTTGCGGGCACATCGGTTCTGCGCTGGGTATAGACATTGTATGCCCGGGTCTTGTCCTGGCGGAATGCTTCCAGCGTGACCATAGCGCGGAAGCCCTGCTCGGTGGCCAGGGCATTGGCCTTTGCGATTTCCTCGGGCTTTCCGGTGGCCATGCCGGCGGAATAGCCGTCAGCAGTGTCGTTGACGTACAGACTCAGTGCAGCGGCAAGGGAACATCCGCCTTTGACAAACCGGGGATCCTGCTCCGGATCTATGCCCAGCGCCGTCAGGCCGATAATGGCCATGGCATCGGTATTGACGTTGCCGTAAGAGCCGTTGTTCATCTGCGCATTGCTCATTCCCTCAAGTGCTCTGGAAATGAAGCCGGCAGCCATCTGACGGACACCGTATTCATCGGTTTCAGACAGATAGTATTCTGCCATGGCCGCAATTGCGGCTGCGGTTGTATCCACATCGTCATAGGTACGTCCGTAGTAGGAGTAGCAGTTCAGTCCGTTTTCCTGCTGATTGTCTGCAAGCAGCTGGATCATGGCCCGGATCTGGGCACCGGTCAGCCGGATCTTGCCCTGCTGCGCTGCAAGCAGGACCCAGGGTGCGGAATAATGGGTGTTCAGCTTGCCCAGCAGCGGCGGGATCGCATCGGCATTGCTGTAGGTTTTCTGCGAATCCGTTCCGGGCCAGGCAGTCAGACTTCTGGTGTCCACGCCAAGGGTGCCGAGAATAATCTCGCCCTTGGTGCGGGTATCCACCTCCTTGGACAGCATGATAAATTCGTCAGAACTGTGGTTGAGGGTCTCATTGATTGTGGTGTCCAGATAGGTTTTCCGCGCATCGGCACCGGTTTTGCTGGCAGCATCCGGGAATACCTTTCCGTAGACTGCCATATCGAAAATCACCCATTCGGTGGAATTGTCCACATAGGAAGCGGCAATTTTCTCCATCAGGGAGCTGCTCTGATCTGCAGTGGGGTAGATCAGCACAAGCACGGATTTATAGAATGTAACGCCGTCCTTCCGGAATCGCAGGGTCAGCGTTTCTGTCACTGCTTCGGCAGAGGTATTGTTCTTGCGCAGCTTAACGGTGCCGTTGCGGCAGTCCAGATAGCCCCGCTGATGGTCGTTTTCCGTCTGCACACACATCATTTCGATGGAAGGATCGGGGGTCTGTTCCGGCTTGAGCAGCGTCAGCTCCGTTCCGGTCTGGACGGTTCCGGGAACGGAAACGGAATCGAAATATTTTTCTGCCTCCCGCATCAGGGTGTCATCTCCGGTTTCCGGAGCCGTTGCGGAAAGGTAAGGCAGGCCGTCGTTCTTGTCGGGAGCCTGTGCCCAGGCCTTGCCCAGCATTTCGGCAGTCAGTTCCTCTTTGGCAAGGAAGGTAATGTCCTTCTGCTCAGCACCGCTTCCGAAAATGGCATAGCAGTTGACCAGGCCGGAGCTGGGCATGGTACCCTTGCCCCAAATGGCGTGAGAACCTTCGGCTCCGGACACAGGACCTGCATTGTAGCAGTTGGTCATGCCGGGGCGGCACTCTCCTGTGGTGCTGCCGGCATCGCCCAGCAGGCCGCCTGCCTGTATTTTTCCGGCCTTGATGATACCTGTGTTATAGCAGTCCTCCATCTGGACGCAGTTTTTGTTGCCGCCTACCAGACCGCCTACGGACACGCTCGGATCGCTGCCGGTGACTGCCAGATTGCCGGCATTGTAGCACCGCTTCAGCATCAGCCGGACGCTGGGAGTCTGGAACTCAACGCCCTTGTCGTAATCGCCGATCAGGCCGCCCACTTTGCTGGCTCCGGCTGTAATGCTGCACAGGTTTGCGCAGTTTTCCACCGTAACGTTGTGTCTGGCGTGACCTGCCAGACCGCCGGTGCGGTTTCCGGATCCCGGATCATACACAGAACCGGAAACCGTCAGATTTCGGATGCTGGCATCCTCCAGACAGCCGAACAGGCCGAAATACCGGCTGGCATCCCGGGAAACATTCAGACCGGAAACCGTAAAGTTTTTACCGTTAAAAAATCCCCGGTAGGACGTGGTTGCGTTTTCGCCGATGGGATGCCAGGGAATGTCCTTCAGATCGATGTCGGCAGTCAGTTCGGCACAGGCCTCGTATTCGCCGCCGTTGACCTTGTTGGCAAAGCAGGCCAGTTCCTCTGCAGAGGAGATCTGATAGGGGCTGACCATCTTTCCGTTGCCCTTGGCAATGGTTCTCGAAGCCAGCTCTTCCCAGCCGGGAACCTTTTTCAGTTCGATGCTCAGCCTGTTTTCTTCCATGGAAACTTCAAAAGTACCGGAAGCGGTCTGATAATCGTGGGCCTCAACCGTGTAATAATACGTTCCCTTTTCCAGATCGTACACATACATTCCCAGACCGGAGGCCTGCTTCGGCTCAATCACAGGACCGTTTGCGTTTGTGCCCCGGTGCACTTCAAGCAGTGCATTTTCCGGATTGACAGAAATATAGGTATCAGGAATGACATCGTCTCCCGGGCCAACAGAGGGCTCTTTGGGCCATGCGAAGATATCCTTCGTCAGCGTGGCCAGTTTTTCAGCCGACATAGCCTGCATGGTGCCGGTGAGCTGGGCAGTATTCTCCCGGATGACGGGTCTTCCATCTCCCAGCGCACGGTCATAGCCACAGTTTTTCAGCGTGATAACCGCTTCTTCGATGGCACTGGTATAGCCGAATACATAGAGATTGGGTGCATAGTTCTTGGAAAAACTGCCGGTGAAATAGCAGTTTTCCGCCTGGACGTTATACTGTGCCAGGCAGTAGCCGATAATGCCGCCGCCATACTCGGCAGTGACCTTTCCGCCGGCTGCGCAGTCCTTGATGCGGACGTTGCCCATGAATCCGACTCTGCCGACCAGACCGCCGCCGGCAGTACCGGTGGTCACATTGGCTGTGCTGAAGCAGTTTTCCATGGTCAGGATGCTGCTTCCGTAGATCACATCACCGACCAGACTGCCCGTATAGCAGCTGGTGGCTTCAACAGGTGCTGCAACGCTGCCGGTAACGCCGCAGCCGGTCAGTGTCAATGCGCCGCCGTCAAGAACACCGACCAGGCCGCCCACACCCATATTTCTTTTCTGGGTGGTGCTGACCTTCAGGTTCTGCAGCCGCAGGTTGGAAATGTTGCCGTTTGCACGACCAAACAGGCCCACGGCCCCCGGATCGGTATAACCCACAGGGGCATCGTTGCCGACAATGGTCAGGTTGGAAATCGTATGACCGCAGCCATCAAATGAGCCTGACAGTTTTTTGATTGGCTCCATAGGCTTTCCTGTCATGTTCAGGTCGGCCGTCAGCCGATAGTTTCCGGTGATTTCGCGGCCCGCCAGTGCACGCAGCTGCGACGGAGCGCTGATCTCTGTAACGGTTTCCTGCGCGAATGCCGCCATGGGGAAAATTCCCGCAATCAGCACGCAGACCAGCAGCAGAGAAATGATTCGTAGTCGTTTTTTCATGCTATCGTCCTCCTTTATCTGCAAACAGGGCATAAAAAAAGCTGCGACAAATCCCAGAATTTGTCGCAGACGTATTCCTGCATACCCCGTAATGCTCAGAAAAAACTTCGTTCTGTAGGTCTTCTGACTGGCACCGTTCCGGCAGATTTCTGCCTGCATCCAAAGCTCTGCCTTCCCAGTTTCCCAGTGACCGACTTTCATCGACGAGCTTCGGATTCCGATGCATACAGCGGCGTTTTCCGTTCGGGATTCTCACCCGATTCCCTTGTTAAGCTTCCGGAACCAAACATTCCGGAAGCCACAGATCGAAGAACATTATTCGATTTTACCGTTTGAGTATAGCACAGCCCCATCCGGATTACAATGGGCAAAACCTCTCCGATGACCAGATTCTGACAATTTATTTGGCGGAATCTGCCGTCCGGGAGCGTTCGGGCTGCTGTTTTTCTCTCTCCCTGTCCGGCAGATCCGGCCTGTCCCGGGCCGCCGGGAAAGATGGGTGTGGAAAAAGTTCGCAATCTGTGGTATAGTGCATATGTATTGTTATTTTTATGGAGGCTGTCATGCTCTTATTTTCCGAACATCTTTCCATCAATTTCGGCATCCGTCAGCTGCTGGATGATGTGAATTTTTATCTGAACGAAGGGGACAAAACCGGCATCATCGGCATCAACGGAACCGGAAAATCCACATTCCTGAAGGTCCTGGCCGGTGCCGCCCAGCCCGACAGCGGTTCCGTCTGCCGCAATCCGAATGTTCGGGTCAGCTACCTTCCCCAGAACCCCGTGATGGACGACGGGGCAACGGTGCTCGAACAGGTTTTTCTGCACATTCCCGAGGATATGCGGGAAATCGACGAATACGAAGCAAAGACCATGCTCAACAAACTGGGGATTTCCGATTACGACCAGAAGATCGGAACGCTCTCCGGTGGTCAGCGCAAGCGTGTGGCTCTGGCCGCCGCGCTGCTGCAGCCGGCAGAAATTCTGATTCTGGACGAGCCTACCAACCATCTCGACGCGGAAATGACCGCATGGCTGGAAGACCGGCTGCGCAGATTCCGGGGCGGTCTGATCATGGTCACCCACGACCGCTATTTTCTGGAGCGGGTGGTCAACCACATCACGGAGCTGTCCCGGGGAAAACTGTATCACTATGAAGCAAACTACTCCAAATATCTGGAGCTGAAGGAACTTCGCATGGAAATGGCCGAGGCCAGCGAGCGCAAGCGCCAGTCTATTCTCCGCGTGGAGCGGGAGTGGATCATGCGGGGCTGTCAGGCACGGACCACAAAATCCCGGGACCGGATCGAGCGCTACGAAACACTGCTCAATCAGGATGCTCCGGAATATGACGACACCGTTCAGATTTCCGCCGCTTCCAGTCGTCTGGGCCGAAAAATCATCGAACTGGACCAGATCTGCAAATCCTTCGGCGGCCGGCCTGTCATCAGCAATTTTTCCTACAATCTGCTCCGTGACGACCGAATCGGCATTGTCGGTCATAACGGTGCAGGAAAATCCACGCTGCTGAACATGATCGCAGGCTTTCTCCCCCCGGATTCCGGCACGGTGGAAATCGGTTCTACGGTAAAAATCGGATATTTCACCCAGGAAGGTCGGGAACTTGACCTGAATCAGCGTGTTTATGACTTTATTCACGACATTTCCGACGAAGTGCGCACCGACGAGGGCACCTTTACGGCAAAGCAGATGATGGAGCGGTTCATGTTCCCGTCGGAGCTGCAGTCCGTCCCCATCGGCCGTCTGTCCGGCGGTGAGCGGCGCAGACTGTACCTGCTGTCGGTACTGATGGAGGCTCCCAATGTTCTGCTGCTGGACGAGCCTACCAACGACCTGGACATCATGACCCTTTCCATTCTGGAAGATTACCTGCAGAGCTTTCCCGGCCCTGTTCTGGTGGTTTCCCATGACCGCTTCTTCCTGGATAAGCTGGCCTCTTCCATTTTCGAAGTCCGGGGAACCGGGGAAGTGGTCCGTTACACGGGAAACTGGTCCGACTGGGCAAAAAAGCGCAAGGCCGAAGAAACCCCTGTCCGGGAAGACCGACCCAAGGCTCCTGCACGGGTTCGGACCCAGAAGCTGAAATTTTCCTACAAGGAGCAGCGGGAATTTGATACCATCGATGCAGATCTTGCCGAGCTTGAGCAGAAGATCAAGGACTGCGAGGCAGCTCAGGTTTCCTGTGGCAGTGACTATGTCAAGCTGCAGGAGCTGCAGGATACACAGGCAGAGCTGGAAGCCAGACTGGAAGAAAAAACCGAACGGTGGCTGTATCTGACCGAGCTGAAAGAAAAAATTGACGCTCAGAATGCCTGATTTCCGCAATTTTTTCCGACTGCGGTAACATTTACCGCTCCGGAAACGTATTTCACCGTACTGAACTATGATCAGCAGGATAATTTGAAATTTCAGACAGATACATTCAGACTTCATTACGCCAAAGAAGTTTTCTGCTGAAGTGCAGTCATACGGGTTTTCTCTTCCTGACATTGGCAGAGTGACGCCGTACTCTTGTGCCGGCTTGAAATATGTGTGAAATGTGTATTGAAGGCCCCTCTTATGTGGTTATGATCCCACATAAGAGGGGCTTTTGTCTATTATCCGTCTTCACTGAACCCGTTCTCTGGCTTCTGCCGGTGATTTTCTGACCCTGTTTCCGCTTTTTTCTTTGAGGATTGACAGCAATTTTCCGTCATGGTAGAATCGAAATCAGGTACCCATCCCCTGTTTATCACACAATTCTGAGAGGAGAAAAGGCTTTATGATTCATCTGATTCCGAAGCCTCTGGAGCTTCACATGGGAAATGCAGAAGTTGCTTTTTCCCGAAACACAAAACTCACCGGCGCTTTCCCCGAAATCTACTCCGTTCTGGCATCCATGATGCCGGATATCGCCGCCCATGAGAACACCCTGACCTTTGAACAGGACCCTGCGGTTCCCGCCGAAGGCTATACGCTCTTCTGCCGGGACGGCAATATTTTTGTCCGTGCTTCTGACCGCAGCGGTGCCTTCTACGCCGTCATGTCCCTGCTTCAGCTGGCTGAAAACAAGGGAAGCTTTCCCGAAGTGCGCATCAACGATGCCCCACGGTATCCTCACAGAGGCTTTATGCTGGACTGCGCACGGCACTTCTGGACCGTTGCGCAGATCAAGAAAATTCTGGACGTGCTTGCCCTGCTGAAAATGAACATCTTCCACTGGCATCTTTCGGAAGATCAGGGCTGGCGGATCGAAATCAAAAAATATCCGCTGCTGACGGAAAAAGGTTCCATCCGCAAAAGCACACCCCTGTCCGGTGACTCCCAGAACGGTCCCCGGGACTACAATGAATACGGCCGCGGTATGTTCTACACCCAGGAGCAGGTGCGCGAGATCGTTGCCTATGCCGGGGCACGCTGCATCAATGTCATCCCGGAAATCGATATGCCCGGTCACTTTGTTGCCGCCATTGCCTGCTATCCCCACCTGTCCTGCACAGGCGAAGAAGTGGATGTCAGCGTTAACTGGGGAGTCAACGAAAACATCGGCTGCTGTGGTAAGGAGGACATCTACATCTTCGTCAAAGACATCATCGACGAGCTGTGCGAGCTGTTCCCCTACCCCTACTTCCACATCGGCGGCGACGAGGTTCCCAAGGATCACTGGAAGGTCTGCCCCGCCTGTCAGGCAAAAATCAAAGAGCTGGGCCTGAAAGACGAAAACGCTCTGCAATCTCACTTCAATAACGTAATTTCCGCCTATCTGAAATCCAAGGGAAAGCACACCGTGGGCTGGAACGAAATTCTTGAATCCAGCGAAAATCTGGACAAGAGCATTATCCCCCAGTGGTGGATTCTCAAAGACGACTCCCGGAAGGAACTTCAGTGGCTGGCTGACGGCAACAAGATGCTGCTCTCGAGCATCGACTACTGCTACACGAATCTGCCGTACTGCCTGATTCCTCTGGAAAAGACTTACGGCTACGGTGCTGCCTCCATGGGAATCGAGGACGATTCCAACGTCCTCGGCATCGAAGCTCCTCTGTGGACCGAGCATTTTCTGACTTTCGAGCATGTGGCTATGAATATCTTTGTCAGACTTGCTGCCGTTTCCGAAGCTGCCTGGACCGCTCAGGAGCTGAAGAGCTACCCGGACTTTGAGGCCCGGATTGAGCAGATGCGTCCCTATTTCGACAGTCTGGACATTCTGATTGCCCCGCAGGAAATTTACAGAGGCACTTCCCTGGGCGACATTGCCGAGGAAGACCGGAACAAAAAGAGCTGGGAAATCTGGCCCGCAGCACCCCGATTCGAGGTGGAAATGATGCACCGTCTGCAGGGAAAGTAAGTTCTGCACGTTTTCCGGATCATACATTGGGAGCGCACCGAAAATTTCGGTGCGCTCCTGTTTACTCTGCAAGAATGCGGCACAGTCCCTCGCCGGGAACTGTGCCGCATTCTTTTCATTCTGCCTTTATTCTTTGGTGAAATAATTCAGAAGCTCCGTGATCACGATGATCACGCCGATCACCACGAAGATGCCCAGCATGCCCACACCCATATAATAAAGGTTCGATACAAAATTCGAAAAATCCATCCGGATACCTCCCATCCTTTACAGGAAGAAATTCAGGATCAGACCGCCGGCAATGACGGAGGCAATCTGGCCCGATACATTGACACCGATGGAGAACATCAGCAGGAAATTCTGGGGGTCCTCCTTCAGTCCCATTTTGTGCACAACACGGCCGGACATGGGGAATGCGGAAATGCCGGCTGCACCGATCATGGGGTTGATTTTCTTCTTTGCGAACAGATTGATCAGCTTGGCAAACAGCACGCCGCCGGCGGTGTCGAAAATAAAGGCCACAAGACCCAGGCCCAGAATCAGCAGAGTTTCCGGTGCCAAAAATTCCGCAGCCTGCATCCGCAGGGAAATGGTAATGCCCAGAAAAATGGTCACCAGATTGGCAAGCACCTTCTGTGCGGTTTCGGACAGAGAATTCAGAACGCCGCATTCCCGCAGCAGATTGCCAAACATCAGAAATCCAATCAGCGCCACGGAATCCGGTGCCACCAGTCCGGCTACCACGGTAATGATGATGGGGAAGAGAATTCTGGTGGTTTTCGACACATGGTTCTGGACATACTCCATGCGGATTTTCCGTTCTTTCTTGGTGGTCAGCAGGCGGATAACGGGAGGCTGGATAATGGGCACCAGCGCCATATACGAGTAGGCCGCCACCATAATGGCTCCCAGATATTTGGAATGAAGGGCCTGCGCCACCACAATGGAGGTGGGGCCGTCAGCTGCGCCGATGATGGCGATGGAAGCTGCGTCCCTGATATCAAAGAACACCGAAGCAAGACACAGCGTAAAGAAGATTCCGAACTGAGCCGCCGCACCGAAGATCATCAGCTTCGGATTGGACAGCAGGGGGCCGAAATCGATCATTGCGCCGATGCCGATGAACAGGATCAGCGGGAACAGCTCATTGGCGATGCCCGCATCAAAAAGGGTCTGCAGAGTTCCCACCGCACCGGAAAAGGGCAGATTGACCAAAATGGCACCAAAGCCCATGGGCAGCAGCAGGGTCGGCTCCATATCCTTTGCAATGGCAAGGTAGATCAGAAGGCCTCCGATGAGCCACATGATCACCTGGGGAAACTGGATCTGCAGTATGTTTTCGTACAATAATTCCATGATAATCCTCCGTTATGTTATAACTGCTCCAGGTACTTTGCAGTACAGGCAGCCAGTTTTTCCTGATACTCCGGATTTCCCTCCTGCATGGCTCTGAGGCCTCTGTGAATATCCAGATTGTTCCGGGCCGTTTCGATCACGCACCCGGCGATGTTGGAGCAGTGGTCAGCAATCCGCTCCAGATTGGTCAGCAGGTCCGACCAGATAAATCCGGCATCAATGGTGCACTGTCCCTGCTGGAGCCGGGCGATATGCCGGGTCCGCAGAAGCTCTTTCATCCTGTCGATGACCTCCTCCAGCGGTTCCACATTCCGTGCCGCCTCCAGGTCCTCGCTGTCCAGTGCCCGGATGGCCTGGCCCAGGATTTCCTCCACCGCACGGATCAGCAGGCTCATTTCCCGCCGGGCCTCACCCGTAAACTGCATATTTTTCCGGAACAGCTCCTCTGCCGATTCCTGAATGTTCAGGCCATGATCGCCGATTCGCTCCAGATCACCGATGACCCGCAGCATCCGGGCAGACTGGGCACATTCCGCTTCATTAAGCCGCTGGGCGCTGATTTTCACCAGATAGCTGCCCAGAATATCCTCATACCGGTCTGTCCGCTCCTCCAGGGTGCGGACCTCTTCTGCCAGCGCCGATTTGTAGTCTGTCAGAAGATAGGTGCTGTCTGAGAAAATGGACACTGCGCAGCGTGCCATGTCCTGTGTGCAGCTGCGGGCGCTTTCCAGCGCCAGAGCAGGGGTTGCCAGAAGCCGGTCATCCAGCTGGATTTTTTCTTCCTTCGTTCTGGCATCCGGAACCAGACGGCAGGCCAGCTTTTCCAGCAGGCCGGAGGCCGGGAACAGGATGGCTGTGCAGGCGATGTTGAACAGCGAATGGGCCACGGCAATGCCCAGATGGGTTGCCTGCCCATCCAGCAAGGGAATGGGAAACAGGGCCTTTGCCGCATACAGCACCACCAGCAGCACCGCCGTGCCGATGACATTGAAGCTCAGGTGGACAATTGCCACCCGCTTGGCGTTGCGGTTTGCTCCGAAAGACGAGAGAATGGCCGTGACACAGGTTCCGATATTCTGTCCCATGATGATGGGAACAGCCGCACCGTAGGTGATCTGTCCCGTTACGGTAAGGGCCTGCAGAATACCCACCGAAGCAGAGCTGGACTGGATGATAGCCGTCAGAACCGCACCCACCAGAACACCCAGAACGGGATTTTTGAACATTACGAACATTTCCCGGAACTCGGGCACATCCCGCAGACCGGCCACGGAAGCAGACATCTGCTCCATGCCGAACATCAGCACCGCAAATCCCAGAAGAATCACGCCGGTGTCCTTCTTTTTCCGGCTCTTGCAGAACATGTACAGCACAATGCCGATCAGCGCCAGAATGGGTGTGAATGAGGCAGGCTTAAACAGCTGCACAATCACATTGGAGGACTCGATGCCGCCCAGACTGAGAATCCACGCCGTGACAGTGGTTCCGATATTGGCACCCATAATGATTCCAATGGACTGCTTGAGTGTCATCACACCGGAATTGACGAAGCCCACCGCCATAACGGTGGTAGCTGACGAGCTTTGGATGATTGCCGTCACGCCCAGACCCGTCAGAAAGCTGGTGAACCGGTTGGAGGTCAGCTTTCCGATCAGTGCGCTCAGGCTGCTGCCTGCCCTGCGCTCCAGCGCCTGTCCCATCACGTTCATGCCGAACAGGAACAGACACAGACCGCCAATCAGGCTCAGTAAGTCAAAAATGGTCATATCCACAGGACCTTCCTTTCAAGAGTACACCCCCATTATACCTGCCGTCCGGTTAAGATGGGGTAAAGAAAGGCACCGCCCGGTTTTCCGGCGGTGCCTTCTGTATTTTCTGCGGCAGTGTCCTGTTATTCCTGATCGTTGTACATGCGGTAGCCCACACCCAGCTCGTTGGAAATATATTTTCCCTCCCCGGGCTTGAGCAGCAGCTTACGCCGGATGTTGGCCATGTTCACCTGCAGCTTCTTGACGCTGCCGGAGTCGGAAGTGCCCCAGATCTCCCGGATGATGGCAGAATAGGTCAGAACCTTTCCGAAATGTTCAGACAGCAGGGCGATGATGTTGTATTCCGTCTGCGTCAGCCGGATCTCCTGCCCGCTGAGAAACAGTCTGCGGCTGTCGTAGTCAATGGTCAGCTCCCCGGTGACAAATTTCCCGCCGGAAAGCCTGCCCTCCGGCGCACTGTGCCGGCTGTTGCGCAGGATGCTGCGCACCCGGGCCAGCACCTCTGCCGAGCCAAAGGGCTTGGTAACATAATCATTTGCGCCCATATCCAGAGCCTGTACCTTGTCGCTTTCCTCCGTGCGGGCCGAAAGGACCATAACCGGTACAGTGCTGAATTTCCGGATTTGTGCCATGAATACCGTCCCGTCCTGATCCGGAAGGCCCAGATCCAGAATCACAAGATCCGGCATATGGGACGAAAACAGCAGCAGCCCCTCTGCGCAGGTCTGCGCCGTCACCACCTGATAGCCGTTGGTTTCCATCAGGGTGGTCAGGAATCTGCGGATATTGGCCTCGTCCTCGATAAACAGGATTTTATAGCGATTGTTATTCATTTACGATTTCCTCCGCTTCCAGAATAAAGCCCACCCGCAGTCCGCCGGTACGCACCGGCTCGGCAAATACAGACCCGCCGTGGGCACGGATAATGGTGGCACAGACTGACAGGCCGATGCCCATGCTGCGTTTTTTTCCGTCTACGGTTTCCCCGCCGGATACGGCGCTGCCGGAGAAAATCCCCGCCAGCCGGTCTTTGGAAATACCGCAGCCGTTGTCCTCCACGGCAAACACCACCTGATTGTCCCGCAGGCGGACATTCAGCGCCAGCCTGTTCATTCCCTTTGCATGCTGCACCGCGTTTTCCAGCAGGTTCACAAGCACCTGCTCAATCAGGATGGGATCTGCCGATATGGTAACGAATTCCTCCGGAATCTGCAGCTGAACCGGCTGACCGGCATACCGCCTCTGAAATTTTTCCACAGCGGAAACCACCAGCTCCTCCACAACCACGGAAGATTTTGCCAGCTTTACGTTTTCGTTGTCGATTTTGGTAATCAACAGCAGATTTTCCACCATCCGGATCAGCCACTGGGAATCCTCCTGAATGCCCCGGAGCATCTGCAGCTTGTCCTCGTCGGAAAGCGCCGCGTAATTTTCCGCCATGGTGGAGCTGGAGCCGTAAATAGCCGTCAGCGGTGTTCTCAGGTCATGGGAAACCGCCCGGAGCAGATTGGCCCGCATTTTCTCCTCGTCAAAGGCTCTGCGAAGCTGCTCCTGATGCTTGATTTTCTGGGTCAGCGTGCAAGTGGACACGCTGACAACCATGATGATCAGCGCAGACACCGCATTTTCCGCGATTTCAAAGTTAAAAGCAAAAAACGGATAGGTAAAGGCAAAATTAACCGCCAGCACACTGCACAGCGAGCAGGCAATACCCCAAAAATAGCCGTCCGTCAGCTGCGCCACCCAAAAGGCCGCCAGCACAAAAAACAGAGGAATCAGCGGATCCGCCTCGAACAGTGCATCCACGGTCATGGCTGCAGCCAGCGCCCCCAGCATCAGCAGCACCGTAACGGCTCCGTCCCGCAGAATTTTTCGGTATGATTGTTTCATAGAATCCCTCCCGGTTTTTTATACCACATTTCAGGTTAAGGTGCAGCAAAGATTTCTTTTATTATAACACAGCCCCCGGTGCCTTTCCACAGGCACCGCCCTCCCTGTCGGAAATCCCGGCGGGCAGGGGTTCTTCTATCTGCAGCCGCCCAACCATGTTTATACAATCTTAACGGCAGTGCCGGCGGTCTTTCACAAACTTGATTTTCTGCATGGTATAACTTTTTGCAGAAAGGAGGCCGAATCATGGCAGGAAAACATATCCGGCAGCCGGATCACATTGCCGACCACTTTTCAGGTACTCCCCTTTTCTCATTGTGGACGGCCCGATTCTGATTCTCTCCGGCATTACACTGGCAGCTGTCTGCATCATGCTGGCTCTGGGGTGCCTGCTGGGATGGGCGTAAAAATCTTTACGCTGTCTTAACTTCGGCACCTGTGTCTTTTCCCCGTCTTTATGACAGATCCGGTAAAATCAGGCCCGTGAGACGGAGGTGATTCAAAAATGGATCTGTGTATGGTTCTGATATTGGCCGCCAGCTTTGGGTTTCTGTATTTCCTGATCCGCTGGTACGGAAAACAACTGGACAGGCAGGAATAAGGGAGGTTCTGAATTTATGATTATTTTATTGATTGCAGCGCCTGTGCTCGGCGAATACCTGGTGTACGCACTGGCAATAGAAAACCAGAAAAACGCCTGGGGAAAGGAAGAAGCCGCCGTGTCTGCCCAAAATAAGCAGCAGGAAAATCCTCCGGATTTCTTGTAATTTTCTGTCACACCGGGTATAATCAGCTTATCAAACAAATCCGAGCCGGTGAAGGAGAATCCATTATGATGAAAAAACTTCTGGTTGTCGTGGATATGCAGAACGATTTTGTGGACGGTGCCCTGGGCTCTGCGCAGGCCGCTGCCATCGTTCCGAACGTGGTAAAGAAAATTGAAACCTGGCAGGGCGATCTGGCCTACACGCTGGATACCCACGGCGAAAACTACATGAATACCAATGAAGGCAGACATCTGCCTGTCCCCCACTGCATCGACGGTCAGCCGGGACATGAGCTGAATCCGGCCGTCGCTGCCGCCCTGGGCACAAGCGCCGTCATGCTGAAAAAGGGTACCTTCGGCTCCGTGGATCTGATGGAGCGGCTCCGGGAACAGAAATACGATTATGTGGAATTTATCGGCCTGTGCACCGATATCTGCGTGGTTTCCAACGCCATCATGGCCAAGGCCCATCTGCCTGAGGCGCAGATCGTCGTGGATGCCTCCTGCTGCGCCGGTGTTACTCCGGAGAGCCATCAGGCGGCTCTTGCCACCATGAAAATGTGCCAGATCGACATCATCGGACAATAAAAAATTCCCCCTCCGCAGATTTTCCTGCAGAGGGGAATTTTTTACCGTTTTTCCAGCGGAACATATTCCCGCCGGGGGGCAACCGCCCGGTAGGCCGGACGAATGATCTTGCCCATGTTGATCAGCTCTTCCATCCGGTGGGCACTCCAGCCCGCCATCCGGGAAACTGCAAACAGCGGCGTGTACAGCTCCATGGGAATGCCCAGCATGCTGTAGACAAAGCCGGAATAAAAGTCCACGTTGGCAGATACGCCCTTGTAGATCTGCCGTTCCTCGGCGATGACCTCCGGCGCAATCCGCTCCACCCGGCTGTACAGCGCATACTCATCGTGCAGGTGCTTTTCTCTGCTGAGCTTTTCCACGCTGCAGCGCAGAATATCCGCCCGGGGATCGCTGATGGAATACACCGCATGTCCCATACCATAGATCAGGCCGGCCCTGTCGAACCGCTCCCGGTGCAGCAGGCCTCTGAGATAATCCCGGATCGCATCCTCGTCCTCCCAGTCGGAAAGGGAGCGCTTCATATCCTGAAACATCTGGGTGACCTTGACGTTGGCACCGCCGTGTTTCGGTCCCTTCAGGCTGGCAAGCGCAGCGGCAACGCAGCTGTAGGTATCTGTTCCGCTGCTGGTGACCACGTGGGTCGTAAAGGTAGAGTTGTTTCCGCCGCCGTGTTCGGCGTGCAGCACCAGGCACAGATCCAGAATGTGGGCCTCCAGCGTGGTGTAGGCTCCGTCAGGCCGCAGCAGCGACAGAATATTTTCTGCCGTGGACAGCTCCGGACGAGGGGCATGGATATACAGGCTCTGGCCCTCCTTGTAGGCATAGGCCTGATAGCCGTACACCGCCAGCAGCGGCATGATTGCAATCAGGTCCACACACTGGCGCACCACATTGGGCAGAGAGGTGTCGTCTGCTGCATTGTCGTAGCCTGCCATGGTCAGCACACTCCGGGCCAGCGTATTCATCATGTCTTTGCTGGGCGCCTTCATCACCACGTCCCGGACAAAATTGGCCGGCAGCGTTCTGTAGCTTCCCAGCTGGGCCTTGAAATCCGCCAGCTGCTGTACCGTAGGCAGCTGACCGAACATCAGCAGAAAAACAATTTCTTCATAGCCGAACCGTTTGTTGGAGACAATGTCCTGCACCAGCGCCTGAATGGGGTAGCCCCGGTAATACAGTTCTCCCGGGCAGGGAACCAGCCTGCCGTCCACTTCTTTCTTGGAAACGATCTCGCTGATTTCCGTAAGGCCGGCTACCACACCGTTTCCGTCCAGGTCCCGCAGGCCCCGTTTGACGGCGTAGCGTCCGTAATCCTGCGGATCAATGCTGCTGTTCTGCCGGCACAGCGATGCCAGTGCTTCCAGCTGAGGGGTTACTACAGAAAAATCTTGCATAATTGCCTCCTTCCCGTGGACCATACTGCTCCACATATCCCTTTGGATTTTTCAATGAATGGATACAGTATAACAGAAGCGTTACCCAATTGCAGCAACAATATGTAAACAATCAGAAAACATTTGTGCGCCGCAGCCGGATTTTTCTGTTTTTCTCCCGCTCTCTGCTGTTAAATCCCCCCTGCTGTGTGCTATAATGACCGTATGATAAGCCTTTCCGGATTTCGGCAAACTGTCAAAGGAGCAGCAAATATGATCTATGACCACCTTGAATTTCACAACATCAGCCAGATGGTACATGCAGATGGCTGTGATGAAAAAATCCTGAGCCGCGTGCCGGAGGATCTGTTTTCCTCCATCGCCCCGGCCACCGCGCTGCAGTTCTGCCAGCCCTCCCATGGGGAGATCCGCTTTAAAACCGCAGCGTTCCCCGTGGAGCTGTATCTGACCGTATATCATCAGCCTGCCGCTGTTTCCGTCTATTTCGGTGATTATCACTACCGTACCATGGTTCTGCCTGCCGGCCCACAGACCATCCGGCTGGAACAGGATCCCGGTCTGGAGCAATTTTTCAGCACTGCTCCCAACGGGAACTTCTCTTCAAAGCTGATCCGGGTGATCTTTCTGCCCATGAATTCCATGATTGCCTACCGGGGCTGGAAATGCAGCGCAGAACTGACACCGCCTTCTGCGGACGATCTGCCCGGACACAGATATCTGGCCTACGGCACCTCCATCACCCACGGCATGAGTGCTACCACTCCCGTTACCGCCTATGCCTACCAGGCCGCCACCCGGATGGGTGCGGATCTGTTCAATCTGGGCACTGCCGGAGCTGCCTATCTGGAGCCGGAACTTGGGGAATACCTGGCGCAGAACTATGATTTCGACATTTTTACCGGAGAAATTTCCGTAAATATGCTTAACCAGGGCTACACCGATCAGCAGTTCTACGACCGGTCCAAAGCCTTCCTGACTGCCATCGACCGGGCACATCCGAACGCCCTCAAAGCCGTATTCAGCATTCTTCCCTATTTTGCAGATCTAGGAATC
>RCNI01000071.1_pt1 | contig 64547 bp, 56 predicted proteins | sample 2041151 | NCBI WGS metagenome assembly RCNI01 (sample SAMN09708214, study PRJNA481090) | feces metagenome | isolation source: feces | place: Antarctica: Albino Rookery
GCCCTCTTCGGGAATGGGAGCGGGGCCGTGATAGGCGCCCTTGGCCACGGAGCACATATTCTGTACTTCTGCACTATAAATCATGGCAATATTCCTTTCTTTTCAAAAGCCGTGGAATCCCTGCGGCTTTGGATTGACGAGTCAGAAAACTTCATTTTCCGCATCTATTATACTGGCAGGTGCAAAAAAAGTCAATTGACGCAGCGCCAAAATCGATACAACTTTATCTTTATGCTTGTACAAGTTTCACAAAAGAAGGACGGTTCTCGGATTTGAAGTAGGCAGAACCTGCAACCAGCACCTCTGCACCATTCTCTTTACACAGGCCACAGGTATTTGCGTCCACGCCACCGTCCACTTCCAGAACACATTGAGGGTTCACTTCATCCAGCCAGATGCGCAGCTGCTTCAGCTTTGGCATCATGTCAGCCATGAACTTCTGACCACCGAAGCCAGGTTCTACTGTCATGACCAAAATCATATCGCATTTATCAAGGTAAGGCTTTGCAGCCTCAGCAGGTGTACCGGGCTTCAGGGAGATAGCAGCCTTGACGCCGTTGGCACGGATTTTCTCCAATGCAGCCAGATTATTTTCCTGCGTATCAGCTTCAATATGAATCGTCAGCCAATCCGCACCGGCTTTACAAAAATCATCCACATAACGGATGGGGCGGTCGATCATCAGATGCACGTCCAAAGGCAGGTCGGTGATAGGACGAATTGCCTTGACCACAGGAATGCCAATAGTGATATTAGGAACAAACAAGCCGTCCATGACATCGATATGAACCCAATCCGCGCCGGCAGCACCGAGGGCACGAATATCTCGTTCCAGATTTACGAAATCCGCAGACAAAATAGAAGGAGCAATTTTAGCCATTGTTATATCCTCTCATATTAATCTTATCAGCAATATCATATCATGCAGCCTTTTGAAATGCAACAAAAGGAAATAATTTCCGTAATTGATTTATGATTTTCGGTCATACTAGCTGTGCACTAACAAAAAGGAGGAATTACTATGAATTGCAATGCAAACAAGTGTATCGAATGTACTGTTCAGCAGTGTGCCCATCACTGTCAGGGTGAAAACTACTGCACTCTGGACAAGATCGTCGTCGGCACCCACGAAATGAACCCCTCTATGGATCAGTGTACCGATTGCAAATCCTTCCGCAAGAAGTAATTTACCTGGGCGGCAGCTTCGGCTGCCGCATTTCTTACATTCTTCCTCTTGACGCATGATTTCACCATGATATGATAAAGAAGAATGTCATAAACGCTTCGGGTTTTGTTAAAAAATCGTTTGGGCAGTGTACATATTATTTTCATATATTACCCATATGATAAAGGAAATACATTTTGAGGAGGTTCTTTTATGGATACCTACGATCACGAGCAGAATGCTCAGAACCCTGAATACCAAACTGATACAAACGATGAAATCATCGATATCATTACAGAAGATGTAGCAGAAGCAGAGCCTGCTTCTGAGTCTGCTGCACAGCCTTATGTCGGTGGTGAAACCGGCAAAAAGGAATCTCCCTTTGCTGACTCTCCCTACGTAACGGAACATCAGCAGCATGCCTGCGATGCACCTCCTGTTCCTCCTCAGTATCCTCCCGTGAAGGAACATTCCCCCAAGTCCGGTCAGCGTGTTCTCGCTGCCGTTGCAACACTGGCTGTTGTTGTCAGCAGCTGCGGTATTACCGCCGCCCTTGTAAACAACCACTGGGAAGACCAGACTGCTAAAATGACTGCTTCCTTCAACAAGCAAATATCTGATATGCAGGATCAGATCAAAAACTACAGCGTCAAGGATCCCGTCTCCGGCGATCTTGTAACCTTCGACGGCGGCATGACACCAAGTCAGGTTTACGCTCAAAATGTTGACAGCGTGGTTGCAATCAACGCCATTGTCACTAAAACCCACAACGGTCAGATAATGAAGGGTGGTTCTACCGGTTCCGGCTTTATTATCAGCAAGGATGGTTATATTGTTTCTAATCACCACGTGGTAGAAGGCGGCACCGATTTGACCGTCATTACCCATGATGGCACCGAACATGAGGCAACTCTGGTAGGCTCCGATGCTCTCAATGACATTGCCCTGCTTAAGGTAGATGCAACCGATCTCAAGCCCGTTACCATCGGCTCCAGCGACAAAATGTTGGTGGGCGATCAGGTTGTAGCCATCGGCAATCCTTTGGGCGAACTAACAGCTACTCAAACTGTGGGTTATATCAGCGCCAAGGAACGTGCCATCTCTACCGACGGCACCCAGATCAACATGATGCAGACTGACGCAGCCATCAACTCCGGTAATTCCGGTGGTCCTCTGTTTAACATGCGGGGCGAAGTAGTTGGAATTACCACCGCCAAATATTCCGGTTCCAGTTCCTCCGGTGCAAGCATTGAAGGTATTGGCTTCGCTATTCCCATTGATGATGTCTACCCCATGCTGGAAAGCATTCGGGATAACGGGTATATCACCGGTGCTCAGCTGGGTGTTACCGTATTCAGCATGGACGAAAAAACAGCTTCCCGCTTGGGCCTGCCTCTCGGCTCCGTGGTAGATTCCATTGTCGCCGGCGGTTGTGCCGAAAAGGCCGGGGTTGCGCCTACCGATATCATTATTGCCTTGGGTGAGTATCCTGTTAAGAGCAACATGGATTTGACCCGTGCACTGCGCAAATTTAAAGGTGGCGACACCACCACGATCACCGTCTATCGCAGCGGTCAGGAGCTGAACCTGTCCATCACTCTGGACGAAAAGCCGAATACCACTGTCGCACCCCCTTCCGCTGACAAGCCCTCTCAGAACGACCCTAACGTTCCTGACAGCGGAAGCTACGATGAATGGTATGACTACTTTGCACCTTTTTTCAATTTTGGAAAATAACATTTCTTCCCCCAAATATATCAGGCCTGTCCGAACGACAGGCCTGATTCTTTCGGGTATTGAAAAATGTAGGCCCTCCATTGATTGAAAAAGATGTCGGTTTGTGGTACTTTATTGCTATATTACAAATCAGGAGGAGTAACGGCGGTGGAAATGCAAAAATTGCTCATTGCAGACGGAACAGAACCATTTCGTCTGGCACTGGCCGATCATTTGCGAGGATCCTATGTTATCCATTTATCTCAAGAGGGGCACGACACGCTGGAGCAGCTATACGCATATAGACCGGATATTTTGGTACTGGACCTTATGCTCCCGGGATTGGACGGCATCAGCATATTGCAGATGGCATCCGAAGCAGGAATTCACCCTCTTGTACTAGCTACCACCCGTTATGTCAGTGACTATGTGTTAGAGGCCGCAGAACGGTTAGGAGTTGGCTACATAATGATTAAGCCCTGTGATATTCGAGCCACTGTTGCCCGTATTACAGACATGGCCAAACACCGGGATAACACTTCCCTCCCCAATGTAAGGTCTGATGTTTCAAAATTGTTGATATCCTTGGGTATCCCTACCAAACTGCGGGGATATGTCTATCTTCAGGAAGCTATATTAGAATCCATCCGAAACCCCCATCAGCAAATCACCAAAACCCTTTATCCCGCAGTGGCTCAATTGACAGACAGTACCCCCATTCAGGTTGAACGCTCCATCCGTAACGCCATTTCCACAGCCTGGAGCACCAGAGACGAGGAAATTTGGCAGCTTTATTTTCAGTGTGACAGTAATGGTAACATTCCAAAACCGACCAATGGAAGCTTCATCACACGTCTGGCACGCCACATGGCCATGAAGCAGGAAAATACACAGTTCTAGATTCAAATGAATGATTTGAGTCTGGATCAAATAAAATCTAACGGTTAAATCCATTTTGGCCTCTCTGCTCATAAATTTTCTCTGCATTATGGTGAATCTTAAGAAAATTGACAGTAGAAATTTCAGAATTTATGGGATATAATAGGCAAATCAACTACATTACAGCAATCCGTAATAGGAGGCAATCTAATGAATAACAACCAACCCAAAAAGAAATCCGCAAAACGCACCGTGCTGACAGTCATCGCCATTGTTCTGGCCTTGGTCCTCATTCTGGGCACCGTCTTTACGATGTATGTGGAGCACCTTCTGAATAAGCTGGGGCGCTATGACCCCAATAATGACGTCACCCTGTCTCAGGAAGAAATTGATGCCATTCAGAATGCCACCGATGAAGGCTACGATCCCAGTGCCGGCACAGATGACGGCAGCGATATCAAATGGGACGAAAATCACGGAATCCAGATTGGCGGCGGCAAGGAAATCGTCAACATTCTGCTCATCGGTCAGGATCGACGTCCCGGCGAGAGCCGTGCCCGCTCCGACTCCATGATCCTGTGTACCTTTAACAAGAAGGACAACACCCTGACCATGACCTCTTTCCTGCGTGATTTGTACATTAAAATCCCCGGTTACAAGGACAATCGTATCAATGCCGCCTATGCTTTTGGTGGCATGAAGCTGCTGAACAAGACTCTGGATGTTAATTTCGGCATCAAGGTAGACGGAAACGTTGAGGTTGACTTCACCCAGTTTTCAAAGATTGTCGACTTGTTGGGCGGTGTAGACATTGAACTCAGCAGCGGTGAAGCCAAGATTGTAGGCGGCGGCGCACAGGCTGGTAAGAATCACCTCAATGGTGAACAGGCACTGGAGTACGCTCGTATCCGAAAAATCAACAGCACCAGCGGCGAACCCGGCGATCTTGGCCGTGCTAACCGTCAGAGAACTGTCCTGAATGCTCTGATTGAAAAATACAAGAACTCCAGCCTGACCACAATGCTGTCCACACTGAATGATATTCTCCCCATGGTGACCACTGATCTGTCCAACAAAGAACTCATTGCCTATGCAACTGATTTCTTCCCCATGCTGGCTAATTGCAAAATTGTTACCCAGCGTATCCCCGCAGATAACGCCTACCAGATGCGTTCCATTCGTGGCATGTCTGTTCTGGTTCCCAACATGGAAGCTAATCGCAAGCTTCTTGTTGATACTCTTAGCCCCAGTAAGTAAAAAATGCAAAGAACAGCCTGTGACCATATGGTCACAGGCTGTTTCTTCATTCTTTGTAAGCCAGAGATTCGCTTAGGTACCGCTCCCAGAGGAATTCCTCCGGAGATTTTTGGAGGCCATAGGCCTTTCGGATACCCTGACAAATCTGGTGCAGTTTCTTCTGCATCACCGAGGATGTAAAGTAACTCTCATTACCTTCCACCATAGCATATTCCATAATTCTGGCACGATCCTCTTTCGGATAACTCATGGCATAGCTATCGATAAAGGCTCGTGTCTCGTTTTCCAGGTATACGCTGTCATTCTGATCGACATGGGCAACGTAGCTATAATCATATTGAAAGCCCTTGGGATTCAGAATATCCCAATTATCATAGGCAGAGCAGTGGGCAAAAACCCGGTTGTCAATCACATGGCAAATCTCATGGTAGACATTCTGCTCCATATCATTGCTGAGCGTCAAAGCAATATAGGCATTGTTATCTTCATCCCAGTATTGCAGCCCATCCATAGGCCGATGTCCCTCGCCTGTAATGCTGCCAACCAGACAAATCTTAATTTTTCCATTGGCAGAAGCACTTCCGGTTTTCTTCAGAAAGCCCTCCGGATATTTGGATAAGGCTGCATCCAGCTGTTCCAGTCCCTTGCGGATTGGAGTCACCTGATAGGCTGTTGCTAAGGTGTAGTCTTTAGGCTGTGTCGCCGTCGCATCGGTCCAGACAGAGATTTCTACGCCATAGTGTTCCCCGATTTCCGCTGCCGTTTCTTTACACATCTTCAATCCTTCCACATCAGGATCATCGGCAGTAAAGCGTTTTCCGGTGTAGACCTGATCGTCCTCTACTGCACTCTTGGTCAAATCCCAGCAGTATACCACCATGGAATCATATTCTGCATCATAGCGCAGCAGCCATAGCTGATTTTCATCTCCTCTGCTGTACACTCTGGTGGGATAATCCGTTCCCGGCAACTCCACCATTGCTTTCCGCTTACCGTCTCTTAAATTGTAATACTCAATTAGAGTATTATCAGCTTTTTCCGCTTTACAAGCGGTCAGCACGCCATCCGCTCCCGGAACAGCGCAGGCATATGTCACCTGGTTCCGGGGCACAAAAGCCGCTGTGACCCCTTCAGCATTTCCCAAAAGGAACTCCTGTGCTGCATGATCCGTAACAGCAGCAAAGAAACGATCTTCATTGGTTGTCAGACTGAAGATGCTTCCGCTCTGATAAACTGTCTGACCATTTTGAGTTGATATAAATACAGACTGTTCCTTGCCCTCCGCATTTTCCACAGTGCATTCCAAAATCATGTCCTTCATGTGGAGTTTCATCGCAGACTGATAGGAGTTGCTCATTTCCTTCAGCAGCTTATGAAGTTTATTTTCCAGATCCATAACCTGCACAGAATCCGCCGTACAATAATACAGCGCCTTTCGGTCGGAGCTGATAATCGGATACCCCACAATATCGTTCGGGACATCCACTCGATTGACTTCCTTCAGGTTTGTGTCCAGATAAATAATCTGCTTTTTCCCCTCATCATAGTACATAGTACCTTTTTCACAGGTATGTAGAGAGCCGTTATAAGAGTTTACATAACATCCAGAATCAACGACTGCTGTGGTATAGAGGTTGTTTCCGGACAGCTTGGTAATTGTTGTACGATCCTTTCCGGAAAAGGCCAGCAGATCATTACCCATGAGGGCAAGATCATGGACATCCTTCCGCTCCATAGGGTACACCCGAACCGCTCCGCCTGTGACAGTCTCCAGTTTACTGTCGGGTTCATAGCACCCTGCCGGCTCAGTTGAATCTGCACCCCGTGACTCTTCAGGGGAGTTGTGTATTTGATCGGGTGCGCTGCCACAACCGCACAGCAGAAGCAGCATCAGAACCAACATCAGGAAACGTTTCATCATCATTGCCTCCTTGCAAGGGTGTAGTCATCGCCTTGACGGTAAAAAGGGCATCTGGATTGCGGCGTACTGAAGAATCGGTACACCTCATCCTCATCCAAATCCATCATGCAAAAATACTCATCGTATTCCTCATCATAGTCGTAATACCAGCAGGTATCACATTCGCAGCTATCCATCCTTAACCCTCCAAAATACGCACTGTAAACGTGCCGTTTTCATAAATCAGGCAACTGTTGCTCCCATTCTTCGGAATCGACACGGAACCGGGGTTGATGCAGCGAATACCATTTCTCTGCTCATCCATCTTCACATGGGTATGCCCCGAAAGGAATACCGTTCCGGGCTGCAATGCCGGCAGCTTGTCAGGATTCCACAGGTGGCCGTGGGTCAGATAAAAGCTCATTCCGTCAGTTTCCAGCAGCGCATAATCTGCCATACAAGGGAACGGAAGCACCATCTGATCAACCTCCGCCTCGCAGTTGCCACGGACAGCTAGAATTTTATCTGCCAACGTGCTGAGCATAGGGATCACCTGTTTGGGGGCATAGTCCCTTGGCAGGTCATTGCGTGGGCCATGATAGAGCAAGTCTCCCAACAATACAACCTTATCCGGGTTTTCTTCCTGAATTACTTCCATCAGCTTACCGCACCAGTAGGCGGAGCCATGGATGTCAGATGCAATTACCAGTTTCATAAGTATACTCCTACAATGTATCTAAATATGTCGAAATTTCAAAGGGCTTCAGTTTTTCGTCCTTACGCAGATAGAGCGGGTGATGGGGATGGCCTTTTTTGGTGATGGCGCCGGCGCAATACCATGCAGCATCGTACTCCTGTCCGATACGAACCATTTCCCGGACACAATCGGGCAGATATTTCCGCTTTTCAATAATAGCACCCCACGCAGCCCAAACAGCCGGCTTTTCCCCAATGGAAAGCACATGGCGAAATGCCTCCAGATTTTCTCTGTGAAGCACAGGGTTATATTCCTTCTCCATGGCATCCGGGTTGGTGGCACGCTGAGCATAGACATTGAACATAATAAAACTGTCAAAGCCGTTGCCCAATGCAATCCGCTCCACGGATTTTAAGGTATTATCCAGATGATCCGGCTCTGCGGTAGAGGGATTAATACCAATGCAAATCAGAGGATTTTTTCCCCGAGTACCCAGAATATATCGATATTCCGAGTAGAAATTAGGAGCATAAATCCATTTTTGAATATCATAATCGGGATTAGGGGTATTAGCAGCCTCCAGAGCCTGCTGAAACGTCACCAGCTGCAAATCAGAGGTTTTTCCGTTAGGTATGTGCATTATACATCCTCCATATTGGGGAACCAGCAGCTATTGGCAGGGTCATAGAAATCACAGTTTTCCGGGGTTTTACCCGTCTGACGACACCAACCGGAAAAAGCAACGTCCATAAACGGATACACACCAATCATAGCCGACTGCAGGCTGATGTTACGGCCATCGTCCATGTGAAGTTCAATGACTGTATTTCCGCTTGCGTTGTAAAGCTGCTGAGATTTAATGTTTTTGAATTTATAAGTGACGCTTTTCTTACCAAAGGTGGTCAAAACGAAGCTGTCCGCATCATAGAAGATACCAAAAGTTGCATAATATACCACCAGGCAAATACCGATGGTCAGCACCACAGCTCCGCCTGCGCACAGCACCCAGCCATCATACATACCCGTAAGAATGGCCGCAATCCCCAGTGCAATTGCAATAGCACCAAACGCACCATAGCGCTTATTGACACGGACAGACAGGCCTGTTTTGTGTTGTGCCTTGTTGCGAAAAATTCTGTCAAATCCCTTGTCGCAGAGAAAGCACACGCCGAAGGTCAGTGCCGCCACCACAAGAACTGCCATATATTCCATAGTCAGATCTCCTTTTTATCCTTAGATGACTCAAATCAGCCCAAAGGCTCAGGAATCCAATCCATCTCCACTTCAAAGAGGTATTCGGATTTTTCAATGTCAGGGCCTTTAGAGAGGTGAACGATCAGCTTATCGTCCTTTTGCTCAATCTGATAGGCTCCGGAATGCTTCTGGCTGAATTGTTCCACTTTTTTGACCGTGTTGCCATCGGAATCAATGGCAATAAAATCGGGGCCAAGCGCACCGCAGAGATAGATGAAGCCTGCGTCATCGATCAACGCCCCGGTATCAGCGCTGAGGTTGCCACCGAAATCCTCATTCTTCCAAACCAACTCACCTGTGATCACGTCCAGCGCAATCACATTACCGTTTTCATTGTAAATGTATTTTCCTTCGTAGGTACCGATGTGTGAAACACGCTGCACCTCTGCTTTATCAAAACGCTGCGTTTCCTTAGACCACAGCAAATTCCCCTGATGGTCAATTCCCTGCAAGATGTAATACTCCTGATCGTCCTCCTCCATGTAGGTGTATAGCACCTGATATGCGTCATAGGACAGTTCCACCGTCTCCGTTGGTACTTCCGTTACTTCTTCGGTTGCATCGGTTGGTAAATCCGTTGCAGGCATCGTGGTTGTAACAACAGGTTCCGGCTGGCTATCGGTTGCTGCCGGTTTTTGGGTTCCGCATCCAGCTAACAGGACTGTCGCAAAAAGAAGCAATACAATTCTTTTTTTCATAGTTTTCTCCTTTTTATGCCCACAGAACAACATCCACAGGGATATCAAATTCCTCTGTGTACACCTGAGGGAGCATCTGAAAATCATAGCAAAGTGCCAGCGTAGGATGATCCGGCTCTGATGCTAAAAACTTATCGTAGAAGCCACCGCCATAGCCGATACGGTGCCCCTCTTTGTCAAAGGCCAGTCCCGGCATCAGCACCAAAGCAGTTTTATCCTCCGCTACCGGCCCATCTGCCACCGGCTCCGGGATTCCGGCATAGCCTTTTTCCACCTTAGAAAAATCGTCTATCAGAATAAACTTCATCTCCTGCCCATAGACCTTGGGAACGGCTACTTTTTTGCCATCCCGAATAGCCTGCTCCATCATAGGAACGGTACGTACCTCCTGATTATAGGGCATGTAGCCATAAATAGTCTTGGCATTGCGATAGGCATCCGACGCATAAAAGCATTTTGCAAGAGCCTCGCTTTTAGAAATGATCTGTTCCTGCGTCATGGCACGCTTCTGTTCCTGAATGAAGCGGCGCAGTTCTTTTTTATCCATCATTATTCTCCTTTTTTCGGCTGGGGGTAAACAGGCGAAACCAAAGATAAATCGCCACCTGTCCGGGTACACCCAGCAAATATAACTTCCACATATTAAATCTGCACAGCGTCAGCAAGGTCATATGAACACTCAGCAGTACACCCCACACGATCAAGGAAATCAGCCCCTGATTCCATCCAAAATCACGCCACGCAGAGCGAATACTCAGCAACACAATGGCATTGGTGGGAATCGCATAAATAAAAGCCAGCCATGAATGTGGGATTCCAAAGCTGGACATTCCCACGAAGCACAGCAGGGCCACAAACCACACCAAAACAGATGACAGGCTCAGGATCACATTCTTGTTGGCTTTTCTTTTAGAAATTTTATCCACAGCTTGCTGCGCAGAAATGTGCACTTGTGGCGGTTCATCCGAATCAGACAAAAGCTCAATGACGGTGACTTCAAACAGCTGTGCCAGCTGAACCAGCGTCAACACATCAGGAACAGATTCACCTCGTTCCCATTTGGAAACAGCCTTGTCTGAATAATTCAGTTTTTCCGCCAGTCCTGCTTGGGTCAGCCCTGCACGTTTGCGGTAGGATGCGATATTTGTACCAATCCGGGATTTCAGCTTTTCTTCATCCATGGTCTGCCTCCGGGAAGATAATTTGATATATTATATCAAATTTGGTTTTTTATTGCAACTGTGACGCCAAATCGGGCAAAATGCAAAAACCGGAGTGCTCAGCACCCCGGTTTTATGTAATGTTCAGTCATCTGGAAACATAAGCTGTTGGCAATATTGGATAATCGCTCGTCTGGTAATAATTCCAATAAATGCCCCCTTGTCGTCCACCACAGGGACAAAATTCTGAGAAGTTGCTCTCTCTACCAGGTCATGCATACTGGTAGTTACTTTTACGGGGACATTATCCCTCCGGCGGGAAATCTCCATGATGCGGTGAGCCTCTGCCTGACGCATATCCATATAGCACATATTTTTGATAGCCCACAGCAAATCGCCTTCCGTCAGAGTTCCCCGGTACTCTCCCCGCTTATTCACGATAGGAAGTGCCGCATATCCACAGGTTTCCATTTTCTCCAATGCCTGTCGAATAGTGTAGTCGTCATATAAGTAAGAGCACATCGCCTTTGGCGTTAAAAAAAACAAAATGTTATTCATAGGTTCTCCTTTTCAGTGCCTTTTCAGGTGGTCCCTACCACCGTTATTATTATACCATATTTGAGGAAGAAAAGTATGAAAATTTATAAAACCCTTTCAAATTGACTACCAAAGATTCCCAGACATCTTTGGTCACCTTGCATAATCATTGTCCGAACTGAAATTCTGTATTGTCAAAGGTCGCAAAATAATCCGCAGGTGTCTCTGCCCGGCGAATCATTTGATAGGAACCGTCCTCACGGAGCAGAACTTCGGCTGAGCGCAGCTTTCCATTATAGTTATATCCCATAGAGAAACCGTGGGCACCGGTGTCGTGAATGACTACCATGTCCCCCACCTCGATCTCCGGCAGACTCCGCTCAATGGCAAACTTATCATTGTTTTCGCAAAGGCCGCCTGTGACATCGTAAACATGGTCTAAAATGGCATCTTCCTTGCCAAGCACCGTAATATGATGGTAAGAACCATACATGGCAGGCCGCATCAAATTGGCGGCGCAGGCATCAAGGCCCACATATTCCCGGTAAATGTGCTTCTGGTGCAGCACCGTAGAAACCAGATGTCCGTAAGGTGCCAACATGAAGCGTCCCAGCTCCGTATAAATAGCAATGTCGTCCATTCCCTCTGAGGTCAGGATTTTCTCGTACTGCTGGCGCACACCGTCACCGATGGCAGCAATATCACTTTTGGGCTGTTCTGGACGATAGTCTACACCAATACCGCCGGATAGGTTAATGAAGGAAAAATGACAGCCAGTAGCTTTGTGCAGGCGAACTGCAAGACGAAATAGAATCGCCGCCAGTTCCGGATAATATCCATTGTGAACCGTATTGGACGCCAAAAACGAATGAATGCCAAAATGCCTTGTACCCAGCTTCATCAGACGATTGATCGCACCGGCCATCTGGTCTTCTGTCATTCCGTACTTGGCATCACCGGGCATGTCCATAATGGCATTACCCAGACTGAAGGAGCCGCCGGGATTGTAACGCAGACAAACCGTTTCAGGCACCTGCCCGCCGGACACCTTTTCCAGAAACTCCACGAAGGTTGCATCATCCAGATTGATATAGGCATCCAGTTCCAGTGCCTTCTTCATATCCAACTCCGGGGTAACGTTGGAAGAGAACATGATATCTTTGCCGGTGCACCCCACCGCCTCTGCCAGTAAAAGCTCCGTGTAGGTAGCACAATCGCAGCCGCAGCCCTCCTCTTTCAGAATCTGCAGGATATATGGGTTCGGCGTTGCTTTCACAGCAAAATATTCCCGGTAGCCGGGGTTCCACGAAAATGCCTGTTTCAGCGCCCGTGCGTTGGCTCTGATACCCGCTTCGTCATAAATATGAAACGGGGTTGGGATCTCAGCAGTAATCTCCTTTGCCTTCTCAAGTGTCAAGAACGGTGTCTTTTTCATAGTCATTCCTCTTTATAATAAAAATCCCCATGTCCTCAGACATGGGAAAAATGACATTTCACCCCTAGTCTGCACTCCATCATCAGATGACAGTCCCGTACATATTCTGCACAGGCCCAGGATACATCTGTTGGCACAGATGACTCCTTCGGCGCAGTTCCCTTTCCTTCCCCGGCAATTGCCAGATCCGGGTGGTACTCATGAACAGCGCAACCTCAGCCATGGTTCCTGTTCATTGTACGCAGTAGGCGGTCATTTGTCAACATTTTTTACACTCTCCCCACGGTAGAATCCCCTATCTCTCAACAGGAGAGCATAAAATCACTGTCAGGGGGTGGCAAAACTCTCTGTTTCTGCTATACTAGACCCATTGAAACGAAAGGTGGATTCATAATGAAACGAACCAAACTGGCTGATCGGCTCTTGCCCGATTATACCAAGGGCGAAGAAATTACCAACATGGTCACCCATATTCTCGGTGGTGTTCAGGGCATCGTAGCACTGACACTCTGTGTGATCCGGGCAGCTATACACGGAAATGTCTGGGGTGTCGTCACCTCTGCAATTTACGGAACCATGATGATTACGCTCTACACCATTTCCAGCGTCTATCACGGTCTGCGTCCCGGCACCGGCAAGAAGGTCATGCAGGTCATCGACCACTGTACCATTTATCTGCTGATTGCAGGCACCTACACCCCCATTGCGCTGTCTATCATCCGACCCGTGCATCCGTTTTTAGGGTGGGGACTGTTCGCCTTTCAGTGGGCTATGACTGCACTGGCTGTGACACTGACGGCCATTGATTTGAAAAAGTACCGTGTCTTCTCCATGATCTGTTACATCGGTATGGGTTGGGCAATCATTCCCTTCGCAGGCACCATCGCAGAACTGATGAGCTGGGGTGGCTTCCTGTTTTTGTTGCTCGGTGGAATCAGCTTCACCATCGGCGCAATTCTCTACGGCATCGGCTCCAAAAAGCGTTGGATGCACTCCGTGTTTCATATTTTCGTCGTTCTTGGAACCCTTCTGCAATTTTTTGCTATTTACTTCTACGGGCTGTAACGGCTGCCTTTTGCCCCTGTGACATTCATTTCTTCCCAAGCTCCCATTTTCAGCAAAAATGGCATGTATTACCCCGCTTACTGCTGAAAACACTTGACAAATATGCTATAATGTAGTGTACAAATACGGAAATCTGAGAGGATGAAATATATTATGGCTAAAGATAAGAAGGTTGAACAGATTACCGACATGGAAGTCGACTTTGCCCAGTGGTTCACTGACGTATGCAAAAAGGCACAGCTGATCGACTATTCCTCCATTAAGGGTGTGTTCATCTATCGTCCCTACGGCTATGCCATCTGGGAAAATATCCAGCGCATCATGGATGCAGAATTCAAAAAAGCAGGCGTCGAGAATGTCTACATGCCCATGCTGATCCCTGAAAGCCTGCTGCAGAAGGAAAAGGACCACGTTGAGGGCTTCGCTCCCGAGTGTGCCTGGGTCACCCACGGCGGCAGCGAAGAACTAGAGGAGCGTTACTGCATCCGCCCCACTTCCGAGACTCTGTTCTGCGAGCACTTCGCAAACATCATTCAGTCTCACCGAGACCTGCCTCTCAAGTACAACCAGTGGTGCAGCGTTCTGCGCTGGGAAAAGACCTCCCGTCCTTTCCTGCGTCACAGAGAATTCCTGTGGCAGGAAGGTCATACCATGCACGCAACTTCCGAGGAAGCTCAGGCATTCACCGAGGAAATGCTCAACCTCTACGGTGACTTCTGCGAAAACGTACTGGCTATGCCCGTAACCCGTGGTCAGAAGACCGACAAGGAAAAGTTCAACGGTGCCGAGGCTACGTACACCATCGAATGCATGATGCACGACCGCAAGGCTCTGCAGGCCGGTACTTCTCATTTCTTTGGTGATGGCTTTGCCAAGGCATTTGATATCACCTACACCGACAAGAACAACCAGAAGGTTAACCCCTTCCAGACTTCCTGGGGTGTCTCCACCCGTCTGATTGGTGGCATCATCATGACCCACGGTGACAACAACGGTCTGGTTCTGCCCCCCAAGATTGCTCCTACTCAGGTTATCGTCCTGCCTGTCGCTCAGCACAAGCCCGGTGTTCTGGATGCTGCTGCAGAACTGCGTGACCGTCTGAACAAGGCCGGCTTCCGTGCTAAGATGGACGACTCCGACAACTCCATGGGCTGGAAGTGCGCTGAGTACGAGATGAAGGGTGTGCCCCTGCGTGTTGAGTGCGGTCCCCGTGATCTGGAAAATGGTCAGTGTGTCATCGTTCGCCGTACCGACCGTGAGAAGGTTGTTGTAAAGCTGGACGAGCTGGAAACCGCCATTGCCGAGCAGCTGGAGCTGGTACATCAGGGTATGTTCGAGAAGGCTAAGAAAAATCTGACTGACCACATCTATGAGGCTCATTCTCTGGAAGAAGCCAAGGAGCTGCAGGAAAAGAACGGTGGCTTCATCAAGACCATGTGGTGCGGCGATCTGGAATGTGAAATGAAGATGAAGGAAGTAGCCGGAATGTCCTCCCGCTGCATTCCCTTTAAGCAGGAGCATCTGGACGACGTATGCCCCATCTGTGGCAAGCCTGCCAAGAAGATGATCTACTGGGGCGTCGCTTACTAAGCAATACATTTAAAACAGGTCTGCCCGTTGGCAGGCCTGTTTTTTTTAGGTTAATAACACATAAAAAATGCACGATGGAGCATCCATCGTGCATTTTACTTTATTCTTCCGTGGTTTCCTCTGTGGATTCCTTTGTGACGTTCTGGAAGCTGTCGAACAGCGTTGCGTTGTCCGTCTCAATACTCTTACCCTCCATGCAGGCAACAAACTGTTTGCCGGTCATGGTTTCATGAGCCATCAGGAAGTCCACAACCTGATGCAACTGATCTGCGTGGTCCTTCAGAATCTGCTCACACTGCTGATAAGCACGGTCAACCAGAAGCTTAACCTGCTCGTCAATAGTACCTGCCACCTGCTCAGAATAGCTCTTGGTCTGCTGATAATCACGGCCAATAAACACCTCGCCGCCATCCAGATAGGAAACAGTACCAAGTTTTTCACACATACCGTAGCGAGCTACCATATCTCGAGCCAGCTTGGAAACACGGTCGATATCATTGGATGCACCTACGGTGATATCTCCGACGAACAGTGCCTCTGCCACACGGCCTCCCAGCAAGCTTACGATTTCCTCGTACATTTCGTTTCTTGTCATGTTAGAGGTATCGTCCTTAGGCAGATGCCACGTTGCGCCAAGACTTTGTCCACGAGGAACAATCGTAATGTGAAGTACCTGCTCCTGTGTAGGCAGGTGGTACATTGCAACAGCATGACCTGCCTCGTGAATGGCAGTAACCTTCAGATCCTTCCGCTGTGCCACATGGCTGCGCTTTTCAGGACCAGCAGTAATCTTCATCATAGCCTCGTTCAGATCATCCATATTAAGGACTGGGCTGTTATGGCGAGCTGCCATAATTGCCGCTTCGTTCAGAAGGTTGCTGAGATCTGCACCGGTGAAGCCAGCCGTTGTTTTGGCCAGCAGCTTGAGGTCAACGGAATCATCCAAACGCTTGCCCTTTGCATGAACCTTCAGGATTTCCTCACGTCCCTTTACATCGGGAGCACCTACATGAATCTGACGATCAAAACGACCGGGGCGCAGAAGTGCAGGATCCAGAATGTCAGGACGGTTGGTTGCTGCCAGAACGATGACACCTTCATTTTTGCTGAAGCCATCCATCTCTACCAGCAGTTGGTTCAGGGTCTGCTCTTTTTCATCGTGACCGCCACCCATACCAGAGCCACGTTTGCGACCTACTGCATCGATTTCATCAATAAAAATGATGGCCGGAGCAATTTTCTTTGCCTGATCGAAGAGGTCACGAACACGGCTTGCGCCAACGCCAACATACATCTCGACGAAATCAGAGCCGGAGATAGAAAGGAACTGTACACCGGCTTCACCTGCCACCGCACGGGCTAACAGCGTCTTACCGGTACCGGGAGGGCCCACCAACAGCATGCCATGAGGAATACGGGCGCCAATTTCCGTGAACTTGGCAGGGTTTCTAAGGAAATCAACAATTTCCTGCAACTCCTGTTTTTCTTCATCCGCACCGGCCACATCCTCAAAGGTAACCTTTTTTCCATCAGGAACACCCAGAATCGTCCGGGCTTTTCCAAAATTGCTCATATGATTTCCGGCATTCATTCTGCCTACCAGCAACACCCAGAGGAACAGCAGAACAAGCCCCACCATCAACAGCGGAAGCACCAGATCATAGGGTGAAAATCCCTTTCCTGCAATAAAGTCATAGCTTGCCAGTACTCCGGATTGACTTTGACTCTGGATAAGATCCTTCATTTCCTCCCGGAAATTTGCAGGATCGGCCAATTTCGTGGAAACCGTGGTCCTTCCGTTATAAGGGCTGTAAAGCTCCATGGTGAGTGTGGTATCATTTACCACAAAACGCTTGACCTGCTCCCGCTGGAATAATGCCACCACCTGTGAATACGGCAGCGAATTTCCGGTATTTCCGAAAGTATTCAATACCCAGGAGAAAATCAGAAACAATACAGCAATATACAGAACCACAGTCAGGATTCTACGATTTTTCAATGAAACTACTCCTTACTTTTCGTATGTTTCAGGCTTCAAAACGCCGATAAAAGGCAGATTGCGATAATGCTCATTGAAGTCCAGGCCATAACCAACCACAAACTTGTTGGGAATGGTAAAGCCGATGTAATCAGGAACGACAGTAATACCCTCTTCCCGACGTTCAGGTTTGTCCAGCAGCGTGCAGATCTTCAAGGAAGCAGGCTTCTTTTGCAGCAGATGCTCATAGGTAAACTGCAGGGAACGACCCGTATCAAAAATATCCTCCAGAATCACAACATGACGGCCTTCCAAATCCACATTGACATCCTTCTTAACCACCATTTTGACACTCTGGGTGCCTTCATAAGAGGATATCCACATGAAGTCCATCTGGCAATGATCTGAAAAGTTCTTGAGGAAATCAGCATAGAACATCACAACACCCTTGAGAACGCCCACAAAAACAGGATTCTTTCCGGCATATTCCTCAGACAGCTCCTTGGCAAGTTCTTTGACGCGAGTCTGAATCTGTTCCTCAGACAGCAGCACTTCGTTGATATCGTTGAGCATAACGTAACCTCCGTTATTATATTCATTCGTTTTATGGATTTCAGCTTTCGCTGGAATTCAACTTTACAAATTGGATTTGAACCTGATCGGTCTGCACACATGTTCGATTGCCATCTGTTCCAATGCCGCAAACCGCTAAAATTCCCACATCATCCACCAGAACCGGAATTCTATCACGAATAACTGCCGGAATTTTGCGGTCTATAAAAAGCTTTTTGAGGCTCTTTGTACCGCCGGGCAATCGGATTTCGTCACCAGACAGCCGGGAGCGGATGCGCATTTGTCCAACAGGAGACACAGTCATTGTATCCGAGCTTTCCTCATCTGAAACACAGGTAATCCGATAATCCCCCCAAAGGACGCTTCCGTTTCTGGGAAGAATCACTTCCTCCAGTGTTTTCTTTTCAGGCACGATTTCCAGATGGTCATAGCACCGTCCAATAGTCACATTTCCCGGAAAATTTGCCCTTGCTGAGGGATTATTCGAGAAAACCAGTGCTTCTGCCAGAGATATATGCAGAGCCTCCGGTTCTTTGACGCCGGAATTCTTCAAAAAATGCTCCAGCGCTCTTGCACGAATCGCAGGTGACATAGCCTTAAGTGTCTCCACCGCAGGTTTATCATCCAACGCAGAGAGTGCAGATAAGGCTTCTTCATCCTGTCGCAGACGCAGCGCCATTGCAGAAAGATTTTCCGCAATCCGAGGATTTTCCGTCTTCAGTAATGGCATCACATGATGCCGCAGGCGATTTCGCAAAAATGCGTCACCCTGATTTGAGGAATCATCTACATACGAAACATGGTACTCCGCAAGAAATGCCTCTACCTCCTGCCGGGTCACGTCCAGCATAGGGCGAATGACTTTGCCGTTGACCGGTGCAATAGCACCCAATCCCTTCAGCCCTGTTCCACGCACCAGATGAAGAAGCACTGTTTCAGCATTGTCATCTGCGGTATGGGCGGTGGCAATTTTCCCGGGAAGTCCCCTCAAAAACTCATATCTTGCATCTCGGGCAGCCGCTTCCAGTCCCTTAGCGCCGGCAACCACCTGAGCGGCTCCCACCTGCAGCGGTATTGCGTAGCCTTTGCAAAAATCCCGGACGAATTTCTCATCCCGGTCTGATTCACCCCCACGAAGATGATGATTAAAATGCGCCGCAGACAGTTCAATGCCCAGCTGTTCCTTCACCAGATACAAGGAAAACAGCAGTGCCACAGAATCGGCACCGCCGGAAACTGCACAGACAATCTTATCACCGGGGGAAATCAACGCATACCTTCGGATAAACGCGAGCATCTTATTCAGCATGCTTCCACTCCCGATCTGCAAAGGTCGTGTACTGCGGCAGCCACTGAAGCTTAACAGTTCCGGTTTCACCATGTCGGTTTTTCGACACGATGCACTCTGCCACATTCTTTTCTTCCGTGTTGGGGTTATAGTAATCGTCACGGTACAAGAACAGGATTGCATCAGCGTCCTGCTCAATAGCACCGGATTCACGCAAGTCGGACATGATTGGCCGCTTATCCGTACGGCTTTCCACCGCACGGGACAACTGGCTGAGGCAAATAACCGGGACATTCAGTTCCTTGGCCATAATTTTCAGTGCTCTGGAAATTTCGCCAACCACCTGCACACGGTTTTCGCTGGACTTGCCGTAGCCGGAGCCAGTCATAAGCTGCAGGTAGTCGATGATCACAAGTCCCAGATTATCCACCCGGCGCAGCTTTGCATTCATTTCCGCAACAGTAATGGATGGATTGTCGTCACAGCGGATGTCCGTCTGGCTCAGCGACGCAGACGCCATACAGAGCTTAACCCATTCTTCTTCTGATAGCTTGCCGGTCATAAGCTTCTGGCTGTCCACAAAGCTTTCACCGGAAATCAGACGCATCGCCAGCTGCTCCCGAGACATTTCGAGGGAGAAAAAGGCAACAGTAGATTTATATTTTTTGGCGACATTCAGACCGATATTCAGGGCAAAAGAGGTTTTACCCATAGCCGGACGAGCTGCAATCAGCAGCAAATCCGATTTGTTCAGGCCGTTGATCTTGGTATCCAGATCTCGCAGACCGGTAGAAAGGCCGGGAATTGCCGAATCAGACTGACTCAGCTCCGTCAGATGGTCGAACACCCGGTGCATAATGGTACCAATGTGTTCCAGAGAATCTCCTCGTTCGCCCTTACGCAGAGCGTAAATTTTCTTTTCAGCGGTTTCCAGAATTTCCGACGGCGTACCTACTTCGGCGTAAACCGTTTCAGATATATCTGTTGCTGCCTGTGCAAGACCCCGGAGCATCGCCTTTTCCCGGACGATTTTGGCATATCGATCTACATTGACTGCGGTGGGTGTGATTTCCATAAGCTGAAGGATGTAGTCTCTGGAATTGTCCTGATAGACACCCAGCTCCTTCATTTTATCCAGAACCGTCACCGGGTCAATGGTCTGGGAGAAGTTAAACATGGTATAGATGGTTTCGTAAATTTCCCGGTTCTGCTTCAGATAGAAGTCCTCCGGAGTTACAATACCAACTACATCAGAAATACATCGGCTGTCAATCAGAATAGAACCCAGTACGGCCTGTTCTGCTTCCAGCGACTGCGGTGGCTGTCTCGCCATCAATTCCTCATCCATGGGAACCTCTCCTTTCTTTCAAATAATAACTTAATTTACTTCTGCTCCTCAATCTTGACAGACAAAGGTGCAGTGATTTCATAACCCAGCTTGCAGGTAACAGTATAGGTACCCACAGCCTTAATGGGATCGGACAAAACGATCTTACGCTTATCCAGCACGATGCCAGACTGCTTCTTCAGTGCGTCTGCGATTTCCTGATTGGTAACAGCACCAAACAGGCGGCCTGCTCCACCACCCTTAGCGGTGACCACCAGAGTCATGGCTCTGAGCTTCTTGCTGACCTCCAGTGCTTCGGCCTTTTCCTTGGCAATACGCTCCTGGGTAGCCTTATCGTTCATGCGCATGGTGTTGATCGCATCAGGGGTAGCCTCAATAGCCATCTTCTTGGGCAGCATGAAGTTTCTTGCGTAGCCGTCAGAAACCTCCAGCATCTGCCCCTTCTTGCCCTTACCCTTTACATCCTGTAACAGAATCACTTTCATAATATATACTCCTTTTATTGGGAAAATTTACGTTTCATAAAATTGGTCGATAGAAACAACCAGTCTGTCCAGCACATCCTTGACGGAAGAATTCGAAATCTGTGCACCTGCTGTGGCTGCATTGCCGCCACCGCCCAAAGGCTCCAAAATCATCTGCACATTGGCTGTGCCAATACTGCGTGCCGAAACAATCACCCGATCGCCATCAGGATACAGCACAAAAGAACCGGTGATACCGGAAATATTCAGCATCTCATCCGCCGCTTTGGCTGCCAACGCCCGTGTTGCGGGCACTTCCAGTGCCGCAATGGCAATTTCCTGCCGATAAATCCGGGCAGATTTGATAATCTCGTACTTTGCCATAGTTTCCTGGAAGTCGTTCTGCATCAGCATTTTGACTTCGGTGGTATCGGCGCCCATGCGTCGCAGCGCAGCAGCTGCCTCAAAGGTACGTTCACCGGTGCGGACATTAAAGAACTTGGTATCCAAACAGATGCCTGCCAGCAGGCTCTTGGCCTCAATTGGCAGTACGTCGCTGGTTTCCACAGAATACTGGAGCAGCTCTGTAGTTAGTTCCGAAGCCGAAGAAGCATATGGCTCATGGAGGTTGACCACCACAGGATTGATATAATCCGCTGCCCGGCGATGGTGATCCACCACGCAGACTTTGGAAATAGCCTCTAACAGGGATTTACACTCCACCTGGTCTGGTCTATTGGTATCCACAACAATCAAAATGCTGCGATTGTCACAGTCAAGGAGTGCCTCCTGACCGGAGGTGAACATATCCTTATATTCCGGAACCCGCAAAATTTCTTCCAGCATTTTTTCAACGGAATTATTCTCAAGATCCAGAACGATACGAGCTTTCTTTCCCTTTTTGCGGCACATACAGCTGACGCCCATGGCTGCACCCAGAGAGTCCAGATCTGCATTCTTGTGACCCATAATAAACACCTGGCTGCTCTGACCGATCAGTTCCATCAAAGAGTTTGCGGTGACACGGGCACGAACTTTGCTGCGATAATCAGCTTCCTTGTTGCGTCCGCCATAGAAGGTAAAGTTAAACCGATCTTTGATAACCGCCTGATCGCCGCCACGGCTCAGTGCCATTTCGATAGACAGTGCTGCAAAATCGTAAGCCTCCTCAAAGGTAGCCGCATCCACGCCCAATCCGATAGAAAGAGATGCAGGCAATCCCGTCGGGCTGACGATCTGATGGATATCTTCCAGCAAGCCAAACTTGCTCTCCTTTGCCCGTGCCAGATCCTTCTGTTCAAAGACAAACAAATAACGGCTGCGCTCCAGTTTGCGGATCATGCCGTGATAGCTTTCCGTCCACTGAGAAATGGTATCATTGATCTTCGCATTCAACGTTGAAATTGCGCTCTCATTCAGGTTCTTTGTTAATTCCTCATAGTTGTCAATAAGGATGATAGACACGACGGGACGAGAACGAACATATTCGTCCCGAATCTGATAGAGCATGGTAAGGTCCGCAAAATAAAGCACACCCAGCAGCGTTCCTGCGCCATCATCTGCCCGCAGCGTTGTTCCATAGACACGGTAGCGACGCTTGTCAATGGTCACGTCGTAGGGAGATTCCGCCTTGCCCGCAGCCAGCCAATCCACTTCAAACCCAGGTAAAACATCTGTGATAGACTTTATCAGCATCACATCGGAAAAGCCGGTGATAGAAGTAAACTGTTTGTTGGCCCAGGTCACCATACCATCACCCAAGCGAACCATCACTGTTGGGAATGGACTTTCTCCGCCGCTTACCGACTCAATAGTGTTAGAATTCTGTTGGATGAACTTTTGCAGCTGCTGGTTGCGCTGCTTTCTTCGGAACACATACGCAGCGATCATAGCGGCTGTCACCGCACCCTCGACAGCAGCAAGCACAAACTGGCCGACTGACAATGCTACCAGACAAAACACCGCCAGCACCAGAAAGTATATACCCATACCAGGTTGAATCAACCGTCCCAGTTTCTTGTTCACAGTCTTCGCCTCCTCGATTCGGGCATGGTCACCCACCATATCTATATAATATAGGCCATTATAGCAAATTCCCGCAAAACAAGCAACCGCTTTTCCCAAAAAATGCAATTAAACGAACCAATTTGCATTGTATAAATTCAAAGGTGTCTCTATTTTTAATCTGTAAAACAAGAGAGAAAGTATTGAAAAATATCAAATTTCAACAATTCCACCACCCATATTCACGGATGGTGTCGAAAAATAATTGTATACTTTTTTTCCCCTGTGTGCTATACTGAAAATGAAAATGTTCGGCAGGCAGACCGAACTGTCCATTTTTCATCACATATTTTGCAGGCGTTTCTCCTCCAATCGGCGATACAGGGCCGGAAATTGGGGAAAACATGCACCTGTTTTGTTAATGCCTTTTCAGGCGCTATTATCGAAAGGAGTATATCTTTGGCAGAAAAATTGAAAATTATCCCTCTGGGCGGATTGGATGAAATCGGTAAAAACATCACCGTTCTGGAGTATGGCAACGACATGATCGTCGTTGACTGCGGTATCGGATTCCCCGATGAAGACATGTACGGCGTGGATCTTGTAATCCCCGACTTTACCTACCTTGTCAAAAATAAGGAAAAGCTTCGTGGCATGTTCATTACACACGGTCACGAAGACCATATTGGCTCTATTCCCTACTGTATGCAGCAGGTAAATTGTCCCATTCATGGCACCGCCATGACCAACGGACTGATTAAGCTGAAGCTGGAGGAGCACAAGCTGTCCGATAAGGTCAAGCTTCACACACACAAACCCGGCGACGTAGTAAAGGCTGGTTGCTTCCAGGTGGAGTTTATCCACGTCAACCACTCAATTGCTGACGCCGTGGCGTTTGCCATCAAAACCCCTGTGGGCACCGTGGTTATGACCGGTGACTTTAAGATCGATCCCACCGCCGCTGACGGCATGATGGATCTGGCTCGTCTGGGTGAACTGGGTAACAAGGGTGTTCTTGCTCTGCTTTGTGATTCCACCAATGTAGAGCGTGAAGGCCATACCCTCAGCGAAAATATCGTTGCTGAAGGTCTGGATCGCCAGTTCCGTAACTGTGACCAGCGAATCGTGGTCACCACCTTTGCTTCCAACATGCACCGCATTCAGTCCGTGCTGACTACCGCACACCGTTATGGTCGAAAGGTAGCCGTTACCGGCCGAAGCATGGAAAACGTGCTGAAGGTTGCACAGGAGTTGGGTTATCTGAAGGTTCCTGCAAACACGCTCGTAGAACTGTCTGCTACCAAGAGCCTTCCCAAGAATAAAGTTGTCATTGTTTCCACCGGGTCTCAGGGTGAAAACATGTCTGCACTGTATCGCATGGCTTTCTCCACCCACAAGCAGGTGGATATCATGGCCGGCGACCGAATCATTATCTCCGCCTCCGCTATTCCCGGCAACGAGAAGGCTGTTTCCCGAATCATCAATGAGCTGTACCGCAAGGGTGCAGAGGTGGTCTACGAAAAGAGCGAAGGTCTGCATGTTTCCGGCCACGCCTGCCGTGAGGAACTGAAGATTATTCACGCACTTGTTCACCCCAAGTTCTTTATTCCCGTCCACGGTGAGCAGCGTCACCTGCAGATTCACGGCAAGCTGGCTCAGTCTACCGGCATGAATCCACGGTGTATCCGCATTGGCGAGATTGGCACCGTTTTCGAGCTTTCCCCCAGAACCTGCAAGGTTGCCGGTACTGTTCCTGCTGGTAAGGTCTTTGTCGATGGCACCGGTGTTGGTGATGTAGGCAGCGTGGTGCTGCGTGACAGAAAGCACCTGGCACAGGACGGCATGATCGTTGTCTACGTCAACCTGTCCGCTCAGGACGGTTCCATTATCACCGGCCCCGACATTATCACCCGTGGCTTCATCTACGTCAAGGAGTCAGAGGAACTGATGGACGATCTGCGTGAGGTAGCTACCCAGGCCATCGAACGTTGCCAGCGTAAAAATCTGCGTGACTGGTCAGCTATCAAGTCCGCTATCAAGAGCGATTTGAGTGGTTTCCTGTATAAGACCACCAAGCGTAATCCTATGATTCTGCCTGTCATCATGGAAATCTAAGCAAGAAAGCCTCCCTTGTAAAAGGGAGGCTTCTTTGGTCAGCGCAGCTTATCATTTATGTCTGCTATTTCAGACAATAGCAGGGACGCTTTTTCTTTCAGCACAATATCTTTACATAGACAGGAGCATGTTATGCGTTATTATTTTGCCCCCATGGAGGGGTTGACAGACAGCATCTATCGCAAGGCGCACCAGTCCTTTTTTCCCGGAATCCACACCTACTATATGCCCTTTATGTCTCCCACCATTCATCGGAGTCTTACCAATCGGGAGGCACGAGAACTACCATTTGCAGATTCCGTACCCTTTCGAGCCGTTCCGCAGATTCTTACAAAGGTCTCCGAGGATTTTCTCTGGGCCACTGTCCAGTGCAGAGATCGTGGATACGATGAAGTGAATCTCAATATCGGCTGTCCCTCCGGAACTGTGGTTTCTAAGGGAAAAGGTTCGGGAATGCTCTCCGATCCCGATAATCTGGATCGTTTTCTGGACACTATTTTTTACAGCACTTCCCTACCCATTTCCATCAAGACCCGGTTAGGTATTGCCGATCCTGAGGAGTTCCCCAGACTGTTGGAAATTTTCAACCGCTACCCTATAAAAGAACTGATTATTCACCCCCGTGTGCGTAAGCAGTTCTATAACGGTGATGTATTCATGGACTCTTTCCGCTACGCCTTGGAACACAGCAGAAATCCGCTCTGCTATAACGGCAATATCTCCACCCTGTCCCAACTGGAAACCTTCCAAAACGAATTCCCGCAGATAGAATCCATCATGATAGGGCGTGGCCTGATTGGAAATCCCGGTATGATATGTGGAACAGATGTGCAGACGCTGGAAGCCTTCCACAACACACTGCTGGAAGAATATCTTGTAGTGTTCGGCGGCTCTCGCAATGCTATGTTCCGTATGAAGGAAAACTGGAGCTATATGATTTGCCTCTTTGAAAACAGCGACAAGTTGGGAAAACGTCTGCGCAAAACCACAGATATTCAGGAGTATCGCTCCATCGTATCAGAAATTTTCCACACACTGCCCATGCTGTCGAATCTAAAACCAACCTGGTAAACAAAAATCCCTAGCCGTTTGGCTAGGGATTTTCCAGTTTGAATCATGTACAAAACCTGTTTTTACATGGACTCAGCAATGTTTCTTGCTACAAAAACACCGCTGGCAGAAGCGTGGGACAGGGAGTGCGTAATACCGCTGCCGTCACCGATGATGTAAAGTCCTTTATGAGCAGACTCCAGTTTCTCGTTCACTTCAACTTCCATGTTGTAGAACTTTACCTCCACACCGTACAGCAGCGTGTCATCATTAGCTGTACCGGGGGCAATCTTATCCAGTGCATAGATCATCTCAATGATGCCATCCAGCAGGCGCTTGGGAAGCACCAGACTCAGGTCACCGGGTGTTGCATTGAGGGTAGGCGTTGTGAAGGACTCTTCAATGCGATTAGGAGTACTTCTGCGGCCACGGATCAGATCACCAAAACGCTGCACAATAACGCCGCCGCCCAGCATATTGCTCAGACGTGCAATGCTTTCACCATAGCCGTTGGAATCCTTGAACGGCTCAGAGAAATGCTTTGCAACCAGAAGTGCAAAGTTTGTATTTTCCGTCTGCTTGGCAGGATCCTCATAGCTGTGACCGTTGACAGTAACAATACCGTTGGTGTTCTCATTAACAACAGCGCCCTTGGGGTTCATACAGAAGGTACGAACCAGGTCACCATACTTCTGGGTACGGTAGACAATCTTGCTTTCATACAGCTCGTCTGTCAGGTGGGAGAAGATTTCTGCGGGCAGCTCTACACGCACACCCAGATCCACACGGTTGGAATTGGTCTGAATCTTCAGATCCTTGCACACCTGCTCCATCCACTTGCTGCCGCTGCGGCCGACAGAGATGATGCAATCCTTGCAGGTAACGCTATCGTCCTTAATGTTGATCTGATAGCCGCCATCGATGCAGGCAACAGATTCAACAGGAGTATCAAAGAAGAAGTCTACCTTTTCCTTCAGATCCTCGTACAGATTCTCCAGAACAACATAGTTGATATCTGTACCCAAATGACGAACAGAAGCGTTCAGCAGATGCAGGTCATTTTGCATACAGATCTTCTTGAATTTTGTTCCGGCAGTTGAATACAGCTTGGTTCCCTCGCCGCCGTAACGCATGTTGATTTCATCAACATAGTGCATCAGCGTCAGAGCCTGCTTTTTGCCGATGTACTCATAAAGCGTACCGCCAAAGTCATTTGTAATGTTGTATTTTCCGTCAGAAAATGCGCCTGCGCCACCGAAACCGCTCATAATAGAGCAACTCTTACAACCGATACAGCTTTTGATTTTCTCGCCATCGATGGGACAACGACGCTGATTCAGGGCATGTCCTGCTTCAAAAACCGCTACCTTCAAATCCGGTCTCAGAATACTCAGCTCATAGGCGGAAAAAATGCCACCAGGACCTGCTCCGATAATTACTACATCATATTTCATGAAAATCCCTCCATAGACATAAAAAAAGCAAACGACTGACCACAGGTTATCAAACCTCTGTGTCAACCATTTACGGCCGATAGTGGAATCACTCACCCATACGGCAAGCGCACTCCCAGTTATGAAATTTTCAATAACGCAGAGATTATAGCATAGTTCAAAGGGCAATGCAATCTATAATCCACCATTTATTTTACACGCTCCGCTAAAATTTGACCTTTTTAAGAAGCCATCTCATGCAAAACGCCACCGTCCCATAAAGACAGTGGCGTTTTCTCTGATGATTGTCAGCCATTTTCATAATAAATAGTGCCATTGGGAGTATCCATACGTTCCAGACAGATACCAAATACCTGATTCAACATCCCGCTTTCAAATAGTTCCCGTGGATTGCCGGAAGATACGATTCTTCCTTCGGACATCAGCACAATTTCATCTGCGTATTTCAGTGCTGCCGGAAGGTCATGAAGTACCATAACCACCGCTTTTCCCTGATCCGCCAGCTGTCGGCATAGCTTCATAAACTTGATCTGGTGCGAAAGATCCATAAAGGAAGTAGGCTCGTCCATCAAAATAACGGGTGCACTTTGTGCCAGTGCCATAGCCAGAAAAACCCGCTGCTGCGTTCCCCCAGAGAGTCGAGGGATGTATTCATCTGCATACTCAGTCAGTTCTGTCATACGCAGTGCTTCCTGAGCTGCCGCAATATCCTTGCCCGTATAGTGTCTGGGATAGCCTAAATGAGCAAATCGTCCATGAAGCACCATGGTCATCACCGTCAAATCCGGGATAGGCTTATTCTGTGGAAGATAGGAAACCCGCCTTGCCAGTGCCGCAGAAGAAAGCTCCTCCACTGGCACTCCGTCAGCCAGAATGCTTCCCTCCACTTTTGGAATCAGACGAATCAGTGCCTTTAGCAGGGTGCTTTTTCCGCAGCCGTTTTTGCCTGCAATTACCGTAATTTTCCCCTTTTCAAAACCTACGGTCACATCATGCAGAATTTCCCTTCCACGGTAGCCTGCACACAGATTTTCAGCGGACAGCAGTATCTTATCAGCCATTGGAATGCCCTCCTTTATTTTTCAGCAGAAGCAGCACAAAGAATGGTGCTCCAATTGCAGACATCACGATTCCCGTGGCAATCTCATAGGGCGCAAACATAACCCTTGCCAAGCAGTCACAGAAGGTTACAAATGTGGCACCAAGCAGCGCACAAAGCGGAAGCAGTTTGCAGCTTTCACCTCCCACCAGTCGCCGTGCCATATTGGGAACAATCAATCCCACAAATCCAAGAAGTCCGGCAAAGCTGACGCTTGCGCCGGCAAGCATTGCTGCCAGTCCCAGAAAAATCGTCCGCATCTTTGATACGGACAGTCCCAAGCCATGAGCGGTAGCCTCTCCCATAGACAGCAAATCCAGCTCGTTAGATAGAGTCATCACCACAATCAAGGAAAGCACAATCATGATTCCTGCCGGAACCAATCTGGATGTGGCAACTCCCGCAAATCCACCGGCACGAAAATCCGCCGTCAGTACACCAACATCGGGAATCACCGTAACAATTCCTTCGGAGACTGCCGTCAGAAAGCTGTTAAGCGCCACGCCGCCCAGAATCACTGCCGACCGTGAAGCGCCTGTTTTTTGTGCCACGATGGCAACAGCCATCACTGCCAGAAACGCACCGGCAAAAGAGGCCCCTGCCACAGCTCTGCCGGAAACTGCCCCCAATGCACAGCAAATGGTTACCCCAAGCCCGGCACCGGCACTGACACCGATAATGCCGGGGGACGCCAGCCGATTGGCCAGAACCCCCTGAATCACAGCACCGGCTGTTGCAAGTCCCGCACCGGCCAGCAAACAGGCAACGGTTCTGGGAAGTCTTGCGTAAAAGAAAATTCGTCCATTGGGAGTAGTTGCACCGCTTTGTATTGCAGCAATCAGCTCATCCAGAGACAGCCATGCTGCGCCAAGACGCAGACTGAGTAATACTGCAACCACACATGCAGCTGCGAAACCAGTCATCACCAGTGCATATTTTTTTCTGCCCACAGCCGCATCCCCTTTCAATCTTCGTTATTCTTAAAAATCTGCTCCAGCTGCTGGTAGGCTTCCCCCCAGCGAGCGTTTGGCTTGAGGTTAAAAAGTTTCTTTTCCATCATGAACACCCTGCCCTCTTTGACCGCCGTCAGCTGATTCCATGCAGGATTTTCCGCAATAAACTGTTGGATTTTCTTCTGTGTTCCTTTGGTGTTATCACCATTTTGGACGATAAAAATATAATCCGGGTCACAGGACATGATATATTCTATACTAAGGTTTTCCAGAATGGCCCTATTGCTGTCGGCGATATTTTCGCACCCCAGAGATTTGAGCATTTCGCCCAGCACATTCCCCTTGCTGTTTTTAGCACGGACGCTGGCAGCAGATGCACGCAGAGACAGCACCGTCGGTGCACCTTTTTCTGCAACTCTCGCTTTGCTGCTCTGGATGGCCTTATCTACCTGTTTTTGAACAGCAGTACCATTTTTCTCGTACAGTTCTGCTCTGCCGGTGATGTCTGTGCAGATTTTGAGCATACGCAGATAGTCGCCAAAATCGGTAACATTGAAATAAGCCACCGGAATCCCTGATTTTTCCAAAGTATCCAGCCAATCCAGATCCACCCTCGTTTTGCCGCTTGCAATAATGAAATCAGGATCTGCAGAAAATAGAGTTTCAAGGCTCAAATCTTTGGTATTTCCGAGGCTTTTCGCATCCTCCGGCAGTGGAAGCTCCAAATCCTCCCAAGCATCATCAGGTGCAGCCACAACCTCACCGCCAGCCAAATACCACACATCTGCAAAGCTACCCAACAGTGTTGCCACACGCTTGGGCCGATTGACTGTCACTGTCCGATCCAGATCATCCGTAAAGGTAACCCCCTGAGGCGTTGTTTCTGCCTGAGTACTCTCCGGCAGAGAGTTGTCTGTTTTGGGTGCTTTTGGCTGTGAACAGCCGGATAAGCACACCAAAACTGCAAGAATGGCCAACCACGCCTTTTTTAACATGTTGCACCGCCCTTGACTTTCTTCTCCAAAATCGTGCTCTTGTCGATCTTTTGATTCAGGAGCTTATCCTGTACATAGTCAAATCCCAAACGCTCAACTGTATCCGCAAAGCGCTCTCCGGTAATGCCTTCATTGCGGAACAGCAGGATTGCACGCTCGACCATGTCCAGAACTTCCTCTTCAGAGGTAAACAGCCGATCCAGCGGACGTCCGTGTGCAACCTTCTTGCCCCATCTGCCGCCCAGATAGATCTTGTAACCGTCCACGTACTCTATCAGCGCACCAAAGGGGCATTTACCCTTACAGCGACCGCAGTTGTTGCAATCAGCACCGATGTTGATTTTCCCGTTCTCGACAGTTGCTGCCTTGATGGGACATCCACGCTCCACCTGACAGACCTTGCATCCACGGCACTTGTCAGGATTGACGGTAGGCACACGCTGACCGATAACGCCCAAATCGTTCAAATCGGGCTTAACACAGTTGTTGGGGCAGCCGCCAACTGCAATCTTAAATTTGTGAGGCAAAGTTACATCATGGTAACCCAAATAAAAACGCTCATGGATTTTCCGGCTCAATTCATAGGTATCAATCAAACCGTACTGGCAGGTGGTACCCTTACAGGAAACCACAGGACGAACCAGAGAGCCGGTGCCACCGGTAATCAGACCGTGCTCGTTCAGGAACGTCATCACATCGTCCAGTTTTGCATAGGGAACACCCTGAATTTCCATAGTCAAACGGGTGGTCATGGTGACTTCGCCACTGCCATACAGCTCTGCGGCTTCCGCAATTGCACGCTGGTCAGCTGCGGTAATCTTACCGTTACAGGTGATGACACGGACATTGAACACGTCTGCATAACGCTTATCCCGCAAGCAGCCAAGTCCCTTCACACGCTTGATTTCCTCAGGAGGAATGGTTCCGACAGGCTTATCTACTTTAACATTGTTGAAATATACGCCGCCCTCCAACACTCTGGTGTTGGTATAGCCGTAGTACTTCAGGCGATTCTGGAGGAAATAGCCACGCTTGCCCTTGGTGCAGACCAGCAAAAGCTTTTCGTCCTTGTCAATACCCTCAAGAGGGCCATTGACCTTTGGCAGATTTACCCAGGCAGCGCCAAAGATACCCGGCTCAGGACGAACATCCAAAACACGGTATCCTTTTGCAGCACCGGCCTGATATTCTGCAGGAGTGAAGGTCTCAAATGCACCGCTGATCTTATTTTCCAGAATATAGCATGCCTGAACAAACGGATGAATGGCAGTGGAGAAAGGAGGCGCATAGGCAAGATCCATTGTGTCGAAATCAGTGATTTTCAGTCCTGCGGAAATGCCAACCACAGCCACATCTGTCATCTTATCCACAGCACCTGCACCGATGACCTGCATACCAAGCAACTTTTCGGTCTGTCTGTCTGCAATCAGCTTTGTTACGAAAGAATCTGAATCACGGTAATAGTGTGCCTTGTCATCGGTAACACAGATAACGGTGACCGGATCGAAGCCGGCATCCTTTGCAGCCTGCTCCGAAAGACCCGTACGGCCTGCATGAAGATCTTCTGCCATCTTCACAACACCGGTGCCAAGGCAGCCAGCATAAGGCGTCGGCGTACCTGTCAGAGTCTTTGCCAGAGTGCGACCGGTGATATTTGCGGTGGAACCCATGGCAGACCACTGCCGTGCACCGGACAAGCGGTTCTTGACCATGGCGCAATCACCGGCGGCATAGATATCGGTCAGGTTCGTTTGCTGATACTCATCAACTACAATGGTACCCTTGAACATTTCCAGTCCGCTGTCGTTGAGGAAAGCCGTTGCAGGACGAATGCCGATACAAAGAATCACCACATCCGCAGGAACCAGACCTGCATTGGTCATAACCCCCTCAGCCTTTTCCTGTCCCTTGATTCCCTGTACAGAAGTGCCGACCATAATCTTCAGACCCTTTTTCCGCAGCTTGTTTGCTGCAAAGTCTGCCATTTCAGGATCCAGAATGTTAGGCAGAATTTGATTTGCCATGTCGATCACAGCCACATCCAGCTTCTGGGTCATCAGGTTTTCAGCCATTTCCATGCCGATGAAGCCTGCGCCTACCACTGCTGCCTTTTTACAGCCATTCTTCTGAATATACTCTCGAATAGCCACAGCATCATCAGGGGTTCTGACAGTAAAAACGCCCCGACAGCCAACGCCCTCCAGTTTGGGGACGATGGGAGTTGCGCCGGTGGCAATAATCAGCTTGTCGTAGCTGACTGTCTGAAGTTGACCATCTGTAACAGCCCGCAGCTGAACGGTCTTTGCATTTGCATCCACAGAAATTGCTTCCTGTCCGGTAAACACCCTTGCTCCTGTCAGACCGGAAAACTTTGCGGGAGAATTGACCACCAATTCCTCACGAGTCTCAATTTCTCCGCCTACATAGTAAGGCAGCCCGCAGCCGGCATAGGAGATATCCTGTCCCATGTTGTAGACCTCCACCTCTGCTGCAGGGGCTGCACGTTTGATTTTCGCAGCAGCCTTGGTACCTGCTGCAACAGCACCAATTACAACAATTTTCATATCAAATTACCTGAGCCTTTCTTTCACTGTTCGTCGTTTTCGTTACCTGTCTTGATTATATCAAATAGATATGATAATATCCAATCAAAGTTCGTTATCGATTGATAGATATCGTTTATCAAGGAGAAGTCTATGCTTGATTTCAGATTGGAAACATTTTTGTCCGTTTGTGACACAATGAACTATCGAAAAAGCGCAGAACTGCTGCATATCACCCAGCCCACAGTGACCCAGCACATCCAGTATCTGGAGCACGTCTATGACTGTAAGCTGTTTCAATATGAAAACAGGGTGCTCAAAAAAGCCAACGCCGCTGTCATTTTAGAACAGTTTGCCCGCACCATGAAAATCAATGAGGAACAGATGGTGCTTCAGCTGCGCAACAGTGAAATCAGGTCACTGCGCATTGGCGCAACCAAGACGATCAGCCACTGTGTCATTAGCCGGTATGTGGAGCGATTTATTGCTTGTGAAAGCAACGAACTGTCTTTGATCGTGGGAAACACCCAATACCTGCTGGGATTAATCGACAGCTGCAAGCTGGACTTTGCCCTCATTGAAGGTAGCTTTGATAAAACCAAATACGGTTATACGCTGTTCAGCAGGGAACCTTTTGTGGGCATCTGTGCTGCATCCCACCCCTTTGCCGGGCGGGAAATATCGATTGCAGAGCTTCTGACGCAGACTTTGATCTGCCGAGAAGAAGGTTCCGGCACCCGTGCTATTTTAGAAAACATCCTGCTGGATTTCAACGAATCCATCTCCCATTTTCGCCGCAGTATCTGCATCAGCACCTTTCCCCTGATTGTCGATTATGTGCGGAAGGATCTGGGTATTTCTTTTGTCTACCGTGTTCTGGCTGAGCAAAGCAGTCTTGCCACCTTCACCATCGAAAACTGCGACATTGAGCGGGAATTTAACTTTGTGTACCTGAAAAATTCCGGTATCGAAGATAAAATCAAATACTTCATTCAGGAATAGTATATCACGTTCTCTCCCCCTCAGGCAATTTGGGCACGAGGGAGTATTTTCTGCCTTCATGGCATTTCCGATTGCAAAATCCGCAGTGAGATCTCAAAACTTTTTCCACAGGGGCATTCGTCACCCTGTGGAATTTCGTGTCTGTTTCATCACGTTTTATTCTTAAATATCCATTAAAAATCGGCAGTTACCATTGAATCCCTGTAAGCTGTATGCTATGATGACAAAAAGTTTGCAATTTGAAGCACACTGCCGTGCAAATCAGAAGTAGAGGAGTATTCTATGAAAGGATTCAGTTACCTAATCAGTCACTTTTTCACGCACAAGGATTACCTTGTACCTTCCAGTGAGATTCCGGGGACACTGTTCACCCCGCTGCATTTTATTTTTTCGGCAACGCTGCTTGCTTTTGTAATTTGGTCAGCCATCTATATTGCCAAACATAAAGATTTAATTAAGCCCGTTTTTACGGCACTCTGGGCAGCTTTGGTTGTGTTGGAATTCGTCATCATTACATGGGAAAGCACGTCCGGCAAGGAAATCAAACTGGATCTGGTCACTAATTTGTCGCTGTATCCTTGCAGTATCTTCATGTACGTAATGCCCTTTGCCATTTGGGGAAAAGGCATTTATAAGAAAATGGCCTGTGGTTATGTCTGCACTCTGGGTCTGCTTGGGTCAGCCATCAACTTCTTGTACCCTGCAACCCGTCTGGTAAGCTATTCCTGCATCTCCTTCGCCGGATTTCACACTTTCTTTTATCATGGCACCATGCTATTTACCTGTCTTGTCATGCTGCTGTCAGGCTATCACCGTTACACAAATGTGGATCGTTGGTGGGAGCTGTTCTTTCCCTGCATTCCGACTTTGATTCTTTCTATCCCTGCCAATATCGTAAATTACTCCTCCATTGATGCAGATTACATGTTCTTCAGAGGTCATTTTCCTGTCGTGGCAGCGGTTTGTTCCGGAATGAGTGAAATTCAAATAACATGTCTGCTTTACCTACTATACATTCTTGTGCCTGCACTCTTCTACCTTCCCTCTTTTCTTGCCAGAAGAAGTACGGTGATCCTCGCCAGCCAAACTGCATCATAATGAAACCAATTCCAATTCTTATCAGAACTCCCGGAGAATATTCTCCGGGAGTTCTTGCGTAAAAGGTGTGAATCCATTATAATCAGAATACCAGATGGAGGGAAAATATATGGCCTATCGAGTAGCAATTTGTGACGACAGCACCGCTGATGCTGAATTTGTACAGGATATTTTGAATAGCTGGGCAGCAGAGCGTCAGTTAAAGATTCAGGCAGAGGTATTTCAGTCCGCCGAAAGCTTTTTGTTTCAGTATGCAGAAAACAAAGACTACGACATTCTTCTGCTGGACATTGAAATGGGTGCTATGGATGGTGTCACCATGGCAAAACGTGTACGTCAGGAAAACGAAGCGGTGCAAATTGTGTTTATCACCGGCTACTCTGACTATATTTCCGAGGGCTATGATGTAGCTGCGCTCCATTACCTGGTGAAGCCTGTAAACCGCGAAAAGCTGCTGACGGTATTGGATCGGGCATTGGAAAAGCAAAAACAGAACGAGCGTTGTCTCAATCTGGAGCTGTCCGGAGAAATGATACGGATACCTTTTTACGAGATTCGCTATTTGGACGTTCATCAGAACTATGTCACCATCCACAGCAAGCAGGATTACACCGTAAAACACACATTGGGAGATTTCGAGAAAATGCTGGATGAACGCTTCTACCGGGTTGGCAGAGGAATGATTCTGAATCTCAAGTACATCCAGCGGGTCACAAAAACGGAGGTTCGCCTGTCCAACGGTACCGTGCTGCCCCTCCCCAGAGGCGCTTATGAACCGCTGAACCGCGCAATCATCCTGCATACATAACGCACATCTTTCACAGGGCATACATAAGATTAAATGCGAGGTATTACGAGAATCCGTAATATCTCGCTGTTTTTTTTGAAAAATTAAATTTTTTCTGTCTCAGTGCAATAAAATCGCCGTCTGCTGCATTAACCTTATAGAATACAAGGAGGGATTAGAATGTACCATCAAGATTTCATGCAAAAATGGATCTCGTTTTTGCTCATTGCCATCATCTCCATTATGTTGCTTGCAGGCTGCACGCAATCGTCAAATAATGGCATAGAACCGTTATCCGTCAACTTGTTGAAGGTCGGCAAAGCCGATGCGATTATCGTCCAGTCCGGTGACGCAGTTATGGTAATCGATACAGGCGAAGAAGACGACGGCGAGGAGCTGGTTGATTTTCTCAAAAGCAGAGGTGTCTGCCAAATCGACGCTCTGATTATCACTCATTTTGACAAAGATCACGTTGGCGGAGCCGACACTCTGGTTGAACAAATGGATATCACGAATATATATGTTCCTGCCTACAAGGGTACGCACACAGAATATATAGATTTCTTGTGTGCAATGGAAGCAAAAGGGCTGGAAGCAACCGAACTAAACGAGCCTATTGAGTTTGATTTAGCCGATGCGAAGATTCTTGTAGAACCGCCCCTGTCCTACGAGCCTGCCCCGGGCGAGCTGGAAAACGACAACAACTTTTCCTTAATTACGACAATTGTTCACGGCGAAAATCGTCTGATATTTATGGGTGATGCCGAAAAACACCGTATCCGCCAATGGCTGGATACACCATCCGCTGTTGATTGCGATTTTTTAAAAGTTCCACATCACGGAGTTTATAATACAGCCTTACAGGATCTGCTCACCGCAGTATCTCCCGAATATGCAGCGATCTGTTCTTCCCAGAAAAATCCCGCTGAGCTAAAGACATTAGAGCTTCTGAAAAAACACGGTGCTGAGGTATTCCAAACCAAAGACGGTAACATCATCGTCATCAGCGACGGAAATAAATTAGAGCTTCACCAGAAGCGAAAATGAACAGGAGGGACATCCAATGGCACAGACTGTTTTTAACCGGTACGAGAAAAAATATCTGATTCCGGAAGAAATTTATGTGGAACTGCGTTCCCGCCTTCGCCCTTATATGCAGGAGGATCAGTATGGTCTACATACCATCTGCAACATCTACTATGACACGCCCCAGTTCGATCTGATTCGAAGATCTATTGAAAAACCTGTCTACAAGGAAAAGCTGCGCCTGAGAAGCTACGGAATTCCCACGATGGACACCCCTGTTTTTCTGGAAATCAAGAAAAAATACGAAAAAGTTGTCAACAAACGCAGAATCCAGCTACCGCTTTGGCAGGCGTATGCCTATGTAGAACAGGGTATTCGTCCTGATATGGACAGTCAAATCCTGCGAGAAATCGATTTTTTCCTGTACCGCTACCCGTTACAGCGAAGCATCTACCTTGCCTATGATCGAATCGCATTGTTTGAAAAGAAGAATCCGGATTTCCGTGTGACATTTGATCACAACATCCGCAGTCGGCAGGTAAATATGGGACTGGAGCAGGGCGATGAGGGCAAACCACTACTATCTGACAGCTACTATTTGATGGAAAGCAAGGTCTTGGGCGCTACCCCCTTATGGTTTACGCAGATTTTATCCGATCTTTCCATTTACCCAGTCTCTTTTTCAAAATACGGAAACATTTATAAAGAAAAGCACGATTGCTTCCACCCGGACGAGTTACTTGTCCACAGAAATGAAAATTGGAACGCATATAGGAGGAAAGAAGTATGTTAAACAGTATTTTTCACGCCGGTTCATTTAACGCACAAGCTGTTGCGATGGCTTTTGGAACCGCTTTGATTCTTGGTCTCATGATTGCCCTGCTGTACAGAGGCATTGCTGCAAGCGGAGGATTTACCGTAGTTTTAGCTGTACTCCCGCTGCTGGTCACTTCTGTGATTATGATTGTTAACGGCAATCTTGGTGCGTCGGTAGCCGTATTGGGCGCATTTGGTCTGGTACGTTTCCGCAGTGCTCCCGGAACGGCAAAAGAAATCGGATTTATTTTCTTTGCCATGGCCGTGGGACTGGCTTCCGGTATGGGATTTTTGTCTCTGGCAGTCATCATTACCGTGATAACTGGACTTGCAATCCTTGTTCTTGAAAAAATTCATTTCGGCAATGTAGAATCCAAAGAACGGGAACTGCGTATCACCATTCCGGAAGACCTGAATTATGATGGAATCTTTGACGATTTGTTCTTTGAATACACCAGACGCAGCTCTCTGGAAAAGGTGAAAACCACAAACATGGGAACGATGTACGAATTATCCTACCGTGTAGAAATGCGGGATATGAAAAAACAGAAGGCATTCATCGACGCACTCAGATGCCGAAACGGCAATCTCTCCATCATTCTGGGACTTGTGCAAAGGGAGAAAAATGAGTTATAATAAAAGCAGTAATTTGAAGCATTGGAGGCCGATAATCCATGTTGATACTTGCTGCAATCAGCCCGGATAATCCCAGGCAGCAGAAAGTCGTGATTGATGAATCACTTTTCTGTGGTATTGCCAACGGCGAAAAAGAGGCATTTTGCACACTATATCAGCAAACCAAAAGTGCTGTGTTTACCTACGCACTGTCTCTGCTGCGAAATCAGGCAGACGCTGAGGACGCTATGCAGGACACTTATTTGAAGATTCGCTCTGCTGCCCATCTGTATCGTCCGGAAGGCAAACCCATGGCGTGGATTTTCACCATTACCCGCAATGTGTGTCTGATGAAGATGCGGCAGCAAAACCACTTTGCATCCTTCCCTGTGGAGGAAGCACCGGAAGCTTTGGATTTTCAGCAGATAGAGGATATAGAAGACCGCATTGTTCTCAAAACAGCATTCGAGGTTTTGTCAGAGGACGAATGTCAGATCATTTTTCTGCACGCTGTTACAGGGTTCAAGCACCGACAGATCAGCGAATTTCTGAATATACCGCTGTCAACGGTTCTGTCGAAATATAGGCGTGGGTTAAAAAAACTGAAGTCTGAATTGGAGGGGAGTTTATGAATAAGTTTTCAGACGAACAGATTGCCGACCGTCTGCACCGTGCCGCCTCTCAAATAACTCCCGATCAAGGGGATCAGATTTGGGACAAACCGGTTGTTCGGGCTACGGGAAGTGAATGGTATCTGGACAATACAACCTCAAAACGGTCCGGTGCAAGTCGCATGTTAAAAACACTTTCTGCACTGGCAGCCTGCTTTTTCATTTTCGTGGTATCCGTTGTGGTACTCAATTTCCGAACAAATGCATCCATTTATCTGGATGTTAACCCCAGTGTGGAACTAAGAATCAATTACTTTGATCGGGTCATTTCCGCCAACGCAAGCAACAGGGACGGCGCCGTTATTTTAGAGAATATGAATCTCAAAAATACCGACCTTGACGTGGCTCTCAACGCAATTCTGGGATCTATGGTTAAACACGGCTATCTCAGCGAAGCTAGCGGGACCATCCTGATTTCTGTGGAATGTGCCAGCCAAGACCGTGCCGATAAATTGCAGCTTCAGGTATCCAATCATGTGGAAGAGGACATGCAGACACTAATCAACTCCGGCACCGTTTTGTCACAACAGGTTGAATCAAACGACACTCTGGATGATTTGGCAAAGAAATTCGACATTACCCATGGTAAGGCCGCACTGCTTCAAGAGCTAGTCGCCAAGCACCCGGAACTAAAATATGAGGATCTTGCCAAGCTTTCCATGAGTGATCTGGTGGAATTTCTGGAGGAAGAGAAAATCGACATTTCTGAACACATTGAGCGTCACGATAATACCGCATCCGCTGCGAACGATGATGATGACGATGATAACGATGATGCAGATGATGACGATGACGACGATCACGATTCAGATGATGCAGACGATGACGACTGACTCTAAAAGGAGCACGTTCGAGAACGTCTGATTTACCCAATATCTGCAGTTTTCAGCAATGATAAAAACCTCCGTTATGGTGCGAATAAAATGCACCATAACGGAGGTCCTTTTTATATCAGTGGGAGTGCAGCAGCGTAAATTCTGCTCACATCTTGTTCAATTTATTTTGCAATTTCCACAGAATCGGTCTTGTAAACAAACTTCACCGTACCCTCTGTGTTCTCATGAATTCCAGTGAAGGAGTTGTAAGCCTTTGCCACATTGATAGAAGCGGAGATGCGGTCAGTCAGGGATTCCAGATCCTTGTCTGCCAGATCCAGCAGCTTCTGGATGCCCTCTTCCATCATCTTGGTCAGGCCCTCGGAAAGGCTCTTGGAACCATCTCTCAGCTGAGTAATACCATCAATCAGCGCAGGAGACTTGCTCTTCATGGTCTGAATACCAGAGGTCAGGCTATCAACGCCCGTGGAAAGATCAGACATGCCACCCTTCAGAGCATCAGTGCCGCCAATCAGTTCCTTAGCACCGGCTGTTGCACTGGCAACACCACCGGTGTAAGCCTTCAGGCCGAGGTAGAAACCGTTATAGCTGTCCAGAGAGGACTTGAGCGCAATGATAGACTTTGCACCTTCTGCGGCAGCCTGCAGCTTTGCCTGAATCTCATCAGATGCCATGGTGTCAGAAATTGCCTTTTGCACCTGAAGCTCTGTGTTTTGAGCAATTAAGCCCTTTACCTTCTCGCTGCCCATCTGCTCAGCCACATTCTTCTGTGTCAGAGCTGTGATCTGTGCCTTAACGGCCTCACTGGTCATCTGCTTTTCTACAGCATCCAGCATTGCAGCCTCTACTGCTGCATTGACTGCATCCTGCTGTTCCTGTGTGACCTTGCCAGCATCAACAGCAGCCTGATACTGCTCCAGGCTCATGCCGGTAGCCTTCTTGACCACTACAGTACGAATCTGGATTTCATTCTCACGAACCTTCTGAGTCACAGCATCCCGGACACCTGCGGTGACCTGTGCTGTTACCTCTGCGGTAACCTGCTTCTGAACAGCCTCAGTGACCTTTGCTTCAATCTCGCCACGGCGGCTGTTCACAGCATCTGTGACCTGCTGAAGTGCTGCCTGATAGACGGCATTTTCATCCAGAGAAGCAATCACACCATTGAGCACCTCAGCATAGTTACCAATGGTCAAAGTAGGTACGGACACACCGGCTGCTGCCAGCTGGGTGTTGGCAGTAGAAAGCAGGGTGTTGAATACCTGCTGCGCACCACCGTTCAGAGCATCACTCTTAGAATTCAGGGTGTTAAGTCCGTCAGACAGCTTTGCTGCACCAGCCTGAAGCTGAGAAGCACCGCCACTGAGTGCATTTGCACCGGCCTGCAATCTGGTTGCACCGGAAGCCAGCTGGTCAATGCCGGAAACCAGAGTCTGAGACTGCTCCAGCAGAGTGCACAGGCCATCATAGAGCTTGCCGGAACCGTCCATCAGCTGGTTCATACCGTCTTCCAGCTTACCCATGGACTTGGACAGGTCTTCAAAATTCAGCTTATCGGAATCCATACCGCCCAGCAGAGCTGTTGTGGCGATGGTCATGGTAGTGCCCATCTCAAAGTTTTCAACATCTGCGGTAATTTCGATGTAGTCAGGAATATCCAGCTTATCTTTGTCGATATTGAGGTTTTCCTGCATACCGGGGAATGCAAGACCCACAACAACGAATTCGTTGCCCATATTTTCCAGCTTACCGTTGGAAACGGTCACGTTGCGGAACACATCTGTATCCAACATCATGCCGGTCAGCATGGTAAAGGGAACGTAGATTTTCTGTTCCTTGCCCTCTACCGTAACGGTTTTGCTGCAAGTGTTCTTGTAGTCAAAGCGAATGGTGACTTTGCCGCTTTTGCCTGCCAGATCTGCGGGAGTGATTTCCTTGCCGTCCAGCGTATAGCTGACGGTCATTTGGACAGGCAGCTCCTGATCGGTCGTGCCCTGATAATAGATGTCATTACCGCCTGCATTCCAATCAAGTGCACCATTCTGACCGGCAACATAACTTTCGTCACCCTTGACATTTTCAATGTTGGTCAGATTGGAGTGATCGTGAAGAGAATCTTCCTTTTCGGGGTTTTTCAGCCAGTTATTTACAATGACTTTCTTTACGGAGCCATCTGCACCAGCCAATACATATACGGTTTCATCCTTGCCGGCAGTTTCTGACTTAGGGGCGGTAGCAATTACCTTGGGAGCTTCCGGCTCCTTGGCCTCTGTATTGGTTGCCCGCACAGCTGTTGCTGCGGTTCCCAGCACCATTGCTGCACCTACTGCAAGTGCAGTCATTTTGATTGCTTTGCTTTTCATTTTGAGGTGACCTCCTTATTGTTAGAATGACGAATGTGTCTCATGTCCAGTGTTGTTGCACAAACGGGTCTGTCGCACAGGAGCAGCAGCGCCGGCAGAATCAGGATGACGGAAATCATACTGACGATGGCACCTCTTGCCATCAGCATACACATAGACCGAATAATATCAATTTCGGAGTACAATGCAACGCCAAAGGTTGCAGCAAACAGCCCCATGCCGGAGACAATGACAGAAGGAATCGACGCTGCCAATGCAATCCACACAGCGGATTTTTTGTCCTTGCCCTGAATTCGTTCTGTTTTGTACCGTGTGGTCATCAAAATGGCGTAGTCAACTGTTGCGCCAAGCTGAATGGTACTGATACAAATAGGAGCGATAAACGGCAGGCTCTGGCCCAGATAGTGGGGCAGTCCAAGATTGATAAAGATAGCCGTTTCAATAACTGCGATGAGGATAAAGGGCAGTGAGAGGCTCTTTTCCACGATTGCAATGATGATGAAGATGGCAATAATGGAAACTGCGTTGACGACCTTAAAATCGTGCGCTGTGGTTTCGATCATGTCCTTCATACAGGGTGCCTCGCCGATCAGCAGCCCGCCCTCGTCGTATTTTTTGAGGATGGCATTCAGTGCACTGATCTGCTTGTTGACTTCGTCGCTGGCGACCTTGTACTCAGAATTGATAAGCATCAGTTCCCACTTGTCGCTCTTCATGACTGATACCAGAGATTCCGGCAGGATTTCCTCCGGAATACGGCAGCCTACCACGGACTCCAGACTCAGGATATACTTAATACCCTCTACCTGTTCCATTTCGTCCAACATCTTGCGGACATTTCGTGTGGAAACGCTGCGATCAACCAACAGCATATGGGTCGATGCAATGTCAAAGTCATCTGTCAGCTTGCTGTTAGCAATGACATAAGCCATGTCCTCTGGCAGGCACTGACCCATGTCGTAGTAAACCTCGTCATTTGTTTTGGTGTAGCCGAGGTAAGCAGGTGCGATAACCACCGCAAAAATCAGGAGGAATACCACGAATTTCTCCACAACACCTTTGGAAAAACGGGTCATGTTGGGGATAATAGATTTGTGCTTTGTTTTTTGCAGAGGCTTATCCAGCAACAGGATCAAAGACGGCAGAACCGTCACGCAGCCAACAACACCCAGCAGCACGCCCTTTGCCATGACAATACCCAAATCTCTGCCCATGGTGAAGGTCATGAAGCACAGAGCAATAAAGCCTGCAACCGTGGTAATGGAGCTGCCCACCACGCTGGTCAGGGTCTGCTGAATTGCAACTGCCATTGCTTCGTTGTGGTTTTCATACTTCTCCCGCTGCTCACAGTAACTGTGCCACAGGAAAATAGAGTAGTCCATGGTAACAGCCAACTGCAAAACCGCAGAAAGTGCTTTTGTAATGTAGGAAATTTCGCCCATGAAGTAATTGGTACCCAGATTCAGCAGAATCATCATGCCGATGGAAATCAGGAACACAAACGGTACCAGCCAGCTGTCCAGGAACAGCAGCATAGCCACACAGGCCAACAGCACAGCAATGCCAACGTAAATGGGTTCCTCTTCTTCACACAGATCTTTCAGGTCAGTGACCAGTGCGGACATGCCGGAAACGTAGCACTGCTTGCCGCAGATGGAACGAATCTCCCGGATGGCGTCCATGGTCACATCCTCAGATGTGGCACTGTCAAAGAACACAGCCATCATCGTAGAGTTCTCTGTGTTAAACTCCTTCAGGATGCTGTCGGGCAGCAGCTCCATGGGCACAGAAATATCTAACAGGGAGTCGTACCAAATCACGGTTTCTACGTGCTCAACCTGTTCGATCTGTGTCTTTAGTTTTGCCACATCCTTATTGGGCATATCCTCTACGATGATGAAGGAAAATGCACCCTTACCAAAATCCTCCATCAACTCATTCTGTCCGATGACCGTGTCCATGTCAGCCGGCAGATAGTCAAGCATATCATAGTTGATTCTTGTAGCTACCATGCCAAGACAGGACGGAATCATGAGAATCAGCGCCAAAATCAGGATGGGGATACGGTATTTTACCACCGCTTTTGAAAAACGCATGTTAATTCACAATCCTTTCCTTGTTCTGTTAAAATTCATTGTCCAATTGCGTCGGTGTTTGACTGCGAAGGATTTTAACAGCTGTTAAAACTGTAACCATATTGAGAATACCTTCCGCTAGAAGTGACATTCCCAGCAGAATCATCACAATCTGGATACTTTCAAAGGGACGAAATACCAGCAGAAAACCAATCACACCTGTGACGACAGCCACAGCAAGAATCATCCACCACTGCGTAATTCCAAAAGCCTTTGCGTCAATTGAAATCTGGATTTTAAGGAGTGCATCTGCCAGAATACAGATCCCCAGCAGGATACAAATAATGTGCACCATGGCATCTGTTCGCAGAATTAAAATTGTGCCCAGCGCAATCAGCAGAATTCCAAAAGCCAAATCGAATTGGAACGCAAGCCGATACAAATCCTTCGAGACATATCCCACAATTTTTACACAGCCAAACAAAATCAGCAGAATACCGCCAATCCAGCAGAGCAAGGAGATTGAAAATCCCGGATCTGCAATCAGGACGATCCCCAGCACGCAAAGCAGGGTAGACAGAATAATGTAGCCGTATTTTGCAACCCGTAAACGCTTATTTGAAAACACCCTCATGCCCTCCTTTCATTTTTAAGAGTATTCAGGAGACATCCTCAGATGCCTCCCATATCTATGTGATTGTATTGTAGCGCCAAATTCGCTTGCTTCATACGGATAAGGAAAGCCCCCGTGCCTATAATTTAGGCACGGGGGCTATGTTTGTCTAAAAATTCTTATGTAATTTCGCAGCGTTCGATCATTTGCTCCAGGTCGCCCTGCTTCAATTCGCAAAGCCGATGAACATCAGCCCGGATATCATCCTGCATTCCCTTCTCCAGCCAGCCGATTACAATGCCAAAGCATACACATTTAACATACTCGATCAGCAACTTACGATCATCTTCCGAAACCGTTCTGCCGGCCGAGATCTCATCAATATACATGGTAACGATATGCTCACAGACACGCCACTGATATTGCTCATAAATATCCCGGGCAACAGATCGGTAAATATGCAGTACCGCCTTTCTGTTTTCCAGCGCAAAGCCAATCATGGCTTCCAAACAATCTTCAAGCGAACTGATGTTCGGATGTTCCTGAACCATGCGGTCGGCATCCTCTTTCACGATTGTTTCAACCAACTGGGGAATATCCTGAAAGTGATAGTAGAATGTGTTCCGATTCACGCCACAGTCATCCACAATATCTTTGACAGTAATCTGCTTCAGTGGCTTCTCATTCAATAATTTTATAAATGAGTTGCGAATGGCTTTCCTTGTAAAATCGGCCATACACCATAACTCCTTTCCCAAATATATCGTGTGTAATGTATTATATTGGATTTCCTCCAAAATTTCAACGACAAACAGGGAAATTCATTGGTTTTATTTGTCTGAGGCAGCGCTGTTGCATGAGTCAGCACGGATATTTCTGGTAGCAATAACGGGAACACCGGTTCCTGCCACATCTTCTGCAATCACCTGTCCAATGGACACAGGTGCCGGAATCTCCACCGTTTTGAGTGCCTTGATACAGTCAAAAATTTTGCTTTTAGGAATATCAGCTGCGGTCTTGACAGATACCACAGGCAGGTGTCCGCCGGCGACACGGACAGTGCTGGTGACAATTCTGGTGGGATTTGTCAGCTCTTTTCTGGCATATTTGTCGCCGTTTTTGCAGGTATTTCCCGTAACAGACACCACTTCCCTGCCATCCATCTCTACCGTCAGCGGGCATCCAAGAGGACAGCCAATGCAAGTTAGATTCACAGTTTTCATCTCAGGCATCCTCCAGTTTCACAACAATTTCCTCTGCCTCTGGGTGCTCCAGCAAAAGAGAAGATTTCAGATTCACTGTCTCCATCTCTCCGGGAGCCAGCACCTTTCGTTTTCGGCTGAAAATCAAAGCATCCCCTGCATAGATTGCAATCCGCTTTCCTGTGTACACACCGCCTACCCGGAACCGGATTGTGACCGTTTCTTCAAGTGCCGACGGGCGAACAGACAGCGGTACCGTATAGCGAACACCGTCCATGCACCTGACAGGCAACTCCTTTTCTCCAACTTTCATGTCCCCATGGATGTATGCTGCTGCGTGACGACCGGCAGCAGCTGCCTCCTCAGATACATAATCCACCAGATCATGGACATGCAACACATTACCGGCCGCAAAAACACCGGGAATGCTGGTTTCCAGACTTTCGTTGACAGCAGGTCCATTGGTCACAGGATTCAGCACAACGCCGGCTCCACGGCTCAGCTCATTTTCAGGAATCAATCCGCAGGACAGAAGCAAAGTATCACACTCATAGTGTTCCTCTGTACCGGGTACGATTTTTCCGTTTTCCACCTGTGCAATGGTGATGCCCTCTACCCGTTCCTTGCCCTGAATATCCACAACGGTGTGACTCAGCTTCAGAGGGATTCCAAAGTCATCCAGACACTGCACAATATTGCGTTTCAGTCCGCCGGAATAAGGCATCAGCTCAGCCACTACCTGCACCTGTGCTCCCTCCAACGTCATACGCCGTGCCATAATCAGCCCAATGTCGCCGGAACCCAGAATAACCACCTTTCGTCCGGGTAGAAAGCCTTCCATATTCACCAGACGCTGAGCGGTTCCGGCTGTGTAAATCCCCGCAGGGCGTGTACCGGGAATATTTAACGCTCCCCTTGGACGCTCCCGGCAGCCCATGGCTAAAATGACGGCCTTGGGATGAAGCAAAAACAGACCATCCTCCCGATTCATTGCAGTGACAGTTTTGTCTTTCGCCAAATCCAGGACCATGGTATTGAGCTTAAAGGAAATATTCCGCTCTTTTACCTGTTCAATAAAACGAGCTGCATATTCAGGCCCTGTCAGCTCTTCCTGAAAAGTATGTAGTCCAAATCCATTGTGAATACACTGGTTGAGGATGCCCCCCAGTTCATTATCCCGTTCCAGAATTAGAACATCCTGAACACCGGCATCTCTGGCGGCTGCCGCAGCTGCCAAACCGGCAGGACCACCGCCTATGATGACAAGATCATATTCTCTCATAGCCGCCTCCTTACAGTACGTCCTTGTTTTGGCCCACGATCAGCTTGGAATCGCCGCCGGATTTTGTGATTTCATCCATAGAAACGCCCAGCTCTCTGGCAAGGATTTCCATGACCTTGGGGCCGCAAAATCCGCCCTGACAGCGTCCCATTCCGGCTCTGGTGCGTCGCTTCACGCCGTCTAAACTTCTTGCCCCGGGAACACGGTGAATGGCGTCGACAATTTCCCCTTCTGTAACGGTTTCGCAGCGGCAAATTACAGTTCCGTAGGCAGGATTCTTTTTAATAAGGGCAGAGCGTTCTTTGAACGGCAGGGATTTAGGGTCCAGAATTCCCTTTCGTGTGCCGTCAAATACAGGATTATCTTCCAGCTTCAGAAGCTTTCCGACAATTTCCGCCACCATTACGCCAATGGCCGGTGCCGAAGAAAGCCCCGGAGACTCAATGGCAGCACAGTCCACGAAGCCCGGTTTTATCTCCCCGATAAAGAATTCATGGCGGACTTCATGGGCACGAAGTCCCGCAAAACTGGTAATGGTCTGCCGCAGAGGCAAATTTTTCACAGCAATCCCAGACTTGGCACGCACCGCATCCAGTCCTGCCTGCGTGGTTCCCGTGTTATCTTTATCCTCGATATCAATGGCGGTAGGGCCAACAATGGTGTTTCCATGGACGGTAGGCGCAACCAAAACGCCCTTGCCCAACTTTCCGGGCACCTGAAAAATCGTATGCTTTACAAATCCATCGGTGGTTTTATCCAGCAGGAAATAGTCTCCCCGACGGGGAATGATTGTCATTTTATCATCCGATACCATGTTATGGATTTCATCAGCATGTACACCGGCAGCATTTACAACCACCCTGGTCTCCAAATCGCCTTTGACCGTAGAAACTTTCCAGCCGCCGTCTATGGGCTGAACATTCGTCACCTCACAGTCGAACTGGAACTGAACGCCATTTTTTGCTGCATTCTCTGCCAGTCCATAGGTAAGACCGAAAGGACAAATAATTGCGCCTGTGGGTGCATAGAGTGCTGCCACCGCATCATCAGAGATATTTGGCTCCATGGCACGCAGCTCATCCCGTTCAACAATCCTCAGCCCCTCCACACCGTTGGCAAGACCATTTTCATACAGCCTCATCAGCTCCGGACGGTCATCTTCATTTGTCATCACCACCAAGGAGCCGTTGATGATAAAATGCACATCCAGCTCTTTGGCAAGCTGCGGCATCATTCGACTTCCCAGTACATTGAGCCTTGCCATCAGGGTTCCGTGTTTTGCATCATACCCTGCATGAACAATGGCAGAATTGGCCTTAGAGGTGCCGCAGCATACGTCCTCCGCTCGCTCAACCACAAGAATCTTTGCCTTTTTTCGGGACAGTTCCCGAGCCACAGCACAGCCGGAAACACCTGCGCCGATGACAATTACATCATACACGAAAACCACACCTTTCAAGATGGAAAATCGGGCACCTCCATAGGAGGTACCCGATACAGAATCCTCCGCTTGAGCACTCAGATTTCAAAACCAACAGTGCCCAACATCTAAAATCGTAAATTTACCAAGGAATAACTTTATACAGCACAACAGCAGCAATCGCACCAATGATCGGTCCAAAGAGAGGAACAGGCGCATAGCTCCAGTTGGAGCTGCCCTTGCCCTTAATCGGCAGGATTGCATGGGCAATACGAGGACCGATATCACGGGCTGGATTCAGGGCATATCCCGTCAGACCGCCCAGAGACATACCGATAGAAACAATGATGCCAAAGACCAGGAAATTTCCCTGCGCACCGTTGATTCCCATAACCTGCCCTATGCCCTTGATAGCAAAAACCAGCACAAAGGTGGCAACAGCTTCGCAGAACGTGTTTCTAGGAATATTGCGGATGGACGGGCCGGTGGAGAACACGCCCAGCTTGGTACCAGGCTCCTCCGTAGCATCAAATTGATCCTTGAACATCAGATAAACAATAACTGCACCGATAAATGCACCGGCAAACTGTGCCAGAATGTAACCGGGTACCATTGCCCATCCAATGCTCCCGTCTACCGCCAAAGCCAGCGTCAAAGCCGGATTGAAATGTGCACCGGAGGCTGCACCGAAGATAAAGGCCGGCAGCATAACCGCAAGACCCCAAGCAAGTGTAATCTGGATGGAACCAGCACCCTTCATGCCGGATTTATTCAGGGTAACATTTGCCACAACGCCATCGCCCAACAGGACAAGCATCATGGTTCCTATGAATTCAGCAATATACGGTAACATTTGCATATCCTCCCTTTCCAAATTACAGCGAATCAGACTTGCTTCATTCCTCCTTAGCCCAGCCGTAGGAGCACTTGACTGCCTTGTTCCAACCCCTGATCCGGGTTGTACGTTCTTCTTCACTGATGGCGGGCTCGAAAGTACGGTCAATCGCCCAATTCTTAACAACATCCTCCTTATTCTTCCAATATCCCACAGCCAGACCTGCAAGGTAGGCAGCCCCCATAGCGGTGGTTTCTACACAGCGAGGCCGCTGGACAGGGGCGTTAATCAGATCAGACTGGGTCTGCATCAGATAGTTATTGGCGGAAGCGCCGCCATCGACCTTCAGCGCTGCCAGATTGATTCCGGAATCCGCCTTCATTGCCTGCAAAACGTCATTTGTCTGATAGCACAGACTATCGAGCGTTGCACGGATGATATGGTACTTGTTGACGCCACGGGTCAGACCTACAATAGTGCCTCTGGCGTACTGATCCCAATGGGGAGCACCCAGACCAGTAAAGGCAGGAACCACATAGCAGCCATTGGTATCTTTTACCTTCTTAGCCATATATTCAGAGTCGGGAGAGGAATCAATCAATCTCAGCTCGTCACGGAGCCACTGAATCGCAGCACCGGCTACGAAAATCGAACCTTCCAGAGCGTAGGTGACTTTACCGTCCAGTCCCCATGCGATAGTGGTCACCAGACCGTTGTTGCTAAAGACGGGCTTATCACCGGTATTCATCAGCAGGAAGCAGCCAGTTCCGTAAGTATTCTTGGCTTCACCGGGAGTGAAGCAGGTCTGACCAAACAAAGCCGCCTGCTGGTCGCCGGCAGCACCGGCTATGGGAATCGGGGCACCAAAGTACTGCGCCAACGCTTCTCCATAGATGCAGCTGCTGGGTTTCGGCTCAGGCAGCATGCACTTTGGAATGTTCATTTCAGCCAAAATCTCATCGTCCCACTGGAGGGTATTGATGTTAAACAGCAAAGTACGGGATGCGTTGGAGTAATCCGTCACATGGACCTTTCCGCCGGTCAGCTTCCAGATCAGCCAGCTGTCCACATTGCCGAACAGCAGATCTCCTCTTTCCGCTTTTTCACGGGCACCCGGCACATTTTCCAGAATCCAGCGAATTTTCGTGCCGGAAAAATATGCGTCCAAAACCAGACCGGTCTTGGCACGAATCTTGTCTACCAGACCTTTTTCCTTCAGCGCATCGCAGTATTCACTGGTTCTGCGGCACTGCCATACAATGGCACGATATATGGGTTCCCCTGTATTTTTATCCCAAACAACAGTCGTTTCACGCTGGTTTGTAATACCGATTGCAGCAATATCCGCTGCGGTAGCACTGATATTTGCCATTGCCTGCTGTGCTACCTCCAGCTGGGTTGACCAAATCTCATTGGCATCGTGTTCCACCCACCCGGGCTTGGGAAAATACTGGGTAAACTCCTTCTGCGCCACAGAGCACATTTCACCGGCTTCGTTAAATAGAATACATCGATTGGATGTTGTACCGGCATCCAACGCCATAATATATTTTGCCATTTACAATTCCTCCTTGCGACTGTTTGATATATGGAGCTGTATTCATGGAGGTTTTCCAAACGCTGCTGTCATTTCAGCCCTGACCTTACCTCCGGGAATTATATATAATCTACTACTAACGCATCATAATTCCAACCCCGATAATACGTTATGCACAAAAATCTCCGAAAAGCACAGAACTTCCTGTCTCTATTTGGAGATAATGTAAACTCCGCCCCCCACTTTCTCGTGAATCATAAAAGCCCCTTGCAGAAGGCATCACACTTCCTGCAAGGGGCTGCATATAAATTGCGGTCTATGAAGCTGCCTTGTGGATTGTCACATCGCCAGACACGCCGCTGATTTCGATTTTACAGCTTCCGTCGCCATAGCTGTAATGCTTGCCGTTTTTGTTAGTTGCAAAATCTGAGTGAAAACGACCGCTTGCATTGTCCATCTCCACTTGGAAGCCACTGTTCTCCGGCAGTGTCAGATCCAAATCACCGGATACACTCTCCAAACTGATTTTCTGAGGGGCATTGTTCAGACTTACTGTGCAGTCAGCAGAAACCGCCTCACATTCCAGCGTTCCAAGGCTGCCGGTACATTTTACATCACCGGAAACGGTTTCCACACTGACCTTGTCCGCCGTACATCCACGCAGGTCGCAAACACCGGAAACGCTGTCGATCTCCAACTCCTTCATGGTTAGATTGGAAACATTGACATTAGCAGAAACTGCCTCAATTTGAATTTTGTCCGCAATCCAGGCACGAGGAACCGTAATAACCAAATTCTTTCGTTTGCTGCTAATCCTTAACCCGGAAAAGGGCACCCACTTGGCTTCACAAAACTGAATCACTAATTTGTCTCCATTCTGCTTCCATACCATCGGATTGGTGTGATTAGCAGTTTCCGAGAAGCTGATTTCATCCGTATCCCCGGGCCGAATGGTGATGGAACCTGCCAGCCACTGCACATCCAGCTTTGAAATCTCACCGGCGGATACCGACCCCGAGTTAGAAATATTACCGCTCTGTATCTGATTATTGTCATTCCAAGAACCAAATAAGCCGGATGAACGATACTGATCAAACAGAATAGCCCCCGCAAGAACACCAACCAGAATAAAAACAATCAAGCTGAACAGGACGATTCGTAAAATTGCGTTACCTTTCATTGTCAGCCTCCTTCAATTCAAATCGTCCGGAAGATAATGTCGAGATTACTTTGTTGATTTCATAACCATAACTGTCCCCTCGTAATAATCGAGCTAGGATGATTGCGTCGGTATGTCCACGTATCAGATCTCCTGCAATTGACATATTCGACTCCCTCCTTTGTAGCTGCATAATATCACAATATACCTCACCTATCAAGGTACTTCACAAAACAAACATATTATTCGATCACCGTACTTACGGTGATGTGGTGATATGCAGTAATGTTTTTGATATAACCAGGAAAACCACCGTTTTCATTGTGAAAACGGTGGTTTTCCTGTCATGTCATGTATCTTCCTGAAAAGCCTCATTTATATCAAGTCACGGCTCATTCATCAGCTTTTTGTATCGATTCATTAGAAGCATGAATATTGAGGCTTGGTTTGAAATCAGAAGCATTTCAGATTTTATCTCAAACGCCGTAATATGCGTTCAGATACATCTGCTTAATTTCGCTCATCAGCGGATATCTGGGGTTTGCGCCGGTGCACTGATCGTCGAAGGCCTGCTCCACCATATCGTCCAAACGGTTCAGGAAGTCCTCCTCGTCGATGCCATATTCCTTAATGGTCTTTTTGATGCCGACCTTTGCTTTCAGTTCGTCAAGAGCTGCAATCAGGTTATTCAGCTTCTCTTCATCACTCTTACCGCCCAGACCCAGATAATCTGCAATTTCAGCATAGCGAGCCAAGGTATGGGGATGGTCATACTGGGAGAAGGTACCCATTTTTGCAGGAACTTCAGCTGCATTGAAGCGCAGAACCTCATCAATCAGCAGTGCGTTGGCAATACCATGGGGCAGATGATGGAAAGCACCCAGCTTGTGCGCCATGGAGTGGCATACACCCAAAAATGCGTTTGCAAAAGCCATACCGGCCATACAGGCACCTGTGGCCATGTTTTCACGGGCACGGGGATCCTTGGGACCATTTTCATAAGCAGCAGGAAGATTGTTGAAAATCAGCTTCAGGCTTTGCAGTGCCAAACCATCGGTATAGCCGGTTGCCAGCATGGAGGCATAGGCTTCCAGTGCGTGGGTAACAGCGTCAATACCGGAGGCCGCAGTCAGGCCCTTGGGCGCATTCATCATCATATCAGCATCCACAATTGCCATCTTGGGCAGCAGCTCATAGTCAGCCAGCGGATACTTGACACCGGTCTGCTCATCGGTAATGACTGCAAAGGGAGTTACTTCGGAGCCTGTACCGGCAGTGGTGGGAACCGCAACGAAGTAGGCCTTTTCACCCATCTTGGGGAAGGTGTACACTCTCTTGCGGATATCCACGAAGCGCATGGCCATATCCATGAAATCAGCCTCAGGATGTTCGTAGAGAACCCACATGATCTTAGCAGCATCCATTGCAGAACCGCCGCCGATAGCAATAATCAGGTCAGGCTGGAAGCCCTCCATCTGCGCAGCACCTGCCTTAGCGCATGCCAAAGTGGGATCGGGTTCCACAGCATGGAAGGTGTGGTGCAGAATGCCCATTGCATCCAGTTTGTCGGTAACCGCCTTGGTGTAGCCGTTCTGATACAGGAACGAGTCGGTGACGATGAAAGCCTTCTTATAACGCTTCAGCTCATCGAGCGCAACAGGCAAGCATCCCTTCTTGAAGTAAACCTTTTCAGGCGCACGGAACCAAAGCATATTCTCTCTCCTCTCAGCCACAGTCTTGATGTTCAGCAAATGCTTGACACCCACATTTTCAGAAACAGAGTTACCGCCCCAGCTGCCGCAGCCCAGAGTCAGAGAAGGTGCCAAACGGAAGTTGTACAGATCGCCAATGCCGCCCTGTGCAGAAGGTGTATTCACCACAATACGGCAGGTTTTCATGCGAGCAGCGAACGCGTCTAGCTTATCTCTTGCGCCCACTGCATCCAGATAGATAGAAGCAGTATGACCATAGCCACCATCCTTGACCAAGGTATCCGCCTTATTAAGTGCATCCTCAAAATCGCTTGCACGGTACATTGCAAGAACCGGAGACAGTTTTTCATGGGCGAAAGGCTCGCTGATGTCGGTGCTGGTGACTTCACCGATGAGGATTTTCGCAGTTTCTGGAACTGCCACACCTGCCATCGCAGCGATGGTGTGAGCACTCTGTCCAACCACCTTAGCGTTGACTGCACCATTGACAATCACAGTAGCACCAACCTTTTGGGTTTCCTCAGCATTAAGCAGATAGCAACCACGCTTCTGGAATTCAGCCTTGACCTGATCGTAAATGCTGTCCAGAACAATGACGCTCTGCTCAGAAGCACAGATCATGCCATTATCAAAGGTCTTGGAGTGGATAACAGAGGAAACTGCCAGCAGAATATCAGCGCTGTCGTCAATAACCGCAGGTACATTGCCGGGACCGACACCCAGTGCAGGCTTGCCGGAAGAATAAGCAGCCTGAACCATACCTGGGCCGCCGGTGGCCAAAATCAGATCTGCTTCCTTCATGACCTGATTGGTCAGCTCCAGAGAAGGCTGATCGATCCATGCGATGATTCCCTCGGGAGCACCTGCGGCAACTGCTGCTTCCAGAACGGTCTTTGCAGCGGCAATGGTGCAGCCCTTTGCTCTGGGATGGGGGCTGAAAATCACAGCATTTCGGGTTTTCAGGCAAACCAGTGCCTTAAAAATAGCCGTAGAAGTGGGATTTGTCGTTGGAATGACGGCGGCAACCACACCAATCGGCTCAGCAATGCGCTGCATGCCGTAGGCAGGATCAGATTCGATCACGCCGCAAGTCTTGGTATCTTTATATGCGTTGTAAATATACTCTGCTGCATAGTGGTTCTTAATCACTTTGTCCTCAACGACGCCCATGCCGGTTTCAGCCACAGCCTGCTTGGCGAGGGAGATTCTGGCCTTGTTCGCGGCAGTAGCGGCAGCAAGAAAAATCTTGTCAACCTGTTCCTGTGTATAGGTGGCGAACTGAGTTTGTGCTTTCCGGCACCGGGTCATAACCTCGGTTAGTTCTTCTGGAGTGGTAACAGTAGGATAGTTAGTCATAATCAGAATCACCTTTCCATCGTTGATATCTATCAGTATTTAGATATCGATATATTAGCACCGATATGTACAGATGTCAATAGTCAATTTCAAATATACTAACGAACTTTCTGATTTGGAATAATCTGGTGTGCAGTCCTCAAAATCAGCAATAGACTCCCCTCTGTATCCACGCCGGACAGCAAAAGCCCGGTTCAGCACAAGGCCGAACTGGGCTTTTGGTTATATTTACTATTAGTATTGGAACATTCCACTACTCAAACAAGCAAACTTTTTTCGCTGTCTACCCTTCAGGAAGGCATCAGCTGACCTTGTAGAAGCAATTCATGGCACTTTCGATTTCAGCTTCAGACAGGGCAGAGAATGTCAAGGTAATACCATATTCACCGTCAAGTTTATTATTTAACACCTGCACGACATAAACGTCGATACCCTTCATAGATGCAACCGTTTTGCATACAGTGTGTTTTTCGCCCATAAACTCAGCCGTTGCCTTTTCCATACTCTTAACATCCATACCGGTTCTGGCATAGGATTCAATCATGAGATCCTTATTGATCAGCATCGCATCAACGATTTTCTCCTCGTCCATCAGCTTGCATGCCATACGTTCCGTTTCACCCAGTTTGGTGTACAAAACATTGATGCTGGTGCCGGTTTTGGTATTCTGTGCCTGCATATCCATGATCTGAGTAATGGTGGCAGCAAGCTCACCTATACTAGTATCCTTAAGTGCTTCAGCGACATCTTTAGGAACACCGCCTATTTCCTCTACACCGTGAATTTCCCAGTTGTCATCCAACTTGCAGGCAAAACCTGCGTATTCATTCGTGTAAACCTTACCTTCCAGTTTACCAAGGCTTGCGGGCTTGGCATCAGATTCCGGTGCCATGGTCTCAGTAGGTGTAGGTTCTGTTGCTTTCTCAGTAGGTGCCTGAGTATTCTGAACGGTGCTCTCAGGCGCAGTTGAATCATTCGTCTGGGTACCAGAAGGCTTGTCAGAGGATTTGCATCCAGCCAGCACAAGAGTGGCAACCAGCAGTAATGATAAAAGGGTGCAATACGTTCTTTTCATAGTGTATATTCCTTTCTGTCTTTTGGAATAGCAGTTATCTGCTCCGCATTCAATTTATCATATTTCCACCTCAAAAGCAAGTGTCTTCCATTGGCAAACTATACAAAACAAAGATCAATATTTCAGTGAAAAAGACAATTAAAATCAACAAAGAAAAGAGTGACCAAAGCCATCCGCCTCAGTCACTCTTATGTGTTAAATTATGAAAGAGTTAGCTAAGTTTTTCATTGCGCATGGTTCCTACAACCATTTTCTAAAATTCCGATGTGTACCGTTTGTTTGGTACTTCCTTTGGCATAAAAATCACCCCATCTGTCAGATAATATATCATACCGTCTAACAAATGGGGTGCAGTTCAAACCTCTAGAATTCCATACTTTTTCTTAATGCGGTTAAGCTTTCGTTCCATAGGACCTGCCATCAAAAACAGGAATGTCACCGTCGCCACACCATGCACCAGATTAAAACTGATGCCGCTGATGATCTTTGCCAGCAGAATTTCTTTTGTAACGCCGCCAACTGCATTGATCACCGAGGAAACATCCATGATTAGTCCATAGATTACGAAGGTAGCAAGGCCACCATAAACGCACAATATGATCTTATGGATTCGCCAATTCTTCCGGGGTCTCTTCGGCGGAAACAGCAGTCCCGCCAGAAAACCAATAATGCCAAATGCAAACATCTGCCAAGGGGTCCACGGTCCCTGACCAAACAGGAAATTGGACACGAAACCAGCAGTAGCCCCTGTCAGGAACCCTGCCTCCGCCCCAAGACCGATACCAGCTATGATAACAACAGCCGTTGTGGGTTTAAACTGAGGCAGCATAAAAAACGCCCACCTTCCTACCACAGCAATGGCCGCCATCACCGCAATGAGCAGCAGTTCCCTGGCCTGAGGCCGTCGATCCTCAAATACCATGGCAAAGGGCACCATAGAAAGGCACACAATGCAAAATCCGATAAACACGCTGCTGCGATCATTCAGAAAGTAGATGCCGAAGAAAATCACCAGCGGAATAGCAACCAGAATGAGGATCAGCGCAACCCATGTACGTCGTCCGATCCGGCGGTCTTCATGCACTGTACGCTCCGTGTAGAACTCCGGCTTTTGCTCCCGGTCAACCCGCAGAAGCCTTCCGGCTGCAATGAGCATAGCGACAGCTCCCATCATCTGGGCATATACCCACCAAGTCAGCTGCACATAGCTGCGGATGGTCATATTCTCAAAGGTGCTGGGGCGACCCATTCTGTCGTTCAGGAACACATTTGCCCCCATCACCAGAGCAAACTGCGCCACAGTCCAGACAAGCTGGCAGGCGAACACCGTCCGTACAACAGGAATACTTCCTTCCCGCTTCCAGAACACCATCACCATCGCAAAAATCAGCGCCGCTGCAACCAGAACACCTGCAATTTTAATAAACTGTCCGACTTCCGAGAGCATAGCAACTTCCTGTCCCGTCAGCAGATTCATTTTCAGATCTCCGCCTGCTTCTACGCACTGCTGAACACTGGAAATACAGTTATTCATGTGAAAAATGCTATAAGCAGGCTTTAACCGGGAGTATTTCAGCACCGGGATTGAGATCCACGGCTGAAATAGCTGGCAAATCACACCGAAGATGCCCACATAAACCGGCATCATCATACGGGTATCTAGGCCTGTCGCTTGTTTTTCTCGCATTTTTCAATCACATCCTTTACGGTGACCGCTTCCGGGAACAGATTCCGGGCCATTCGATTTGCAGTGGTGGTATAGAAGCTGTTGCCGGTGAAGAATTCCCGTGCGCTGCAGGCGGTGACAATACCGCCGTCAAAGAACATGGCGCAGGTATCGCCGTAGGAAGCGCAGAACTCGATATCATGGGAAACCATGACAATGGTAATTCCCTGCTCCTTGAGCTTTTGGAAGATACCTGCCAGCTTGTATTTGTAGAAGCCATCCAGACCCTTTGTCGGCTCGTCCAGCAGCAGAATGCTGGGCTCCAGCAACAGCACCTTCGCAAGAGCCGTCCGCTGCTGCTCACCGCCGCTCAAATCGTAAGGGTGCATATTCAGCAGGTGTCCGATTTCCGTATCTTCGATGACCTTCTGAAGCTTCTCCTGCCGCTCCCGCTTGTTCATGAACACAGGGAGCATCTCTTCCAGATCCTCCTGCACGGTATCCCGCACAAACAGCGTCTGGGGATTCTGAGGAAGAACGCCGAGAAAATGATTAAAAAGCTCGTTATCGCCGATTTTACGGATATCTTTGCCTTCCAGGCGAATTTTTCCCCGATAGGGTTTATGAATACCGGAAAGCAGAGATAGCGTTGTACTCTTGCCTGCGCCGTTTCCGCCCAGAATACAGTAAAGCTCTCCCTTTTTCACTTGAAGAGACAGATCCTTTACAATGTCCTTTCCTTCTTTTTCATAGCGGAACCAGACTTCCTTTGCCTCTACAACCACTTCCCGACTGTCCTTCTTCCGAACTTCAGAGGTTTCAGGGGCAGGCTGCTCCGGCAGATAGTGCTCCTGCAGCCAGTTGCGTCCCTCGCATACCGTCAGCGGACAGATACCAATCTGACCTGTGGCATTGTAGATTTGCACCGGGCTGGGCATCGCCAAAAACAGATCGTTGTCTGCAAGGGCCTTACCAACCTTTCTGGGTTCGTCATAGAACTGCTGCCTTCCGTTTTCCAGCACCAGCACCTTGTCAGCCATGGGGAACACTTCCTCCAGCCGATGCTCGATGATGATGACTGTAATACCCAGATCCAGATTGACCTTGCGAATGGTAGAGAGAAACTCCCCTGCCGCAATAGGGTCAAGCTGAGAGGTAGGCTCGTCCAGCACCAGTACCTTGGGCTGCATGGCCATAACAGATGCCAGATTCAGCAGCTGTTTCTGACCGCCGGACAACTCTTCCACGTTTTTGTGGAACCAGTTCTGGATTCCAAAGAAGCTCGCCATTTCCGCCACACGCAGCCGGATGGTCTGCTGATCGTAGCCCAAATTCTCCACACCGAATGCCAGCTCATGCCATACCTTGTCCGTGACAATCTGGTTATCAGGACTTTGCAGCACGTAGCCGATATCACTGGACTGGGTACGCATAGAGACCTCCTCCAGCGGCTGTCCGCAAAACAGGATCTTTCCTTCCCGTCTGCCGTAAGGTGTCAGCACCGTCTTAAAATGCCGCAGGAGAGTAGTCTTGCCGCAGCCGGACTTACCGCAGATTACCACAAAGTCACCGGCCTCGATGGAGAGATTCAGATGAGAAAGCGCCGGCTCCTCAGCACCCGGATAGGTAAACGTTAAATCTTTGATTTCAAATAATGCCATTTTATATCCTCAATCACATTCAGCATCAGCGGAAGCAGACACAGCACCCCGTAGCACATATAGCAAAGTACCGCTCCAACTGTCGGCTCATTCATAAGAATAAGGGGGTAATAGAGAAAGCGCACCGTTTTGGTTGCAATTCCCACAATCACCGCAAGTCCCATAGCCCCCATCAAGCCACACAGGAGTTTATCCCGGTTGTCAAAGCGATAAATTGAAAAATTCACCCGGCCCCGCAGACCGTACCCCCGGGATTTCATAGAATCCGCAGTCTCCACGGAGTTTTCCAGTGCCCAGGTAGTCATGATAGACAGAATCTTCATGCCGTGTCTGGCCCGGGCCACTACATTACCGTTGGTTACATCCCGTCCAATACACTTCTGAGCGTTGGATATCTTTTCGATCTGGTTCTTAAACTTGGGTACAAACCGCAGCACCATGGAAAGGACGAGAGACATGGCAGGGATTGCCTTGCCAAACAGATAAATGAATTTGTCTGACGTCATAACCTCCTGATAGCAGGAGAACCAGTTGATGACGCACACCAGCATGGCACCGGCGCCCAGACCGTAGAGAATGGATTCCAGCGTCAGGGGATTTCCGGATGGAAGATAGGTAATTAGGGTCACACCCTGATGGGTGAAGAGAGGGTTCACAACAGCCGTAATCAGGAACATGGGGAGCATCAGCCAAAGGGCTGTTTTGAGTGCCTTCCAGCGTTTCAGATAAATATAATACGCCATACCGCCCAAGCAGGAAAGAATCAGGAAAATCGGGTGCATCACAAACATGGAGCACCCGATTACCAGTACAAAATAGAGAAAATTTACAGCTGGGTGGCAGGCGGCAAATACATCCTGCCTCATATCACTGTGCGGCTCCCTTTGCGCCGATATCACGTCCCAGATCACATGTGTAAATGAGCTGGATTTCATCGCCGCTCTTCGGCACATAGCGGCTCACGCCGTAATTAGGGAACCATCCGTTTACGCAGTACATCCAGCCTGAGCCAGAACCACAGTCAAGTTCATACAGGTTTCCAATGCCCTCGATGTAGGCGCTGTTGTACATAGGCGTAAATCTTGAATCCATGTGGATTCTCTTTTCCGTAGTAACCCGCTTCAAAATATCATAGACAGATTCACCGGGATAGAAACTCACCGCAGTTCTGCCCAGCAGAAAACCATTGGCCGGAACCAGGACTTCCTTACCTTCCTTCAATTTATCCATGTTGTTCAGAATTGTCTTGCAGGAAATACTCAGATAGCAGGTTTCGGGCTCTTTTTTCTCAACCTCTATTTCACCGGGCTCCACAGGCAGCTGCTCGCCCTCAGGAACAGGATCGGTTTTGTGTTCGTCCTGTCCGGTCTGGCTTCCGTCACTGACAGGGGCTGTAACCGTCTGCTGCTCATCCTTGGAAGGCTTCTCCGCCTCTGTCGGTTTGGCGGCGGGTTTAGAGGCCGGTTTGGCGGTGGGTTTAGTCTCGGGAGTCTGAGCAGGCTGCTCAGTCGTCTGGGCTTCCTCCGTTGCTTCCGTGGGTTCCGTCGTTGTCTCGGTATCCTCGGTGACCTCCGTACCCGCAGTGGTCTGACTCTCCTGAACCGTTTCTTCGGTCTGACCGGGATTCTGATCTAATTTCTGTGTTGCACATCCTACCATACCCATGAACAGGGTCAACGCCATTAGAATAGCGCCCAGAGATTTTATCCACTTTTTTTGCATATTGGTTCTCCTTTATTTGCATCTGGGAATCGCATACAACAAAGCACCCAGTACAGTTATGATGATTTTTACGACGCAGTCAACCGTAGGAAAACTTCGGTGCTGCTCCTGCGCTCCGGCTCTGTCACGGGATTTGCACTGCCGTGCTGTCATCGGGTGCCTTCTGCTGTTTCCGGAACAGCAAATGCAGGCTCCTCATCGCCGAGGACTCGGAGCCTGCAATATTTGATTATTATTCTGCTTGACGCATCAAGTCTGTCCGGAATCCGCCCTTTTTATTTGGAAGTGTAATTCCGCTTTCTGTCGTCGAAACGAAGGCAGAGAAGTACGGCAGCACCCAGCAGGGAGACCATACCAGCAGTGAACCAAAGGGTAATCACGCTGTCATCTCCGGTCTGGGGGACTACAGAATTCTCCGTTTTCTCAAAGGTCAACGTAATCGTCACCCGGTTGCCGGTGTTTTCCTTCACTTCCGCAGTCTTGCCGTTGATGGTAAATGCTGCGTCCTTGGCAAAGGAACCATCCATTGCCTCCAGTACAATTTCCACGCTGTAAGCGTTACCTGCTGCAAAGGTTTCGTGGTTGGGATTCCATGTAGTGCTGGTAATCTTATAGTCTGTGTCCTTCGTGGAAGCCTGTGCAGGCTTTTTGCCCACAGCAGGTGCCGCCACGGTCAGACTGCCGCCAGTCAGTACAGCGGAATCGGGCTCGGTAGCATCAGGCGTGTTCGTATCCGGCTTGGTCGGATCGGGCACTACATCTGCTTTGACAACGGTTACCTTACAGCTGGCGGAGAAATCGCCATCCTCGGTGGTAACGGTCACAGTAACGAAAGGCACATGCTCATGATTTGCATGATGTGCAGTAATCATGCCGTTGTCATCCATGGTAATAAAGTAACCGGTGCCGTTGCTAAGCGTCCACTTGAAGTTCTGGTTGGTTGCATCCTGAGGCAGGACATTTGCTGTTAACTGGAAGCTCTCGCCTTCCTTCAGGGTCAGCTCGGTCTTATTGAGGGTGATACCTTTAACCGGCACATTTTCGCTGATCTCGCTTGCCACCTTGATGGTAAAGTTAGGCAGTACAGAGAACCAATCATCTCGTGTGGCGGCATTTGTATTCATATCGCCCTTGCCTTCCATGATCTTATCCTTGCCAAGGGGGTCGCCCCACCAGTAGCAATGGATTTTACCGCCGGTGAAGGTATAGTCTCCGGCCTCTGTAAAGAGAACCTCAAAACTGTTCTTCTTTGCCAGATCATACTGAGAGCATGAACCCTTAAACTCACCCAGTTTTTCATTCTGGTAATGGACATAAGTTGCTTCATTGCCCCACTGTGCTGCATCCGAGCCATAGCAGGGATTGTAAATGGTAGCCAGCTTGTGGACAGGCATGGTAATACCGTGGAAGCTGACCTTTGCTTTATCGTTGATCTTGAAGGGCTGACCGGGATTGGTCAGATTCTGAACGATAATCTCAATCTTTCTTGCATCAACTACATGATAGTAGCTCTTGACCTTGCCATTGGCATCAACGGCCTCAATGCCCAGAACATTGCTTCTGTTTTCCAGATTTGCAGTGTAGGTTCCGTTCTCATTGGCTGTCAGTACCTGATCGTTGCAGGTAACTTCCACCTTCTTAGCGCCGGGGACATCGACAGTAAAGTTATACGGTACAGTATCGCCCTCTGCATAATAGATGGTGTCGTAGGAGCGGATTTTAGACAGGCTGGTATTGATAGTCAGGTTTGCAGGATCGCTGTTAACCTGGAATACCACATAAGCGGTGTTGATGGGGCTGGAAGCGCCATAACCCTCGCAGGCGTCATAGGTCACCTTGACAATGGTGATGCCATTCTGAACTGCGGTCACGGACACGCTTTCAGTGCTTTCATTACCGCTGAGGGTGACGGAGTTGCCACGCACCACCTCAAAGTTAAAGTTGGGTCTTGTAATCTTATTGTTCATGAAGTTGTCGATGATCTGGGGTACACGACGAGGGTAAATCTTGGCAGTGTCGCCAATCTTCATTTCCTTAAAGTCGTACTGTAGCCACAGGTCATTTTCAAAATCATCTGGAATTGCGGAATCCGCCGTGGAATCACTGTCCTTTGACAGTTTGGCTTCTGCCCGGTTGAGCTTGCCGATCACCTCGCTTACCAGCAGCTCCTTGTCGGTTTCTGCACTATTGTTCTGAGGATCTGCAAGAATTTTATCTGCCTCAGCTACCGCAGCTTCCAGTGCTCTCTTGCTGCTTTCGGTGTAGTTATCCAGCAGCTTTTCCTTTGCCTGCTGGGTGCGAGTCTGAAGGTACTGATACAGGGATACATCCAGCTCGCTGCCCGCTGCGCTGACTGCATAGCGGATACGGATCACGTCATCTGCCTTTACAGTCTGTTCCTGAGCAGACTTGGAGATAGCCTTACCGTTCAGGAAGCATCTCCATCCGCCGCTCTCTGCATTGGTGCCCAGATTGCCGATGCTCATGATTGCACCCTGCTCGTTGTACTTCACAGTAAGCTGGTTCTGCTTTGCCAGGGTATCCAGCACGTCCTTAACGGTGCAGTCTTTATTCATGATGGGAAGGGTCGTCTTAGGAATCAGATCGCCCTTACCGGCAGTTCTTGCCTCTACAGACAGGGACACCACGCCCCTGTTCACACCTTCCTTGAAGGTGATGTGGAAAATCTCGCTGCCATTTTTTACATGGTAATATTCGCCGTCACCCAGGATATCCAACTGCTTGTCGGTGTCTTCACGCAGGAATCCGCCGTCATATTCCTCGCAGCTATTCACGCCCAG
>RCNI01000072.1_pt1 | contig 64321 bp, 52 predicted proteins | sample 2041151 | NCBI WGS metagenome assembly RCNI01 (sample SAMN09708214, study PRJNA481090) | feces metagenome | isolation source: feces | place: Antarctica: Albino Rookery
CCGGACATGGCAGAAGCCACCTCAAGAAGTTTTTTCCTGGCCAGTTTCCGCTTGTCATCATACTCCTGTTGTGTAACTGGAGTGAAACTGTTCTCAAAGCCATTCGGGGTCACGATATCAACTGGACGACACAAAAACTGCTCACATTCCTTTGCCGTAATCTCACTGACTGTCGTGAACACATCTGCATGTCCGGCAGATTCCTTCTCCAAGGAATGACGGGCAACCACATTGAATCGTCTGGCCATGTCGTCTCCATTGTAGGCCTTCATTCCATCATATAGAGAAAGATTGTTACCGGCCAGACAACGTCCTACCACTGTCGCATGGGTCGTAAATACCGTTCCGACAGGAAGACCTGAAGATTTGAGATACAACACACCTGCACCAGTCTGCCATTCATGAAATTGGGCAATCACCTTATCGGAAGCTTCCAAATTATACTTGTAGAAACTTTCAATCACTTTTCCAGCGACATAACCAAAAATCGCGGATTCCTTATAATCCCAGTTTCCTGAAATGGAATCAACTCCATATCGAAGCCACAGATCCGTCAGAATATCATCTCCCTTGACGATAAATTGCTTGAAATCTACCAATATGGCTATCGGTTCCCCTTGGACATTCCACTTTCCAATACGAAGTCTCAAGCCCTCTCTGGCAGCCTGCTCCTTCCAGGAACTGTATAGATTCGGATCCTCTATAAAATCCGGATTATCCTGAGTCTGTGTCCAGACATCTGGTCCGATAAGAATGTGATGCCTCTTCAACTGTGATTGAAGATACAAGGATTTCGTGGCGATTACGGTGTAAATGCCTCCCACCTTGTTGCAGACCTCCCAACTGACCTCAAAAAGATAATCAGGATTGATCAAATTCTTTTTTGTCATTTTTTTCCCTCCATGACCATAATGGACTCGAGATCAGGTCCATCGGGTCAAGAAACATTAAAAGTGCCGGGATGCGATTGGGCAGCCCGGACACATCTCGAATACTTGTCCGTATGTAGCGAAGATTCTACTTGGCTGTTTTCTTGGCGGAAGACTTTCTGGCAACAGGCTTTTCTGCGACCTTCTTCCTTTCGACAGCTTTTTCAGTTGTCTTTTTCTTCACTACTGGCTTTGAGGTCACTTTCCTTGCAACCTCCTCCTTTTCAGCGGATTCTGCAAAGGTAGTATCTATAATCGAATATTCATCATTTACTCTCAAGATAAAATCACTCAATACATTCATATAGTTGATGAAGGCCTCGTACGGGGTGTCATATGGATTGAAATACTTGTGGACTTCTCCGTCTGAGAAAAACTTGGTGCACATATAATAGAAATGGTCGCTCTCTTGAAGATGGCCAAAATCATTCCACAACATGGAATCATTTATCAATGAAAGTTTCTCATACAAACCATACAGTTTGTTGAATGCTTCCTGCTGCAGTTCATTGCCGAGCCAGGCAGTGACATCACGCTCCTCATCCGCCCATGAAATAGTTTCAGTAATGTCAATCTCATCAACTGGCTTATATTTCTTCACTACCTCTGAAGGAGTGTTGAATTCGAAAGCCCCATCAGATTGCACGACATGAACCAGATATTTTATAAATTCAAAAATTCCGCTCTGTGCGCTCTGGTGTTCTCCGAAAGTTTCATAATCCATGAACAGATTGACCACATCGCCAGCTTCATTGATGGAATTCTTCAACCAGCCAAGATATTTCTCTCCAGTTAGTGGCCAATTTTCCCAGCCCCTGTCAGAAAAACGGAACGCGATATCGTCACTAAGCGCATAATTGCGAAGAAGGACAGCCAATTTCTTTCTACCTTCACATGCATATATATAGTTTGGACTCTTCCAACCCATGATATGCCTTGCACCTTCTGTCAAGATACCTTTGAATCCCATTTCGAATACCTGCTCCCCTATAGAATTATTATAGATCAACTCCGTATTCCTGAAAATGGCTGGTGTCTGTCCAAAACATTTTTCAATGGCTGCCTTGTGTTTCATCACCTGATGGGAAAACTCCACAGGAGAAGCCAAAGAAGCAAGCGAATGGTTGTACGTTTCACACAAAAATTCAACCTGGCCAGTCTGTGCGAGCTGACGGAAACTGTCCAACACTTCTGGGGCATAACGGTCGAACTGCTCAATTGCAGAACCGGAGATAGAGAAAGCGACCTTGAAGTTCCTGTTCTCCCTCAGAAGACCAAGAATAACTTCATTCATGGGAAGATAGCACCTCTGTGCGACTCTTCTCAAGATAGTTCTGTTGGCGAAATCATCATAATAATGCGAATCCTTGCCGATATCGAAAAATCTATATTGTCTCAGTCGAGTTGGCTGATGGATCTGGAAATACAAGCATATACTCTTTGCCATATCTTTAGTTTTATTTAATCACTGATTCATATACTTTCTTCATTTTGGCAGTGGCATTGTTCCACTTGAGGGCATTCACCTCATCATAGCCATGCTTAGATGCGAACTCTGACAGGGCAGGATAGTTAAGCAGCGCATAAATCTGGTCTGCCATCGCATCCACGTCCCAGAAATCCACCTTGAATGCATATTTTAGAACCTCTGCGGCTCCAGACTGTTTGGAAATGACGGAAGGTACGTTGGTTCTCATTGCCTCAAGAGGAGAAATACCGAAAGGCTCCGAAACAGACGGCATCACATATACATCCGAAAGAGCAAACATCTTCTGTACTTCCACCCCTCTGAGGAAGCCTGTGAAATGGAATCTGTCAGAAAGTCCCAATCTGGCCACATAACGGATAGACCTGTTCATCATATCACCGCTTCCTGCCATGACAAAACGCACGTTCTTGGTACGTTTGAGCACCTTGGCAGCAGCCTCAATGAAATATTCCGGTCCTTTCTGGAAAGTGATTCTGCCGAGGAAGGTGACGACCTTGTCTTTGACCCCCCTTTCCACCTGCATATTTTCCTTGCCGCTGAAATCCACCGCATTGTGCACAGTAACCACCTTGTCCGGGTTGATACCGTATTTGGTGATGACGATGTTTCTCGTCAAATCACTTACGGTAATCACTCTGTCGGCAGCTTCCATTCCCCGTTTCTCAATTTCGTAGACACGGGTATCAATATTCTGGTCACTGCTTCGGTCAAATGAAGTAGCATGGACATGAACCACCAATGGTTTGCCGGTCAGCTGCTTGGCGGCGATGCCGGCGCAGTAGGTCAGCCAGTCATGGGCATGAATCACATCGAATTCATCCTTGTGCTCCATCGCAATCGTGCCACCAATCATCGCATAACGGGCAACCTCTTCCATCAGGTCAGAACCATATTTTCCGGAGAACTTGTATTTCTGGCCATAATTGATACGGAAATCGCGTACCTGACGTTTCTTGTCCTTCTCCACCAGGTCATGGAACTCTTGCGGATCCAGATAAGGAACCATATTGGTGCCGATATGCACGAACTGGACCTTGTCCAAAAATGTCTTTACACTGAGATTGGCTGGAAACTCCACAGGAACATCGCTGGCATTGATGATCCTGGCAGCGCTCTGATCCTCGTCACCTGAAGCGGAAGGCATCACAAACAGAGTCTCTACCCCGTTGTACGCCAAACCTTTGACGATTCCATAACATGCTGTTCCCAGACCTCCTGCAATATGAGGAGGAAACTCCCATCCGAACATCAGAACTTTCATAATCAATCCTCCTTATATTTTTTGATCAGATAATCTACATTCAACAGAGCGGCGGTGGTCAGAGCGGAAGAAATGGCTCCGTGCGGCTCGTGAGGAGGGTCACCATCATAGAGTTCGGCAAACACGCCGACACCGTGCTTGTTCAGATCCTGGAAGAATCCTTCAGTCAGCCATTCAGCCTTGCCGGCGAATGCCGCACCGCGCATTCTGAACATCACATCTACATAAGGAGCCAGAAGGAACGGACGGGTGCTGCCCTGGTGATAGGCGAGGTCACGGTCAATCTGAGTCCCTTCGTATACTCCTTTGTATTTGAGGTTTCTTGGAGACAGGGTTCTGATACCTCTTTTGGTGACCAGTTCATTGGAAATGACATGCATCACCTGGCTGGCAACCATGTCATCTACCGGAGAATTCTTCACCCATACAGCTGCCATCATGTTGGGACGGACATCCATATGTTGTCCTTCATTGTCTACATAATCGGCGAGGTATCCACACTGCTCGTTCCAGAACAGAAGCTGATAGTTCTGCCTGGCCAGATCCCTGATCGGAATCCACTGAGTTGGGAACTGACTGTTCTTGGTGCCGTATTTCTGCTCCATCCCGATGGCGAAGCAGAGAGAATTGTACCAGTAAGCATTGGCTTCCACCTGGAATCCTGCCCTTTCAGTGACGGGGACACCGTGGACATAGGCATCCATCCAGTTCAGGGCAATGCCGTCCTTCTGGGCCCAAAGAAGGCCATTCGGCTGGACAGCCACCTCTTCCCTATGTCCTGGAAGATAGCTTTCAATTATTTCCTTGACGATACCTCCATATTTCTTCCATACCCTCTTCGGATCAGCTCCGAAGTCGATGTACATCTGGAGACGGTCCATGATTCTGAGCGGAGCCTCAATCTGAGTGGTCTTGCTATGCAGACGTACCTGCTCATCCTCAATCAAATTGTCCAGAATTTCTTCGAACTGTGCCTTGTTCCCGTCTGCATACAGAGTCAGACCAGGCAACGCATGAAGCGTCTCCCTCAACTGACCGGTATAGAGCCACGAAAAACCAGAAGTGATCCGTTTTCTTCCGTTTCTGTCACGGATCAGCAGATCTGCACAATGGAGCAGCTGGTCATGACAACTGGTTATCTTCCCCTCCTTCTTGACAGTATCATTGAACTTACGGGTCAGTCTTTGTGCATTCTCCTCCTCAACGGAAGCTGAAAGAACGACAGAGGTTCCCGGAGCCAATTCCACTGTGAAAAAGCCGGGAACCCACAAATCTTCCTTACAATCAAATCCTCTCCGGTATTCGTCAGAATAAGTAATGCCATTATACCAATGCGGATTGTATTTGAAGTCGGCTTTAGCCGAACTCATTTGAAGATTCAGATAAGGAAACCCATCATACATCTGAAAAGCTACGCCATTGGATATTTTTTTGAAATCCGTCTTGGCCTGGTCATTTTGGGCAGTGAGGGCATTGATATTTCTGAAAGCCAGAAATGGTTTCAACTGCAATGTCACCACAGACGGAGCTTCTCTCAGTTCATATTTCACCATGACCTGATCTTTGTCCGGAGCCATCAGAAGACTCTTGACAAATACAATTTCTCCGACTTTATAGACAATTTGAGGGACCGGATCAGCACTGAAATCCACAATATACTTATGTCCCCTCGGCTCATATACATCGCCATAGCAATGTATGCCAAGATTGAACTGTTTATGCCCCACATAGATACTTTCATCTACTGAGGACAATAGCATGTGCTTGTTGCCGCCAAAATTATCGACAGGTACTGCGAGCAGACCATGATAACGACGAGTATTGCATGTCACAATGGAAGTATTGAGACATGCTCCCGTTTTGTTAGCACTGATAATTTCTCTTTTCAGGGAATAAGATAGGTTAACAAGCTCGGCTTTATTAAATTTGATAAATGCCATATACGACTTACTTTATTGTCTGCAATATTATTATAGTTTCTTCAAGACAATGGCAGATCTGCTAGGCAGATAGAGATACAGAGAATGGTCAAACTGCGGATTGCCATTTTCTGATTTCTGCTGGAGCGCGACATGTATTTCCCCAGACCTGACTCTTGCAAATCCATCAAAACTCTTCGCATCCGAATCCAAAACGACCTGATATTCTCCTTCAGGAGCCGCAAACGCATAATCCGTATAAGAATCCGTAGGGTTAAAATTGAATGCAAAGATACAATCTTTCCTTTCAAAAATCAATATATGTTTCTGAATATCAGACGTCAGGAGGACTGGAGGCACCGCCAACAAGGATTCTTTCTTCACCAAACCGACCATTGCCCTGTCAAAATCGTTTAAATATTTGTACCTCAAATAGTCTGGCTCACTCAGTGACCATTGTCTCCGGGCATATTTGTAGGACCAGCCATTGCCCTCTCTCGGAAAGTCAATCCATTCCGGATGGCCGAATTCATTACCCATGAAATTAAGGTATCCGTCACCGGCCGTCGCCAGAGTAAGAAGACGTATCATCTTATGCAATGCAATTCCTCTATCCACAATAAGAGATTTGGAATCAACATTCATGGAAAAGTACATTTCCTTGTCCATCAGACGGAAAATGAGGGTCTTGTCTCCAACCAGTGCCTGATCATGACATTCTGCATAACTGATGGTCCGTTCATCCGCTCTCTTATTGGTCAGTTCATACCAGATTTCGCCCATATCCCATTGTTCATCAGACTTCTCCTTGATCCATTTGATCCAATGATCGGCAACGCCCATTGCCATACGGAAGCCAAAACCGACACCTCCTGTCTCAAAAGGAGCCGCCAGACCGGCCATTCCACTCATATCCTCCGCAATAGTGATGGCATCCGGATCGATTTCACGAATCAGCATATTGGCGAGAGCCAGATAAGTGACCGCATTCTCATCCACCCCGGAATTGAAATAATTGCCATATCCGACAAAATCCTTTCCCAGACCATGATCCCAATACAACATACTAGTCACACCATCGAATCGAAAACCGTCCAGCATGTAGTTCTCCATCCAATATTTACAATTGGACAACAGAAAATACTTGGTTTCGTCCTTGCCATAATCAAAACATCTTGACCCCCATGCAGGGTGCCTTCCTTGAGGTCCGCTATAGAAATAGAGATCGTCCTTTCCATCGAATTTACCCAAGCCCTCCGCCTCATTGTCCACGCTATGGGAATGGACAATGTCCATGATGACCGCGATTCCTGCCTTGTGGGCCTCATCTACCAGATGCTTGAATTCCTCCGGGGTGCCAAAACGGGAACTCAAGGCAAAGAAATTGGAAACCTGATAACCGAATGATCCATAATAAGGGTGTTCCTGCAAAGCCATGATCTGAATCGTGTCATATCCCAAATCAATGATTCTTGGCAGGACATTCTCCCGGAAATCATCAAAACTGGCCACTTTCTCCTTTTCAGAACTCATTCCGATATGACATTCATAAATCAAAGGATTCCGCTTTACGGCAGGGCGTTTGCATTTCCATTCATACGGATGTTCCGGTTCCCATACCTGAGCAGAAAACACTTTAGTCTCCGGATCCTGCACAGTCCTGGTCACATAGGCAGGAAGACGTTCACCTCCACCTCCAGACCATTCGACAAACAATCTATACAACTGTCCGTGATGAATGAACATGGAATTGACACGAATCTCCCAATTCCCGTTTCCGACAGGTTTGAGCTCATAAGAAGAAGTCCTCTTCCAATTGTTGAACTCACCTGTCAGATAGATTCTGTTGGCATGAGGGGCCCATTCTCGGAACACCCATTGATCTCCTTCAAGATGCAAGCCATAATAAAGATGATTGTTGACCCCCTCACTTAAGGAACCGTTGACAGCAATCTTGTCGAAGGCTTTCTGGATTTGACGGTGCCTCTCATCTATCTTTTCCTTGTAAGGCATGAGATAAGGATCCGTTTCATAAATCATTTTCCTTTTTTTCATGATTACGCCTCCTCCATCTTATCCACTTTTTCCCTTGCCGTGCGCAAATAAGCACGACAACGGCCAATCAATTCTTCTGAACGTCTGATATATCTGTCAATATCATCCAGACAAGTGGAAGGGTCTTCCACCTTAACTACAATCTGCTGCAATTCTTCCAATGCCGCCGAATAATCAAATTTTTCTGACTCTTTCATATGACTTTGATATTCATCTTCTTCTGCAAAAATCCTACCGGTCTACCTCATTGATCGTACAGTCCAAAATGCCATCTGCCATCATCAACCTCATCTTATCTCCAGATTCCAGACCATCCACCGATTTTCTCACAATACCGTTTCCATCCAGCGCCAGCACATAGCCTCTTTTCAATATTTGACGAGGATCCGCTCCTCGAATCTTGGATTCGAGCAAATCGATTTGTGAAGACATTCGTGAAATCTTGTTGCTGAAAGCCATCCTGAGCCGATTCCCATAAGAGGATATCTGGGTATCTTCTGCAATATAATAGTCCAGGAACTCATCTGCCAGAGCTGTTGGCGTCTTGACAAAAGTATGCGCCACCATATCACAGACATGATAATCTTGATCATGTCCGACAGCTGTAAACACAGGAAGCGGACACCTTGCAATTGCCGCGGCCAAATCATATTCATCGAAACAAGCCAGATCCAATTTGGCGCCGCCACCTCTCAAAATCAAGATGACATCATATGGGATCTCTTCTTCCAGCACGCTCTGCATCGCGCCGGCAATAGAAGCCGGACAATCCTTCCCCTGCATGACGGCTTCGAACAAAGCCGTATGCAAAACAAAGCCGAACTCATTTTCATGCAGATGCGTCATGAAATCCCGGAAGCCTGCGGCATTAGCGGCGGATATGACCGCCAAACGATAAGGAAGACCAGGCAGATCCAACTGTTTCTGCCGATCCATAAGCCCCTCCCGTACCAGACGCTCTATCGTCTTCTGTCTGTTGATTTCTTTCTCGCCGACAGTATATTCAGCATCTATATCGTTGATAATCAACGAAAATCCGTATAGTTCACTATAATTTACCTGCACTTGGACCAGAACCTGCATTCCTTCTGAAATGGGAGATGAAGTCACTTTCTCAAAATAAGAAGACAGCAGCCTGAAACGAGAAGCCCAAATGATAGCGGAAATCTTGGCTATCAGCCGACCGTCTTGGCTTTGGGACAATTCGAGATAACAATGGCCACCAGCCCGGCTCTTGATAGCACTAATTTCTGCCTTGACCCAAAACTTTCCTGGAAAAATGCTTTCAACTCCACGCTTCAGAGAATTTTGAAGTGTATACAAATCTATCTGATCCCTTTCCATCTGGACGAAGTTAGTGTTATATTAATTCTATGTGCAAATAGGCAGATACACTGCCTCTTTCCTTACAAATTTAGAAAAATACCTGCCTCTTTGCAAGTTTTATGTCCTAAAATCAGAGCGTATCCACTGGCTTCCCCAGTTCTTATTTTAAAGTATGACTGGTTGACAAAATTAATTCAAAAAGAAGTTTCGACAGGGGGAGGGAATTTTTGGCACACAGTTTGAAATAAACAATGCAATGATAAATTAGATAATTAATAATAGGGTTAGAAAAGATATGGGGGAGACGATGTGAATCGTCTCCCCCATATCTTCTATTCTGCCAGATACCGGCAATCATAAAAAAGACGGACTTATTTCTGGCGCATATACACCTGTACAGGACAGCCGTACAGATCAAAATGCTCACGCAGCTTGTTTTCAAGAAAACGCCTGTATGGTTCCTTTACATACTGAGGAAGGTTGCAGAAGAATGCAAAGGACGGACTGCTGGTGGGCAACTGAGTGATGAACTTGATCTTCACATATTTTCCCTTCCATGCAGGTGGTGGATAATTCTCAATTTCCGGCAACATCGCTTCGTTCAATCTGGATGTCGCTATCTTTCTGGAGTAATTCTCATAGACATGGGCCACTTCATTGAGAACATCCATGATACGTTGTTTCTTGATGACAGAAGTAAAGATGATCGGAAGATCATCAAACGGTGCCAGACGCCTGCGCAACGCCTTTTCATATTCACGAAGCGTATTGCTGTCTTTTTCAATCGTGTCCCACTTGTTCACGACCAGGACACAGGCTTTCTTGTTCTTGACAATCAAGTTAAAAATACTCATGTCCTGAGCTTCCAAACCAGAATTGGCATCAATCATCAACACACAGACATCAGAATGTTCAATGGCACGGATAGAACGCATGACGGAATAAAATTCCAAATCCTCATTGACCCTATTTTTTCTACGCATTCCAGCAGTATCTACCAACATGAACTCGTGTCCGAAACGATTATAATAGCTAGAAATGGAATCCCTTGTCGTACCGGCCACATCGGTAACGATATTTCTGTCAGCCCCCAACAAGGCATTGGTAAGAGAAGATTTACCGACATTCGGTTTGCCGACAATGGCTACATGTGGAAGGTCTTGATGCTCATCCTTCTCTTCTGCAGACTCCTTGGGAAGAAGACGGACCACTTCGTCCAGCAAGTCTCCAGTGCCACTGCCAGTGGCAGCTGAAATGCTCCAGACCTCACCCAGTCCCAAAGAATAAAACTGATAGGTATCAAATACTTTCTCTCCACTGTCCACCTTGTTCACACAAAGTACCACCGGTTTTCCGCTACGGCGAAGAAGGTCTGCAATTTCCGCATCATAATCAGTGATACCGGTAGCCGCCTCCACCATAAAAAGGACAATGTCAGCCTCTTCAATTGCAATGACAACCTGTTTGCGGATCTCTTCCTCAAACACATCATCCGATCCGGAAGACCATCCTCCCGTATCCACCACGGAAAATTCAGTTCCGCACCAATCACATTTACCATAATGCCGGTCGCGTGTCACACCAGAAACGCCATCGACAATTGCCTGCCTCATACCTACGAGGCGATTGAAAAGTGTTGACTTCCCTACATTCGGACGCCCAACAATTGCTAAAAGACTCATTGCTTTCTAATCTAAAAAGGTTCATATTGGCAAACTATCCCTAGTTTGCAGGAAAAAACAATCTGGAAACCATCACAGTTTGCAGTGAAACTACTTTCCCCGGAGTTTCTTTTCAGCTTCATAAAAGCCACAGTTCTGACAGGCAGACGAATCGAATTCCCCCCCACAACGAGTGGACCTGTCTTTTCCGAGCTTCTTGTCCCACATTTCCTGGTCCTCTTCCTTGAAGCAACGGATTCCTCTCTCCCGCAAGGCTTCATTAGCCCCGACGTCGCTCTGAGGAAATTGGCCGTTCTTGACGAATATGATCTTCACACACATGATTAGAACACCACATCCTATCAAAATCAGCGCAGCTAAAAATACCTTCAACATAATATTCGTAATTGTCTACAATGCAAAGATATAAAAAAATCAGCACTGTCCCGCACTCTTGCAAAGAGTACGCCACAGTGCTGACTATCTGAACAATACTAGAATATGAATTCTGTACTGATTGGTTCGCAGTTATAGACCTTGTTCATGATCTTGGCGAAGGTTTCTGCCATAGAAACGACCTGAATCTTGCTGGTATCCTTCATGGGATCAGTAGATAGAGGAATTGTATCGGTCACATACACCTTGGACAAAGATGAATTGGCGATATTCTCATAGGCTTTGCCGGAAAGCACACCGTGGGTAGCACAAGCCCTCACGCTCAATGCGCCTTTCTCCATCAAGACATCTGCAGCCTTGCAGAGAGTGCCTGCGGTATCGATCATGTCGTCCACAATGACGATATTCTTGCCTTTCACATCACCGATTGCAGTAATGGAAGCAACCACATTGGCTCTTTCACGGGACTTATGGCAAATGATGACCGGGCAGGCCAGTTCCTTGGCATAAGCATTGGCACGTTTTGCACCTCCCATATCTGGAGCGGCTATGGCAAGATTCTCGATATTGAGGTCACGCAAGAAAGGAATGAAAACCTTGCTTGCATAAATATGATCCACTGGAAAATCAAAGAATCCCTGAATCTGATCAGCGTGGAGGTCACAAGTCATGACACGATCAGCACCGGCCGCCTTCATCATGTTGGCAACCACCTTGGCACCAATAGAGACCCTCGGTTTGTCCTTCCTGTCCTGACGGGCCCAGCCAAAATAAGGCATCACTGCAATGACCTTGTCAGCAGAAGCGCGCTTAGCGGCATCAATAGTCAGCAGAAGTTCCATCAGATTGTCTGTTGGTGGCGGTGTAGATTGAATTACAAAGACAACAGCACCTCTTACACTCTCATTGAATGACGGCTGAAATTCGCCATCACTGAACTGTGTCACTTCAAAAGCACCTAATCTGGCTTTTCCCTCTCCGGGCAATTTGCCCTCATTGAGTTTTTCGATAACCCTTGCGGCAAAATCTTTTGAGGCTCTGCACGCAAAAATTTCCATTTTGTGATCGTTATGCATTTCAATTAACGGTTATGTCCGTATTTATAAAGTAGTTAATACGTTTTCGATATAATCCAATATTTCCTGTCGGCCCAATCCTGTCTCGGAAGAACTCTTGAAACTCAAAGGCAGCTCCTCCCAATATTCAGACAATTGAAGACCATATTTTTCAATTTGCTTATCCAGGGCAACTGGCCCCAACTTGTCTCCTTTGGTAAATATGATGGCAAATGGAATATTGTGCTCTCCCAATTCGTTCAAAAAGTCCAAGTCAATCTTCTGCACATCGTGGCGACAGTCAATCAGCACGAACAACATGACCATTTCTTCAGAATGATTGAGGTAATCCTTGATCACAGCCTGCAACTTTTCTCTTTCCGTCTTGGAAATCTTGGCATAACCATAACCTGGCAAATCTACGAGATACCACTGATTGTTGATGAGAAAATGATTGATAAGCTTCGTCTTTCCCGGAGTAGAGGAAGTCATGGCCAACTTCTTTTGGGAACAAAGCATATTGATCAAGGAAGACTTTCCTACATTGGACCTGCCGATGAACGCAAATTCGGGCAATTTGAGTGCGGGCTTATCAGAAACTCGAATACTACTACCTGCAAATTTAGCTTGTGATATAATCATCGGTATCGCTTTTTACTTGTTCAACGCAAAGATAACAAAAATTATCGTTTGATAAATAATTTTGCAGTTCAGCAGATATGAACATCTTTTCCACTGGTGGATCAGGGATTCTGCTTGTACTTTGGTAATTTGACAGTAAAGCAAGCTCCCCTCAATGTAAATGATTTGCTATAGGTGATGGTTCCACCACAAACTTCCAGAATATTCTTGCTGATGGCCAGTCCCAAGCCACTTCCACCGCTCTTGGTAGTGAAGTTTGGAACGAACAACTTGTTTCTGACTTCATCCTTCACGCCCGGCCCATTATCCTCGAACACCACATCATAGAACTCTCCTTCATTACTATTCCGGAGTGACAGACGAATATATCCCATTCCCGGAGTGCCGCCGGCATCCTGTTGCTCGCGCGCCTCATTCTCGATTGCCTGAATGGCATTAGTAATCAAATTGACGAATACACGATACAACTGAGGTTTCGGCCCCATAATCATGGCATCATTCAATCCGATATATTCAAATGTCATATTGTCCTTCTCTGAAAACATGTTGACAATTTCATTGACCATCTTGTCCAAATTGATAAGCTGATGTTCCTCACTATACAACTTGGCGAAGCTGGAGAAATCATTGGCGGTATCTGCCAACTGGTCAATACTTGTAATGATTGTCGGAAGAATCGAATCAAACCTTTCTTCCCAGTTTGGACTTTTCTTGCTACGAAGACGTTGCAGACGCTGAATCTGCAATTTAATTGGGGTCAGAGGAGTCTTGATTTCATGAGCCACCTGACGCGCCATCTCCCGCCAGGCCTTGTCTCTTTCTGCAACAGTCAACTGAGCCAAACTGACAGACAGATCATGTACCATCAGGTTATATGCCCTTACCACAGAAGTGATTTCATCTTCACGGTCATAGATAATATATTCCAAACCGCCATTGCGGGCAGACATCATCTTGCTGCCCATATTGATCAATGGCTTGAACATCCTTTCAATCACCCGTCCGGTCAACATTCTGGTGACAATGAGAAGAATGAAGAACAAGGTGATGATGAAAATAGAATGGGTCACTGCATCATTCATGAAATCCAGACCACTATCCGTGAACGGTGCCCCCAAAATAGCCAGCATATCCCCTTTCTTGTTGAAAATCGGAGCATACATATTATAATATGGCTGATTGCAAAAAAACTCTTTCTGAATATAGTAACGTCGGTTCTGGTACATGATACTCCTATATGCATCCTGCGGCATACGGGAAACAAGAATCAGTTTATCAAAAGCATCTGGAGCCGTAGAACGAAAAGCCCTTCCATCTTTGGTATACAAAGTCAGGTCAGAACGTGTATAGTCACTTATGTTTCGCAGAGAAATCCGCATCTTGCTGCTGTTAAATTCATTATAATCATGAAGATCAGTACTGGTCGCCTCCACCAGCGACTGGATAGTGTTGATCTTGCTGATCATAATGCTCTTGGTATTCGCATCATTCCGCCGATAGACGAAAATTACAGAAATCACAGCCATAATGACCAATGTGGCTGTCAAAGAAAGGAAAAACAGCGTATTGATACGGGAAGAATAGTAATTCTTCTCAAAAACAGACGGCCTTTGACGAAAGAGCGACAAGATGCTCACGGCCATATAGCAAAGAAGAGCCATCAGCAAGAACGACATCAAGTACTGCATATAGTCATTTTTCGGTCGAGAAATGATTATAATCTCATCATCTGCCACCTTATTTATGAAGTGAACATATTGGTCAATAATTCTCCAAGTGGAAGTTTCCCCATTTTCCAACAGTCCCATCTTGACAGGCAGCACAGTCGGATAAGCATATTCACCCTTGTAGGTCACCAATTTTCCATTCAGATATTTGCAGTAGGAATAATGCGGGAGCAATATACCGCTATTGGAGCTCACGGCTCCAGAAATGGCAGAATAGCCCCGTCCGGCTTTGTCCACCTTGGAGTCAATGCCAATGAATATTCTCACCACTCCTCTGGAAGGTACATAATATACAAACATAGCAGTATAACGAGCCCTTCCACTAGTTGTCCTGGTATAATAGAAACGAGAATCGTCAGAAATCTGTGTGCCATCCTTGATTCGTTCATTGAAAAAATCAACAATCGTCTGATCGGGATGATCATCCTCAAAAACATTCATCATCAGATCATAATCCTGAGCGATCTTGTTCAAATAGGTCTCCCGAATACGACCCAAAACGATGCTGTAATCGCCCGAAATGGACACCAGACGAAAAACCAGCGGATCATTGGCGATGTAATTCTCTATGTTCTTCAGTTGCAATTCAAAACCCATGTTTCTGTCCACCGACATTGAATTGGCCCAGACCCCTACGTTACTTGCCTCTTTCCGCGAACTCAGGATAGTGGAAGTCAACAGCAGATATAAAGAACAGAGGATACAGAATATCATCCTCCATACACGGGTATTGACATTATAACGGATATGGAGATAATGCCGGACAAGCGGTCTCAACAATTGCAGCAACATCGGTATCGTTACCAGCAGAGCCATATAGGACACATAGACATAGATTGTATAACGATCTATTTCAGAAATCTTATACAGTTCCAAGGATATGTTGGAATTGACGACAATGCCGGAAAAAGTCCTGTGGATGTAAAATATGATACCTGCGACAGACAGGAGAATTGCAAAGCCGAACAAAGCCGAGCAGAAACGCGAATGCTTCGGCCGAAGCAACATTCGAATCAGGGCCGGCCCGACCATATAGACACAGCAGACAATCAGAAAGATGGCGGTATTGACTAGCAGCAGGGCACCTAACGAATAAAAGAAGTCTCCTTGCGCATAGATATTAGGAGAAAAAACAGCTGTGGTATTGTCCAGACGCCGCCCCAACAGATAAAAGGTGACGATGGCGACCACGATATTCGCCACCGTGAGCAGCATATGCTTGATGGTTCTGCGCTTGAGCAGATAAAGCAAAAAAGCCAACAGAATCAAAGTGATGGCCAACCAAGAAACATAGGACATCATTCCCATCGGCAGCACATTGGCATCTTCCTGGACCACCTTGATCAAAGGAACCCCCTTCACCATTACAGGAGCGCCACCAGCATAAGAAATCGGGTACAAGGCGAAACGGTCGGAAAGTTTCAACCTTCGATTCACCCCGTTGCGGCTTTGCACACCGATCATGCTCTTGATCTCCAGTCCGGCGATTACCTGACATCGGATACCGTCTGTGATCTTCTTGATGATATACCATTTCGGACCGACATTGAGAAACTGCCATTGGCTGGTCACATCGGTCAGTTGCGATTCTATATTGTACTTCGGATTGGCGAGTCTCTTGATTACCAATTTGTTATCGATATCATCATTTTCTATGGCAAATTGATTGTTCCAAGATTGAAGCGTATCGTAGACATAACGATAGACAATCATGTCGGAAGGGAGGTTCTTCAATTCCATCCATTGGTCAAGAGGTTGGTTTATGGCTTCCACCATATATTCCTCCAAGATATCCAGCCTTTTGTCAATGACCTTTTCCATCCTGCTGGAGGCCATATGGGTAAAATCCGAACCTCTGCTTGCCAATGATGAAAAGGAGACAACCAAGACAGCAATCAAGATAAATACCAGCCAGAGCTTCTCTCCGACCAGGTCCAAAATTCTTTTACCGTTCTTGTCCCACATAACAATCATTCATGATGATATGGCTCTCCCCGAATAATCGTAAAAGCCCTATACAATTGTTCCACAAAGATAGTCCGCACCATCTGATGAGAGAAGGTCATTCTAGACAATGAGATTTTTCCATTGGAACGATCGTATACCCTTTGCGAGAACCCGTATGCGCCGCCAATGACAAAAACAATATCCTTGCCAGAATGAGACATCTTGTCTTCAAGAAAAGCGGCAAAGTCGATGGACCGGAATTCTTTCCCGTGCTCATCCAGAAGTATCACTTCATCAGAAGGCTTCAATTCAGCAAACAGCAGATCCGCTTCCTTCTCCTTGATCTGTTCTTTCGTGAAAGATGAAACATTTTTGAGTTCTGGAATTTCTTTGATTGAAAAGGGCACGTAATGCACAAGTCTTGACTTATAGACATCAAGCCCTTCCTTGACCCATTTGAGGTCAGTCTTGCCGATTGTTATCAAACTAAGCTTCATACATGTCAGTTCTTATACAAATATAAAAAATGTGGCTCAATATTTGCAATATTCTGCAAGACTTTATCTTTGAATGCCAGAATGAAACGAATCCTTGCTTTAGGAATATCTATACTGTTGGCCCCCCTACTTTCCTTCGGGAACAGCATGGAGGACAATTACGATGTATTTATCCCTATCGCCAAATACATCCGGCAAGGAGATGCAGACAAACTGGCGGCCTGGTTCAACGATACGCTGGAAATTTCCATCAAGAACAAGAGCAACACCTGCAGCAAACATCAGGCGAAACAGATTGTCAAATCATTTTTTGAAAGCTATAAACCGCGTGATTTCGAAATCAACCATACAGCAGGCAGGGGAGCTAAAAAATATGCCATCGGAGACCTGGATGCAGGAGGAGAGAAATTTGAGGTGACCATCTATGTCAATCTCAAAAAATCAAAGAACTATCTGATAGATTTATTGCAGATAAATAAAAAAGATTATTGAAAAATCAAGATGCGGGCCAGAAAACTGACCCGCATCTTGATTTTCTTGTCCTATAGTGAAGAACTATACTCTTTGTCCGTATGAACGGTCGGTAGTGTTCACTGTGATGGTATCACCCTGGTTGATGAAGAGAGGAACCATGATTTTGGCGCCTGTCTCCAGAGTACATTCTTTCAATGCACTGGTAGAAGCGGTGTTACCTTTCACTGCAGGCTCTGAATAAGTAACCTCAAGAGTCACATAGGTAGGGAGCTCGCAAGTAAGGCATCTTTCCTCAGGATGGGTCACGAACATCATCTCCACATGCTGTCCCTCTTTCATGAGGTCAGCGTTCTCAACTACGTCAAATGGAAGGTGGATCTGCTCGAAAGTCTCTTCGTGCATGAAGTTGAAACCATCTTCATCTGAATAAAGGAACTGGTATGGACGTCTTTCCACATCAATCGTATCAACCTTTGCTCCTGCAGTAAATGTGTTCTCAAGAATACGACCATTCTCAAGATTGCGGAGTTTGGTCTTGACGAAGGCAGGACCCTTACCGGGTTTTACATGCTGGAACCATACAATCATACATGGTTTCCCGTTGTATTCCAGATAAAGACCATTTTTAAAATCAGCTGTTGTTGCCATATATGGTATATTTTAAATTTAAATGTCTACAAATATTTGACTTATAATTTACAAAAATACAGATTTAACAGCTAAGAACCAAAATTTTCTTTGCGGTTGCTTCCAAAAGCCATTTTGGAGTGGACGTGGCGCCACAGACACCTACGGAATCACCGTCCTTGAACCAGGACGGATCCAGTTCCTCTTCAGAACCGACCTGATAGGTCCTCTCATTGACATTCCGGCACAAATTGCAGAGCACCTTTCCATTGGAACTCTCCTTTCCTGCGACAAAAATGATGACAGAATGCTTTTCAGCGAATTCAACCAATCCCCGATGACGGTTAGAAACCTGGGCACAAATCGTATTATGCACCCTCAACCTTTCCTTTGACCTGAATTCGTCCAATCCAAGCCCACTTGCCTGGACCATATCCTGCTCCAAACGACGGCACAATCCTTCATAAGCTTCTGGACTCTTGGTGGTTTGTGAAAAAACTTCCACCGGGCGAGCCAGATCGAGGCTCCCCTCTTCCCGCAACTGAAGATACATATCCATATTCTCCACAACAACAGCATCTCCATCCACCTGTCCGAGCAAACCTAGAACCTCTGCATGTCCCACCTTTCCATAGATGAGTATCTGTCCTCCTGTCTCATGGATTTCCTGGTAGACTTTCCGGATTCGCTTCTGCAACTGCAAGACTACTGGACAGGTACAATCAATGAACTGAAGTCCTGCCTGTTCCAATGAACGGTAAGTGGCGGGAGGTTCACCATGAGCGCGGATCAACACAGTCGAACCGACTTCCAGTCGCTGAAGTTTATCTAAACCAACTGTCTGCAAGCCTTTCCTTTCAAGACGCCGCAATTCCTCTTCATTATGAACAATGGAACCCAAGGAATACAATTTTCCCCTGCCGGCATCCAAATATTGCTCTGCCTCACCGATTGCACGGATCACACCGCCACAGAAACCAGAGTTCGGGTCTATTTCAACTTTTACAGCCATAATTTCCAATAGGATGTCAGATATCAAACTTATTCTTGAGGACCATTTCCAGCCACGCCATCTGATTCTCCATCGTCAGATAGGAGTTGTCCAAGATAATGGCATCCTCTGCCTGACGGAGGGGAGAAGTCTCCCGATGGGAATCGATGTAGTCCCTCTCCTTCAAATTCTTCATCACCTCTTCAAATTCCGGATGCTGTCCCTTTGCGACCATCTCGTCATAACGACGCATTGCTCGGATCTGATTTCCGGCGACCATGAACAGTTTCAATTCGGCATTTGGAAAAACTGTCGTCCCGATATCCCTTCCATCCATCACAATACGGCCATTCTTTCCAAATTCATGAAGCTTGCTGTCCACAAAATTGCGGACTTGCGGAACCGTCGCGATTGGGCTGACATAATTCGAAACCTTCAAGGTTCTGATTTCGGTCTCCACACAACGGTCTCCGATGAAGGTCATGCTTTGCCCATCGACATATTCAAAATGAACATCCAGACTAGAGAGAGACTGTTCCAAAGCATCCACCTCAATCTCCGCATTCTCATGAATCAAAGTATTTTCCAATGCGAACAATGTGACTGCACGGTACAATGCCCCGGAATCCAAATATAGAAAAGAATATGTTTTCGCTATCAACTTTGCAAAAGTACTTTTGCCTGTTGATGAATAGCCGTCAACGGCTATAATGATATTGGGGATATTCATAATCATTCTGTAAATGTCCTATTCGTGATGGACATGCAAATTTACGAAAAAAACAGTTACAACTATAGATATTTACCTTATATTTGTTATATTATAGGCCAAGCAAATAGCTTATAATATAAAACACTCAACATGAAAATTCTAGTAGTAGACGATGAGCGCTCAATCAGAAACTCTCTTAAGGAGATTTTGATGGATGAGGGCTATGATGCGGATATAGCTGAAGACGGCCCCACTGCGCTGGCGCTCGTAGACAAGGAAAAATACGATATCATCTTTTGTGATATCAAGATGCCTCAGATGGAAGGCACTGAAGTATTGGAGAAACTGGTGGCAGAAGGTGTCGAATCTGCCATTGTCATGATATCAGGTCATGCCGATATCGAGATTGCAGTAGACTGCATCAAGAAAGGGGCATTTGACTTCATACAGAAACCTTTGGATCTCAACCGCATCCTGATTACCATCAAGAATGCTTCCGAACGGACCGCTCTGGTCAAAGACAACAACAATCTCAAGAAAAAAGTCTACGGACAGCAGATGATTGGCGAATCTGAAAGCATCTGCCATATCCGGCAGATGATTGAAAAGGTAGCTCCTACCGATGCGCGAGTCCTCATCACCGGTGCCAACGGAACCGGCAAGGAGCTGGTAGCCAGGAGTCTGCACCAGCAGAGCGAACGCAGCAAGATGCCATACATCGAAGTGAACTGCGCCGCCATTCCTTCCGAACTGATTGAGAGTGAACTCTTCGGCCATGAGAAAGGTGCTTTCACTTCTGCCATCAAACAACACAAAGGAAAATTTGAACAGGCTGACGGAGGCACCCTGTTTCTGGATGAAATAGGAGATATGAGTCTGGCGGCCCAAGCGAAGGTCCTTAGAGTTCTCCAGGAAAAGAAGCTATCCAGAGTCGGTAGCGACAAAGACATTGAAGTGAATGTGAGAGTGATTGCCGCCACCAACAAGAACCTGAAGGAAGAGATCGAGAAAGGAAATTTCAGAGAGGACCTCTACCATCGTCTGAGCGTCATTGTCATGCAGGTCCCTTCGTTGGATGAACGGAAGGATGACATTCCACTTCTGGTTGAGTATTTCATTGGGCAAATTAGTGCCGAAACAGGCAAACAGCCACGTCCATTCTCTCCAGAAGCCATTGATCTGCTCAAGAACAAGCATTGGACAGGCAACATCAGGGAATTGAGAAATGTAGTAGAAAGACTGCTCATTCTGGGAGGAAAGACCATTTCTGCACAGGATGTGAAAGACTACGTACTATAGAATTCCGATTCCTTTACCGGACAAAAAGCGGGGGAGTGGAAATTTCCACTCCCCCGCTTTTGCATTTCCTGTCAGGCACCTACTGAATACCGGCATGCTCCTTTTGGGCCCGTTCCACGGATACAGAACGTTTGAGCACAAAGCCAGAACCCAAATATTTGGTCCGTACATCCTCATCCTCAGCCAATTGCCGCGGAGTACCAGTCTGCAGGATTGTCCCTTCATAAAGCAAGTAGGCACGGTCAGTGATAGCCAAAGTCTCTCCTACATTATGGTCAGTAATAATAACACCGATGTTCTTGTACTTCAACTTGGCGATAATATACTGAATATCCTCCACCGCTATCGGATCCACACCTGCAAACGGTTCATCCAGGAGGATGAACTTGGGATCGATTGCCAAGGCTCTGGCAATCTCGCAACGGCGGCGCTCTCCTCCGGAAAGCTGGATTCCAAGACTTTTCCTCACTTTGGACAAGTTGAACTCGTCAATCAAAGATTCCAACCGGTCCTTACGTTCCGCCTTGGTCATATGCGACATCTCCATCACGGACATGATATTGTCCTCTACAGACATCTTTCTAAAGACAGACGCCTCCTGTGGCAAGTAACCAATGCCTTTCTGAGCTCTCTTGAACATAGGAAGATCAGTGATATCCTCATCATCCAGATAAATCCTTCCATCGTTCGGAACAATCTGACCAGTAATCATATAGAAACTGGTAGTCTTGCCGGCACCGTTCGGTCCCAAGAAGCCGACAATTTCACCCTGATTCACTTCCATGGACACTCCTTTCACCACCGTTCTGACACCATATTTCTTTACCAAATTCTTGCAATGCAGTTTCATGTTTTCGTATTTTAGACGGATCAGACATCCAAATCCATATCTTGTATCAAATTACGTACCTCAGGATTGGCATTTGCCAATGCCTGAGCTTTTTCCTTCTGTGTGAATTGCTTCTTGCCGGCCACTGCCACATCTGCCACATCAATGAGCAGACTGACCTTGCCGGAATTTAATTTCTTCTGAAGTTCAGCCTCAAGTGACCTCAACAACTTTTCGGCAATCCATTTTTTCTGCGCCTCATTGGACACTGAAAAAGTAAATTTCTTGACTCCTCCCTCTTCCGAGAAATGCAGTTCCGCCTCGGCAATGGCGATGGCGAGTCTCGGACGTTTCTCCCGGAGTTCTTCTGCCATCTCGTGCCATTTGAGGGTGATTTCTTCGTCGGTCGGAATCCGCTCTCCTTCTACCGTCTGTCCATCCTCTTCAACCGGTTCGCTCATGGCGACTTCCTGTTTCATGCCACTTATGGACAAGGCTGTATTGCCCACGACCGGTTTCTTTCTGCCGCGCTTTGCCGGGGCTTTCTTTTCCTCGGTGGCTGGGGCAGGTGCCGGAGCCGGCTGGAGCTCAAGGGGCTCTTCCTGTACCGGAGTTTCTGCCGGGACGGGTGCCGCCGCGGCTGTCGGGGCCTCTACGGGAGCAGAGGTCTCCAGCTGCACGGGAGCGGCTGTCTGTATTGGAGCTTCAGCCTGTACCGAGGTCTCCGGCTGTACAGGACTTTCTGGCTGTACAGCAGATTCCTCTTTCTGTTCCGGTGCATTGGCACTTACGAAACGTTTTCGCTTGACAGGCTTGGCAGACACTTTCTCTTCTTGAGCCGGCATTGCAGGAGAAGGTTGGGAAACGACAGGAGCCTGTCGGACATCGGACTGGTGCAGCATAAAGCTGAGTCTCATCAAGGCGAACTCGATATGAAGTCGGGAATTGACACTTGCCTTGTAGCCCGCCTCGCACTGAGCCGTCACGTTCAAGGCTTCGTAGAGAAAGCCCAAAGGACAACGGGAAGACTGCTCCATATATCTATCTTTCAACGATTTAGGCATTTCAAGAAGAATATCTGCCCCCCTGCTCTTGCACACCATAAGATTTCTGAAATGAGAACTCAATGCAGACACAAAATACAATGCATTAAAACCTTTGGATAAAATGTCATTGAAAGTCAGCAAAGCTGTTCCGTAATCACCGGAAAGAAAATTCTCCACCAGATGGAAGGTATAATCATAATCCAGAACATTGAGATTCTTTGTCACTTCCTCATACCGAATATCTGTCCCACAAAAAGCAACCGTCTGATCAAATATAGTCAAGGCATCACGCATTGCGCCATCACTCTTCATGGCAATCACATGCAAAGCCTCCTCTTCTATCTTGATGTGCTCCTGTTCTGCGATATGTCTCAGATTCCGGACCGCATCATTGACACTGATCCGGTTGAAATCAAATGTCTGGCATCGAGACAAAATGGTGGAAGGAATCTTGTGCTTCTCAGTAGTTGCCAAAATGAAAATAGCATGAGCAGGCGGTTCCTCCAATGTCTTCAAGAAAGCATTGAATGCAGATGTGGAAAGCATATGGACCTCATCCACAATATACACGCTATATTTGCCAATCTGAGGTGGAATATTCACTTGTTCGATCAAGCTCTTGATATCCTCCACACTATTGTTGGAAGCCGCATCCATCTCATGGATACAATAGGACCGCCCCTCCTTGAAAGAAATGCAGGATTCACATTCTCCGCAAGGCTCCATATTTTCGGACGGATTGGCACAATTTATGGTCTTGGCAAAGATACGGGCAGCACTTGTCTTGCCCACACCGCGGGGACCGCAGAATAGATAGGCATGTGCCAGCTGATTTCTTTTGATGGAATTCTGAAGTGTCTGGACGATATTGTCCTGACCTATCAGGGATTCAAACGAATCAGGTCTGTACTTACGGGCAGATACAATATATTGTGACATAAGTAATGTATAATTCTATGCTCCAAATGGAGACCGTTCCCGACAAATTTACACATAATATTTTGTAACTTTGTGCTTATGAAAAGAATTTTACTAATCATCGTGGCAATGGGCTTTTGCTTCTATTCATCAGCCCAGATTCAGATTACAACCAGAAAAGAGAAATTGAGTGACTTTCCGATGAAGACGACAAAAGTGGTTCTCACCGGAGACAAGTCAATGGACGAATGCATGAAAGTGGCCATGAAGAACGTTTGGGTTCTTTCTCCTTTTGAATTTTGTTCCAAAGAAGAGTTTGACTCCCATAAGTCTGACCAGGACTATTATTTCATGGTATTGGATGCCAAGAAGCACAAGAATGAGAAAGAGTCCAATACAGTCATGATCACCGTTGTAAAAGGAGGCACAGGAAATGACCTCGAAAGCATGTTCCAAGTGAGCCAGTTCCCTATCTGCGCAGCAGATTCCATCAATTATCACCGTTTGGATGCCTTTCTGCCAGCTATCGTAAACTTGATACAGAACCATATCAAGAGAGGTCTCTACAAAGGCTTCAACAAAATCAAGCCAGAAGCGCTGAACAAAGCGGCCGGCAAGCCTATCTTCATTGCCGAGAATGACCTGTCAGAATCTCTCAAGAAATATGTCATTGAGAACCTCTCATCTCGCAACATAATTGTAACCGACACAGAAAATGCAGACAATATCTTCATGGAAGGGGTAAACGCTCTGGTCAGTTACACCTTTGCCCCTTATCACCCAACCAAAGGCTCTGTCTGTTACAAAATGCTGTTTGATGCCAGAACATACGAACTGTACTATTATGAGTCGCACGTCTTGTCCGGAAAGAAAGGGAAAGGCTTCCTTAGGAAAGACATCAACAAACTATCACGTTCAAGATGATTACAGGAGTTGCCAAATGCGGCATGCGATATGCCGTCAAAAGAAGTGGAAAAGCGGTCGCCTATTGTGCCTTGAGCACCCGATGCGGCACCAGAGACGAACAGGGATTCCACAGCGGAATTGCCCACTTCACGGAACATACCATCTTCAAAGGGACTCTTCTCAAGAGTGCGACCACCATCAATCGCTATCTGGACAAACTGGGAGGCGAACTAAATGCCTATACCACCAAAGAAGAACTGGTTCTTCATGCGACGGTACTGAAAGAAGACTTGAAGAAAGCGGAAAGTCTTCTGATGGAACTGGCCACTTGTCCAACTTTTCCGCAAAAAGCGATTGAAACAGAAAAAGGAGTGGTCATTGATGAAATACAATCCTATAAAGACAGTCCTGCAGATGACATCTACGACCAGTTTGAAGAAAAACTCTTTACTGGACATCCTCTTTCCATGCCTATCCTCGGTACTCCAAAATCGGTAAAATGCATTCAATCAGAAGAACTCCAGCAGTTCATTTCTGACCGATTCCGGCCGGAAGTCATGGCCTTCACCGTTGTTGCAGACAAGGATGAAAAAAGAATGGAAAAAGAAGTGCTTGGATTAATCGAGAAGTTTTGGGGAAAAGCCGAAGAAAAGGCTCCTCTCACAGGACATCATCCGATTGACAAAGAATATGGCTTCATTCCATTCCACAGCCATTTTGATGAAAAAGTGGAAAAGAGAAACCACGAAGCCAATGCTGTCATCGGAGGCATTGCACCTTCTCTCTACGATGAAAAAGGCCGTCTGGCCACTATTCTGATGAGCAACATTCTTGCAGGTCCTGTCTCCAATTCCATCTTGAATGAGATCCTACGGGAAAAGAATGGTTGGGTCTACAATGTTGAATCAAACTATACCCAATATTCCGATACAGGAATATTGGCCATCTGCCTTGGATGTGACCGCAACAACTTGAACCAGTGCCTGACGGCTGTCAAAAAAGAAATTCTAAAACTACAGACCCTTCCCTTGACAGACAGAAAGTTGAAAGCCGCCAAAAAGCAGCTCATCGGCCAGATTGCCATCAGCTCAGACAATCTTGAATCACAATGTCTGAGCATGGGGAAAAGTCTTCTCTCCTATGGAAAAATCATTACAGATGAAGAAATGATTGAGAAAATCAATGCTATCACAGCTGAAGATATCCGACAGATTACGCTGGATATCTTCAGCCCAGAAAATACCTGTCGTCTCATCTTCTTATAACCGACAATATGGAAACACCTGAAGAAAAATATATCCGGGAGCACAGTATGCCCCAAAGTGAAGCACTTTCTTGGCTCGTCAAGCAGACGCACCTCAAGACCGCTTATGCCAGAATGTTGACCGGTTCCGTCCAAGGAAGCTTCCTCACCACCCTGTTGAAACTGATGAACGCCAGAAAAGTTTTGGAAATTGGCACATTCACCGGCTATTCTTCTATCTGCATGGCCTATGGTCTGCCTGAAGACGGACATGTCGACACTCTTGAAATCAATGACGAACTGGAATACTTGATTAGAGAAGGTTTTGAGAAGGCAGGTGTCACCAACAGAATAACACTCCATATCGGGGATGCCTTCGACACATTATCCTCTCTTGAAGGAGAAACCTATGATTTGGCCTATATCGATGCCAACAAAAGAGAATACTCAGACTACTACGACAAAATCATTGATATGATTCGTCCAGGAGGCTGCATCATTGTTGACGATGTCCTATGGGACGGCAAGCCCTATGCAGAAGATGTACCCAACGACAAACAAACTCAAGGGATTGTCCATTTTAATGAGAAGGTAATCCAAGACCCAAGAGTGGAGGTCGTCATGCTCCCTGTCCGTCACGGAATGAGCATTATCCGAAAGAAATAATCTGTACTGAAAAGAAAAAGGACCGGCCTACTATGGAGCCGGTCCTTCTTTCTTACACTTCAAAGTGACGCATGACTAGAGGGCATAATGGAAACCATCCACCTTATCCCATGCACCACGGGTAAAATCAGGAATCTCAACTGGAGCATTGCCGTTCTCAATGGAAATACGACCCAATTCACCCAGACAACACCATTCAGCAAGGTCGTAAACATCCATATCCAGAGGAAGTCCCTTTCTCATGCAATAGATGAGACGGTAATCCATGATGAAATCCATGCCTCCATGTCCCCCGACATGTTTGGCAAGCTCTTCCAGTTCCGGGGTTAAAATAGGGCTTCTATATCGAGACATCATTTCTTGAAGTTCTGCTCCCATCAGAACTCTCTCACCGCCCAACTGGTCATATTTCACTTCTTGATCATTGAGAGCTTCCTCTCTGACACAGATCTGCTGTACCGGATATTTGCCGGCATAACCATCTGTACCTACCAGCTGATACATTCTGTCATAAGGACGTGGAGTCATCACATCATGCTGAATCAGAATAGTCTTGCCTTTTTCGGTCCGGAGCAGAGTATTCGTGACATCTCCATTCTCAAAGTTTTCACATGGTTGACCTGTATGGCTCTCCACGTGTTTAGGGCCATTGAAAGGATCCGTATCCATGGCAACCAAAGTCTTCAGACGGTCACCTCTATGAATATTGAATGCCTGACAGACCGGACCCAGTCCATGGGTCGGATAAACGTCTCCTCTATGTTCTTGATTGAAATCAAGTCTCCAATTGTTCCAATATGCATCCCAATATGGATCCAAATTATGATGGTAGGAACCTTGACCATGGATCAGTTCACCGAAGACCCCCTGTCTGGACATTTCCAATGCAGTAAGTTCGAAGAAGTCATAGCAGCAGTTTTCCAACATGATGCAATGTTTGCGGGTTTTCTCGGACGCGTTGATCAGATCCCAGATCTCTTTCATGCTCTGGGCTGCAGGCACCTCAATGGCGACATGTTTTCCATGCTCCATCGCATAGAGAGCGATTGGAGTATGATGTTTCCAGTCAGTGCAGATATACACAAGATCTATATCGTCTCGATCACAAAGTTGCTTCCAGGATTCCTCTTCTCCACCGTAACCGGCAGCCTCCGGAAAATTGCGGGCAACCAGATTCTGTTGCACACGCTCCACTTTCTCATTCTCCAAATCACAGACAGCCTTGATTTCAATGCCGGGAACATATGTATACCTGTTAACGGCATCTGCTCCTCTCATACCAAGTCCGACAAAACCAATACGGACCACATCCATAGGTTCATTGGTCAATCCAATCACATCTTTCTGGCCTGCTGGCCTAGAAGGAGATTGAATTCGAATAGTTCGGTCGATCTGTCTTGGGGCACAACTTATCAAAGTAGCGACAACCACCACAACAGCCAAAATTGATTTCAGTGTTCGTTTCATGATAATGTAAATTTGTTGATATAATATGTTAGTTGAAATCAGCCGATGACTGCACCATTCTTGAGGACTTCCTGAGGAGTGACAAAACGCATCTTGCCATCTCCCTGGCGAGCCATCAAAATCATACCCTGGGACTCTATCCCTCTGATTTTACGAGGTGCGAGATTGGCCAGGATACAAATTTGCTTGCCCAACATGTCCTCTGGAGAATAATACTCAGCGATACCTGAAACAATCACCCTCTGGTCAATGCCCGTATCAATAGTCAACTTCAGAAGTTTGTCTGTCTTAGGAACCCTTTCTGCCTCCAGGACGGTTGCCGTACGAATATCCATTCTATCAAAGTCTTCAAATTGGACGGTTTCCTTCTGAGGTTCAATCTTCTTGGCGGCTTCCTCTGCTTCTGCCGCCTTTGCCGCCGCCTCATTGGCGACCTTCGTGTCATTCAATCTCTGGACCTGAGCCTCGACCACACTGTCCTCTATTTTTGCGAACAGGAGTTCGGCCTCTCCCAATTCATGATTTTCTGGCAACAAATCTCCCTGACCTATCATATCCCATGAAAGGACGATACCTTTCGGATGAGCATTGGTATGAAGGGCATGACCTTCTCCTTCCTTGAAGAAATTCTCAGTAGGAGCACCTTCTCCAACACGATGGTCTGTTCCTGCATTGATTTCCACATTTAGGATATGGCGGAGTTTCTCACAAGAGAATGGAAGGAACGGTTCAAATACAATCGCCAAGTTGGCACAAATCTGAAGGGAGACATTCAAGATGGATGCAGTTCGCTCCATATCTGTTTTGGCCATTTTCCAAGGTTCTGTATCTGAAATGTATTTGTTGCCGATACGAGCAATATTCATCGCTTCTTTCAATGCCTCACGGAAATGGAAGGTCTCAATATAATTGTCAAGAGCCTGCTTGCATGGTCTGATGGCGGCAATCGTCTCTGCATCTATCGGTTCCTGTTTCAAATTGGCAGGAACCTTTCCTCCAAAATATTTCTTGGTAAGGACAACTGCCCTGTTAACGAAATTGCCGAAAATAGCCACCAGTTCACTGTTGTTTCTCTGCTGGAAATCTTTCCAAGTGAAATCGTTGTCCTTCGTCTCAGGGGCATTGGCACAAAGCACATAACGAAGTACATCCTCCTGACCTGGGAATTGTTCCAGATACTCATTCAGCCATACGGCCCAGTTGCGCGAAGTTGAAATCTTGTCTCCTTCCAGATTCAAAAATTCATTGGCAGGCACATTGTCCGGCAAAATGAAACCCTCGTGAGCCTTCAACATAGATGGGAAGACAATACAATGGAATACGATATTGTCTTTTCCTATGAAATGGATCATACGGGTATCATCCTCTTTCCACCATTTCTCCCAACTTTGAGGCAGCAGTTCCTGTGTATTGGAAATATAACCGATTGGAGCATCAAACCATACATAAAGCACCTTGCCTTCTGCCCCATCTACTGGAACAGGAACTCCCCAATCAAGATCACGGCTTACCGCTCTTGGCTGAAGCCCTCCGTCAATCCAGGATTTGCACTGGCCATAGACATTCGTCTTCCATTCCTTATGTTGTTCCAGAATCCAGTCCCTCAACCACGGCTCATATCTGTCAAGAGGAAGATACCAGTGCCTGGTTTTCTTTTTGACCGGTTCCGATCCGCTCAAGGCAGATTTTGGATTGATCAGCTCCTCCGGGCTCAAAGTGCTGCCACAACTTTCACACTGGTCACCATAAGCATGCTCATTTCCGCATTTAGGGCATGTGCCCGTAATATAACGGTCTGCCAGGAAAGTCTTTGCCTCCTCATCATAATATTGTTCGCTTTCCTTGGTCACAAACTTGTTCTCTTCGTATAGTTTACGGAAAAAATTTGAAGCATTCTTCTCATGAACTTCTGAAGTCGTTCTGGAATAAATGTCGAAATTGATTCCGAGACCGGCAAAAGATTTCTTGATGATATTATGATACTGATCCACGATATCTTGTGGAGATACCCCATTTTTCTTGGCTTTAATGGTGATAGGGACACCATGTTCATCACTGCCACAGACATAGAGAACATCCTCACCTTTCATTCTGAGATATCGGACATAAATGTCTGCGGGTACATAGACACCAGCAAGGTGCCCGATATGCACTGGGCCATTCGCATAAGGAAGGGCACAGGTAACAAGTGTTCTTTTAAATTTCTTATCCATATCTAATTCTTGATTATATTCTTTCATTGCACTCTACCGAGCTTCTCTTCATAGGCTTTTCTTACAATCGCCAAATTCTGTATCTCTATCAATATCTTTTCAGCATCCGCCGCTCCTTCCGGAGTCGCAAGAAGCTGGGTCAAGCCGTTCTGTTTGTCTTTCAAACGCTTGGTCTGGTATACCATAATAGCACGTGGCACGCTGTGGGACAGAATCGTCTCTATTTTGGTAATCGAATTCTTCAACGTGTTGATAGTCAACAAATGTTTTTCCTGGGTCAGTTCAAGAACTTGCTCCGCCATATCCTGATCCGGTCCGGTAATCAGCTTCTGGATGATATCCTGTTGTGTCAGCGACTCGTCTTCATCGTACAAGTCAAAGAAGGCATCATATATCTTCCTATACACTGAATTTGCCAAAGCTATCTTCTCAGATTCCAAACTTCCCCGAATGAAATCAGCTACTGACACTCCATCATTTTCACGGAATTCCGAATCCTGACTAAAAGAAAGAAGTTCCAGCCCATAATTGAGGATAAACCACACAAACTCGCGTTCAGAAGAAGCCAACAGCTTGTTCTCCAGTACAACTTGAGAGCCTTCGGCCGACATCTTGTCTGTCGGATTTTCCATCACCGCCCCCTCCTCTTGTCTCTCAGAATTCTCTGATTCTCCTTTCTGACGCGCCAAACGGGCTTCCCGACGTTCTTCTCGTTCAGCCGACTTCAACTGCTCCGTCAGGAACTTCTCTCGAGTAGAATTGATTCGGTCAAACAAAATTTGAGAGTCCATGCCAAAAGTCTGGCTGCTGCTCTGGGCATAAGCAATCCGCTTGATGGCATCTGGTATCAAGGCAATGGTATCGGCAACATCATTGATCAGCGCCGCTTTCTTCAAGGGATCTCCTTCAGCAGATTCCAGCAGCAAATCCGTCTTGAATGAAATGAAGTCCCTCTCATGGGAAGCAATAAACTGCTCCACTTCCTCCAAAGTATGTTTTCGGGCAAAGGAATCCGGATCGTCTCCATCTGGGATCAACACCACTTTCACATTCAAGCCCTCCTGCAAGACAAGACCGATACCTCTCATGGCAGCATTGACTCCAGCAGAATCACCGTCATACATGATGGTGACATTCTCGGTAAACTTATGGATGAGGCGTATTTGCTCTACAGTCAAAGAAGTTCCGCTGGAAGCCACTGTATTGGCAATACCCAGCTGGTGCATAGACAATACGTCCAGATAACCCTCCACCAGAAAGCATTTGTCCTTTCTGGCGATCTCACTCTTCGCAAACCAGATTCCATATAGGGATCTTTCCTTTGCATAGATCTCGGTCGTCGGCGTATTGACATATTTCATGGCCGGATGACCTCCCTGAAGAGTCCTTCCACCAAATGCGATTACTCTTCCTGAAGCAGAATGGATCGGGAACATCACCCTGTCATAGAAACGGTCAGTCAGGCTACCGTCATCATTCTTGTAGCAAAGCCCGGTTTCTACCAGATATTCTTCCTTGTAGCCAGCGGCACGCGCGGCTTTCGCCAAATCATCCCGATCCCGCCGAGACCATCCCAAACCATATTTCACTATGGTTTCATCTTCCAGTCCCCGGCTCTTGAAATAAGCGTAGCCGATATGACGGCCTTCCCCTTCTCCAAGGTTATCACTGAAATATTTCTGGGCGAACTCAGAGACCAAATACAAACTTTCTGTCTTCTGCCGGGCTTGGATTTCCTCTGCCGACTCTTCCTTCTCCACGACCTCGATTCCATACTTACGGGCCAGATAACGGAGAGCATCCGCATAAGACAGACCTTCGTGTTCCATGATGAACTTGACTGCGGTACCTGATTTGCCACAACCGAAGCATTTGTATATTCCTTTGGACGGTGTCACATAGAACGATGGGGTCTTCTCATTGTGAAAAGGACAGCATGCGACAAAACTGGCGCCTCTTCTCTTCAATGAGACAAAATCACCAATCACCTCTTCAATGCGGGCCGCATCCAATATTTTATCGACCGTCTCCTTAGGAATCATCCGACCTCTCCTTACTGCTCGTCAACCTTCTCGTAATCTACATCCTCAATCGTAGAGGCGAAATCTTTGTACGAAGTATCATGATCAATATTGTCATCGTCTTTCATATTCACCTCAAACACTTCCACTGCTTTCTTTACCCGCCATTGGGACAGCAATTCAGAAATTCCATAAACCACCAGCAAAGAGCCGGCAATCAGACTCATAATCCTCAAGCTAAATGGGTTGAACACGAGAATGAGACCACCGACAATCGCAACAATGGAAAGAAGCAGAGAAAAAGTCCCTCTGCCCACCAATGACATCGTGCTGACCATGACCACCAACTGGATAATGCCAAGAATAATCAGCACGACGCCAATTCCATAAACAATAAAATTGGAAATGGCATTAGGCCAAATGAACATGATGGCACCCAGCAAGCAATCCACGATTGCATTGAAAGAGAATAACGGCATGGCATTCTTTTCTTTCTGGCAAGCACCGAAAAGAATGGAAACCAAACCTGTAGCAAACAGAAGACCAGCAATTACCTTGACCACTGTTGTAGTGGCATTGTTACTGATAATCATGACCAGGCCAATCGCGAATGCGGACAAAGCACGTAAAATACTGCTGAACTTGTTCTTATATCCAAAAGTAATCATTTTCTCATTTGTTTATCTTAAAATACAAAAATACATAATTTTGATTATTTTTGCGCACAATTATGGGACTTTACGACAATCATAACCATAGCCAGTTTTCCTTTGACGGGAAAGCGACCAGTGTGGCGGACTCAACAGCCTCCGCCGTTTCCAAAGGACTGTCCGGCATTTGCTTTACAGATCACTGTGACTTCTATGTTCCACCAATGAAAGCTGCTTTCGAGCAGCTCGTTCCCGAAGTATTCGAAGTGGAATCACAACAGAACGAAATAGACCGCATCCAGCAATTGCCGGAGACAAAAGCGGCGGGCATCCAGATACTCAAGGGAATTGAAATAGGTATGCAGAAACCATGCAGAGAACAGATTCGACAACATCTCCACACTCATCAATTCGATCAAATCATCCTGTCTCTTCATTATCTGGATCAAACAGATCCCTTCTATGGAGGATACTATGAAGGGAAAGACTGGAAACAAGCCTATGGGCACTATCTCGAAACGATTCTTGAAGAAATCACCTGGGCCGGACCCGATTTTGACATTCTCGGACATTTTGACTACGTGGTCCGTTATGCTCGTTATCCGCAATGCGGTATCCGGTACCAAGATTTCCCTGACATACTTGATGAAATTCTAAAAGTTCTCTCCTATGAAGGGAAAGCATTGGAGATCAATACAAAAACATACCAAGACTTCAGTGGAAGAACTCCCGTTCTGGATGAAAATATCCTCAAACGATATCAGGAATTCGGTGGAGAAGCAATCAGCCTCGGTTCTGATTCACACAAAGCTGAAAAGGTCGGATTCCATTTCGAACATTTTTCCGAGTATCTGAAACATCTTGGATTCAAATATGAAGCACATTACGAAAACAGAAAACTCCAAATGGTCAATCTGTAGCAGAGGCTTCTACCATACAGAACTGCCGCCAGCATAAGTTGACGGCAGTTTTCTCATATCGTCTTCAAGCATCAGTTCGCTTCCATTGAAAGGAACTGGATACGAACCAGACGGACTTCCAGCTCATCATAGTCCGGTCCAAGTTCATTCATCGCCTCCTCTAACGAATCAGAAGTCGCATCTTCCTGGAAATAGGCATAAACATCATCAAATACGTCATCATTGATATTTTGACGAATGTAATATTCCAAATCCAGTTTGGTCCCAAACTCCACTATATTCTCAATTTCCGTCACCAGTTCATCAAATTCCATATTCTTGGACTCGGCAATATCTTCCAATGGCATACGACGGTCTATACACTGAATGATGTAAACCTTGTTGGCTGACTTGGTTGCCATGGACTTGACGACGAAATCATCTGGTCTGACAATATCGTTTTCCTCGACATACCTTGCAATCAGCTCAATGAATTCCTTGCCGAAGCGTCGGGCCTTGCTCTCCCCCACACCTTGGCAGTTCTTGAACAATTCCTCAATCGTCAGAGGATACATGATGGTCATATCTTCCAATGCCGGATCCCCGAAGAGAACCCATGGTCGGACATTGAACTTACGGGCCATATCCTTCCTTAAATCTTTCAACATTGAAAGCAGGACAGGATCTCCTCCGCCACCGCCATGCATGGCACTGACATTGTTGTCTTCATCCTCGTCATCCTCATCCACATTAGCAAATTTCCGGTCTTCCGACATCATGATCGGAAACGGATGTCCATAGAACTTCTCGCCCTCTTCCGTCACATAGATGAGACCATAACTCTCTATCTCCTTTTCCAGTAAATTACGGATGATTCCCTGATGGATGATGGCTGACCAATATCTTTCATTATGGACATCATCCACTTTGAAAAACTCCGATTCATCATGTTTATAAGACTTGATCAGAGAATTCATTGTTCCTGAAAGAATATTAGCCAAATGTTCAATCTTGAAATGCTCCGGAAGAGACTTGATCAGAGACATAACTGTCTTCAAATCTTTCTGGGCATCAAACCTTGGTTTCGGATTACGGCAGTTGTCACAATTGCAACAACTGTCAGGTTCATATTTTTCACCGAAATAGTTCAGCAGCAGTTTTCTGCGGCACACATTGGATTCAGCATAGGCAACTGTTTCCATCAAGAGCTGTTTGCCTATCTCCTGCTCTGCAACCGGTTTCCCTTGCATGAACTTCTCCAGCTTTTCAATGTCCTTGTAACTATAGTAGGCAATACAAATTCCTTCCAAACCATCCCGGCCAGCCCGACCGGTCTCTTGATAATAGCCTTCTATGCTCTTAGGAATATCATAATGGATAACAAAGCGCACATCTGGCTTGTCAATACCCATTCCAAAAGCAATGGTAGCGACAATGACATCCACCTCTTCCTTCAAGAAACGGTCCTGATTCTCCGCACGGGTTTTGGCATCCAGCCCGGCATGATATGGCAGAGCCTTGATGCCATTGATATTGAGCAACTGGGCCAATTCCTCCACCTTCTTCCTGCTCAAGCAATAAATGATGCCGGACTTGCCCGGATTCTGCTTGATGAACTTGATGATATCCTCTTTCGGTTTTACCTTATCACGAATCTCATAATACAGATTTGGACGGTTGAAAGAAGATTTGAAAATCTTGGCATCGGCAATGCCAAGATTTTTGACAATATCACTCTGCACTTTCGGTGTCGCAGTCGCGGTCAGTGCAATAATCGGAGCGCGGCCGATTTCGTCAATAATCGCACGGAGGCGACGATATTCCGGACGAAAATCGTGTCCCCATTCTGAAATGCAATGAGCCTCATCAATCGCATAGAATGAAATATGGACTTCCTTGAGCAATTCTATGTTCTCCTTCTTGGTCAATGACTCCGGTGCGACATAGAGCAATTTGGTCTCCCCAGCCAACAAATGTTCCCTCACCTTGCTGATCTGGGCCTTGTTCAAAGAAGAATTGAGAAAATGGGCTACCCCTTCATTTCCTGCAACAAAGTCCCGAATGGCATCCACCTGGTTCTTCATCAATGCAATCAAAGGCGATATGACAATGGCAGTTCCCGGCATCATCAATGCGGGAAGCTGGTAACACAATGATTTTCCACCTCCGGTAGGCATCAAGACAAACGCATCATTGCCACCCATCAGATGATTGATGATCTGTTCCTGATCTCCTTTAAACTTATCATACCCGAAGAAATCCTTCAGTTTGGCATGAATGGCTGCTGAATCAATCTCCATATATCCCAATATGATTTTATCATTAAATCTACTCACGTAGTCCCCGACGTCCAGAATTACCGTAGAACAGTCTGGACAATCCAAGTATAAAAGTACTGATTTTTTTTCAATGTTCACAATGTTTGGCGAGAGAGTTGGAACAAGAAGTACAAAGATTTGAATATTATTCACCGTGAATATCTATATGTCAGATATTTTTGCGATATTTGCTTTTTGTATGTGTTTACAGAAAATTCAAACACTAAATAGATAAGTAATATGAAAAGAATTGGCATTATTGCAGCAAGCCTAGCTGTCCTCATGGCAGCTTCTTGTTCTAACGGGGAAAGCGTTTCTCCTGAAGCTAAAGCATTGGCTCCATCAAAAGCCCAAATTGACTCTGTCAGCTACCTGGTAGGTGTAAATTTCGGAACATTCATCAAAGGTTACAATCTTGGCGACTTGAACATGAGCGAGATTCAGGCCGGTATCAAAGATCTTGTCAGCTCAACCGGAAACCCAAGAGATCCTGAATTCTTCGATCAGTTCAAAATCAGCCCGGAACTTATGCAGCAGCTCCTCAACAACTATATTGAGCAGAGAAGCAAATATGTTGCAGCTGTAAATCTTGACAAAGAAAAAGATTTCTTCTCAAAGATTGCCAGCCAGCCAAACGTCCAGAAGACAGAAAGCGGACTTTACTATATCATCAACAACCCAGGAGCAGAAACTAAAATTGCTGTAGATGATGACCTGTATGTTCACTACAAAGGCACCCTCCCTGACGGAACCGAATTTGACAGCACTTCAGAAGATGGCCCATCCGCCAACTTCTCCCTCAAAGGCGTAATCGAAGGATGGAAAGAAGGTCTCCAGCTCATCGGTGATGGCGGAAGCATCAAACTTTACATCCCTTCTGCTCTCGGCTATGGCGAATATGGCCAACCTAACGCAGGCATTGAGCCTAACACACCGCTCATTTTCGACATTCAGGTGGATTCCTTGCATAAAGCAGCCCCTGCAACTGAGAACAAATAAGGATTATGGCAAATCTAGAACTTGAAGGCCAACTCATCCAGAAGCTTTCAGTACAATCAGGAACTTCCTCCAGAGGAACTTGGGAGAAACAGGAATTTGTGGTAGAGTTTCCAGATGGAAATTTTACGGGAAAGGCTGTCTTCAGTATGTGGGGTTCAGAGAAAGTCAAAGAACTGGCTTCCATTGCTGAAGGTTCCAATGTCAAAGTCAACTTTTCCATCTCCAGCAGAGAATTCCGCGGAAAATGGTATACAGATCTGAGAGCTTGGAGAATATCTCCTGCGACACAAGTCTATACCAAACCAAGTCCCGTCGGAAATGGAACGCCGATCGAGGGCAATCAACCAGGAAGTTTCGGGAACAATGCTCCCGCTCCGTCACTCGATGACTACAAGATGCCGGAGGGAGAAGACGATCTTCCATTCTAGAGAAACCACCGGATCTCCGGTAGACACAAAAAAGGTTGTGCTCTTGCGGAACACAACCTTTTTTGTATCTATATCTTTTCCTTCTCAAGACAAGAGCCAATCTTCTACATTTCAATCCATCGGACAGACGGATCACGTCTCCACCAGGTCATCTGGCGCTTGGCATAATTGCGGGTATGCTGCTGAACCAGTGAGACGGCTTCATCCAAAGAGCAAATGCCATCAAAATAGCTGAACAATTCTTTATAACCAACCGTCTGCAAAGCAGAATACTTACGATAAGGCAACAAGGTCTTAGCTTCCATCAGCAGACCATCATCCAACATCTGCACCACTCTTTTGTTGATACGGTCATACAATTCTTCACGCGGACGTGTCAAACCAATCTTCTCAATCTCAAAATCACGCCGTTTCGGTTTTTTCTGCTTGAACGAAGAGAAAGGCTTTCCAGAAATCAGACAGACTTCCAAGGCGCGGACCACCCGTTGGGTATTCGAAGTGTCCATCACCCGATAAGCTTCCGGGTCCAATTCCTTCAATTCCGCTTGCAAAGAGCCAAGCCCCTCTTCTGACAGACGTTCCATCAAAGAATTGCGCAAAGTCAGATTAGTCGGAGGAATTTCTTCCAATCCATTGCAAACAGCATCCACATAAAATCCAGAACCTCCAGCCATTACCAAAGTATCGTGTCCTTCTGCAAACAGCTTCTGGATAAGATCCATGGCCTGCATCTCGTACTTTCCAGCCGTATACAGCTGTGTCACCGTCTCGGTCTGGATGAAATAATGCTTCACAGCTGCAAGCTGCGAAGCATCTGGAACGGCTGTCCCTATAGACATTTCCTTATATATCTGTCTGGAATCACATGAAATGATGGGCGAACCATATCTGAGCGCCTGACCAATACTATAGTCGGTCTTTCCTACAGCAGTCGGCCCCACAATGATCACAAGTTTCTTGGGCATCTGTCTTTTTATCATTTTAATAATATTGAGAAAAATGCAGCCAACCTAACAGAAACGACTAGAAAATATCTTCGCTCTCGTCATAGATTTCCTTTCCATCCTCCTCTTCATCCTCCTCTTCCAAATCTGCCTCCTCTTCATCGTCTGAGTCAAAATCCATACCATCCTTGCTCCAACTCTTCTCCACAGGCTTATTCTCTGCCGGTCTATCCTCATAAGCGACATAACCATTTTCAAATTCAATCGGATTGGGCCCCTTGGTCTCTACGAGATATGGATAGACACGCCCCTTCTCCTCATCTGCTTCTCCCTCAAACGTGACAATCACACTCTTTCTATTGGGAACGTCATAGAAATAAATGAAAGATGCCACCTCTTTCCCGACCGTATCAGCAAAAGTGACATCATCCACCGCACCATAGCCGAGATCGAACAAGGCATAACGTGCAACCAGATTTCCTGAAGCATCCAAAGCCTTGAACTGAATCAACTGGTCATGGGAAAATTCCAACTCTGAATTCAAGAGCTTGTGGAATTTATAAAGAGTCATGTGAGACTCCACATCATAGACTCTAGCAAAACCCTTCAGGCCAGCTAAAGAAACTCTATATCTCAATATCATACGTACACAAATTCTTAATGCGACGTAAAGGTACAAAATATTTCGGCTACGTTGCAAAATAAAGTGATTTTACTTACTTTTGACGGCGATATGGATACAACAGAAAACACCATCCAAGATTCGTTCACCAGCATTGCCTCCCACACGGAAGGTCTCTTCAAGGATAATGGCAGCCGGTTCATCGCGCATGCCTATCCCGTAGAGACGGAAGAAGAGGTGAAAGAAATTGTGGAACGGCTCAAAAAAGACTACTATGATGCCCGACATCACTGCTATGCCTATCGGCTTGGCTACAAAAAAGACATCTGGCGTGCAAATGATGATGGTGAACCTTCTTCATCGGCAGGAAGGCCAATTTTGGGACAGATTGATTCCAATGGACTGAGTGATATACTGGTAGTGGTCGTCCGCTATTTCGGAGGCATCAAACTCGGTATCCCCGGTCTTATCAGAGCTTACAAGACCTCTACGGCAGATGCTCTCGCACAAGCGGAATTCGTTGAAAAGATTGCGGCACAGCGCTTCCTTCTCAATTTCGACTACGAAAACATGAACCAGGTCATGAAAATTCTGAAAGATATGAATCTGCCACAGACAAATCAGAACTTCGGCTTGAGCTGTTCTCTCGAAACCTCGGTCAGACTCTCACTGGTTGACGATTTTCTGAACAAATTTGACTACAGCTGCCATTGTACCGTCAAAGAAATTGCTCCAACGCCTTCTGCCCCTCCGTCAGATTCCCTGCAGCAAATTGAGGTTTGACCTTAATATTTACATAATATATGTCAAAAAGTCTTATTTCCATCAAAGATTTCTCCAAAGAAGAAATTCTTCATGTCCTTGATATCGCCAAGGAATTCGAACAGAACAGAGAACAGAACTTCCTCAGTGGAAAAGTAATCGCCTGCCTGTTCTTTGAACCCTCAACCAGAACAAGACTATCCTTTGAGGCTGCTATCAACCGACTCGGGGCCAGAGTCATCGGCTTTCCGGACAACCGAAACACCAGCCAGACAAAAGGAGAGACATTTGAAGACACCATCCGTATCGTATCAGGCTATGCCGACATGATTGTGATGCGCCATCCGACCGAAGGAACGGCTGAACTGGCCTCCAAAATTTCTCCGCTTCCAATCATCAATGCTGGTGATGGCTCCAACCAGCATCCGACCCAGACCCTTCTGGATATGTACTCCATCCTGAAGACACAAGGTTCACTGGACCATCTCAAGATAAACATGGTTGGAGATCTCAAATATGGCAGAACCGTTCATTCGCTGACAGAAGCCATGTCTGACTTCCATCCAAATTTTGTATTCACTTCTCCAGACGAACTTAAAATGCCTCAAAAATACCTGGATGAACTGACAGCGAGAGGCATTTCCTATCAGGAAGCCAAGGCCATTGAAGAACATCTTGATGACAGCGACATCCTGTATATGACCCGAGTGCAGCAAGAACGCTTCACCGATATGGCCGAATATGAGAAAGTGAAAGACACTTATGTACTCAGTGCAGATATGCTCGGCAATGTAAAGAAGAACATGAAAATCCTTCATCCGCTCCCGAGAGTCAATGAGATTTCCACTGACGTGGACAAGACCCCATACGCTTACTATTTCCAGCAGGCACAAAACGGCATGTATGTAAGAATGGCCGTCATCTCCTACCTGATGGGCATGCGGTAGGACATATCTTCTACAAGGACATCGACATTTTCCGGAGAGGAGGCCATCGGCCCTCTCCGGATTTTTGTAATCTTGTCCTCAGGACAAGGAAAGTATTTTATTAAAAAAACTCGACAGAATTTGGATTGAAGTAAATATTCCATATATTTACAACGTTTTAATACTGGGAATTTAAAGTCATTACTAAATTATACTTATAATTCATTATGGGAAAAGTTCATGTTTTCAATGCAGGTCCCTGCATTTTACCTCAAGTAGCCATTGATAATGCCATTGCAGCATTGAAAGATTTCAAAGGAACTGGAGTTCCTGTCATCTGCATGTCACATAGAAGCAAAGAATGGCAAGCAGTAATGGACGAATGTATCAGTCTCTGGAGAGAAATTCTAAACATCCCTGACACACACGAGATTCTGTTCCTCGGTGGAGGAGCCAGTCTTCAGTTCCTCTATGTAGCCATGAATTTTCTGGAGCACAAAGCCGCTTATTTGGAAACTGGCGTATGGGCCAAGAAAGCACTCAAAGAAGCCAAAGGAATCGGTGAAGCCTATGCAATAGCCAGCTCAGCGGACAAGAACTACAGCTACATACCTAAAGGATTTGAAATACATGAAGACATTGACTATCTTCACATTACAACCAACAATACCATCTACGGGACCGAAATCAAAAAAGATCCTGACGTGAACGTCCGTCTGATTGCAGACATGTCTTCCGACATCATGACCAGACCGATTGATTTTAGCAAATATGATCTCGTCTATGGTGGTGCACAGAAAAACGTCGGACCCGCAGGTGTGGCTTTTGCCATTGTCCGCAAAGAAGCACTCGGCAAAACAAGCAGATATATCCCTACCATGCTTGACTACCGCACGCATGTAGAGAAAGGCTCCATGTTCAACACTCCGCCCGTATTCTCCATCTTTGTCATGAACGAGACCCTCAAATGGGTGAAGAGTATCGGAGGCATCAAGAAGATTCAGGAAAGGAATGCAGCCAAGGCAGAACTCCTTTACAATGAAATTGACCGCAACTCTCTCTTCGTCGGCACCGCCGCGAAAGAAGACCGTTCTATCATGAACGTCTGCTTCGTCATGGCTCCAGGAAAAGAAGATCTTCAGGATGAATTCATGGCCTTCTCCAAAGAGCACGGCATCATGGGCATCAAGGGCCACCGTTCTGTCGGCGGTTTCAGGGCATCCATCTACAACGCCTGCGAACTCGAAGACGTACAGGCTCTTGTGGACTGCATGAAAGAGTTTGAATCTTTAAAGAAATGACATCATGAAAGTATTAGTCGCAACTCAGAAACCGTTCGCCCCTGCAGCGGTCGAAGGGATAAAAGAAATTGTCGAAAAAGCGGGACATACTTTCGCTCTGCTCGAGAAATATGCCGAAACAGCTGAATTGCTTTCTGCCGTTTCGGATGCAGATGCTCTGATCGTCCGCTCTGACAAGGTTACAGCAGAAGTTCTGGATGCAGCCAGACAACTGAAGATTGTTGTCCGTGCCGGTGCCGGCTATGACAATGTAGATCTGGAAGCGGCAACTGGCCACCATATCGTTGTCATGAACACCCCAGGACAGAATTCCAATGCTGTTGCGGAACTGGCCATCGCCATGATGATCTATGAAGCCCGCAACTGCTTCACTTCAGGAACAGGCTGCGAAATCATGGGCAAGACTCTCGGTCTGCTCGCCTATGGCCACATCGGCAGACTGGTGGGCCTGAAGGCAAAGGCTCTGGGCATGAATGTGCTCGCATTCGCCCGCCATAAAGACAAGGAGACTCTGGCCGCTGACGGAGTGGAAAAAGTGGATACAGTAGAAGAGCTGTTCAAACGCTCCAACTTCGTTTCCCTCCATTGTCCGGCCACTGCAGAAACCAAGGGCGCCATCGGATATGATTACCTTGTATCCATGCCGAAAGGTGGCTGTCTCATCAATACAGCCCGAAAGGAAATCATCGATGAAGCCGGACTCGCCAAAGCACTGGAAGATAGAGTTGATCTCAAATATGCTACAGATATCGCTCCGGACAACCTGGAAGAACTGAAAGCGTACGGCACCAGAATCTGGGCTTCTTCCAAAAAAATGGGGGCCCAGACAGCAGAAGCCAACATGAATGCCGGTCTGGCTGCCGCAAGACAGATCACAGACTGGTTTGCCACTGGAAACGACCAATTCCAAGTAAACAAATAAAACTGATTTGGACGATGGGGGCTTCCCACCGTCCAGTTCTAACCACACTCATAAAATAACACAAGAACATGGTCCAGGTAAAACCCTTTGCGGCAATCCGGCCGCAAAAAGAACTGGTCACTGAAATTGCAGCACCGCCATATGATGTGCTGGATTCAGCGGAAGCGAAGGACATGGCCGGAGAAAAATCACTTCTCCACATTACCAAACCAGAAATTGACTTTGATCCGATTCTTCCTGACCACGATAAAAAAGTATACGACCAAGCTGTCTCCAACTTTCAGAAATGGCAGAAGAAAGGTTGGCTTGTTCAAGACGAGAAACCTTGCTATTATGTTTATGCCCAGACAATGAACCAAAAGACCCAATATGGTCTAGTGCTCTGTGCACATACAGATGATTATGCCAATGAAAAAATAAAGAAGCATGAACTGACTCGAAAAGACAAGGAAGAAGACAGAATGATTCATGTCCGTATCCAAAATGCCAACATAGAACCTGTATTCTTCGCATACAAAGACAAGGAAGAAATTAATGAAATCGTTGCAAAAGTGACTCAGGCCGAACCTGAATACAACTTCACTGACGAGAATCATTTCGGTCACACTTTCTGGCCCATCACTTGTCAAGAAACCATTGACCGTATCACCAGTATATTCAACAACGAGGTAGACTCATTCTACGTCGCAGACGGACACCATCGCACTGCCGCGGCGGCGCGGGTAGGAGCCGAAAAGAAAGCCGCCAACCCTGGACATACCGGAAAAGAGGAATACAACTGGTTCATGGCCGTCTGCTTCCCTGAAAGTCAATTACAGATTATTGACTACAACCGTGTCGTCAAAGACCTCAACGGTCATTCTACAGAAGAATTTCTGCAGCTGTTGGCAAAGGACTTCATCGTCAAAGAAACCGGAGAAGAAATCTACCATCCTGACAGACTACATAATTTCGCAATGTATCTGGAAGGGAAATGGTATTCTTTAGATGCTCTTCCCGGTCGTTACGATGACAATGACCCGATTGGTGTACTAGATGTTACCATTCTTTCCGGAATAGTCCTTGACAGAATTCTAGGCATTACAGATTTGAGGACAGACCAACGGATAGATTTTGTTGGAGGAATCCGAGGACTTGAAGAATTGAAACGCCGTGTTGACAGCGGGAACATGAGAGTCGCCTTCGCACTTTATCCAGTTTCCATGGAACAGCTGATCAATATTGCCGACAGTGGCAAAATCATGCCGCCAAAAACTACTTGGTTTGAGCCGAAACTACGTTCCGGACTTGCTATCCACAAATTGGATTGAAACAAAGATTGCCCAAGAAAGACTTCATTCCAACAAAATGAATCATAGTATTTTTAATTTAGCAGAAAGCGCCCCGCCGGAATCGGCAGGCGCTTTTATTATATAGCGAAAAATCGCTACATTTACAATATCGCTTGACACAATGAAATACAAACTGACATATATTAATGAAATACAAACTATTGCTCCTCCTAACCTTTCCGTTTCTATTCTCTTGCCAAGGAAACCATTTTCTGAAAGAAAACCAATACAGAGAACAAGTCGAATCGGATTTTGAACAAAAGAAAAAACTCTTTGCAGACCAGAGTCTTTTTGACATATTCAACCAGCCTCTCACTACTCAAGAAAAAGAAGCGCTTGAATTCCTTTACGCCTATATGCCACTGGGCGATGTCACCGACTACAGTGGAGAATATTATCTTGAAAACATCCGTTCCAGTTTCCGTACAAGAAAAGAAACAGCTTGGGGAAAGAATGTTCCCGACCTGTTTTTCCGACATTTCGTACTGCCAATTCGCATCAACAATGAGAATCTGGACAACAGCAGAACTATCTTCTATGAAGAATTGAAGGACCGCATCGCCGGACTGTCCATGATGGACGCTGTCCTGGAAGTGAACCACTGGTGCCACGAGAGAGTCGTGTACAAACCTTCCGATTCCCGTACCAGCAGCCCACTCGCCTCTGTCAAGACCGCTTACGGCCGCTGCGGAGAGGAATCCACCTTCACCGTGGCAGCTCTCCGTTCCATCGGCATTCCTGCTCGTCAGGTCTATACCCCAAGATGGGCCCATACCGATGACAATCACGCCTGGGTGGAAGCCTGGGTGGACGGGAAATGGTATTTCCTCGGAGCCTGCGAACCGGAAGCCGTCCTCAACAAGGCCTGGTTCAACGATGCCGCCGCCCGCGGAATGCTCATGCACACCAAAGTGACCGGCGCCTACAATGGACCGGAAGAAGTCATGAATGTCACACCCAACCATACGGAAATCAATGTCATTGACAACTACGCCCCTACCGCCAGAGTGGACGTGAAGATTGTGGATGAAGCCGGCCAGGCAGTAGAAAATGCCTTGGTGGAATACAAGATCTACAACTATGCGGAATTCTACTCTGTGGCCAGGAAACGGACTGACAAAGAAGGTCAGAGCTTCCTTTCTGCCGGATTGGGCGACTTGCTGGTCTGGGCTTCCAAAGAAGGAAAGTTCGGCTACCGCAAAATCAGCATGGGCAAGGACAAGAACGTGACCATTTCCCTGGAGCATCAGGCAGGTGACCCGATTGAAGAAGCTCTGGACATCGTTCCTCCTGTTCCCGGCACCATTCCTTGCGAAGTGAGTCCGGAAGCTGCCGCCCGAAATCAGGAGCGTCTGGTCGAGGAAGATGAAATCAGAAACAAGTATGTTGCCACCTTCTGCAATGCGGAGAAATCCGCCGCTCTGGCAAAGGAGCTCAATCTGGATCCGGAGGCTGTCGGAAAAGTCATGATCGCCTCAAGGGGAAACTGGAAAGAAATTGAATCTTTCCTGAAAAACACTCCTTCCGGTCTCATGGACCTGGCGATGGAGCTGCTGAACACCATTTCCCGAAAGGATTTGAGGGACACTCCTGAATCTGTTCTCCGTGCCCATCTCGAGCCGGTTCCGGAAGGAATGGACCACGACATCTATGTACAGTATGTCATGAACCCACGCATTGCCAATGAACTGCTCACTCCTTACAAACAAGGTTTGAGGAAACATGTGACCGAAAAGGAAAAGGCGGCTCTGGTAGCCGATCCTGCTCTCTTGGCCCAAATCATTGCAGAACAGATTATGTCCGGTGACGAATTCAATAGTGCTCATATTCCAATTTCTCCAGAAGGGGTATGGAGAGGAAAAATAGCAGACAGCCCATCTCGTGACTTGTTCTATGTTGCAGTCGCCAGAAGCCTCGGTATCCCTTCCCGTGTGGATGGCGTAACCGGAAAAGTACAGTATTTGGACGGCCGGAACTGGATGGATGTGAATTTTGAAAACATGGAAACCTGTCTTTCCGACAAAGGCAGCGTCACCGCCTCTTTCACTCCAGACAAGATTTTCCCGGATCCAAAATATTACAGTCATTTCACGATTGCGAGGATTACTGAAGAAGGCACTTTGCAGACTTTGAACTTCGATGAAGCTTCCGACGTCAGCGCCGGAGATTCATGGAGCACCCTGCTCAAGAAACCACTTCGTCTGGACACCGGACATTACCTGCTGGTGACCGGAGCGCGTATGGCCAGCGGAAAGGTACTGTCTGAAATCCGTTCCTTCGACATCGAAAAAGGCAAGCTGAGCCATACAAAACTGGTGATGCGCCAGCCGAAAGACGAGGTGCAGGTCATCGGCAATATGGATGCAGAACAGAAATATCTGCCGATCACCATCGAAGGGATTGCAGGTGCCACCACAACGGGAAAAGGTGCGGAAGAGACTTCTATTCTTTCCACTACCGGCCGTGGCTACTTCATTATCGGGATCATCAAAAATGGCCAGGAACCGACCAACCACGCATTGATGGATATTGCAAAATACAAAAAAGAATTTGAGAAATGGAGTTGTAAAATGCTGTTCCTTTTCCCGAACGAGGCTGATGCGGAATCTTTCAATGCAGACTATTTCCCAGCCCTTCCTGAAACATTGTCCCTGGGCATTGATCAAGAGGGGAAAATAGCTCAGATGCTTGCAAACGGCACTCATCTTTCAAGTTCCACTTCCCTGCCAATCATCTGCATTGCAGATAGTTTCGGGCGGATTGTCTTCGTGTCACAAGGTTATTCCATCGGAATTGGAGAACAGTTGATGAAGACTGTCAGCAAACTATGACCACCTGAATCCTGACAACAAACAGAAATCCGGCACTTTACCAATGCCGGATCTCTGTTCGATATTGTCTTGATGAATTACAATTCCCATGCAAGGGCAGATGCACCGAGGATAGCGGCATCAGACTCCTTTAAAGAAGAATAAACCAATTTCACCTTATTTCTCCACAAAGGAAGAGAATTCTCATTCATAGCCTTGACAATAGGTTCGGTCAAAAATTCCTTCGCCCTTGCCAGACCACCAAAAAGAACTATTGCCTCAGGAGCAGAAAAAGCAATAAAATCAGCCAAAGACTCTCCCAAGATCTTACCTGTGAATTCAAAAATACGAATGGCCAGTTTATCACCATCTTTAGCGGCTTCATATACGTCTTTAGAAGAAATCTTGTCAAGACTTCTAAGAGAAGAAGGCTCATCTGTCATGTCCAGCCACTCACGGGCAGTACGGGCAACACCTGTTGCAGAGCAATAAGTCTCCAGACAACCTGTTTTTCCACAGTTGCAGACACGACCATTGTGGCGGACTGCACAAGTATGCCCCAGTTCACCGGCGAAACCATCATGTCCATAAACCATCTCTCCATTGATGACAATACCACTACCGACACCGGTGCCGAGGGTAATCATGATGAAATTCTTCATTCCCCTTGCCGCGCCATAGGTCATTTCTCCCATAGCTGCCGCATTGGCATCATTGGTCAATGATACAGGAATACCATTCATGGCTTCCGAGAGCAACTTAGAAAACTTGATGGTTCTTGAACCACCCCAAGTAAGATTAACTGCATTCTCAATCTCCCCTGTATAATAATTGCCATTCGGTGCCCCCAAGCCAATACCGCGAATTCGACCTTCTGCACCTGATTCCCTGATAATTTTGTTCAATGCTTCTGCGAGATCAGCGATAAACAGTTCAACTTCAGTATGAGAATCTGTACGGATAACTGTCTGAGCGAGGACAGTTCCTCTGGCATCCACTACTCCACATTTGGTAGTCTGTCCACCGACATCAATACCAATTACTAAATCTTTTGCCATATATGTCTGATAAAAATTTTTATGTTAATTAATTAGTTTGCTTTTTTTGCAACTTTTGAGCCAGCCAAACCGAACCAAAGGATATATGCGACAGCCGCAACAACTACCCAATAGCTGGAAATGAAAGAAGAAGCATCAGCGACACCACCTTGTACAAGAGGAAGGATACCGCCACCACACACCATTACCATGAAAATACCGGAAGCGATGGAAGTGTATTTGCCCAGACCTTCAACTGCAAGATTGAAGATGGAACCCCACATCACTGAAGTGCAGAGACCGCAAAGTACGAAGAACATCACGCCGACAGGAATTTCCTGAAGGGAAAATTTGAGATTAGAAGTAATGGCAGGGAACATCACTGAAGTGGAATCTTTCAAGAAAATGCCGAGAAGAAGGAATACGATGGCCACAGAACTTACTGTTGAAATCATGGCACGGCTGGAAACCTTTCCACCCAAAACGCCACCCACAAGACGACCACAAAGCATCAGGAACCAATACATTCCAACGATTGTGCCAGCGACAGCCGGAGCAAGGCCGACGCCTTCAGTCATGTAGAGATTGGCAAAATTAGGAATACCGACCTCAACTCCTACATAAAGGAAAATGGCGATGATTCCGAAAATGAAATGTCTATATGAAAGAGCCCCTTTCACAGTCTCCATTGTAGAAGCTTTCTCTTCTGCAGACTCTTCTGCATCCGGTTCCGGAATGTTAGAGAAAAGGATGATGATGAAAGCCAATGCGAAAATACCCATAGCGATGAACAATGCAGGATTGGCATTGGAAATCTTTGCTTGAGCGAGATCACCAATCAAATATCCTACAAATACTGGACAAATGGTGGCTGCCAAAGAATTCAATGAACCTCCAAACTGGATAAGCTGGTTACCTTTGTTGCCACCACCACCAAGAGTATTCAACATCGGGTTGACAACAGTATTGAGCATACACATTGAAAAACCTGAGATGAGAGCACCGATCAGATAAACCACAAAGCTGTTTGCGATACCGGAAAGGAAAGTCACACCTACACCTACGAAGCCAACAGCAACAGCTGCCAGAGCCGTGAATTTGTAACCCTTCTTTGCAAGAAGGAGACCTGCAGGAAGACCCAAGAATGCATAAGCGATGAAGTTGGCGGCGTTACCGAGTTGAGACATCAAGTTGGTTGCGCCGAATTGCTGTTTGACAATAATTCCGAAAGGATTCTGAAGTCCAGTCACGAAAGAAATCATCATGAACAAGAAGAACATGATGCCAATCGCCAGAACGTTGTTGCTTTTTTGCTTTGCCATGTTTTTTGTTTTTTTATGTTATCAAATAATTTGTTTGAATCTTCTTCCAAACGTAAAGCCTCCTGACAGAGGAAAGACAAAACGTTTCAATTCGCAAATTTAAAAAAAGTTTATGAACTTGTTTTGCATTTCAAGTATAAAAAAACACAATGTTCCTGATTGGGACGAAAAAAGGCCCCACATAATAAACATAGGACCTTGAATCAATATCAAAGAAATTCCATTATTTCCATGGAAGTGAAATCAATTCGAAACATCAACTGTTACGATACTCGCTTGGAGTCATGCCTGTCCGGGATTTAAAGAATTTGTAGAAAACTGACTGATTCGGGAAATTAAGCTTGAACACAATCTCCTTGATAGGGGCATCAGAATATTTCAACATATTCTTCGCTTCCAAGATAACGAAAGCATCTATCCAGTCAGGAGCACTCCGACCACTGATGTTCTTTACCAGTTTGGACAAATATTTAGGAGACAAACAGAGTTTGTCGGCATAGAATCCCACTCCCCTTTCCCGGTCATGAAATTCTGTCACGAGTTTCAAGAACTGGTCAAAAATCAAGTTGGCACGGACGGACGGGGTTTTGGAAGACTGACGCGCCATAGAAAGACGGCTGGCCCAAATTGACCCGAACATATAGAAAACAGATGAAACCATCGCACCTACGATATCCTTTTTTCGGTCCAGATCAGAAGAAAGGACATCCGTAGCCAAATGAAGATACTGCTTGAAAATATTTATCTCTTTTTCTTCCAGACGAATACAAGGATTTGACAAGAGGGACATGCTTTCATTGAACATCTTGTTGAAATCAAGACGGATACCCGAAACAAACTCCTTGGACATAGCCACAATGAAGACCTGGACATCTTCATCTGAAGTGATGTTTGCAATTCTGAAGATGTTTCCAGGAACATTGACAATCAACGTGTTCTCTTCCACCGTAAAGGAATTAAGATTGATAGCGACATCCATCTGCCCTTTCAGACAAAGCAGAGCGACATAACCATCCAAGCGACATGGATGCTTCAAAATGGAACGTCCGCGTTCAAGTGTAAAATTGGCAATGAAGAAATCATCGCCCAGTTCCGTTGCCAATGACGAAAAGAATTGTGATTTGAACCTTTTGATATCAATTGTCTGTAATGCTTCTTCCATGACCTCCAAAAATTTTAAAATTGCACATTGCAATAAATAGAAGCAAAAATCTTGCTAAAGTTCGTTTTTCTACGACCTTTTGAACAATAATACAGCATTTTTATGTCATTTTATGGCAAAAATCCACAAAAAGCCGGATCAGAATATTTCCAATCCGGCCCTTTTTGTCTATTTCCAAGGATACTTGTCTATTTTTCGCTATTCTTGCCGTCTTTATTAAACAGACCGAAAAGTTCTCCGTCAATCATGTCCAAAACTGCCAGAAAATCTTCCTCCTTGTTGCCGAACTTATAACGGTCCGCATCAATTACCAGAAGTTTTCCCTTGTAGTCCTTGATCCACTCCTCATATCTTTCATTCAAACCTGTAAGATAGTCGATACGGATGCTCTTTTCGTAGTCACGACCACGCTTCTGGATTTGAGACACCAGATTCGGGATGCTGGATTTGAGATAAATCAGCAAATCCGGTGCTTTCACCAAGGACATCATCAAATCAAACAGATCAGAATAGTTCTCAAAATCACGAGAACTCATCAAGCCCATAGAATGCAGGTTCGGAGCAAAGATACGGGCATCCTCATAAATGGTCCTGTCCTGAATGATCACTTCGTCAGAATGAGAGATGTCGACAACATCCTTGAAACGCTTGTTCAAGAAATAAATCTGAAGATTGAACGACCATCTCTCCATATCATCATAAAAATCAGACAAATATGGATTGAAATCTACAGATTCGAATTTTGGAGTCCAACCATAATGACTTGCCAACATCTTGGTCAGAGTAGTCTTTCCACTACCAATATTTCCGGCGATCGCAATGTGCATAGCTATTTTACTATTATAAATTCAACAAACATTTATTTCTTTTCTATCTCAGCGGAAAACAACCCATATAGTTCAGAATCAATCATATCTGTAATGTGGGCAAAATCCTGCGAATTATTTTCAAAATCGAGATGGTCCTTGTCGATAACCAGCACTTTTCCAGGATATTGTGCAATCCATGAATCATATCTGTCATTCAATCCTGTAAGATAGTCAATTTCCATGTTCTTTTCATAGTCCCGACCTCTTTTCTGAATCTGAGATACAAGATGGGGAATAGAGGACTTAAGATAAATGAGAAGATCCGGAGCCTTCACCAACGACATCATGAGTTCAAAAAGATCCATATAAGTCTTGAAATCCCTTTCAGTCAAATTGCCCATCGCACGATTGTTGGCGACAAAGATATAAACTCCTTCAAAAATAGTCCTGTCCTGAATAATCGTATCCTGAGACTTTTCTATCTCAAGCACATCTTTGAAACGCTGCTCCAGAAAATAAACCTCGAGATTGAACGACCATCTCTTGATGTCCTTGTAATAATCTTCCAGATATGGATTGTAGGTGACAGATTCAAATTTCGGCGTCCATCCATAATGTTCTGCCAACATCTTGGTCAAAGTTGTCTTTCCGCTTCCAATATTTCCTGCGATTCCTATATGCATTGTTTTTTCTTACTTAATTGTGGATGAATTACAAATTTAGAGTCTTTTTCTTAAATTTGTATATAAAATTACAGCTATCATGCTCAATATCAAAAATTATTTCTTCAATCCTTTTCAAGAAAACACCTACATCCTTTGGGATGATAGCCAAGATGGCGTAATCATAGATCCCGGCTGTTATGATAAAAACGAACTGGATACCGTAACTTCCCATATTGCCGACAATCACGTTCAAGTGAAAGCGATCTGGCTGACTCATGGACATTTCGACCACATCTATGGAGCGGCCGCCTTGGCAAAGAAATATGGGGTGGACATTTACCTGTCTGAAAAAGACCATATCATTTTGGAGCACATGGCTGAACAGACCAGCCGGTTTGGAGTCAAGAATCCGGATACTTCTTTCAAAACCAAAAATCTCGACGATGGGGACCGACTTTGTTTCGGGAACACTTCCTTTGAAACAATTGCCACGCCAGGGCACACTCCAGGCGGAGTCTGCTTCTACTGTCAGGAAGAAAAAGTACTGTTGAGCGGAGATACTCTTTTCGCCGGAGCCATCGGCCGATCCGATTTGTTCATGGGAGAATATGACGACTTGATTGTCAGCATCATGGACAAAATCATGGGACTGGACGGAGATGTCAGAATCTATCCTGGACACGGACCTTCCACAGATATCGGACACGAGCGCACTCATAATCCTTTCCTCCAACCATTCAATGAAAAACCAGAAGAGATGGTTTGGGAGGAAGACGGATTGGAGATTCATGGATAAGGAGGAAATCAATGAAGCAAAAAGAATACATAGAGATTACAGGAGCAAAGGCGCACAATCTGCAAAACGTGAGCCTTTCCATTCCAAGAAACGAATTTGTCGTAGTAACCGGTCTCAGTGGCAGCGGCAAATCCTCTCTTGCATTTGATACCATCTATGCGGAGGGGCAAAGGCGATATATGGATACACTCAGCCCTTATGCGAAACATTTCATGGGCGCTCTGGAGAAACCAGAAGCAGAAGAGATTACCGGACTCAGCCCGATTGTCGCCATTGAACAGAAGACCACAGGCAACAACCCCCGTTCTACTGTCGGTACTATTACAGAAATCTTTGATTTCCTGCGACTACTTTATTCCAGAGCTTCCAGAGCCTATTCTCCTACATCGGGAAAAGAAATGGTCCGCTATACAGATGAGAAAATTGCCGATCTCATCATGACATGCTATAGTGGGAAAAGATGTTATCTTCTTGCGCCACTTGTCAGAGGCAGAAAAGGTCACTACAAAGAACTTTTTGACCAGATGAGAAGAAGAGGCTACACACAAGTCAGAATTGACGGAGAAATGGCCGATCTGGCCACAGTCTCCAGTCTGGACCGATACAAGCCCCATTTCATTGAACTGGTCGTTGACAAGCTAAAACCGGAACCAGGTGATGAAAAACGTATTTCGGAATCAGTAATGACTGCCTTGAGCCGAGGCAAAGGATCCATCGCCATCCTGGAAACAGACTGCAATCAGCTTCAACATTTCTCAAAGCACCTGATTGATCCAGATTCCGGCGTTTCTCTTCAGGAGCCGGCACCTCATTCCTTCTCCTTCAACTCTCCAGAAGGCTATTGTCCGCTCTGCAAAGGTTTAGGAAAAATCGTGGATATCAATCCGGACACCATCATTCCTGACCATAGCGTATCTATTGCAGATGGAGGCATTGTGCCATTAGGAAAAGTAAGAGAGACCAAGAAATTTGACATCATCCGTTCCATAGCAAGGAAATACAACTTTTCCATCTATGATCCCATCGATTCCATCCCTGATGAAGCAATCAGTCTAATTCTCTTCGGTTCAGATGAACTCTTCCGTGTCGGTGAAGGAGCAATGTCCGAAATGGTCACCTTTCCAGGCATTGCAAAAGATGTAGATGAGAAAATCGTCTGCCCGGTATGCCACGGCAGCCGCCTGAATGAAAACACCAACTGCTTCAAAATTGACGGAAAGACCATTTCAGAAGTCGCCGCCATGGAAATCTCGGATTTAGCGAAATGGATAGAAACTCTTCCACTCAAATTGAGTGAGCGGGAAAATGCCATTGCACGTGACATTCTGAAAGAACTCCGCGAACGCATCAGTTTCATGCTGGATGTCGGCTTGGATTATCTGTCTCTAGATCGTGCGACCGCTTCTCTCTCTGGAGGTGAAAGCCAACGCATCCGTCTAGCCACCCAAATCGGATCCAAACTGGTGAATGTCCTCTACATCTTGGATGAACCTAGCATCGGCCTGCATCAGAAAGACAACCGGAAACTCATCCATTCTCTCAAGAAATTACGGGATGAAGGCAACTCTGTCATGGTTGTCGAACACGATGCCGAGACCATGTATTCCGCTGATTGGCTCACCGATGTCGGACCTGGTGCTGGACAGAATGGCGGAAAAATTTGTCTGAATGGTCCTGTTTCCTACCTGCTCCACGGAGAAAAGCCAGACGAAGACACGCTCCGACACACCATCATGGGTCCTTCCATAACACTCGACTATCTGCGAGGTGACAAAAAAATTGAAGTGCCCAAGGTGCGCCGTACAGGCAACGGTTCCTTCCTTACATTGAAAGGAGCCCGAGGCAACAATCTCAAGAATGTAACCGTCAAATTTCCTTTGGGCATGCTCATCGGCATCAGCGGAGTCAGCGGAAGTGGCAAATCAACACTCATCAACGAAACCTTGATGCCTATTCTGAAAAACAAGTTCTACAATGCCCGGCTTCAGCCTCTTTCTTATGACGAACTTGATGGCATCCAAAATATTGACAAACTCATCGAAGTGGACCAAAGTCCAATTGGCAAAACGCCAAGAAGCAACCCTGCCACCTTCACGGAAGTGTTCAATGACATCCGAAACCTATTTGCCGATACGATGGATGCAAAAGTGAGAGGGTTCACCAGCAGCCGTTTCTCATTCAATGTTTCGGGAGGACGCTGCGAAGAATGCAAAGGAGCCGGCATCAAGATTATTGAAATGAACTTCATGCCCTCCGTCCATGTGATCTGTGACGAATGTGGCGGCAAACGATATAAAGACGACACACTGGCTGTCAAATACAAAGGAAAGAACATCAATGATGTACTGGAAATGTCCATCAGCGAAGCTTATGAATTCTTCCAGCCGGTACCGAAGATTGCCCAGAAACTGAAAGCGCTCGTCGATGTCGGCCTAGGTTACATCCATCTGGGACAATCAGCCATCACCTTGTCTGGTGGAGAAAGCCAACGTATGAAATTGGCGGCAGAATTGTTCCGTAAGGCAACAGGAAACACCTTATATATACTAGATGAACCTACCACAGGCCTACATTTTGAAGATATTCACATATTGCTGGACGTACTTCAGAAATTAGTAGACCAAGGCAATACGGTCATTGTCATCGAGCACAATATGGATGTCCTCAAGTCAGTAGATTATCTGTTCGATATGGGTCCGGAAGGAGGAAAGAAAGGAGGTCAAATCATTGCACAGGGGACACCAGAACAAGTAGCCGAGGATCTGACTTCTGTGACAGGACCATTCTTGAAGGAGATTCTATAACAATCCCTTCTTTTTCCGTCCCTTTGGGACGCATTTTAAATAGTAACCAAAACAAAAGAACATGAACAGTGCACAGATGGATGTCATTTGCAAAAATGACGAAAAAGTCTATCAAGTGGAAATAGGAAAAACACTTGGTGAATTTGCAGAACAAATCGGACTTCATTCAATCAAGGATAAGAAAACAGGTGTGGAATTCCTTGTTGTCGCCGCTTTGGTGGACAACACATTGAAGGAATTGAGTTTCCCTATCATTTCCTCACATCATATTGAATTCATCGGCATCAATCATCCGGACGGCAGAAGATGCTACATCCGTTCTCTCTGCTTTGTCCTGCAGAATGCTGTCAGAGAACTCTATCCAGACAAAATTCTAATTGTGGACCATTCCCTACCAAGCGGATTATACTGCGAAATCAAGGAATCATCCAAAGCTGAGGATGGCATCAATCCTACTTATTTCATCAAATCGGAAGAAATTGACCAGCTCAAAGAAAAAATGAAGGAAATTGTTCTCAAGAACCTTCCTTTCATCAAGTCTAAAATGGCCTTAGAGAAAGTGACCTCCATGTTTAGAAATCAGAACCAGCCAGACAAGGCGGAACTGATCAGTTCAGTAGGACGCATCTACAATAGTGTCTATTGGCTGGATGGTCAGGCAGATACCTTCCACGGACCGTTGCTGCCCTCCTCAGGATATCTTCATACCTTTGATCTGGTCGCCTTCAACAAAGGATTCTACATCCAATTGCCTTGTTTGGACGATCCACACAAAATCATGCCCATCAAGCGCCAATCTAAGATTGCCGCTTCCCTGGAAGAGTATTCTCATTGGACTAACATCTTGCAAATCAATGGCATCGGCACATTGAACAAAGCCATACAGAATGGACATGCCATTGAAATCATCAATCTTTCCGAGATTCTTCTTGAAAGGAAATATGCAGCTATCGCCGACCAGATATTTGCCCAAAAAGGTTCTATCAAAATTGTATTCATAGCAGGTCCTTCTTCCAGCGGAAAAACTTCCTCTTCCCTACGTCTGGCCCTAGAGCTAAAGACCTTGGGCCTAAATCCCAAAGTCATTGAACTAGACAATTATTTCGTGGACAGGGAACATACCCCTCGAGATGAAAATGGGGATTATGACTTCGAATCACTGCATGCCATGGACCTCCCTTTCCTCAACCAACAGTTGAACGAATTGATTTCTGGCAAGGAAGTGGAAATTCCAAAATTTGATTTTAAAACGGGCAGTCGAAAATTCATCGGCCATAAGATGCAGTTAGGAGAAAATGACATCCTGATTATGGAAGGAATCCATGCTTTGAATCCGGAAATGGTCTCCAAAGTGGACCAGACCAAAGTGTTCCGTGTATTCGCCTCAGCACTCACCTCTCTGAATGTAGATGAAAACAACAACATTTCCACTTCGGACAATCGGCTGTTACGTCGCATGGTAAGAGATAACCGAGTACGTGGTATTTCTCCTGAAGACACCATCATGAGATGGCATAGTGTTCGTAGAGGGGAAATCAGGAATATTTTTCCTTTCCAAGAAAATTCGGATGCCATTCTTAACTCTGCTTTACTCTATGAACTTCCTATGTTGAAGTATTATGCAGAGCCACTGCTTCTCCGGATCAATCCATCTTCTCCTGCCTACACGGAAGCGGTTCGACTGCTGAAATTCCTTGACTACATCGTCGCACTGCAGCCGGACGAGATTGCCGCCATTCCTCCGACCTCCATCATGCGAGAATTCATCGGCGGACAGACACTATAGATTCTTTGGAAGAACCGTCCTGAAAAATTCATTGGAGGACTGTCCCAGGCTGTTTCAGCAAAAAGCTCCGGACAATTCGTCAGCAGGTTTCTCCCTCTATTTTCCCGGACTTGCAATGCTCTGGTACAAAAAAGCCGGGCCGACAGCTGTCGGCCCGACATTGTGACAATATCGCCTAGAAAACCCAGAAACCCGACTGGACTCTTGCGAAAGTTATTTTTCTTCCCAGATATAGACTTTGTCACCACGACGGATATGCTCGTCAGGGAAAGCGACGGAGCAACGGACTCCCTTCCCGGCAGAAGGCGCCGAATTGAAATCGACACGAAGGTCATCCACGACCTTCTCCACCACGCCTGTAGTGGCACCGATGACCATAATTTCATCTCCCACATGAAGCGATGCAGATTCTACACTGATTTCAGCAACACTGATCCGGTCGAACCAATTGGTGATACGACCACAGTACACTTTCTTCCGGGTGGCAGAACTGCCATAAACGGAACTCCACTCTCCCAATTTGGCACCTTGATAGTAACCGTCCCAGAATCCTCTGTTGAACACTTCAGCAAGAGATTCTTTCAAAGATGCGGCCAATTCTGGAGTGTAACGGCCTTCGCACACGGCATCTGCCGCCTGACGGTAGCAGGAGGCGCAACGCTTCACATATTCGGCAGAACGGGCACGGCCCTCAATCTTGAACACCTTCACACCAGCACTGATAATCTTATCCATGAACTCAATAGTACACAAGTCTTTCGGAGACATGATGTATTTGTTGTCCACATTCAGTTCATTGCCTGTCTCCAGATCAGTCACGCCATATCCACGACGACAAAGCTGGAAGCAGGAGCCTCTATTGGCAGAAGCGCCATACGTGTCCAGACTCAAATAACATTTGCCTGAAACGGCCATACACAGAGCACCATGGGCGAACATCTCAATACGGACCAAATTTCCAGAAGGGCCTTTAATCTGATCTTTCAGGATTCCATCATAAATTTCACGGACTTGGTGCAGATTCAATTCTCTCGCCAGCACAATGACATCCGCAAACTGTGCATAGAATTTGAGTGCGGCCAGATTGGACACATTCAGTTGAGTGGAAATGTGAACTTCCAGACCAATCTCACGAGCATAAGATATGGCCGCCATATCCGATGCTATGACAGCAGTCACACCCGCCTCCATGGCCGCATCCAGCGCCCCCCTCATTGCCGGCATCTCCTCACCATAAATCACAATATTCAATGTCAGATAAGTCTTGACATGATTCTCTTCGCAAATGCGGACGATTTCCTTTAAATCTTCCGGCTGAAAATTATTGGCAGAGTGAGAACGCATATTCAACTTTCCGACTCCGAAATAGACAGAATTGGCACCTCCCTGTATAGCTGCATGCAGACATTCAAAATTGCCTGCCGGTGCCATTATTTCCAGTTCATTCTTCTCTAACATCTCAATTATCCTTTCAACGGGCCATCTTCTGGCGATGTCCGCCTCAACTATTTGTTTCTTCCAATCAATTTTTCTCCGAACTCCCTCAGAATCTCCTCGCCTTTACCGCCACAAATCTGTACGGCCACTTCCATTGCCCTGCTATGCAAGCGAAGAATCTCCTGTTGGGCCTCATCTCCGATATAAAGATCCGCATAAATGCCGGAAACCTTTTCAAACTTGACCTTCTTTTCCTCTTCTGTCTCTATCGGCATATCCATTGCAGCCAGCAATTCTGCTTTCTGTGCACCAGAAGCCTTCTCCAAAGCCTTGATCATAAGCCATGACTTTTTATTATTGATGATATCTCCACCAATTGGCTTGCCAAATACCTTTACATTACCATAGACATCCAACCAATCATCTGCAATCTGGAAGGCGAGGCCCAAATCATAGGCATAATCATATATCTTGGAACAGTCTTCTTCCGAACCTCCTCCTATGATGGCCCCCATCTTGGCGGAGCACGCAATGAGAACTGCCGTCTTCAGGCCGATCATCTTCATATATTCCTCCATGGACACTTCCGGCCTGGACTCAAATTCCTTGTCATATTGCTGTCCCTCACAGACTTCAGCATTGGTCTCTGAAAACAGATCCAGCACTTTTCCGAGCACATTCTCTGGCGCCCTGGCAATCCTCTTGTAACTGTCAATCAACATCACATCTCCAGAAAGGATCGCAGTATCTTCGCTCCATTTCTTCCAGATAGTATCCACCCCTCTCCTCAAAGGGGACTTGTCCATGATGTCATCATGAATGAGAGTGAAACAATGGAAAACTTCCAATCCCGTGGCGGGAATGAGGATGGATGAGTCAAACTCATCCTTGAACAAAGAATAAGCGATAAGACAAAGACGTGGACGGAGGCGTTTTCCTCCTATCTCTATCATGTATCTCAACGGATCATACAAACCGGAAGGTTCTGCAGTAAATTCGATTTCCTCAAAGATTTTCTCAATTGTCTCTTCGATATGCGATTGGCTTATCATGTCAGAAAGTCATTTTATAATTATCTTACAAAGATACGGAAAAAGTATTATCTTCGTATCATATCATTGAAATGATAAAATTTCCAACCCATCAACTGATTTGTCATTTAAATAACTCTTGAGGCCATGGTCAAAATCTTCTGCGTCAACACCCAAACCAGCAAAACATTCCAGGAAGGAACCACATTGATGGAAATGCTCCCCGAATTCCAATTCGACCAGCCTTATCCGATTCTGTCGGCCAAGGTAAACAATGTCAGCCAAGGACTGAAATACAGAGCATTCAACAGTCGTCAGGTCGAATTTCTGGACTATCGCTCCTACACCGGACGCAGTGTCTATAGCAATTCTCTCTGTTTCCTGCTATGCAAAGCGGCCCATGACATTTTCCCGAATTGCAAAGTCACCTTGAGGAGACCCATTTCAAAAGGTTATTTCTGCCATATAGAAAAAAACAACCTGATTCAGGAAGGGACAACAAAGAACAATGTCTTTACGGCTGAAGATCTCGAAAAGATCCAAACTCGCATGAGAGAACTTGTAAACCAAAATCTTCCATTCAGAAGATGGGAAGTCCGCCTCGAAGAAGCCATTGAGCTATTCAGAAAATTGGGTCGTGAAGATACCGTCAAGATGTTGCAGACGTCCAATGATGTATACGTAAACTATTACACCTTGGAAGACACTGCGGACTATTACTATGACGTCCTGCTGTCCAGCACCGGTTATATGAAGGTATGGGAGCTCAGCATTTACCATGACGGACTGCTCCTTAGAGTGCCGGACCGTCACCACCCGGAACAGCTGGCACCCTTCATGGAACAACCCAAGACATTTGAAGTCTTCTCTGAAAATCTACGTTGGAACAAGATCATGGGATTGGAAAATGTCGGAGATGTGAACATGGCATGCAAAAGAGGAGAAGCATCTGACTTGATCAAAGTCGCAGAAGCTCTACAGGAAAAGAAAATTGTCCAGATTGCTGAAGAAATCAACCGTCGTGTACACCGGCCGGAGCCGGTCAGGATAGTGCTCATCACAGGACCAAGCAGCAGTGGAAAATCAACTTTCTGCAAACGTCTCAGCATTCAGCTCAAAGCTTGTGGCCTCCATCCAGTCTCCTTCTCAACAGATGACTATTTTGTAAACCGCCTTGATACCCCCAAACTCCCTGACGGTTCTTACGATTTTGACAATTTCGACACCGTGGACCACGAATATCTACAGAACGACATCATGAAACTGCTTGCTGGAGAAACCGTGGAAGTTCCAGAATATAATTTTGTGACCGGCATCCGAGAAATGAACGGAAAAAAACTCAAGCTCAACGAAGGGACAGTCCTTCTGGTCGAAGGTATCCATGCACTCAACCCAGCCTTGACCTGCCGTGTACCCGATTCAGCCAAATACAAAATTTTCATCAACACCATCACGAGCATTTCTCTGGACGACCACAATTGCATCCCGACCAGCGACAACCGTCTCATGAGACGTATCCTCCGCGACTTCAACAAAGGAGCCTTCACTGCTCAGGAATCCATTTCCAACTGGCCGAATGTCCGCCGTGCAGAAGTGAAGTGGATCTATCCTTTTCAGGAAAATGCCGATGTGCTGTTCAATTCCACTTACATTTTGGAATTTGCAGTTTTACGATCCCATGCAGAAAGAATACTCATGACCATCCCCAAAAACTGTCCTGAATATAGTGATGCCCATCGTCTCAAAAAAATTCTCAATTACTTCACTCCAGTATCCGACAAGGATATTCCGGCCACATCACTGATTCGAAGCTTCATAGGAGGAAGCAGCTTCTAAGCCATCTCTTTTTACTCTGATCCGGACCTTTTCACATAATCACCCCATAACCTGGTTGGGGTCAGACAATCATATCCCCTTCCCTCACCATCTCGTTTTTATTATTCTTTTTCAGAACGAAATATTCACAAAAAGAGGAAAAGAATTATCATATTTTCATCAAAATTAGAAAATATGTTGATTTTTACATACAATCTGCTATATTTGACCTTGAATATATGAAAAGTGATGTGAATCACAGGTAGCCCCCTACTCCTAAAGAAACTGATTTAAATACCTGCAGTTCCTATTATAAAATTAAACCCATTTCCGCTCATTTATGAGGAAAATCTTTACAATTCTTGCAATTTTTCTTTCCTGTGCATTTATCAGCACAGCACAAGAGAAAAAAAACATATCTGAATCTATCCTCTATTTCCGTTTGAACCAAACCGAAATAGAACTTGCTTATATGGACAATGAACGTTCCATCAAGATGATAGACAGACTGATAGATTCCGTTTCACTGCCAGCCATTGACTCCATCATCCTCATTTCAAAATCTTCTCCAGAAGGTCCCTACAGATACAACATCCACTTATCTGAACAACGAGCCTGCAATGTGGCACAATTCCTAAAAAAACGATATCCTTCTCTTTCGCCGAAAATCAATTCTTCCCACACAGGAGAAAATTGGAAGCAGTTGGTATCAGACATTAGTACAGACCATATTCTATCCCCTGAAGAAAAAGAAAAAATACTGAATATACTCAAGGCGGACATCTCTGTTGAAGCCAGAAAACAAAGAATGAAACAACTCCCATTCTGGTCCCGTCTCCATCAAACCTACTACTCAAAATTGAGATATTCCACAGTCAGAATCATATACATGTCCAGAGCAATCCCCCCTCCTGTTTTACCGGAAATTGAAATTCCAGACATCCCCGGAGAAGAACTTTCTATACAGGAAATCAGATACCAGACACTCTCTGACACAACTACAAGAATACCTGAGCGAATGCCCATGAAACAATTTAGGATTCCAATTCTCGAATTACGGACAAACCTTCTGCTTCCGGGGCTCAATGCTGGATTGGAAATCCCCGTCGGCAACCATTGGTCAGTCGGAGCCAACTACTACTATCCTTGGTTCTGGCCTAAAAAAAACAACAGAAGCTGCTATGAATTGCTCGGTTGGACCCTGGAAGGACGCTACTGGTTCGGCAAAAACAGACAGCCCCACCAAAGGCTGCTGGGACATTCCATAGGACTCAACATCTATGGTGGCTATTACGATTTGGAGAAAGACTTCCGAGGAATGCAAGGTGAATTTGTCAGCACTGGTATAGAATATCGATACGCTCTGCCACTTGGCAAAAAGAGATGGGGACATCTCAACTTCTCCATCACCCTCGGCTATCTGTATTCAGCAGGACGCACCTACGACGTCAGACAGGAAGGTGGCCCTCTATATGGAGATGACAACCTCGTCAAATTCCATTTCTTTGGCCCGACCAAAGCGGAAATATCCTTGACCATCCCCATCTATAAAAAACAAAGGGAGGCCGGCCGATGAAAAGAAACACTCTCATATTATGCGTTCTTCTCCTTCTCTTCAACACCGGTTGCATAAGGCGCCCCTTCGTTGAAGACAGGACTGAAATCTATCTCTCCTTGAAAGTCAATCTGGACATCCAGCCCAGCGTCTTGACACCAGAAGAAACAGATATGGCTCTTCCGGAATTGTTCCGGGTCTGCCTCTGCGACAGAGAGACTGGAGAACTTGTCTATGAAGATTTCGTAGGGCCGGAAGGTGGCTACATCTATCCGAAAGCCGGCACCTACAATCTTCTCGTCTACAACTTCAATACGGAAGCGACCCTGATCCGGAATGAAAACAATCTCTATACAGCAGAAGCGTTCACGGGAGAAATTTCCAAGTTCCAGAAAAGCCAGCTTAAAAGATTCCTGACAGTCAGAAGACGTGCATATGAACTGGCGAAGAAGAAAAAAACCAAGACGGACAAAGTCTCCACAGAAAATGAAACGAAAGTTCCTCAAGAAAAGATTGTCAATGAGCCGGACCATGTTTTTGCAGGAAGAAAAGAAAACCTGGTCATTCCTCAGCTTCAAGCAGGAGCAAACAGGAATCTGGTCATTGAAGTCAAGGCAAAAACCATTGTGGAAGTCTGGAATGTCAAGATGACCCATGTCGAAGGCTGCCAATACATCAGCAATGTGAATGCTTTGATGACAGGTATGGCGGAATCTTCCATGTTATATTCCGAGAAAGACTCTGACCGCCCGGTCACTCTCTTCTTTGGGATGAAAGTCGGCAAGGACCATAAATCCCTGATTGCCTCCTTCAGAACCTTTGGAAAGATTCCGTCCAGCCTGAACTACTTGGAACTGGACCTCAACATAAGCGA
>RCNI01000073.1_pt1 | contig 64042 bp, 45 predicted proteins | sample 2041151 | NCBI WGS metagenome assembly RCNI01 (sample SAMN09708214, study PRJNA481090) | feces metagenome | isolation source: feces | place: Antarctica: Albino Rookery
TTGTTTTCGGTGACATAATTCTGTGCTTTTTACAAATTTAAAAATAAAAAAATACGAGACTCTATTGAATCCCGTATTTCTCATTTACACAAAATATTTTATAGTGCCACCTTTTTCTTCTACGATTTTCTTTATATTTTACCACTCTCTTCAAACATCTATCTACTTGTCAATTAAACGATTTACGGATTTATATGTTTATATTTTCATTCTATTTGTTCACGATACCATACAAAATCACTATTTTTGGACAAACTAAATACTAATACCTCTATAAAGCATGAAAATAACATTCCATATTCAGTACCGCACGGTTTGGGGAGAAGCCTTGCGAGTCATATTGAACGAAGATGAATCTCAGTCATTAGAATTGAGCACAAAAAATGGAGTCGATTGGAACGGTACTTTTGAATACCCACTACACACGGTACTCAAATACCGCTATGCCGTATATCGTAATAACCAATGCATCCGCAAGGAACTGGGAGCAATTCCTCATAGCTGCTACCCGGGAAACGCCCAGCAAAGCCATTATCTTATCAATGACTGCTGGAGAGACCTGCCGGAAAATGCTCACCGATACAGCGCTGCCTTCAACGGCATTTACACTCCACAACAGCTCAAGCTGGTTAACGACCATGCGGGAAGCTGCATCACTTTCCGTGCCTTATGCCCGGAACTTAGCGTGAAAGAACAGTCTTTGGGCATCATCGGAAGTTGCAACACTTTAGGCAACTGGGAATATTGCCGCCCTATCCGAATGCAGGAGGTGCAACCTAATGTATGGCAAGTAACTTTTGACGCCACCCGACTAGACTCTCCTTTTGAATATAAATTTGTTGCCATTGACAACAAGACCGGAGCTGTTACAGAATGGGAATGTAGAGATAACCGTTCTTTTCATATCCAACCGCTTCAACGAGGAGAAACTTATCTGGAAACTGAAACGGAAATCTTTTTCAATCTTCCACAGCCTAGAATAGCCGGAACAGCCATCCCGGTCTTTTCGCTACGCTCGGAAGGAAGTTGTGGCACCGGCGATTTCGGCGACTTAAAGGAGCTGATCACATGGGCTGCCAGCACCGGGCAGAAGGCGGTGCAAATCTTGCCCATCAACGACACAACCACTACCGGCACATGGAGCGACTCTTATCCTTATAGCAGCATCTCCATCTATGCCTTCCACCCTATGTATGTAGACTTGAGACAACTGCCTACTCCTAAAGACTGGAAATTATCTAAGGATTTTGAAACGGAACGAATACGCATCAACTCCTTGCCACAGGTAGACTATGAAGAAGCCAACAGACTAAAAAGGACCTATATCAAGGCTGTCTTTGAACAAGAAAAAGAAGAAATCCTACGCTCTGAAGAGTTTAACTCATTCTTCCGAAACAACAAGGAATGGCTGGTGCCTTATGCTGCATTCTGCTACTTAAGAGATACTAAGGGTACTGCCGATTTCTCTCAATGGGAAGAATATAGCCAATATGATACCGAACGGATTCAAGCCTTATCGCAACCCGGCAACGCTGCTTATCCAGATATCGCCTACTACTATTATGTACAATACTTGCTGCACATCCAGCTGCTGGATGCTTGCAACTACGGAAGGAGCCTGGGAGTCATCGTCAAAGGAGATATCCCTATCGGAATTAGCCGCACCAGTGTGGAAGCGTGGGTAGAACCGTATTATTTCAACATGAACGGACAAGCCGGAGCTCCACCGGACGCCTTCTCTGCCAATGGACAGAACTGGGGAATGCCTACTTATAATTGGGATGTAATGGCTGCCGACAGATATCAATGGTGGATGAAACGTTTCCGCAAAATGGCCGAATATTTCACTGCTTACCGAATAGACCATATCCTCGGATTCTTCCGGATATGGGAGATTCCCATTCACTCGGTACATGGCTTGCTGGGACAATTTGTACCTGCGCTCCCTATGAGCCAGGAAGAAATCCAAAGTTTCGGCCTCCATTTTCAGAAAGACTTTATGACACATCCGTTCATCAATGAACAAATCATTGATGCTGTCTTTGGTAAACATGGTGAATATGTACGGAAAACTTTCTTGCAACTGTCACACCACGACATCTACAACATGAAACCGGAATTTGATACCCAACGAAAAGTAGAGGCTTTCTTTGCCGGTAAAAACGATGAAGACAGCCTGCTCATTAAAGAGGGACTGTACAGCCTGATTAGTGACGTGTTGTTTGTTGTAGACCGGAATAACCCGGAAATGTACCATCCACGCATCGCTGTACAAAATGATTTCATTTTCCACCAACTCAACACACAGGAACAAGAAGTGTTCAACCGTATCTATAACCACTATTACTATCAGCGGCACAACGAATTCTGGTATTCAGAAGCAATGAAGAAACTGCCAGTGCTCACCCAGTCTACTTCAATGCTGATATGTGGAGAAGATCTCGGCATGGTGCCCGACTGTGTACCTTGGGTAATGAACCAACTGCAAATTCTGTCTTTGGAAATACAGCGGATGCCTAAAAATCCGGAACATGAATTTGGACACATCAACCAATATCCTTACCGCTCAGTCTGTACCATCGGCACACACGATATGGCTACTCTTAGAGGATGGTGGGAAGAAGACCGGCAGATTAGCGGACGTTTCTACTGGGACGAACTGAACCACTGGGGAGAACTGCCGGAACATGCTCCAGGATGGCTCTGCGAAGAAATTGTCAAACAACATCTTGACAGCGATTCCATGCTCTGCATACTGACTTGGCAAGACTGGACAGCTATAGATGAAAGCCTGCGAAACCCTGACATCGAGACAGAACGAATCAATGTTCCAGCCAACCCTAAACATTACTGGAGATGGAGAATGCATCTCACTTTGGAAGAACTGATAAAAGCTGAATCTTTCAACCGAAAGATTGCCCAACTGATTGAAAACAGCGGAAGAAAATAATAGGTCTGCATTTGACCACAGATATAAGCCGTATCATCTCTCACTGAAATGATACGGCTTTTTTTTGCCTCTCCTACAAAATACCCCATCAAGATGGTATAGTTTCTTTCTTGAATGCGTTTTACAGAATAGTAACCTATAAACCATAAAACTATGTCTTTATTCAGATTCTTAGGGATTCTTGGCTGCTTCTGTATACTAAGCTGCGGAAAATATAAACTGGAAGAAGAGAAAGATGAGCCTTCTACAGAAAAACATTCTTATACGCTTAGCCTACACCTTACATCTAAAGAAGGGCTTGAAATCACCTACCCTCTGCGTGTATTCCTTTTCAACGAACAACAGGAATGTGTCTTGCAAGAAAATATTACTAACAACGATGATGATTTCTCCACTTCCCTGCCTAAAGGGAAGTATATGGTGAGTATCTTATCGGGACTGGAAGACAAGGGATATTCCTTGCCTTCCAATATTTCATCCGACAGTTTTCTCCATCTTCCGACTCATCATTATACCACCCAAGCCATACAAGTAGGAAAAGCTAATGTCTATCTTACGAAAAATACTACTGCCGAAATCAGGTTCTCTCATACGGAAGCTGCTATCTGTCTTTCCGTCAGTGGCATTCCCCATCATGCAAACGCTGTGGAAGCCTCTTTCTCTCCACTGAGTTCGGGACTGTCGTTCAACGGTAATTATTCTAAAGACCATCAATCTGCCACCATTGCCTGCAAAAAAGAAGGCAACCTATGGACAGCAGGTCCAGTCTATGTATTACCCGACAACAGTTCGCCTACCTCTCTTACTATAAAAGTGCAATATCCACAGGGGAATAAAGTCTACAATTACACTTACACTTCTTCTTTAAGGGCAGGATACCCATACCAGTTTAAAGGTAATCTGGAAGAGGGTATGAATCTCAACGGTGATTTCCAGATAGAAGGATGGCAACCGGAAGTTGACATTGAATTTGAACTGGATAACACCGAGGGAGGCTCTAGTGGAGAAGAAGGCGGAGAAACTCTTCCTGACAGCGGAGAGGAGGATGGAGAACTCGATACGTTCATCGTTTCATCACTTCCTCAAGAAGATGCCATCTGGGGGTATTTCTATTTGTGGAAACTGGAAAAAATCTCAACTGACAAAGCTAAAGCCATCATCATTTCTCCCGACCAATATTACCGCCTAACACATGAAGCTATCAGTATTATAAAGGAGTATGAGATTGACGGAATTAGTAATTGGAGGGTCCTATCTATTGAAGAAGCAAAAGCATTCAAGAATCAGTTTGCTGATAACATGGGAGATTTCAACGATTTTCTGAAAAGCAACGGACTAAGTCCTTTTTATTATAGTGAAGGACGTTACCTCTGCAACGACTGCCAATCGACTTTCGGCATAACCAGTTCGCGAATCCTTGCTGCCGGACAAAAAACGAAATACTATCTCCGCCCGGTCAAGACCATCTTGCTGAAAGTCCAAAAACAATGATAATCCAACATGTCATATCTGCAAGAAAAAATGCATCTTCTCATTCTTCTACCATAAGAAGATATGAAAAGATGCATTTTGATATCTTTACGTCATCAACTATCAGATGAGATGCTGCTTCTTGAGTTCTTCGGCTACATTCTCCAATTCGTCATACCAAGCCTGACCGAACTTACGAATCAAAGGCTCTTTCAAGAAACGGTAGACCGGCAAATTCTCTTTCTTACCCAACAAGACAGCGGCTTTACATACATCCCAACGATGGTAGTTCACTGCACGATAAGGACCATAATTTCCTACACGGATAGGATACAGATGACAAGAAACAGGCTTGTAGAAATCACACTTACCTTCACGGTATGCCTTCTCTATGGCACAATAGCAATACCCCTTCTCATCATAGCAAGTAAATATGCAGTCTTTCCCGTTTACAATAGAAGTCACTAAATCACCATCCTGATCGGTATAGACCACCCCCTGCTTATCTATTACCTCACGGGCTTCGGGCGATAAGTCTTCCCAAATTACAGGAAGTACCTCTTCCAGTTTTGCTACTTCATCCAGCTCAACCGGAGCACCGGCATCCCCTTCTATACAACATTCTCCCTTGCAGGCATCCAGATTGCACAAAAATTTCTCACGAAATACGTCCAGGCTTATTACCACATCATCTATCTGTACCATTGTCTGTTAGTCTTTTTATTTTAAATCCAATTATTTTACAAAAATACAAAAAAAGCTGTAGCCCGAAAAAACAGAATCTACCGAAAGTTTGCCTATCTGCCTTCCCGGCTATAAAAAAAGGCTGCCGCGACAAAAATCGCAAACAGCCTTTCCAGCATATCCTTGAATAATATGATTACTTAATCAAGTCCTTACCAGTCATTTCAGCAGGCTGAGCCATACCCAAAATGTGAAGGATAGAAGGAGCCACATCGGCCAACACACCGTCTTCTACCTTTGCATCCTTGTTTTCTGTTACATATACAAATGGAACTGGATTCAAAGAGTGAGCAGTGTTAGGAGTACCATCTTCATTCAAAGCATGGTCAGCATTACCGTGGTCAGCAATGATGATTACTTCGTAATCGTTAGCTTTAGCAGTCTCAACAGTATCTTTCACACAGTTGTCAATAGCTGTAACAGCTTTTTCGATAGCTTCATAAATACCAGTATGACCAACCATGTCACCGTTAGCATAGTTAACTACAATGAAATCATATTTCTGAGTACCGATAGCTTCTACCAGTTTGTCTTTCACTTCGTAAGCACTCATTTCAGGCTTCAAGTCGTAAGTAGCTACCTTTGGAGAAGGAACCAAGATACGTTCTTCTGCATCGTATGGAGTTTCACGACCACCATTGAAGAAGAAAGTTACGTGAGCATACTTCTCTGTTTCTGCAATGTGAAGCTGAGTCTTTCCACTAGCAGCCAAGTATTCACCCAAAGTATTCTGTACATTTTCCTTGTCGAACAAGATATGTACACCCTTGAATGATGCATCGTATGGAGTCATGCAGTAAAACTGCAATCCCTGTACAGTCTTCATTCCCGCCTCCGGCATATCCTGCTGAGTAAGAACAACAGTCAATTCTTTAGCACGGTCGTTACGGTAATTGAAGAAAATCACCACATCACCTTCCTTGATAGTACCATCTACATTAACATTGGTGATAGGTTTGATAAACTCATCGGTAACGCCTTCATCGTATGATTCCTGCATAGCCTGAACCATATCAGCAGCTTTCTTGCCCACACCGTTCACCAACAAGTCGTATGCTTCTTTCACACGTTCCCAACGTTTGTCACGATCCATAGCGTAAAATCGTCCGATGATAGAAGCAATCTTACCGGCAGACTGTGCACAGTAAGCTGAAAGTTGTTCGATAAATCCCTTACCGCTCTTAGGGTCTGTGTCACGACCATCCATGAAACAGTGGATAAAAGTGTTTTCCAATCCATATTCTTTTGCGATGTCGCAAAGACGGAACAAGTGCTCCAATGAAGAGTGAACACCACCGTTAGAAGTCAATCCCATGAAGTGAATGTTCTTTCCATGTTCTTTTGCATAAGAGAAAGCCGATACCACTTCCTTGTTCTGCATGATGCTACCATCTGCACAAGCACGGTTAATCTTTACCAAGTCCTGATAAACGATGCGTCCTGCACCGATGTTCAAGTGACCTACTTCCGAGTTACCCATCTGTCCGTCAGGCAAACCTACGTTTTCACCGCTAGCCTGCAACTGAGAATGAGGGTAGTTTTCCAACAAGCTGTCCCAATAAGGGGTTGAAGTATTGAAGATTACATCATCTTTTTGACGGTCGCCACATCCCCAACCGTCCAGGATCATTAAAAGAGCTTTCTTAGCCATAACTTATTTCGTTTAAAAGTAATTTTTCTGTTTAAATTTATACTCTGCAAAAGTACAAAATATCCACTCATCGATAAACCTTTTTGCGTTTTTTTATCAGAAACGGACACTAGCACCTGCCATTACATGAAATCCCTGTACTGGATAGGCATTCTCCATCAGATAAAACTGATTGAGCAGGTTATGGAACCCGGCAAAGATATTCAAGTGATGGAAAAGCTGATATTCTGCCGACAGAGACAAATCATTGATGGCATCTTCTTGAGGAAGATTACCAGCTTTTACTCTACTTTCATAACGGTAGTTGGCCGATACCATACATCCACGGAACACCTTCGCTTTTGCAGAAAAATCAAAGTTCAACTCGGGCTTAAGCATCAAGTAAGGCTTGTATTCCTGTTTCATATTCCAATTCTGATAAACCCCAGAAAGTGAAAGACTAAACCAATCTCTATACTTATAGTCTACTGCAGCACCTGCATACGCTACCTTAGCTTTCTCCTGAACTACATCACCTAACTTGTACGGCTGCTGGCAAAGCAGGAAATTCTCATCTTTTATAATACGATATCCTCCATAAATACGGAATCCCAACTCTGGCAGTAGAGTAGCTTTCAACCCGGCTTGCGCATCCATTTGAGTGTAAGAAGTGTGAAGCTGCAAAGACTGCATCCAATAAGGAGACAGTTCGTTGAGTCCTCTAAAGTCATTCAACTTGGCTCCACCTCCTGCCTGGACATAAAGAGCATAGGAGTGTCCAAAAAGATAATCGAAAGCAACATCTGGAGCGACCTTCAATCCACTTCCATTGGCAGTCTGCCAATCAACATGAGCCCCCAGACGTAAACGAACAGCATCACTTGACAAGGAATAATATGGATTGAACTGAACTAAAGAATAATCGTCCAATCCTGCATTGCCATACATTACATTATCCATAACAAACTGAATCCCGACCTGTTGTTCATTGTTCAACTTACCATAAACATGCCCTATCGTATGGAGGATGCTTTCTGTACCATCTTCCAACATAGGAAGTGTATATTTACGGTTAAAGCTACGGAAACCTGTCTGCAAAGAAAAAAATACGGGCCACTCGTCAGTAACGGAAGCCAACCCTACAAACCCTTCTCCCAAAGTATAGTGCTGTCTGGAAATATCTCCTTCTGCATCAAATCCCGGAAGATACCCGAATACTTGAGAAGCACAATTTCCTCCTACCGACAACGCCATCTTATTAAAACGGTGGGTATATCCCAATGAGGCATCCGTGCGGAAAAAACGGGCCTTCCACTCTTCTCCCTTATCCGACAAAGGATGATCTACATCGCCATACATTCCATAAAACGAAGCAGACAAATCCAATTGGTCACGACGAGTAATATCCCACAAATAAGACAATCGTGCATCAGAATTGTTTCTATTACCATAAGCCACACGTGCATACCCACGCGGTACTTTTGCCTGTACTTCCTCTTCAGAAACCGACTTCATCGGAGTTGCAGTCCATCCGGTCAGCGGACGTACTCCATCGGCATAATCAATGTGCTGCTTGTTCACTGCCGGTTCTTCTATCTTGGGAAGCACATTGATTTTAAAAGCATCGGTTACTTGCGGATTATATTGATTTTCTACTGTAACCGTACGGTTCATCGTAGAATCCTTGACCTGTTCTTGTGCCATCAGGCATGCAGGCCATAAGCCTGCACCCAAAAGTATAGCTGCTATCTGTTTCATACGTTATCTTTCTTTTCTTTATTTAGTTCCTTCAAACGTGTTTCAATCATTCCTGCAATATCATCGTCAGCCTGATAGTTCTGTTTCAACGAAAGCAGATACTGACGAGCATCCAGTTCACGTCCCATCTTGACATAAATATCCGACAGCAGTACGAAACTGCGCGCCAGCCAATAAGCGTGAGGCGTACTTACTTCGATGTATTCCAAGACTTCTTTTTCTGCTTTCTTGATTTCGCCACCATCAAAATATAACTGGGCCAACAAATACTTAGCCTCAGCACCATAAGCAGTACGAGTATCACGTGCCAACACACTCAAATCGGCCAAACTCTGTGCTCCTTGCTTCTGCTTCAAGAATGATTTGGCACGATAATAATGAGCTTCTGCCGCCAGCTCCGGAGACAATTTATGCTCTGCTAGCAACAAGACTGCCTGTGCTATCACTTCAGAATAGTCGGTAACCATCCAAGCACTGCGCAATGCACCGGTAAGCGCCTGAACTCTGTCTTCCTGAGTAACCGAACGGTCTACCATGCGCTTGTAAATCTGTAAAGCTTTGTCATACTCCTTTGCCTTGTAAGCCATATCGGCACTCATGCCCATCGCTTCACCAGAGAATTTGTTATCTGGATATAACAGCACTTTATCTAAATGCGACTGTGCCTCTGCATATTGTTTCTGATTATAAGCCATCAACCCTAGATAATAATGCACATTCACACTGAAAGCACCTTCAGGGAACGATTGTAAGTAATGTACAAAACTATTCTTGGCTTCTGCTGTATTGCCGCGCATATAAGTACGCTCTGCTGCCACATAGAGCAATGAGTCACGCTCACTCACCTCAAAGTTGGATCCTCCTGGAATAGTAGAAGCAAACGCCATATAATCGTCTACCTTATTCAAATCAATATAGATGGATTTCAAGTCACGCTGAGCCATACGAGCTTCCTCACTGCCTGGATAAGTAGAAATCACTTTCTTATAAGACTCAATAGCCTGTGCATAGCGGTCGTTCTGATAATGTAGCAAACCTATCTCACTGGCTGCTTTACGCGCCAACGGGCTGTCAGGATAACGCTCAACCAGCAGAGCATAACGCTTGATGGCATTGTCACCATCTTCCATCATCACAAAAGCGCGTCCCTGCTCATACAAGGCGTCATCTACATATTGTGAAGAAGGATAAACCTGAAGCAGACGGTTCAATGATTCAATCTTGCCAGTATAGTCACGCTGCAACCCTTTCACAAAAGCTTCCTGGAATAAAGCATAGTCACCCATCGAAGAATCGGTATTGACAGCCTTTGCATATTGAGCAGAAGATACTTCAAAACGACGAGCATAGAAATTACAGTCGCCCATACGATTATAAGCATCTGCCAAAACCGTACGTTCCAATCCTGTTTGAGAATTGGTACAACGAGTAAACCAAGTCAGAGCCTGTTCGTATTGCTTCTGCTTGAAAGCAGTATATCCTAAATTGTATAAAGCCAATCCATATTCCGCACTTTTACGGTCTGTAGCAAATTCCAAATATTGACGGAAATCAGCTGCCGCCGCTTCATATTGATTCATACGATACTTGGATTCTCCACGCCAATAGAAAGCATCCGCCTTGGTCTGCTGGTTATATCGTCCTAGCTGCAATGATTGAGAAAAGCAATCAACTGCATTCTCAAAAGCAGCCTGCGCAAAAGCTTGCGTACCCAAACGGAACAACAGTTTCTGCTTTGCCTCCAGAATACGTTCGCCCGGCTGACTGATTTTTTCAATTGAGCGAAGTGCTGCCATATAACTACGAGTACTCATATATACCTCTACCAGATAGTCATTTACACGCTCTGTATATGGAGAGTCAGGGAATTCGTTCAAGAAACGTTCAAACACTGTAACAGATTCGGCAAAAGCCGAATAAGAAGTTTCGTGAATGCACAAAGCATAGTTATAGAAAGCCTGCTCTTTTACACTACGGTCAAAATCCATTGCCGAAGCTTGTTCAAAAGCCATACGAGCCTGGTTCCTTTCTTTTAGATTCAGATAAGAAAGTCCCATATGAAGATAGGCATTCTGCGTCAATGCATCTTGTGTAGCTACGGTTTCTCCCAACCTTTCAGCAGCCTGCGAATATACCTGTGTATGATAATAACTCATACCCAACTTATAGAGTGCTTCACGAGAAGGAACCTCCTGTATATGCTGACGGTAGTCTTCCAACCTTTTCACAGCCTGTGAATAATCTTGCTGCCCAAAACAAGCCTCTCCTAAGATACGTTTCATCTGCACCGCTTCTTGATGTTGTGGATAAGCCTGCAAATAGGTCTTGGCCAAAGAAGCTGCCTTGTCGTACTGATTACGCATCAAATAAATATCAGCGATATAATAAGGAGCAAGCGAGGCGAATTTCTTTTCACGACTCACCTGCTGAAACCCAGACATCGCCTCATCATACCGCTGTTGTGTATAGTCAATATATGCCAAATGGTAGATAGCATCAGAACGCAAATCTTTACTAGTCTCCTTCAATACCGCCAACCAAAATGCAGCTTCACGCATATTGCCCATTTTCAAATAGGATGTAGCAAGACGCAAAGTACATACATCACGCTCAGAATTAGGCAATGACTCCAACGAGCACCCCTTGAAAGTCCCAATGGCTTCTAGGTATTTTCCTCTAAAGAAATAAACTGATGCCACCAATGACAACACCCGGTTATTATGACGAGAAACTGGATATTGAACCAAAAAATGCTCCAACTGCTCCATACAGTCGGCTACCTGCAACTCATAAGCAGTGCAAACCAACATATAATCAGCTTCCTCTCGCAATGAAACACTATTTTCTTGTGCCACATAGCGCATCAAAGTCTGCCGTGCAGCCGCATAATCTTGACGGAGAAAGAGTTCCTTTCCTTCATCGAGCAACCTTTCTTTCCCTATTTGCGGCTCAGTCTGCTGTGCCGACACCATTAAAGGCCATACACACAGCGCACCAACTATCCATACATTTTTCTTACTCTTCATATAATTTCTTATTTCATTATTTCAAATACCACAATTCCTCTTTCAAGAAACGAATTACTCCTTCACGCACCGAATCAAGTCCGAATTCTTCCGGATGAATCTGCTCCAAAGGCACCCAACAAGATGCCGCTACATCATCCATAGCCTCCACCCGACTGTCGTCTGCCACCTGACAAAGGAAAAACGAATCCAATGTATGTACTAAAAATCCAGAATATAAATAAGTATTAGGCAAAGAAAAAAGATAACGGGTGGCAGTAACTTCCAGTCCGGTTTCTTCTTTCACCTCTCTGGCCACACCTTGTTCAGCAGTTTCAAACATATCGATGAAACCTCCCGAAAGATCAAGTGTCCCTTTAGCCGGCTCTTTCGCCCTTCGGCAAACAAGCAGTTCTTTCTTCTCATTCAAAATGAATGCTACTGTTGCGGCGCTGGAATTAAAATAATACACAAAACCGCAATCCTTACATTTCTTGGCCTTCTCGTTACAAGCCTCAAAATGAGCTGATCCGCACTTGGGACAATATTTAAACAACTCTAACGGATGCATATTCTCCAAATTTAATTATGATTTTACAAACTTACACAAAAAGGCTGAAAACAAGAACAAAAAATGAAAGATGTTAACACCTCCATCTAAAACAAAAAAAGACAGACAACGCAAGTCTTTATTATCAAATAATTCGTATCTTACCACCCAAAAACAATAAGTTATGTTAGAACGTGATTATATAATGCGCTTGATTCGAGATTTTTTTGATGCATTGGAAAAACTGAAAGAGAAATCCCAAAAAAAGAATAAGCCAACTTTACAGTTAGAAATAAAAAGCATGTACCGTGCTTATTTCACCCAGTCGGAAAACTTCTTTTATGAACAGGACATCAATTATATTCTATTCTATCTGGAAACGACTTTCCCATCTCATGAATTGTTGCAACGGGTTGAAATATTGGCCGAATTAATGTATTTTGATGGAAGTTTCCAAACAGAAGCAGAAAAAAAACTCTTATGGTCTAAATCACTTGCTCTACTCCTATATTTAGATACCCATAGTAATACTTTTTCAATGGAAAGACGAAATAAAATAGCAAAAATCAAAGAATTGATAGACTAATAGACGGGATAAACTATCATTTAAAGAAAAAAATCATGTTTTTTCTTTAATATAAGAGTTTAGAAAAAAAGTTTTTCTATATTTGCTTACAAAATGATAAAAAACAAGACCATTTATATTATATGGAAAAAATTGACAATCTAGACAAGCAAATTCTAGAAATTATTTCTCAGAATGCGCGTATCCCGTTTAAAGACGTTGCAGCAGACTGCGGAGTTTCTCGTGCAGCCATTCACCAACGTGTACAAAGACTGATTGACTTAGGAGTAATAATCGGTTCTGGCTATCATGTAAATCCTAAAAGTTTAGGGTACAGTACTTGCACTTATGTAGGTATCAAACTGGAAAAAGGCTCCATGTACAAAAGTGTAGTAGCCGAACTGGAAAAAATTCCAGAAATCGTAGAATGCCATTTTACGACTGGTCCATACACCATGCTTACTAAACTGTATTCTACTGACAACGAACACTTGATGGACTTGCTGAACTCTAGAATTCAGGAAATCCCCGGAGTTGTAGCTACCGAAACCTTGATTTCTTTGGAACAAAGTATCAAGAAAGAAATTCCAATCCGCAATAAAAATAAATAATGGAATGGCTTGCCACCTATCACATAGGCGGTATCGTGATAGGAATCTGTACGTTTTTGATTATCGGGCTCTTTCATCCGATAGTTATTAAAGCAGAATATCACTGGGGCACTCGGTGCTGGTGGTGGTTTCTGATTGCCGGTATCATTGGTATCATCGGCTCACTATTGGTCAGCAACATTTTACTGTCCAGCCTGTTGGGAGTATTTTCGTTCTCTTCTTTCTGGAGCATCAAAGAAATATTCGAACAACGGGAAAGAGTGATAAAAGGTTGGTTCCCAATGAACCCTAAAAGGAAGCATGAATACCTGCAACAATAAAAAAAGCGGTTGAACTTTCATAAACAAAGTTCAACCGCTTTTTTATTGTCTGAATATCCGTTTTATCAAAACATCCGACTTACACGCTCTATTCCCGCTACCAACAGGTCTATTTCTTCCTTGGTATTATAAAGGCCTAAAGAAGCACGCACCGTACCCTCTATCCCCAATCTGCGCATAAGAGGCTCAGCACAGTGATGTCCGGTTCTTACCGCGATTCCTAGTCTATCTAACAATGTTCCCATATCAAAATGATGAATATTACCTACCAAAAACGAGATAACCCCACCTTTCTGTTCTGCCTCTCCAAAAATACGCATCCCCGGAATCTCTTTCATACGCTGCATAGCATATAAAGTCAATTCATGTTCATAGGCTGCTATTTGGTCCATTCCAATAGCTGAAACATAATCAAGTGCCTTAGCCAAGGCTGTAGTGCCTATATAATCAGGAGTACCAGCCTCAAACTTAAACGGCAGTTCATTGAATGTTGTCTTTTCAAAACTTACATTCTGAATCATCTCCCCTCCACCTTGATAAGGAGGAAGTTTATCCAACCATTCTTCTTTTCCGTATAGCACACCTACTCCAGTAGGTCCATATACCTTATGTCCACTGAACACATAAAAGTCTGCATCCAACTGCCGCACGTCTACAGGCATATGAGGAATACTCTGCGCCCCGTCAATCAATACCGGCACTCCATGTGAGTGAGCTGTCTCAATCAACTGTTTCACCGGGTTGATTGTTCCAAGGACATTAGAAACATGCGCCACAGAAACCAGTCTTGTACGAGATGAAAAGAGTTTTTCATACTCATCTAACAAAAGTTCTCCTCTGTCATTCATAGGAATGACCTTCAGCACAATTCCCTTACGGCTAGCTTGCAACTGCCAAGGAACAATGTTACTATGATGCTCCATTACAGAAACAATCACTTCATCTCCTTCTTTCATCTGACTGTCAACAAATGAAGAAGCTACCAGATTAATGCTCTCTGTAGTACCACGCGTAAAGATTATCTCATTGGTGCTACGTGCATTGATAAACTTACGCACAGTCTCACGAGAGGCTTCATGCAAGTTGGTAGCTTGCTGCGACAGGAAATGCACCCCCCGATGCACATTGGCATTCACCGAATAATATTCTTCAGAAATGGTTTCCACCACACAACGAGGTTTCTGTGTAGTGGCTCCATTATCCAAATAAACCAATGGCTTACCATATACAGTACGCGACAGTATCGGGAAGTCTTCTCTGATTTTATCTATCTCATACATAAACATCAGCCTTCTTTACAGATAGCACAACCTCTACATTTATTGAGTTCACCACGAAAACGTTTCTCAACCAGCAAATGCAGTCTGTCCTTCAATGCATCCATACGGATATTGTCTATCACTTCGTTCACAAAAGCAAACATCAGCAACAAGCGAGCTTCTTTCAAGCCAATACCGCGCTGCTGCATATAAAACAATGCATTCTCATCCAGCTGACCTACCGTAGCTCCGTGTGAACATTTCACATCATCGGCATAGATTTCAAGCTGTGGCTGAGTATACATACGTGCTTCACGTGTTGCACAAAGATTGCAGTTCGTCTGCTGAGAAGAAGTATGCTGTGCCCCTTCGCGCACCAATACTTTTCCGGCAAAAGCCCCTACGGCCTGTTCATCAAGAACATATTTGAACAGTTCATTGCTGGTACAATCTGAAACTTTATGATCAATAAAGGTATGATTGTCTACCTGCTCATTCTTGTCAGCAATAGCCATACCACAAAGATTGATTTCAGCACCTCTCCCCGACAAATAAACTTCAGTCGTGTTTCGAGTAGTACCGTTACGAAGAGTCACCCCATTCAACTGCACATTGCTGTTTGCTTCCTGATTCACATACAAATTGCTGAAACGTACCGTACTGTCGTGAGTCTCTTCCAGTTCATAGAGGTCAAAGAAAGCATTTTCACTGATAAAAGCCTCTATAACCTGGGTGGAAAGGAAATTCACTTCATCCATCGCATGGTCACAAATCAAGAACTTAGCCTGTGCACCGTCTTCCACAATAATCACGATACGACGGTTCACCATAAAGTTCACATCAGCCCTAAGAATATTAATCAGCTGAATAGGTTTCTCGAGCACCATATTTTTAGGGATGTAAAGCAACACACCATCTTGTGCAAACATCGTGTTGAAAGCAGTCAATGCATCTTTTGAAGTATCAGCTAACTTTCCATAATATTTCTTTACCAACTCTGGATGAATTTCCGCCATTTCCTTCAAGCTTCCCAAAATAACCCCTTCTGGTAATTGTGCCGACGGATGGTCATGCTTATCAAAAGCGTCATTCACCACGAAATACAGAGATGTACTCATATTAGGGACATCACATTTGAATACCTCATACGGATTAACCGGAATCTCCAATCGATTCAAGTTCAACCCATAGTCTGGAGCAAAAAAATGACTCACATCGGTATATTTGTACTTTTCCTGCTTGCGAGTAGGAAATCCCAGCTGCTCAAAATCAGCAAAAGCCTTGGCACGGGGAGCATTCATCACCTCCGAACTGTGCTTGCAGATCATGGCCTCACATTGCGTGAAAAGATCGATATATTGTTGTTCTACTTTCATGATTATTCTCCAAGTTCTTTCTTAATCCAATCGTAACCTTTTTCTTCCAGTTCGAGCGCCAGTTCCGGTCCTGCTGTCTTCACAATACGTCCTTTATACAAAACATGCACAATGTCCGGTTTAATATAATCCAGCAGACGCTGATAATGTGTAATTACGATGCAGCTAGTTTCTGGTGTCTTCAACTTGTTCACTCCTTCTGCAACAATACGCAAGGCATCAATATCCAATCCAGAATCTGTTTCATCCAAGATGCTCAATTTAGGTTCCAGCATAGCCATTTGGAAGATTTCATTACGCTTCTTCTCACCTCCAGAGAAACCTTCATTCACCGAACGATTCGCCAATTTGCTGTCCAGTTCCACTATTTCACGTTTCTGACGCATCAACTTCAGAAATTCACTAGCCGACAAAGCAGGCAGACCTTTATATTTACGCTGTTCGTTTACAGCAGCTCGCATAAAGTTCACCATGCTTACACCCGGAATCTCTACCGGATATTGAAATGACAAGAACAGACCTTCATGACTGCGGTCTTCTGCACTCAACGACAACAAGTCCTTACCTCCAAAAGTAACCGATCCCTTAGTCACTTCATAAGCAGGATGACCTACCAACACATTGCTCAATGTACTCTTACCAGAACCGTTAGGTCCCATAATAGCATGTACTTCACCCGGCTTAACAGTCAGACTGATTCCTTTTAATATCTCTTTGCCATTGATGGTGGCATGCAAATCTTTAATTTCTAACATAACCTTCAAATTAGATTAATTATTATCCAACACTACCTTCCAAGGAGATAGTAAGCAGTTTCTGTGCCTCTACGGCAAACTCCATAGGAAGTTTATTTAAAACCTCTTTGGCATATCCATTAACAATAAGTCCTACAGCATCTTCAGTAGAGATACCTCTCTGATTGCAATAAAACACCTGGTCTTCCGAAATTTTTGAGGTAGTTGCCTCATGCTCTACGATAGCAGTTTCATTATGAATATCCATATAAGGAAACGTATGAGCTCCACACTGGCTACCTAGCAGCAAAGAGTCACACTGACTATAGTTTCGTGCATTATCAGCTCTTTCCGACACTTTCACCAAACCACGATAAGAGTTCTGGCTTTTTCCTGCACTGATACCCTTACTTACAATAGTAGAGCGAGTATTTTTTCCCAAGTGAATCATCTTAGTTCCGGTATCGGCCTGCTGATAATTATTGGTTACAGCCACTGAATAGAATTCCGCAGTGGAATTATCACCACTCAAGATACAACTTGGATATTTCCAGGTAATTGCAGAACCGGTTTCCACCTGAGTCCATGACAACTTACTGTCCACACCTTTGCAGTTACCTCTCTTGGTTACAAAGTTATACACCCCTCCCTTACCTTCGGCATCACCTGGATACCAGTTCTGTACGGTAGAGTATTTCACTTCTGCACGGTCTAATACCACAATCTCCACGATAGCTGCATGAAGTTGGTTTTCATCGCGCATCGGAGCTGTACATCCTTCCAGATAAGATACATAGCTATCATCATCCGCCACAATCAAAGTACGTTCAAATTGTCCAGTATTTGCCGCATTGATACGGAAATAGGTAGACAGTTCCATTGGGCAACGCACTCCCTTTGGAATATAGACAAACGAACCGTCGCTGAACACTGCTGAATTCAACGCTGCAAAAAAATTATCACGATAACCTACAACCGAGCCTAAGTACTTCTTCACCAAATCTGGATGCTCTCTGACAGCTTCGCTCATGGAGCAGAAAATAATTCCCTTTTCCATCAACGTATCTTTAAAAGTAGTCTTTACCGAAACCGAATCCATCACTGCATCCACAGCCATTCCGCTCAATGCCATCTGTTCTTCTAAAGGAATACCCAGTTTGTTGAATGTCTTCAGCAATTCAGGATCAACCTCATCCAAACTCTTAGGTCCTTCCTTCTTTTGAGTAGGATCGGCATAATAAGAGATTGCCTGATAGTCTATCTCCGGAATATCCAGATGAGCCCAAGTAGGCATTTCCATCGTCAACCAATGCTTATATGCCTTTAACCGGAACTCAAGCAACCAGTCCGGCTCACCTTTCTTTGTTGAAATCAGACGCACTACATCCTCATTCAACCCCTTTTCTATAATATCTGTATGCACATCAGTAGTGAAGCCATATTTATACTTCTCCTGCGTCAGTTCTTTTACATATTTATTGGGTTCTTCTTGCATATTTCTGTTTCTATTAATTGTTTAGTCACACTTCTTACAGTTGGATAAAAAAATCCCGATAACTCTTTAATCGGATAATATAACACCGAACTGCTCTTGGTGGTTTTGGCAATTAAGCTACTTTCAGAATCTGTATATTCTACCAGATTGATAAACAATGCAGCAAAAATCAAATACTTCAAGCCACCCATACCAGCCCCAAGCAACCGATTGACAAATCCCAGCCTAACCACCTCCACGGCTTTTGTCATTACTGAAGCCAACAACAAAAATCCGACAGGTACAAGTACCCCAATCAGGACAAATGCCAGGACCTGTGCAAAAGTCAGCGACGCTCCCAGTTCGGCTGCGAGAGTTTCCCCTACCTTAGCAAACATCGCTCTGGCAATCAACAAACCTGCCACCAGCCCAACCAATGAAGCCAACTGCCTGATGATACCTTTTGAGTATCCTATAACCACCCCTATACCAATAAAAGCTACAATAATCCAGTCTAATACTGTCATACCTATTGTATAAATACAAAAGAATGTCATTCTGAACAAGACAATAATCTGCATACATCCCATACGGCGTCTGCAAATCCTTCGCCTTGCTCAGGATGACATTTCCCTAGTTATCTTTTAATCCTCTTATAGAGTCTGTTTAACTTCAATTTCTTCGTAAGTTTCAATGATATCGCCTACTTTCAAGTCATTGCAGTTAGTCAAGCTGATACCACATTCAAAGTTTGTACCCACTTCCTTTACGTCATCTTTGAAACGTTTCAATGCATTGATTGTGCCAGAGAACACCACAATACCATCACGAATCAAACGGGCCTTGTCTGAACGTTTCACCTTACCATTCTTGACCATCGCACCGGCTACCATACCTACCTTGCTGATGTTGAACACTTCACGCACTTCGATATTTGCAGTAACCTGCTCTTTCAATGTAGGAGCCAACATACCTTCCATAGCCGATTTCACCTCTTCTATAGCGTCGTAGATAATAGAATACTTACGAATATCCACACCTTCCTGTTCAGCCAGTTTTCCGGCACTGCTAGACGGACGAACCTGGAAACCTACGATAATCGCATCCGAAGCTGCCGCCAGAGAAACATCCGATTCGGAAATCTGACCTACACCCTTATGGATGACATTTACCTGAATCTGTTCGGTAGACAACTTTATCAATGAGTCGCTCAAAGCTTCCACAGAACCGTCCACGTCACCTTTCACAATAACATTCAATTCATGGAAATCACCCAAAGCCAGACGGCGTCCCACTTCATCCAATGTAAGCATCTTCTGAGTACGCAATCCCTGTTCGCGCTGCAACTGTTCACGCTTGTTGGCTATTTCACGTGCTTCTTGGTCTGTATCAAATACATGGAAAGTATCACCAGCAGCAGGTGCACCATTCAAACCAAGAATCAATACTGGTTCTGCAGGTCCAGCCTCTTTCAGCCTCTGGTTACGTTCGTTGAACATAGCCTTCACCTTACCATAGAAAGTCCCTGCCAAAACAATATCACCCACATGCAAAGTACCGTTTGAGACCAACACTGTAGCCACATATCCACGACCTTTGTCCAACGACGATTCAATAATTGAACCAGTAGCCTTACGGTTAGGGTTAGCCTTCAGTTCCAGCATTTCAGCTTCCAGCAATACCTTTTCCAGCAATTCCTTGACACCGGTACCCTTCTTTGCAGAAATATCCTGTGACTGATACTTGCCCCCCCATTCTTCCACCAGGAAGTTCATGGCAGCCAACTCTTCCTTAATCTTGTCAGGGTTAGCATTTGGCTTATCCACCTTATTGATAGCAAATACGATAGGTACACCGGCTGCCATTGCATGGTTGATAGCCTCTTTAGTCTGAGGCATCACATTATCATCGGCTGCCACAATAATGATTACTACGTCGGTAACCTTAGCACCACGTGCACGCATTGCAGTAAACGCTTCGTGCCCCGGAGTATCCAGGAAAGTAATTTTACGGCCGTCCTCCAATTTCACATTATAAGCACCGATATGCTGAGTAATACCGCCGGCTTCACCTGCAATAACATTCGCCTTACGCACATAGTCCAGCAAAGAAGTCTTACCGTGGTCTACGTGTCCCATTACAGTAACGATTGGCGCACGAGGCTGCAAGTCCTCTTCCGCATCTACTTCCTCTTCAATAGCCTGAGCCACCTCTGCACTGACATATTCAGTCTTGTAGCCAAATTCCTCAGCCACCAGGTTGATTGTCTCAGCGTCCAGTCTCTGGTTGATAGACACCATAATCCCCACACTCATACAAGTAGAGATGACCTGTGTTACTGAGATGTCCATCATATTAGCCAACTCGTTTGCAGTTACAAACTCTGTCAGCTTCAATATCTTGCTTTCTTCCTGTTCCAGTTCCTCCTGTTCTATCTGGCGGTTCTGGATAGATTCACGCTTTTCCTTACGATATTTGGCAGCCTTGTTCTTACCTTTGTTAGTAAGACGTGCCAAAGTTTCTTTTACCTGCTTAGCCACATCTTCATCGCTCACTTCCTGTTTTGCGACAGGTTTCTTGAAACGATCCTTGTTGTGCTTACCGCCGGATTTATTATTTCTGTCACCTCGTGAAGCATTACCTGCATTCCCGTTTCCTGCAGAATTAATGTCCACGCGCTCCTTGTTGATACGGTTTCTTTTCTTTTTGTTGACGTCGCCAACAGCATCCTTATCACCTTTGTCATCAGATTTTCTAATTTCCTTGATGATTGCATCTTTCATTTGCTTACGCTGTTCCTGACGTTGCTTATCTTTTTCCTCCCTTTCCTTACGTCTTTCTTCCTTTGTTTTCTTTTTCGGTCGGGTAGACTGATTCAGCGCCGCCAAGTCAATTTGGCCAACGACATTAATTTTAGACTTAAATTCGGTAGTTCGAATTTTAAACACTTCATTCTCTTTTTTCTGCTGGACGGTTTGCGCTTCCGGGGTTCCTTTTTTTTCTTCCATCACCTCTGATTTCAAATCTTCTGCCTTTTGCACCGGCTGTTTCTGTTTTTCAAATTCACTTGCCTGAGGTTTATCCGCTACAGGACTTTTTTCTACCTTCTTTGCAGCTGCCGTCTTTTTCTTTTCTTTAAGACCAGCCTCCACAGGTTCCGGTTTTACATTTTCCACTTGCGATACATCCTCCTTCTTGGCATTCTTACTGTTTTTTACAGGCTCCACCACAGCCGGTTTCGCCTTTTTCTTATTTAAGCCATCCAAGTCTATTTTACCTACAGGTTTAAACTTCGGACGTATTTCATCAGGTACTACTATTTCCACCGCTTCCGGCTGCTTATTGTCAGCCTGCAAGTCTTCGATAGAAACAGATGCTTTATTACGCTCTTTATTCTGCCGCTCTTGGAAAATTTTCTCAGACTCTATTCTCAAATCTTTGTCTTTGCTAAACTCTTTCACAAGTGCAGCATATTGTTCTTCCGTAATTCTCGTATTAGGATTGGGCTCAATGGTAAAACCTTTCTTTTGCAAAAAATCCACCACTGTAGTAATCCCTACATTTAAATCTCTTGTTACTTTGTTCAGTCTAATCGTCATAAGTTCTTAAAATTTTATCGAGTCCGTTTCCCACATGACGGGTCAAGCCGGAATTTCCAAAGCGACCCGACCCGCCATGCGGCAGTTAAAATAAAGCAATTAAATCTCTCTTGTCATGCCTGTTTCAAAGGACGTTTTCCTCGAAACGGAACATCACCTTAACTTTCTTCGAACTCTGCTTTCAATACCTTCAACACGTCATCAACCGTGTTTTCTTCCAAATCCGCTTTTTCAATCAACATTTCACGTGGCGCATTCAACACTCCCTTTGCAGTATCAATGCCGATTCCCTTGATTGCATTGATGACCCATTCATCAATTTCATCCTTGAATTCTTCCAAGTAAATATCTTCATCCATAGCGGCTTCATCCAGTTCACGATACACATCAATAGTATATTCAGTCAGCATACTTGCCAGCTTGATGTTCATACCACCCTTACCGATAGCCAATGAAACTTCTTCCGGTTTCAAATAAACTTCAGCTTTCTTCTCTTCTTCGTGCATAACAATTGAAGAAACCTGAGCAGGGCTCAAGGCACGCTGAATGAACAACTGGATATTTGAGGTATAATTAATCACATCGATGTTTTCGTTACGCAATTCACGTACAATTCCATGTATACGCGAACCTTTCACACCAACACAAGCTCCAACCGGATCGATACGTTCATCGTAAGACTCTACAGCAATCTTGGCACGTTCACCAGGGATACGAGCAATCTTACGCAAGGTAATCAATCCATCCATAATTTCCGGTACTTCCTGTTCAAACAAACGCTGCAAGAACATCGGAGAAGTACGGCTCAGAATAATCTTAGGGTTGTTGTTTCTATTATCTACGCGAGCTACCACCGCACGTACGGTTTCACCCTTTCTATAGAAATCACCCGGTATCTGTTCCGTCTTAGGAAGAAGCAGTTCATTTCCTTCATCATCCAACAAAAGGATTTCCTTTTTCCAGATCTGGTATACTTCGGCAGCTACAACTGTACCCACCTTGTCGATATACTTGTTATACAAGCTGTCCTTTTCCAATTCCAGCACCTTTGAAGCCAAAGTCTGACGCAAGTTCAGAATGGCACGGCGTCCAAATTTTTCAAATATCACCTCATCAGTCACTTCTTCACCTACTTCATACGAAGCGTCAATTTTACGAGCTTCAGTAAGTGAAATCTGCAGATTAGGATCTGTCAACTCATCGTCAGCCACCACTTCACGGTTACGCCATATCTCGAAATCCCCTTTATCAGGATTTACAATGACATCATAATTTTCATCAGTGCCGAACATTTTTGCAATCACACTGCGAAAAGACTCTTCCAGTACGCTCACCATAGTGGTGCGGTCAATATTCTTCAAATCTTTAAATTCCGAAAACGTGTCAATCAAACTGACAGTTGCTTCTTTCTTCGCCATAATTATTTAAAGCTAATTAAGTATTTGGTGTATTTTATTTCATCATAAGTAAAGGTCACGCTCTGTTCTACCAACTTAGGACGCTTTGCCCCCTCAGGTTTAATCTTGACTTCAATTACAATTGTAAAATTCTCTTCCGTAACATCCGTCAGCGTACCTACCCATTTCTTTCCGTCCTTGCCTAATACCTCCACGTCTTTTCCGACATGAATCTGGTACTGCTTAAGCACCTTGAAAGGCTGTCCGATACCTGCAGAACCTACTTCCAGTTCATAATCTTCCTCTTCGCGGTTCAGCTTAGACTCGATAAACCGGCTCAATTCCACACAGTCATCTATCCATACTCCTTCAGCATGGTCAATTTCCACTACAATCTTATCATCCGGGCTAACGGTTACATCTACCAGAAAATAATCTTTACCCTCCAGCCATTCATCGACAATACGGGTTACAACGTTTTTATCTATCATGTATTAATTATATAAGAACAAAAAAAGGAGCTTTAATGCCCCTCCACCTTTTCATCCATCTCGTTTGCAAAGATACAAATAAAATCTTGCAGCGCAAAATATTGAATTAATTATTTCTTTTTTAATGAGTTTTATGCTTATGCTTCTTAAAAGAATTGGCACATTTAAAACAGACTAACTAAGACTTTCATCCCAACACTCTTCTCAGACCACTAATTCAGTTACTTCAATCGTTTTTTCTTCTCCAAAACATTCATCTCCCGAAAAATCCACTTACATTTGCAAATACAATCTCAAAACAAACCTTATGAATCAAAAAAGCATCAACAGCAACAAACAGTTTATGGTAGGCAACGGTATCCTGGCTTTTGGAGTATTTTTTATCGTCTGCTTGTTCTTATACCTCGGATTCCGCGGACAACAAAAAGAAAACGGTACACAGCAAGCCTTCAAAGACATCTACACTTTGCAGATAACAGGTAGCTTTGCCCACGACAGTCTTGCAATCTACATCAACGACAGCCTCCTTATAGACCGCACAATGCCAGAAAGCGGAATTAAACTACAGGTAAACCGTTTTGCTGAAGAAAGTATGCTGATGGTAGTAAATCACAAAGACGACAAAATCACTCCCTTCAATTTAAGTCCTGAAGGAAGCCTCATCTGTATTGAAAAGAAAAACGGAAAAATCTATATTGAAGAAACAGAGGCTCCTAAAGAGAGATAGAGATAATCAGAAAAGGGAAAGTTGGATACAAATCTTATTTAAAGTTTGTATCCAACTTCCCATCTTTGAGACCGTAATTCAAACTGTGTCAATCCCTAATAAGCCTGATTATCTATCATTTTACTTTCGGATAAATATCTGAAAATCAAAAATGTTCAAAGTGACATTAAACTAAAGGAGTGACGAGATAAAGTTTTGACACAGTTCTATTTACGTAGCTCCATCTTTTTTATATCTATACCTATTTACATATCAATCCAATGCTGAAGTCTTTCTACAAATGGCAACTCATACAAAAATAACCAATTACTATCAAATGTTTTTATAGACAAATGATTATGGTGATTCATATCCATCACATAACCTGCTGGTTGTTCCATAAATCTTGTTTTTGAATACACTTCTTTTATCTTATCTATTTTCTGAAAGAATTCACTACACCAGACTTTTATCTCCTTTAAAACCATTTGTCTTTTCTGCTCATTTTTTGCTACATCATAATCTCTTAACAATAATAACATTTTTACTGGTATATTTTGCAACACATTATTCTGTTCATAAATATCTAAAGTATAACGATTTCGTAAAGCTTCTTTTTTAATCAGAGATAGTTCTTTCCGAATTTTATTATATCTCAACTCTTCAAATTCGGCTTGTTTAATCTTTGCTTTATATTTTTCAAACCATATTCCATGTTTGCTTTTGGACGGTAATTCTATCAACTCAAAATCAGTAACCCCCCAAGCAGGATTCCTTCTCCCTTTATCAACTAAAGCATCATCAAAGAAAAAGAAACTTTCCTCCAGTTCTTGAACAAACTTCATTTTGCAAGAACCTGCTTTTAGTCCAAATTCCCTTTGCCCATGAACTTCAACAAAATCACTTACACTTCTTCCATTCGGACTCCAACCATACTCACCTTGGGCAATATATCCTCTCATAACAGTTTCCAAATGTGGAGAACCGTCATCCCAAGCCGTTGATAAAATTCCAGCTAGACCAAATTCATCAACAAGAGAACTAAAACCTTTTATGTAATTAGAATTTGTATAATTTCTTGGCATAAAAGGCGAGTTTCCTGAAGAAGCAGCCGTTGCTCCCATAACTTGCAAACCTTTATCTCTATACCACTCCAATAATTTTCTATGCGCCAATAGAGTTGCATCAGAATAATTCCAACGCATATAAATACATTCCTTAGGGAATAATTCAATAGCCTTATCAAGTAAATCTGTATTCCACAACCGTTGTAATTCTTCTTCAGTATAATTGCCTCTAATTATATCCCAAACCCCTGCATATTTCAAAGGCATATCATCCCAAAAGATAGGAATACGCCCATGTTGTTTAGCAAAAGTACATACTCGATTCAACCAATACATTTGCAGTTCAAATGAAGACTTATTTGTTTCACGACAACGCTCGTCAATACCTATTTGAGTAATTTCATCCCCACCAATATGCAAATACTTACCATAAGGCATCGCTTCTAAAGCATCTAGATAAAGATCATAAAGCATCTGATAGGAGTTCTCGTTTACTGGGCATATTTCCCAGTCACTCTTTGGGTTCTCTCTTAATTCCCAATGATGCTTCAAGATATAACTGGCATGTCCAAGTCCTTGAATCAAAGGGGAGATTTCAATATGCCTATCTTTTGCATATTTACAAATTGATTGCATCTCTTGCTTACTAATAGCATTAGAAGAAGATATTTCAGGATGACGTGAAAATTGCAACTTATCTTCAACCTCCCATATAACTGCATTTATTTTATACCTTGACCATTTATCAATCAATCTATAATAGTATTCAATTCTATCCAAATGGTGCTTTGTATCCAAATGAACAGCTCGATAATCAATGGAAGGATAATCAACTATCTGTAAAAATGGAATATTTGTTCCAAAATCACGACAGTCCTCCAATAATTGTTCTCCAGTTTGTACCCCATAAAACAAACCAGCACTACTTTTAGACGATATATGCATTCCGTCTTTATCCACAACTAAAGTATATCCTTCTTTTTGGGTAGGTACATCTTGCTCTGTTATACTTAAAAAAACACCTTTACCTTCTTTTTTAATTCTTGGTAATGTTCCCATTATAGATCCCAAAACAGGATACTCCTCTCCATCTTTGTTTATAATAAACCTGATATCTCCTAATGAAAGATTTCCCCCTCCTAAATATTCAATTTTTTTAGGTTGAGGGAGTATACATAAATCATATTTAGGTTTAGCACTATATAAAATACTAGAATAAAGTACAATTATCAATACAAAAACAATACGCATAAAATAGAATTTATACAAATAAAACATTATATCATATAATAATTCGCTTACTCAAAAGCACTTTGTTGTTTCTCAACTTCCTTTAACTTCAACCGTCTCTGTTCTTTCTGTATTTTTTCAAGTCTACTATTGGGGGAATATTTCCTGCTATCTGTTTTATCTTCAGTTGACTTTCCCAGTAGTAAGTTCAAATCATCAGTATCTGCAATTAATTTATGCGCAGGGCCTAACGTATGAATTACCAATTCTGCTGATAATGGAGTATGAATACCTTGATACATTACTGATGCTTTAATCTTGATATCACCTACATTTGCCTTGGCCCGAATCAATACAGGGGCTGTTCCCCATTGAACAATACGAGGATTCGTAAATGTCTGCTCATCAGCAACCAGTTCTCCTTCTCCTTCCAGTTCAAATGCAATATGATAATTATTCAAGCGCTTGATATTACCATTTTCATCTGCAACAGCAGCAACAACCGTAACGAGATCTGAACCATCAGCAGTCATCCTTACATTTTCATCATCCACCCACATTATCAATTTTGATGGCCGCCGTGCGGGAACAACCTTGTAAGAGGCGGCAATCTTACCACCGATAAAGCCTTCAGCCAACAGATACGAATCTTCTTGTTTTCCACTTCTAGAAAGAGCTTTATCATGCATTACATCCCATACATCATCAAAAGTTATAATCGGAGAAGGCATTCCGCCTTCTGATTCATTCTTCTGATGCACATAGGTCTTTCCTCCCTTACAAAAAGTCAGTCTGACTTCCTCGCAATTACTGTAGACAGTTACATCTTTTGGAGAAAATGGAGTCATTGCATTAGCAATATATACCATAGGTCCCGTTTCTGAAATCAAAGCATCATTATATTTATTGGGACGCTGTGAGCAAAACATATAATACGATAATTTGGGTTGACGGAACGCGTCCATTATACCGCCATAGAAAGGGTCTGGATGATATCCCCTCTGATGATCAAAGGAATGCCACAAACAACCTCCCATATGTTGTCGTGTGTTACGATAAAGGGCGTCATAACAGGTGTATCTATAATCAGTCTTTGCATATCCTTGTGCCTGCTGTAACATAGGAGATTCCCCCCATGCACGACTTACTCTGCTTGGAGAATTATGTGAATTCCAATCATCAACATTATCTCCCCATTCACGGGTGAAGTAGGATATTTTAGGATTTAAGCTACTTGCATTAAAAGCTCCTCCAGCACCATTAACAGGGTGAGTAAAATGAATAGGAAAGAACTCACTTCCTCTAGCAGTTACATCACATCCTGCATAACAATAAGGATAAGGATATTCTTCATGTAAAATATTAACTACGTTTTTTGCAAAATCTTCAGGATACCATGTCTCATTTAAAATAGGTTCCCACATCCATACCGAAGGATGATTGCGGTCACGACGAACCATATTGCGAATATCATTGTATACTCGCTGAGCAAAGACAGGCTCATCGTTCCAGAACTGCCAACCTGGAGTATTTACAATTACAAATAGACCTAACTCATCACACGCATCCATAAATGCAGGGTCTTGCGGATAATGTGCATTACGAATCACACGTAATCCGGCATCACGAAGTTTTTTTGCATCTCTCCAATGAAGACTATTCGACAAAGCATTGCCTACGACAGCAAAATCCTGATGTCTGTTAGCTCCTATAAGAGGTTCATTATAAGGCTTCCCATTTAACCAAAAACCATCTTTCCCCTTAAATTCTACGCTGCGTATACCAATACGACGCCGATAGCCATCTACTACATTGCCAGATCTATCTTTCACATATACACGCAATTGATAAAGATAAGGCCTGTCTGGACTCCATAATTCTGGCTTTTTCATTACTACATCCAAGGTAATCTGATCAGCTGTTCTGCCATTTATGGAGAACGACTTTCCTGTTCTTTTAACAAGTCTATTATTTTTATCATAAAACTCATAAACAATCTTACCCCCAAAATCCTTGTCTTGATTATTACGAATATGAGCATCCAATCGAATATCTACTTTTTGGGACGAAACATTGTTATATGAAACAAATAAGCCTCCCCCTGCTATTTCATCTTCATAATTTGGGTCTGTTATAAAAACTTTATTATGAACAATCAACCAACAATCACGATAGATTCCACCAAAATATGCAAAGTCAAGCATATCTTGGGCTTTTCCTGGAGGATAAGTAACGTCGTCACTATTATCTGCCCATACTGTAATCACATTATCTTTCCCATATTGCATATACGGGCTAATGTCTGCAATTACAGGTAAAAATCCGCCAAAATGTTCTTTAACCAATTGTCCGTTCACCCAAACTTTAGATTTTCCCATAATAGCTTCAAAATGAATAAACAATTGTTTCCCTTTCCAAGAATCTTCTGGTGTAAAATGTTTTCGATACCATACTTCACCTTGATAATTCACACACCCGCTCGCCTCTGATGGCAAATACTCAATACCATTAGGTAATGAAACAAGTTTCCACTTTGTATCATCGAAAGACACTTTTTCTGCTCCTGTTGCCTTGCCTTTGTATAATCTCCAAGCCGGATTCATGCTATAAGATATTCGTCCCGTATTTTCCAGTTGATAAAAACCTGCAGTCGAATATTCTGGCTGATAAGATGCCTCCACTTGTAATATAAATAGAGACAATACTATACTTAAAAATGTTTTAATTTTCATATTCATTTTTATTTAACCTTAATTACTCTCCTCGTTGATTAGGATTCTTCTTTTTATAAAATTCTAACCGTTCTGTCCATGATTTATCTTCTAATGGAAAAACATTATGCGATTGAGCCCAATATATCCATTTTGTTTCTAACACTTCTACTTTGTCTGGGTATTTCTTTGACAAATCATTAGTTTCAAAAGGATCTCTCTGCAAATCAATCAATTCCCAATGAACATTACGATTGGCACGTACCAATTTCCAGTTTCCATCAATAATTGCACACGCCCCCTGATGCTCAAAATATAATGTACGTTTTAAATAGCTATCATTTTTAGAAGCTGACAATAAACTAATTCCAGGTAAATATGAATGCTTAAAATCTGCTGAGTAATATACATTTCCTAAATCCAAACAAGTAGGCATTATGTCTATAATATGAGCAACTTGAGCACTTATTTCACCCTTTCGAATATTCTTCTTACAATTGCCATAAGATATTATTAATGGAGAACTTGTTCCTCCTTGAAAGCACCATTTCTTATAACTTCGATATGGAGTATTTGACAAATCGGACATCAACTGGCCTAGATAGCCTCCCTCTTCTGTTGCACCATTATCACTCATAAAAAGAAAAACCGTATTATTCATCATTCCTTTTCTTTCTATCGCATTTATTACTTTGCCTATGCCTTCATCCATTATCTCTATCATTGCTGCATAAGTAGCCATACTACGAATCCATTTCTGTTGTTGTTCTTTTGACAAATCTTTCCAAGCAGGACGTTTGCCTTTGAATTCTATATCGAACATAGGCAACTCCATTTCTTTCGGAATAAAATTTAATTCTTTCAGCTTTTCAAATCTCTGCTTACGCAACACATCATATCCTACTTTATAGCGATCGATACATTTTTGTATATACCTTTCAGGAGCTTGCAAAGGTAAATGAGGTGCATAATGCGCCAAGTACATAAACATTGGTTTGTCTATATCATGCTTATTAATAAAACTCACAGCTGAATCTGTAATTGCCTCTGTATAATAATAATCGTCAGGAATTTCCGTAACACGATCAAGATCATTATAGATAGGATCTGGTTTATAATAGCTACCACCTCCATGAAGACATCCATAATATCTATCAAAACCACGTTGTACAGGATAACTTCCATTAGGAGCATCATATCCACCAGTCGTAGTTACATGCCATTTTCCACTCATATAAGTCATATACCCTCCAACCTTCAAAGCTTCAGCAATAGTAGGATAATCTTTACTTATTTGACCTCTATATCCAGGACGATGCTCATCTACTTCTGCCATCCATCCCATACCAACTTCATGTTGATACCTTCCTGTCAACAAAGCGGCACGACTAGGACAGCTTCTTCCTGTATTTTTAAATTGACTGAATCTTACGCCGTTCATTCCTAACCGATCAATATTAGGAGTTTTAATTTCACCTCCATAACAACCAATATCAGAAAAGCCCATATCATCGCATAAAATCAATACAATATTAGGAGAATTTGCAGAAGAATTTTTTCCAATAACTCCTCCCAATGCCCCTAATTCCAACATACCTAAACAAAATAATTTATACCTCATATCCGTTTAAAATACTTACAAATAAAATAATAAAAGTGACTGTTTGAAGCCAAAATCCAACAGTCACTTTTATAAATTACACTACTGATTACCAGCCTGGATTAGGAGTACACAATGGATTAGTTTCTATTTCTTTGGCAGGAATAGGATAATAATAATAACGATTAGAATCCTTTATTTTACCCGTAACCAACTGTTTATATCGAACAGGATTACAAGTCTTAATACGTTCCTCAAGTAATCCCCATCGTCTTAAATCATAAAAACGTTCACCTTCAACAAAAAATTCTATCGCACGCTGATGTTCCAAATCCTCAAATACAGCTTTTTCTGTTTTTGAGCCTGAATAATCATTCAAATTAGCACGATGACGAATCTGATTCAAATATTCTATAGATTTATCTAAGTTTTTCTTAGTTCCTGCATATAAATAAGATTCAGCTAATAATAAAATAACATCAGCATAACGAATAGCACGTTCGTTGATAGATGACATTGGAGGGTCCAATTCTTTCTCCATTGTTTTGGAATTCTGATATTTCAGAATCCAATAACTGTTCCACTTTTCCTCTTTAAACACTTCTTTAAAAGGCTTCATATAATACATACATCCAGGATAATTCCAAGCAACAGATTCTCGAGCACGAATATCTACTTTACCATCCTTATCTTTCTCTTTTAGAAAAATATCCATCATTTGTTGAGTTGGATTAGCTTCATACCATCCGCTTACTTCTGGAGCTGCATATTCACGAGGACGAGTGTTTGTTTGAGTTGAATTAGAATTTTCACCATTTCCCCAAATATCAGTACCTCCTACTTGTTCCATTAACAATTCAAATATACTTTCATCATTCTGTTCATGGGATTCATCAAAGTTCCAAGAAAAATCATCTACTAATTTGTATGTAAATGGTGACCTTGTAAGAGGTTCTAATATATCAATTGCTTCATCATATTTTCCTTCATAAACCAAAATCTTACCTTTTGCAGCTAAAGCAGCACCTTTGGAAGGTTTACCTATTACTGAATTCTTTAAAGGAAGGTATTGAGCAGCAATAGTAAGATCCGATTTTGCTTGAGCCCAAATATCCGCTTGGGCCGATTTTTTTATAGGAAAAGTTGCTTGATCTTGAGTTGCAACCAATCTTAAAGGAGCATCCATAAATTCTTTTCCAAGTTGAAACAAATAAAAACCACGAATAAACAAGCATTCACCTTTTACCTTATTTATGAAATCTTCTGAAAATTGCCCTTTTTTCTCTTCCAATTTCTGCAGTATCGAATTGGTACGATAAAGAGCATTATAAAATTGATAAAACATCCCCTGTGTCAAACTACTTGCTGCCGTATTTGTAAAATTCATTGCTTGAAAAATTTCACTAATATCATTACGAAACTCTACTTCATCTGCACGACATATACGCAACATAACTCCACGTGTTCCATAATATCCACCATTCAACGCATTCTTTAATGGAGTATAACAAGATGTTAAAGCCAATTCAAAATCTTTCTCATTTTTCCAAAAAGTATTTTCTGTGGCTTTATTAGGATTCACCTGGTCTAACTGGCCCTCGCAAGAAGTTAATGAAATACCAGTATACAATAATGAACACAATGTAAAAAGTATGATTTTTTTCATAAGAATCTTCATTTAAAATGTAACATTAAGACCAAACATAAATGTACGATTAGATGGATAGATAAATTCATCAAATCCTCGAGAATAAACATTCGTTGAGTTTACATCAGGAGTATACCCTGTATAAGATGTTATTGTAAACAAATTTTCAGCATTAAAATATACACGAGCCTTTTCAACTATCCCCTTAAACCATGCATTAGGGAAAGTATATCCAATCTGAAAACTCCTCAAACGGAAATACGAACCATTTTCTAGATAACGGTCTGATTCTGCACGAGTATTACGATTTGGATCCGTCCATATCAAACGTGGATGAGCTGCATTTTTATTTTCAGGTGTCCAATAATCCAGAGTACTAGCCAAGAAATTGGTCCCTTTAGTTACATCCTCCAACGTCTGTCTAGTTGCATTATAAATTTTGTTACCAGAAACACCTTGGAAACCTAAACTAAAATCAAAATTCTTATAAGTAACATTCCCATTTATAGAATACGTAAATTTAGGGAATGGACTACCACAATAAACTCGGTCATCATCAGTTATCTTACCATCATTATTCGTATCTTGAAATTTAATATCTCCAGGCTCTGCACTTGGTTGGACTAATTTTCCATCCTTATTATAGGATTGAACTTCTTCCACACTATTAAAATAGCCTAGAGTTGGTATCAACCAGAATCCTGCAATAGGATATCCTGCCAATGTCTTACTAGTATTAATATTCTGATTTGTAGCGCCACTATTTATAACTTGTGAATCAGTACCCATACTAACGACTTCATTCGAGTTAAAACTTCCTATGAAATTTACGCTATAGGAAAAATCCTTACTTGCGTAATCATTCCATCCTAAATTAAATTCAAAACCTTTATTACGAATCTTACCTGCATTACGAATAGGGTCATTTGCACCACCAGTAGAAATAGGAATAGGCACAGACAACAAAATATCTTTAGTATTCTTTACATACCAATCAGCAGTCAATGTAAACCTATTGCGCAGCGCCATAAAATCAAGACCTATATTGGTCATAGAAGTTTCCTCCCACTTAATATTTGGATTTGCAAAATCCTTAGGGAATGCCCCTTGAATCAATCCACCATTACCATCTGGATAATTTATTCCAGGAGTTACAACAGAAGTAAACTGATAATCATTAATTTCTTGATTACCTAATACTCCATAACCACCTCTCAATTTCAATTGATCCAACCAAGAAATATTATTTTTTACAAAATCTTCTTCTGCAATATTCCATCCAATTGATGCTGAAGGGAAATTACCATAACGATTCTTCTTAGCAAATTTAGATGAACCATCCCTACGGATAGTTGCAGTCAACAAATAACGATTCTTATATGAATAAAAAGCACGTCCCATTATAGAGGTCAAGACACTACGCTTATGAAAACCTTTTGTTGCAAATCCCTGAGAAGCTGCATCTATTTCTTTTATACCTTCAGGCATCCCTTGAGCAGATCCTTCTAAATAACGTATTCTTGTATCTTGATAAGAATATCCTGCCAACAGTGAAACCTTATGATCGCCAAAAGTGCGGTCAAAGGTCAATAAATGTTCCACCAAGATATTACGCGTACGCTTTTGCTGCTCAACAACCGCACTGACATCTTTTTTACTCAAGCCACAGTCATACATACCTACATAATTATTATAACGGTAGAATTGAAAATCTGGAGTAAAATTCAACTTGTACTTCAAGCCTTTTATCAGTTCTACAGAAACATAAGCATTAGCAAAAACTTTTAGGTTATCCTCATTTCTATCCATCAAATTTTCATCTGTCATTACCAATGGATGATAAAGATTAGTTACATCACCATATAATTGCCCATAACCTCCCAAACTATGCTCGTCATATTTTTCCAACGTTGGCAAAGCCTGAATTATATGACCAACCATACCACCTCTAACATCACTAACTAAAGGTTTGTTGTCATCATATGCCAAAATCAAATTAGTTCCCGCTTGAAATATTCCACGCTTAAAATCCATTTTACTCTGCAACGTATATCTGTCAAATTGTGTTCCTTTGATTACACCATCTTGACTAGTATATCCTGCACTTGTATAATAAGTTGAATATTTACCACCACCTCTCACTGACAGATTATAATTCTGCATAAGAGCCGGCCCCATCATTATATCTTGCCAATCATTATTGGGCTTTGAGGCCAAGTCTGTAGCCATTTCCAAAACAGGAAGATTAGCAGCCTCACGAGCAATAGTAGTGACTTCAGCCCAACCTGCAGCATCAAGCATATCTAAATACTTTGATGGAGCTGTCACACCAATATTGGCAGACAAATCAATTATAGGTTTACCTTCTGTATTAGTACCACTTTTTGTTGTTACAATAACAACACCATTTGCTGCACGCGAACCATAAATAGCAGCAGATGATGCATCCTTCAAGACATCAATACTTTCAATATCACTAGGATTTATATGATCAATACCAGACATATACATTCCATCTACAATATATAAAGGTGTTGAATTATTCAATGTTCCAATACCCCTCACCATCACTCTCGTTCCAGATCCGGGCATACCACCCTGTGATACAATATCTACACCTGCTATTTTTCCTTGAAGAGCTTGCCCTATTGTAGTATTACTCTGAGTATTCAACTTATCAGCACCTACATTTGCAACAGAACCTGTCAAATCTGCTTTCTTTTGAGTTCCATAACCAACAACAACCACCTCATCCAACAATTTTGTATCTTCACGTAAGGTAATTACTCCAAGTGCTGCCTTATTGGCTATTAATTCGAAATTCTTATAACCAATATATGAAACTGAAAGTTTGGTAGACATTGAAACATTGTTCAATATAAAGTTTCCATCAAAATCTGTAATAGTACCATTAGAAGTTCCTTCCTCCTTAATAGTTGCACCAATGATAGGTTCTCCTTTAGCATCAACAACCTTACCCGTTACGTTAATGCTTTTTGACGATTTTGGCTGCTGTGACTGAACCTTCTTCAAAACAATCTTCTTACCTTGAATTTCATAGTCCAACCCAGTCTGCCCTTTCAATATTTGATTGACGATTTCTTGTATAGTAACATTTTCAGCCGACACGGAAACAAGCTGTTTTGTATTCACGTCTGCCGATGAAAATACAAATGAATATCCTGATATCTTCTTTAGCTGTGTCATTGCCTCCTTTACCGTTACATTGCTAATATTCAATGAGATATCTTGCGCAAAGGCCGACAAGTTAAGACAACAGACCGCTGAAGCTATTAGCATAGCTTTACTAATTGCTCTCATAATTCTTTTGATTTAAGTTTAAATAAGGTAAATGTTTTATATAAGAATTAAGGATTAATTATCTTTGTAATATCCTAATTGTAGTTGCTTACATTCACGAAGCAACTTGCTACTAATTCGGAGGATGTGCCAGCATTCTCCGATTAGTCAATCAATAATACCTAGCTTGAATTTGATTTTCTATTTTTCATACTCTACTTTTTAAGGTTATACATATTTTATATACTCAATAAAGAATATATTTTCCATCTTCATAACGGTAACGCATCTGATGAGTGGAAGCTATAACAGAAAGAACCTCGTCAATCGTACTTCCTTGAACCTTGAAGCTACCATAAAAACGATGATTCCTAAGCGAATCAGCCACTTCTATCTTCACATCAAAGCTACGCATCAAGCGTTTGGCTATATCTTCCAGCAAATCTTCGTCAAAAAGTAATTCATCATTAATCCATACATTCGACTGGGATGCCCGTGTACTGCTCTTGATCATTTCCCCAGTCTGTTTGTTCAACACCATTTTCTCGTTCGGCTCCAGACAAAGCTCAGCCATCTCCTTCATCTCGTTATGCAAGGACACTTTACCTTCCATCAAATTGACCGTCACTTCTTCGTCATCCGAATAATTGCGGAAATTAAATTTAGTGCCAAGTACGCGAAGTCCAACTTCCTTAGTCTGGATTTCAAAAGGAAGCCGCTCGTTACGTGTCACTTCAAAATATCCCTCCCCTTCCATTGCCAATTTACGGTCGTCCACTCCAAACCCTTGAGAATAGACCAACTTTGAACCGGCATTCAACCAAACCAATGTACCGTCTGGCAAATAAAGTTTGGTACGTGCTCCCATGGGAGCCTCAACAGAAATATCAGCAAACGAATGTTTTACTGACTCCTTACCCGACCAATATCCTGCCAATGGCAATACAAACATCAATATTACCGCTGCCACACGCAAGAATGAATTCCAGGAAATAGAACGCACCTTATGGGAAGAAAGACTTCCAGCTTGTAGCCTGCGATTCATAAAACGTTGATAAGCCTTTCCTTTGTCAAAAGAGACAGGATTACCGGCGATTCCCACAGAAAACCATACTTCCAACTGATTACGGACGTACAGACGATTCTCCTCCGACAAAGAAGTCCACCGGGTTAATTGTTTCAAGGATTCCTTGTCCAGTGTACCTTCTTGATAACGGGAAATCCATTCATCTACTTGCTGCTGTTCATCACAATTCATAATTCATATGGTTTTATAGTTAAGACAAAAAATATCCTTTTCAGGGTAGTGAACTTATATACTTTTTTTTAAAGACTCCTTGAATATTTCCATAACACACTATTTATCAACCAGATAAAAAATACAATTTTATTCCATAAAAAGATATATCAATAAAATCTTAAGATAATCCCCTAACCGTTTCTGCAAAAATGCCAATGCATTTTTCATGTGATATTTAACGGTATTGACCGATATACCTAATTCTTCGGCTATCTCTTCGTACTTCTTTTGCTCAAAACGACTCTTTTTGAATACGGCACGACACTCACTTGGAAGAGCCTCCACGCTATGAAGCAACTCATCTTCCAATTCCTGCTCTAACAAAACTCCTAATGGATGATCCGGTTCTACAAATAATGTATCTAGAAAATCTATATTCTCTGAAAGAAAAAACGAAGACAAGTGCAGCTCCTCGCGGTGTGACAGCGAATGCAATTCATTTAAACAACGGTTACGTACTGCACGCATCAGATAGGCACGGAATGAATAGGTGATTTCAATCGTTTCACGATGTTCCCACAGATAAAAAATCACATCATCCACTATCTCTTCAGCCAAAGCCTTATCATACAACATCTGGTTAGCAAATCGACAAAGCAATTCATAATGGCAATTGTATATTTCACGAAAAACTCGTTCATCACCATTTCTCAACCTTTCCAATATCTGCAAATCCATCTTCCTAACTTCTTCCATTATTTTTACATCATTTATCGAAGTGATTTCAAAGGTAATAAATATTATTTCGAAAAAGCCAACATAACACTTGAATTTATTCTAAAGACTAGAGCAATACAATTTTGCTTCATACATCTAAATCGATTGCACCTTCGTCTAGATATTATACATCCAGTGTCTAGTTTTTAGACATTCAAAAGAAAGCCATAAAACAAGAATCCACTAATAATCAACCCTATATTCTTTTGGCATATTTCTTGTATCTACTTTGTTGAAAATTTATAAAAAAGTTCCACTATGATTAAAATTGAAAACCTATGTAAATCATTTCGTACTACTGAAGTTGAAACCATTGCATTAAATAATGTCAGTATGGAAGTAAAAGATAAAGAATTTGTAGCTATTATGGGACCTTCAGGCTGCGGGAAGTCAACTTTATTGAATATTTTAGGGCTACTGGAAAGCCCATCGGCAGGCAACTATTTCCTAGACAACCAAGAGGTAGGACATTTAAAAGAAAAAGACCGCACCAAGGTTAGAAAAGGGAATATCGGCTTTGTATTCCAAAGTTTTAATCTGATTGATGAACTAAACGTTTATGAAAATGTGGAATTACCTCTTACTTATCTGAATATTTCCGAAAGTGAACGTAAAAAGCAAGTAAACGAAATTTTATCACGCATGAATATCAGTCATCGCGCCAAACATTATCCCCAACAACTGTCGGGCGGACAGCAGCAACGCGTAGCTATCGCACGTGCCGTTATCTCAAATCCTAAGATGATTCTTGCCGATGAACCAACGGGAAACCTAGATTCTAAAAACGGACAAGAAGTGATGGAGCTACTTACCGAACTGAACAAAGAAGGTACCACTATTATCATGGTAACTCATAGCCAAAGAGATGCTTGTTTTGCCAGCCGTATTATCCACTTGTTTGATGGCCAAATCGTATCTACGCTCCATGATATGTAACAAAATTGAACTTATGAAACGTACTATTCAACATTTATTCAAAAAAGGAGAATCTAACATCATTAAGATTCTCTGCCTCAGCATGGGGCTGGCTATTGGACTGACAATGCTGGCTGAAGTAATCTATGAACGTTCATACGATATTTTTTTACCTCACCTAGAAGATACATATCAGATTCACAACCAATACCAACATAATTCGGACAAAGAAAGCCAAAAATCCTACACTACTTCTGGTGCAATTGCCCCCGGCATCAAAGAGTATTGTCCTGAAGTGGAAGCTGCCACTCGATTTACTCTACTCAACATTGCGATGAACTTATGCACAGAGAAAGATTTTGTAGTGCAAGGTAACGCCTATTTTTGCGACACAGCCTTTTTTAAAGTATTTCCACGTAATATTCTTTTAGGTGAAGATCCAAGTACAGGATTGGGAAAGGCGAATCAAGCATACATATCTTCTGAAATGATGAAGAAATTGGGAAAGGATATTGTTGGGAAAAAACTTAAATGGAAAGAATTTCCCGACTTCCAGCTAACTATTGCCGGTGTCTTCGAGTCTTTTCCAGAAAATACACACTTACCTCATATTGATATTGCCGTAGCACTCCCTACCATCGGTCAAGTAGCTTGGGACGGTACCAACAACTGGATAGGTAATGACCGTTATACCAGCTATCTCCGCTTGATGCCTGGTACCTCCCCAGAGCAACTACAGCCTAATATTCAACAGATGATAGACAATCATATGGAAGAAGATTTAAAAAGATATGGATGCAAACAGAATTTTTTACTCTATCCTGTAAAAGATTTGTTTTCTATTTCCAATTATAACCGCATCATGAATTTGATATTTCTTGCCTTCGGTCTCATTATGTTGACAGTAGCTATACTAAACTATATCCTACTGGTCATTTCAGATATGGTGAAACGCGCCAAGAGTATTGCTACTTATCGGTGTCATGGTGCAGAAAGCAAACATATTTATCAAATGATTCTCAAAGAGTCGTTTCTTCACTGTATCATCAGTTTTACATTGGCTATATTACTTATCCTTGGCCTACAAGACTTTTTGCAAGAACAAATAGGACATAGCCTGAAATCACTGTTCCCTCCTACTACCATACTCATCTGTCTAGGAGTGGTAACCTTAGTGACACTCTTATGTGGCATTATGCCCGGATATTTGTATATGCGTATTCCCATTACGTATGCTTATCGTCGCTATACAGAAAACAAACGTATGTGGAAACTAGGACTGTTGTTTGCACAATTTATGCTGACCTCTTTCTTTGTCTGTATCATTACAGTCATCGGACTGCAATACCATTCACTCACAAACTTTCAGACAGGATTCGAGTATCACAATCTGCTTTATGTTTCTCTTCCTGGTACAACACAGACTGAAAGAGAACGCTGTATCCAAGAATTGAAAAAGCATCCCAATGTGGAAGGAATAACTTGGGGATATCAAGAAATGTTTTTTAGCTGTAGCGGGAATAATGTATATATGCAAGGAAAAGATGAACCACTATTCAATATTGCTGACATGTATACTGTAGGGCCGGATTATCATCAAACATTCAAGATCCCGGTAATCGAAGGACATACCTTCACTCCCCATCTGACAGATACTATAGTACAAGAAATTATGGTGAGCCGCAGTTTTGTTGACCAAATGAGAGCTATCAAGCAATGGGGTGACGAATCTCCAATAGGAAAGAATATCCACCTTACAGAACATCCAGGTCTTCTTACTATATGTGGAGTGTATGAAAATATCTGGTTAGGTTCTCAGATTTCTGAAAGCCACGACCCTCGCCCCACCGTAATGTTTTACAGAAAAATCCCTAACCATTTCCTTTATATCCGAGTGAAAGATATCAATACTCCACTAGTTGAAGAGATACAGCGCATCGTAACTCAGACAATGCCTAGCCAAGAGAAAAAAGTATATAGCTTAAATATGGAGATGACCAATCTATACCAAGGGATAGAACATATTCGCAACAGTATCTTCTTTGCAGGAGTATGCATCTTGATTATTGCCCTCATTGGATTGATAGCATACATCAAAGATGAAGTCAACAGACGTCAGTCGGAAATCGCAATCCGTATCATACACGGAGCTAGCATAGGCAATACGGAGAAGCTGTTCCTCGGTGATTTGCTAAAGACTGCCTTACCTGCTGCACTCATCGGAGTCTTGGCAGCCTGGTTAGTAAGCAACAAGATACTAGAGTTGTTTACATCCAAAATAGACTTGACAATCATACTCTTTGGTACTTGTATGCTGAGTGTGTTGCTTGTCATCTTCTCTTTGGCTGCCTGGCTGATATATCAAACCTCACAAGCCAATCCTACAGAAAATCTTCAGACTGAATAATTATTCAGCCTGAAGGCTTCTTTTTCATCTTCATTCAAACTCAAGCACAAATGTCGTGTTCCATCCATTGGTCCCAGCGCGCAGCAAACTAATGCTTCCTCCCGACAGTTTCATAATTTGACGAGATAACGACAAGCCAATGCCATTTCCATCCGAACGAGTTGTGAAAAAAGGTACAAATATCTGTTCTGCTTCATTTTCTGGAATGACCGGACCATCATTGCTGAAATACACATATACATGGTCCTCCTTCGAATTGTAGGCACTCACATCAATCCGTCCATCCACTTGTCCTATCGCTTGCACAGCATTCTTTGTCAGGTTTATTAAAATCTGACGTATCAGATTAGGATCGGCATAAATCATCAAGTCTTCTGGCTCTACTTTTATAAAGAACTGAATATGTGGAGGTATAAGCCCCAAATTCTCTAGTTGCAGTAATAAATCCATCAGATAGAAAGGTTCAGGAGAGGGTTTCTGCAAGGAAGAAAATTTACGATAACTATCCACAAAAGATATCAATCCTACCGAAGTATCATGAATAGCGCGAATACCTTCATAAAGAGAAGTATTTATCACATCATCCCGCTTCATGAATGTGTCGCTCAAAGAAGATATAGGTGCAATGGAATTCATAATTTCATGAGTCAGAACCCGAGTGAGTTTCACCCATGATTCCAATTCCTTTGTATCCAGCTCATTTCGGATATCATTGAGTGTAAGAATACGTACTCGTTCATTCCCCATCTGTATAAAAGAAGCTCTCACCAACAACTGCATCTCTCCTTTTGCAGTAGAAAAACGAATATGGCAACGCTCTCCGGTACACAATTCTTGCAATTGCTTGGAAAGGTCTGCTCCATAGCGGTCTAATTGCTGCAAAGTGGCCAATACAGGAAGCCCTAACAACTGAGCGGCAATGGGATTGCTCTGTATTATTTTACCTTCTGCATTGAGTACTACCACTCCCGAAGTTACACTAGACAACACCTGCTCGTAGAAGCGCTCCCGTTGCTCCATCAATTGTTTCTGCTCACCCATTAGTCCACCAAACTTATTGAGTGCATCTTGCAAGATTCGTTCTCCTCCCAAACATCCTGATACCGGCAATCGAAAAGAATAGTCTCTATTACGGATAGCCTCCATCATCAACCAGCTTTTTTCACGAAGCCGCACTTGCATTTTCCAATAAAGATAACCACTTCCCCCTATCAAGCATAATCCACTTCCTATCAGTTTCCAAGACTCTTGCATGACTCCCACTGTCATGCTGACTATACCAACCAGCAATAGTAAAATACGCAAAAGCGATAACCACATTTGTCTATATTCCATAGCGCTTCATCTTGTTATAAAGTGTCTGACGAGTGATACCCAATTGTAAAGCAGCTTGTGAAAGATTACCTCCACACTGCTCTATAGCTCGTTTCACCATACTTCGTTCCATCTCGTCCAATGTCTGAAATCCTTCTGCTGATACCGCATTTTCTGTTTCCACCGATTTTAGTTGGACGATGTGGTTGAATTGTAACATATCCGAATGAATGATTTCTGTATCCGAAAGAATAACAGCTTTCTCTACAGTATGCTGCAATTCTCGGATATTTCCATACCAAGAATGCTCCAACAGACAACGGGCTGCCTTAGGAGAAAACTCTTTATGAATACAACCATACTGATGGGAATATTGCTCCAAAAAATATTTAGCCAATGGAAGAATGTCCTCTTTACGCTCTCTTAATGCAGGAAGGTGCAAATGAATGGTATTGATACGGTAAAAAAGATCTTCACGAAATTCTCCTTGATGCACCATCTCCTCCAAATTCCGGTTAGTAGCACATATCAGACGAATATTGGTAGGCTGAAAGGTATTACTGCCTACTCTTACATAGACACGCTTCTGAATTGCAGTCAATAGCTTGGCTTGTAAATGATAAGGTATATTAGCAATTTCATCTAAAAACAAAGTACCGCCATCGGCTGCTTCAAAACGTCCTACACGGTCGGTATATGCATCGGTAAAAGAACCTTTTACATGACCGAAAAGTTCGCTTTCAAACAAAGATTCTGTCACAGCTCCCATGTCAACTGCCACCATCGGACCTGCACTACGATTGGACAAACGATGTATTTCTCGTGCTAACAAATCTTTACCTGTACCATTTTCACCAGTTATCAGAATATTGGCATCAGTGGCACTGACTTTCTCTACCAATGCTTTTAAAGAACGGATAGTGACAGACTTTCCCCAATACATTACTGCTTGGGAAACAGATGATATCTTTGCTGCCGACCTGTTCTCTTTCTTCCCGCTACATACTTTCTTATAGACATCTTGCAAAGTCTGAACCAACTTCACATTATCCCAAGGTTTTACTACAAAATCGGCCGCCCCTTCCTTGATGCCAGTCACTGCTAAATCAATATCAGCATAGGCAGTAAACAATACCACTTCAACACGAGGAGACAATCGTTTGATTTCACGTAACCAAAACAAACCTTCGTTACCACTGTTTATGCCTGAAGAAAAATTCATGTCCAACAAAATGACATCTATTTTCTCCTGTACTAATAGGGTGGGAAGAGTAACTGGTGAGCTAATTGTCAATACGCGATTGAAATAGTCGCCTAACAGATATTGAAGTGAAGTCAAAATGTTTCGGTTGTCATCTACAACCAATAAAGTGCCTTTTTTTGCCATTATCCTCTAATTTTATCTATTAAGACAAAGATAGCTATAAAGAAAGAATAAAAAGAAGTGGACTATGACAAAATAATAGACACTTGATGTCTAATATTTTGTCACACTTCGATCAACAATCTAATGTAAATATTTATCAATTAACCAATTACAATTATGGCATACTATTTGATTTATCTAAAAAAACAAATCATCTCATGAAACAACCGATAAAAAGAATACAATTAGCACTATTGCTAACATATAGTATAGCCTGTTCGCTACAAGCTCAAAAGATATGGAGCATAGATCGCTGTATGGAGTATGCAGTAGTCCATAGCCGCACCGTGAAACAACGGCAACTGGAAACAGACAACTACCGTGCTGAAAAGATAAAAGCCATCGGGCAGTTCTTGCCTGGTATCAATGGCAATGTTAATGCACAATATAGTTTTGGACGGTCAGTAGACCCAGAAACCAATACATTCATTTCCAAATCTACCTTCAACAATGGATATGGAATGGAAGCATCACTTACTATCTTCAAGGGAGGAGGACTAATCAATCAAATAAAACAATCGAAAGTCAACTTGCTATTAGGCAAAGCAATTCAACAAAATACTTGCGACCAGACTGCACTCGAAACCTTCCAGGCATATATTGATGCACTATACTTCTACGGCTCTTCATTATTAGCGCAACAGAAACTGGCTGAAAGTGATTCATTGCTGACTAAAATCCGACGACAGGAGCAATTGGGGTTGAAAGGACGTACTGATGTAACGCAAATGGAAGCTCAGCAAGCTACAGATGATTACTACCAAACAAAACAAAAACATTTGTATCAAACGGCTTTACTTACGCTCAAGCAAAAAATGAATTTTCCGGTACAAGACAGTTTAGTTCTTGATACTAATATTCTTACTCGAAAAATGAGAGAGCAAATTGAACTGTCGCCCGAACAAACAGAAGAAATACTCCGTTTGGCCCTTCAATATCACCCGCTAGTAAAACAGGCAAAATTGAAGAAAGAGGCTATGCAGATACAACGAAGAATTATCCAAGGTACACTAGCTCCTTCCATCACGCTCTTTGGAGGGATGACTACTTCATATTATAAAGAATTGCATCATTCCAATTATCCCGTTTTCCGCAGCCAATTCAACAACAACATCGGCTCATACATTGGAATCAGCATGAGCTTCCCTCTATTCAACCGCTTGTCGGGACTAGCCAACGTAAAGCAAGCACGCAATAATGCACTCATTGCCGAAGAAGAATATGAAGCCCAAAAGGAAGAACTGAAAAAGGTGGTACAACAAGCCGTACAAGACCGGGAAAACTATCTGCGTGAAAGTATCCAAATGGAAAAGAAAGTGCTCGCTGACTCACTGGCTTATCACATAACCCGACGTAAATTTGAAGAAGGGCTAATGAGTTCACTGGATGTACAGCACAGTGCAGCCATATTACTGGAAAGCCGGACTGCTTTACTGCAAAGTAAATTAACTTATATAATGAAATGCAGACTGGTGGATTATTACAAAGGTAAAGATATTATCCGAAAAGAAATGAACTACTAATCATAAAAAAAACAGACACAATGGATATACAACTGGAAAAGAAAAAAGGAATACAGAAGAAACATCTTCCTTATTTAATGGGAGGAGTAATTGTATTGTTACTACTGGGCATGATTATCTTTGGAAATCATACTCCAACATTAAAAGTAGACAAAAAATCGGTCAACATCGTAAAGGTTACTTATGGAAAATTTAAGGACTACATCCGACTGAATGGGCAAGTGCAACCTTTCTCCATCGTACAGCTTAGTCCGGAGGAAGGAGGCATCGTAAGAGAGAAGGTGGTAGAAGAAGGGGCACATGTAAAAAAAGGGGACGTAATCTTACGACTGGACAACTCAAGTCTCGACCTACAGATTCTGAATGCAGAATCAGAACTGGCAGAAAAACAAAATCTACTGAGGAATACGCAAGTAACTATGCAACAAGACAAACTGAATAATGAAACGGAAAAGGTACAACTAGATATGGATGTTAGACGGAAACAACGCACTTTCCTACAATATGAACAACTTTACAAAGAACAGCTAATCAGCAAGGAGGAGTATCTGCAAGCAAAAGAAGACTACGAAGTGACAGAAAAGAAACATAACCTCATCCATCAACGGCTTGCTCAAGATTCTATCTACCGAAACATACAAATGAAGCAGATGGAAGACAACTTGCTCAATATGAGAAGAAACGTAATGCTCATCCATGAACGAAAAGAAAAACTGGTAGTCAGAGCTACTATTGACGGAGAACTAGGACTGCTGGATGCCGAACTGGGACAAAATATTACAGCCGGACAAATGGTGGGACAAATCAATGACTTGTCGGATTTCAAAATTGAAGCAATGGTGGACGAACATTATATTGACCGAGTAAACAATGGGCTGCCTGCTAAGTTTGAACGACAAGGGAGGTTATTCAATCTGAAAGTACGAAAGGTCTACCCTGAAGTGAGAGAGGGACAGTTTCGAACAGATTTGATTTTTGAAGGGGAGCACCCTGAAAATATCCGAAGCGGACAGACTTATTACCTTGATCTAGAACTAGGGGAACCTACAGAAAGGCTCTTGATTCCTAAAGGAACTTTTTTCCAGTCGACTGGAGGATACTGGATTTTCGTGGTTGACAAAGATGGGAGAAAGGCCTACAGACGAAAAATCCGTATCGGACGCCAAAATCCGCAATACTATGAAGTGCTGGAAGGACTGGAACAGGGAGAGCAGGTTATTGTATCGGGATATGAAAGTTATAAAGACAACGAAATACTCCTCCTTAAATAAAGTGCTCCCACAAACATTCCACCTCTTCCAAACAAACTATAGTTTCATTAAGGGATAAATAAAACCTCCCCTGAAAAATTGTTGAGTTACAAGCTGCGGTTCATAAAACACAATCATGATTTTATAAAACACAACCACCGTTTTATAAATTACTGCTTGTAACTTATGAATACTTCGGAACTTCTACCCTTTTCATTACAGAAAAAGAACAGAAATAAATGTGCTGAATGAAACTATACTTTTTCACACCGTATCAGAACCTTGCTACCATCAGACAAGGTAGTGGCGAATAGATAGACTTCCCCGCCTTCTTTCAGTTTAAGTTTTTTACGGAGTTCTGCCACAGTGTTCGGAAAATTGCGCACCGTAAGATTGGCCTTGTCAATGTCCGACAGCAGATTTTTCAAATCTTTCTTGCCGAAACCGGATACAGCCTGTACCCGAAAACGACGCCCCGGAAAGTTCACCAATTCTGAGGAGGTATACAGATGGCTGTTGGAATGCAGTTTCTCTACCCCATAGCGTTCGGCTATCAACCGATAAGGGCCGGCCTTCAGCAGGGCTGCTCCCGGCTCATACAAATAGTGTCCTACCTGAGAAGCGATGGGACAGACTGCTTTCTTTTCTTGGGACGATGTGAACTGAAACGATTGGTGCTCTGAGTTATTAACAACCTGTTCACAACTTATAATCACTTCACCAGCAGCCAGTTCTTCTGCATCCGGTTGCTTACGAAGCACGATTATCAACTCCTTGCATTCGTTATTAACAGCCACGATATACAAGCGACGCACATACTTCAAATCTCTCAATGCCGAAGCCATATCCAACATGGGAGACAACTTGACCATCACCATCTTTCCTTTTTCTACCAACAACGGCTCCAGTGTACATACATCCGGCTCACATTCCGAAATGGCCACCGTCTTCCCTCCATGAGAATCCCTGCGTGCCGGGTCCAGAAAAAGACAGTCTACCGGCTCCATAGTCTGCAGATATTCCGTACCATCGGCATGATGGATACAGATATGTCCAACTCCCAGCAACGGAAAATTATGCTCCGCCAATCGGCAAAGCACTTCCTGCCGCTCCACATAGTCAGCTTTACGGAACTTACGTGCCATAAAAGAACAGTCAATGCCAAAGCCCGATGTGAGGTCGGCCATCGACTCCCCCTCTACCAGTGAGGCCTTGTATCTGGCTGTCACCTCCGATGAACATTGCTCCATTGACAAATGCTGCGGATACAGAATACCCTCGGTCTGAGCCCATAAAGGCACTTTCTTTTCTGCAATCTGCCGGCCGGCTATCTGCACCACCGCTTCCGCCATATCCACCAAAGGATATTTCTTTGCCTGCAAAGCCAGTTTACGCACATCCTCATTACGATGTTCGGATATAAAATTCCATGTTTCGGGAGATAAGTTTTTCATCATATATACCATATTTATAGAAAACAAAGATACATATAATCCACTCATCCTTCTGCCTTATAAAACAGAAATCCAAGATATCTTCCTCAAAAGTATCATGAGGTAATGATAATCAAGTCTATTTTCATGGCAGACAGTTCGGCCAAGAACTTGCGGTAAGCACCTATATGAAACAAAGTGTGCGGTATCTTGAAGGAAGGAGTACCCATACATACTGTAGTAATGTGCTGCTCCTGGCAGATATCCACAATGGTTTGAGTTACATTGTCGGACACTACCTGCCGAATGACTCCCCCCAATTCCGTAACCAGCTTGAAATGGTTCAGCAGATGGCGCTGGTCGACTAGCGGAATCACATCGGGATTCTCTTTGCTGGTCTGCACAAAGAGCGCTATAAACTGCGTGTTGTAACGAGAAGCCAGACGATAGGCTTTACGAATGATATGTGAAGGCGTATGCGGATTGCTGCTGACGCAAGCCAAGATCTTACCAGAATATACCGGCGACATGGCCAGCACCTCGGTCTCCACCTTCCGCTTGATTCGGAAAGTCACCTCCTCCAAAGCAAGCTCACGAAGTTGAAGGATATTCTCTTTCTTGAAAAAATGATTTAAAGCAACGGGTATCTTTTCCTGGCGATATATCTTTCCGGCTTTTAGCCGGTCTATCAGCTCTTCTGCCGACAAGTCGATATTCACCACTTCATCAGCCTCCTGCATCACACTGTCGGGCACCCTTTCAGTCACATCAATTCCAGAAATCCCTGCAATCTCATTCTTCAAACTCTCGAAATGCTGGATATTGATAGCCGAAATTACGTTGATACCTGCATGGAGCAACTCCATCACATCCTCCCAACGCTTCCGGTTACGACTTCCCTCCACATTGGAATGTGCCAGTTCATCTACCACCACCACTTCCGGATGATTTTGCAGAATCATATCTAAATCCATCTCCTCCAGTTCCTTCCCCTTATAGAAGATTCTCTTGCGGGAAATGACAGGAAGCCCTTCAAGCATCTTCTCCGTATCCAAACGACTATGAGTCTCTACATATCCTATCTGCACATCCACTCCGTTGTCTATCAGGGTACGGGCTTCCTGAAGCATCCGGTATGTCTTTCCTACACCGGCTATCATACCGATATAGAGTTTGAACCGCCCTTTCCTTGAACGCCTAATCATCTCCAGGAAACGCCGGGCATTGTCATCGTTGCCATCTATATTCTCGTTCTTCATCTTTCATTATGCTATAAAAGTCCGGGATTAATCAGAATCCCAGACTAAATCCACAGACTATATAGGTTTTGTCCACTCCTTTCGATGCATCATGAGGCGCCATCACCACTTGTACGAACAAAGGAACGGAAAAACGATTATTCAGTTCGATTGCCTTGCAAGCCTTCAATGATATATCGGTAAAAGCAGCCTTTCGATGATACACCCCTTCCCAAGGAGTAAAACCTACAGCCGGGGTCAAAGTTACTTCAAAAGGCAAGGCAAGGTCGTAAGCAGCATAAAGATAGGTGGAATATGCACGCGATTTCCTTCCCTCGCTACTAATGCGATAGTCGTCTTCACCCGCAAACCAAGTAGACCAGCTCAACGTCAACGGAAATCCACAGGTGTGGTGGAAATTAAAGCCTACCGTAGCCTCAAAATGATGCCCGCTGCGATAATGACCGTATGGAGCATTCATTCCGTTCCACCAATAGTCAGACACTATCAACGACAATCCTTTATACGAATAACCGAGATTCAAGTCGAACTCCTGCGGAGCCTTTTCTGCATTGGTAAGACTCTGGCTACCATTGACACCCAACAGCCATCCCTTATAAGACATCGACAAGTAAGGCTGCACAGAAAATCCAGAATTCTGGTCGCTGCCACGCCATATATAATTGGACACAAAATCAGCCCTACCGTTCACCGTCAGTTTATCTTGCGCCCAAAGAGAATTGAACACTCCACAAACTGCAATACACAAACCAGAAAGCATCTTCCTCTTACTCATCATCCTTGCTGCATTTTACTGCCGAGTTATCAGAATCCGCCTCATCCAAAGCGACATTCAGTTTCAGCACATTCACTTTTGATGTTCCGAAAATTCCCAAAAACGGTTTCTCAATCTGACCGTCCACAATAGCACGAACTTCTTCTTCCTCCATCCCTCTAGCCTCAGCCACACGCTTCACCTGGACCAGGGCACAGGCCGGAGTAATATGAGGGTCCAGTCCGGAAGCACTTGCCGTAACCATCTCTGCCGGCACATCCTTGCTCTGAAGATAAGGGTGATGTTTCAAGAAACTATCTATACGGGCGTTCACCTCTTTCAGATACATTTCATTGGTAGGTCCTTTATTGGAACCACCCGACCCGCTTCCGTTATAGTCTACAGCCGAAGGTCGGCCCCAGAAATAGATATCTTCCGTAAAAGCCTGCCCCACATTGGCCGCCCCTACTGTCTTACCGTTCAAAGTCACTATCTCTGCATTCCCATTACCCGGTCCGACAATCTTTCCAAATATCCATAACACCCCGATATAACATACAGAGAACAACACACAAAAAGCAAGCGTAATACGCAATGATTTTATAAGATTTTTCATACAAAAGTCTATTTAAATTAAACGAATAATCCAACTATCAAGTCAATCAGTTTGATGCCGGCAAAAGGAGCGATCAGTCCGCCTACCCCATACACCAGCAAATTGCGGCGCAACAAGGCGCTGGCGCCTATCGGCTTATAGGAAACTCCCTTCAGAGCCAACGGTATCAAAATAGGAATAATGATGGCATTGAAAATAATAGCCGAGAGAATGGCACTTTCAGGACTGTGCAATGCCATAATGTTCAGTGGACTCAGTTGAGGAACCGTTACCATAAACAAGGCTGGAATAATGGCAAAATACTTGGCCACATCATTGGCAATGGAAAAGGTTGTGAGTGTGCCTCGCGTCATGAGCAACTGCTTGCCAATTTCTACAATTTCAATCAGTTTGGTAGGGTCATTATCCAAATCCACCATGTTGCCAGCCTCCTTTGCCGCCTGTGTTCCGCTATTCATAGCCACCCCCACATTAGCCTGTGCCAATGCCGGAGCATCATTCGTACCGTCTCCCATCATGGCAACCAGTTTTCCGGCAGCCTGCTCCTGCTTGATATAGTTCATCTTGTCCTCCGGCTTGGCCTCAGCAATAAAATCATCCACTCCCGCTTTTTGGGCAATATATGCAGCCGTTAGCGGATTGTCGCCTGTCACCATCACCGTCTTGACTCCCATTTTACGCAGGCGCTTGAAGCGTTCCTCAATACCCGGCTTGATAATATCCTGCAACTCTATCACCCCTGCCACCTGCTTGTTCACGCTTACCACCAACGGTGTACCTCCGTTGGCAGAAATCTGACGGACCACTTCCATAATCTCTTCCAGCACCTTGTTACCGGCATTATTTACTAGTGTAAGAATCGTATCGAAGGCACCCTTGCGAATTTCCGTTCCATCTTTCAGGTCGATACCTGAACATTTGGTTTCGGCAGAGAACTTAATCATACGTGCTCCCTCTGCATTCAAGTCGCGCAGATGAATATCCAATTCATGCCCCAGTTCAACAATAGACTTTCCTTCCGGAGTATCATCAGAGACAGAAGACAACAGACAAGCCTTTACAAACGACAGTTTGCTGAACCCATTGACCGGATAAAAAGCCGTAGCTTTGCGATTACCAATAGTGACTGTACCCGTCTTATCCAAAAGCAACGTATCAATGTCTCCTGCTACTTCTACCGCCTTACCCGACTTGGTTATCACGTTTGCCTGCAAAGCCCTATCCATTCCGGCAATGCCGATAGCAGAGAGCAACCCACCAATAGTGGTAGGAATCAAGCAGACAAACAAAGAGAGGAAAGCAGCAATGGTAATAGGAGTTTCCGAATAGTCGGCCAGCGGCTTCAAGGTAATGCAGACAATGAGGAACACCAAAGTAAACACAGCCAAAAGAATAGTCAACGCTATTTCATTTGGTGTCTTTTGCCGGCTGGCACCCTCTACCAGTACAATCATCTTGTCCAGAAAACTCTCTCCCGGCTGTGCAGTAACCACTACCTTGATGCAATCGGACAATACCTTGGTACCTCCGGTTACCGAACTCTTGTCTCCCCCTCCTTCACGGATCACAGGTGCCGACTCTCCGGTGATGGCACTCTCGTCGATAGAAGCCAGCCCTTCAATGATTTCACCATCGGCAGGAATCACATCGCCGGCTTCACACACAAAGACATCATTCTTCTTCAACTGCGAACTGCTCACCACAGTAATCTTGCCATTCACCCATAACTTGGCCGGAGTCTCTTCGCGAGTCTTTCTCAAACTGTCGGCCTGCGCCTTACCGCGAGCCTCGGCAATAGCTTCGGCAAAATTGGCAAACAGCAAGGTAAGAAACAATATGATAAATACCCACAGGTTATAAAGAAACGCACCCTGTCCTGATTCTACAGCCGAATAGATTGTAACAAACAACATGAATAAAGTAGAGACCTCTACCGTAAACATAATAGGGTTTTTAATCATTATTTTCGGATTCAGTTTGACAAACGATTGTTTCAAACTTTCTAATACTTGCTCCTTTTGGAACAATGAATTATTCTTTTTCATATTCTGAATCATTTGATGGAATTATAGACTGAAATGTTCTGCAATAGTACTCAATGCATGAACCGGGAAAAAGGACAAGGCTGCCACGATAAAGATGACCACAAATGTCACCACAGCAAAAGTGGCATTATCGGTCTTCAATGTTCCAGCACTTTCGGGCACATATTTCTTGCAGCTCAGCAATCCGGCTATGGCTACCTGCCCGATAATAGGAATGAAACGACCCAAGATAAGAACCAGCCCGCAAGCCACATTCCAGAACCAGGTATTATCGCCCAGCCCTTCAAAGCCGGACCCATTGTTGGCTGCTACAGAAGTGAACTCATAGAGCATTTCACTCAACCCATGAAAATCCGGATTGTTCAGCCATCTTCCCTCGCTTGCTACAAATCCGGGAGCATATACATAAAGAAAAGCAGCCAAAGCAGTACCCACCAAAATCATCAACGGATGAAGCAAGGCTACGATAGAGGCAATCTTCATCTCACGCGCCTCCACTTTATGACAAAGAAACTCCGGAGTACGGCCCACCATCAGCCCACTGATAAATACTGCAATGATGATAAACGTGAAATAGTTCATCCATCCTACTCCAACACCTCCAAACCATGTATTAATCTGCATATTAAGCATCTCTACCAATCCTGAAAGCGGCATAGTGGAATCATGCATACAATTGACCGAACCATTGGAAGTAACAGTGGTGACAACACTCCACAGTCCACTTGCTCCAGCTCCCAAACGCACTTCCTTTCCTTCCATCGCCCCATTGTCTTGCGCTATGCCCATCGCATCGATTCTTGGATTACCTCCCATCTCGTTGCTCACATTGATGGCAGCACCAACCAGGAAGGCAAAGAGCATCACTCCATAAATGCTATAACCCAACTTTTTACGGTTCACATAGAAACCGAAAGCAAAAGTCATCGCCATCGGAATAATCAGAATAGACCAACACTCTACCATATTAGAAAGATAAGTAGGATTTTCTAGCGGATGAGAAGCGTTAGTCCCGTAATATCCCCCTCCATTAGTTCCCAACTGCTTGATTGGCACGATGGCTGCCACTGGTCCTTGAGATACATATTGCTCTACCCCTTCTACCGTAGTAAATTTCATTTTGCCATCGAACCCCATCGGAATGCCCTGAGTAATCAATATGAGCCCAACTACCAACGACAAAGGCAACAAGATACGTGTACAACTCAGCATCAGGAATTTCCAAAAATTGCCAATGGTCTGCGTGGTTTTTTCTCCCAGTGCTTTCATGATACCTGCCATAGCTGCCATTCCGGTGGCTGCTGTAAGGAACTGAAACAACATGATGACAAACAACTGGGTGAAATAAGTCAGATGAGTTTCTCCGCTATAGTGCTGCTCGTTGCAGTTCACCATAAACGAAATACAAGTGTTGAATGCCTGATGTGCAGTCTGCCCCATATTCCCGTCGGGGTTCAGCGGAAGATAACCTTGCACCACCAGCAATATCATTCCCCATACAAACCAAAACAGATTGACCGTCAACAGAGCTTTCAGAAACTGCTTCCTGTTCATCTCTTCCTCCGGATTGATGCCGGAGAAACGATAAATGGCACGTTCTACAGGCTGCATGAAGTCCGACCAGACCTTGCTGCCTTTATATACTCTTGCTATATATTTCCCAAGTGGATAGCTCAATACTATCATCAGCACTATCTGTGCCACTACACCTATGATTTCCGTATTCATAATCAACAGATTTTTTACCACTAAAATTTCTCCGGTCTAATCAGCACATATGCCAAATAACTGAACATTACTAAACCTACTACAAACAAAATAGTGTACATCAGTCTCCCCCCCCCTTAAATAGTATCAAACCAATCTACACACTTATAAAACACTGCAAAACAACATAAACCTGCCAACAGGCAGATACCGAACTCAAATAAGAATGTACTCATAGTCTATTCATTTTAAATTATACTTACTGTTATCTGACATTCTTATTGCAATTGATGTGCCAAGCCTACCGATACCCGCATAATATACTGGCAAACAAGACTATACAAACAAAACAAGAAAACTCTATATCTTTTTAAAACTTATCAAAATGATAAATTAAATCTCATTTTGATAGCTGATACCTAAAAAAAGAAGGACTCCCAAGTGTATCTCTACACTTGAAGAGTCCTTTCTAACCTCTCAATATAACAAATCTAAAAATTACTTAGCCAGCAGAAAGTCATCTATCACTTTCTTGAAATCGGCTTTAGGCATTGCTCCGCGAATTACTCTAGGCTCACCATTCACGGGTATAAACAACAAAGTAGGTACACTCTGTATTCCAAAAGCCCCTGCCAGTTCACGCTCCGCATCAGTATCAATCTTATAGACATCAATCTTTCCCTGATACTCTACAGCCAATTCCTCCAAAACAGGAGCAATCATCTTACATGGGCCGCACCAAGTAGCGTAAAAATCCACAATAGCAGGTTTGTCACCTTCAAATTTCCATCTCTGCGGATTCTTTTCATAATTATATACTCTTTCTACAAAACCTACTTTATTAAGATGTTTCACCTTCACTTTATCAGAAGAGCTATCCTCCTTTGCATTTGCTACGTTTACACCTCCTACTACGGCAATAGCCAACACACTAAACATCAAAAACAAAATTTTCTTCATTCAATACAATTTATCGGTTATTACTACATATTCAACAAAGGAAAGGGTATAAAAGTTTTTCCAAAACAATACTTTATCATATAAAAAGAGTCATCCCCATCTGCACAGACAAGGATGACTCATTAATTCTATCTAAAAACCTGAATTATCAGTCTTTCAGTTTAGCTTTGATGAAGTCGCGGTTCAAACGAGCAATATTGCTGATAGAAACACATTTTGGACATTCAGCTTCACAAGCACGAGTATTAGTACAGTTACCGAATCCCAGTTCGTCCATCTTAGACAACATAGCTTTAGCACGGCGAAGAGCTTCAGGCTTACCCTGAGGCAACAAGTTCAGCTGGCTAACTTTTGCAGAAACGAAAAGCATAGCAGAACCATTCTTGCAAGCAGCAACACAAGCACCACAACCAATACAAGAAGCAGAATCCATAGCTTCGTCAGCGATAGGCTTAGAAATCAGGATAGCATTTGCATCCTGAGGAGCACCAGTACGAACGCTTACGAAACCACCAGCCTGCATAATCTTGTCGTATGCAGTACGATCTACCATCAAGTCTTTGATAACAGGGAAACCAGCCGAACGCCAAGGTTCCACTGTGATTACATCACCGTCTTTGAAACGACGCATATAGATCTGGCAAGTAGTAGCACCTGTAGCAGGTCCATGAGGATGTCCGTTGATATACAAAGAACACATACCACAGATACCTTCACGACAGTCATGGTCGAACACTATCGGTTCTTTACCACTTTCAATCAACTGTTCATTCAAGATATCCAACATTTCCAAGAATGAAGTATCGCCTGAGATATCTTTCATCTGGAAAGTATCGAAATGACCTTTTTCTTTTGGTCCGTTCTGACGCCAAACTTTCAGCGTAAATGATATATTTTTATCCATTTGTGTAAGATTCTTTAATAATTTAACTGTACTACTGATTAGCTCTTATAGTTACGAGTCTGTACTTTGATTGCTTCGTAAACCAATGGTTCCTTATACATCACCGGAGCCTTCTCATCGCTTCCCTGGTATTCCCAGCAAGCTACGTGGAAGTAGTTTTCATCATCACGTTTTGCTTCACCCTCTTCTGTCTGGTATTCTTCACGGAAGTGACCACCACAAGATTCGTTACGGTTCAAAGCATCATAAGCAATCAACTCACCCATAGTGATGAAGTCGTTCAAGCGGAATGCCTTATCCAACTCAACGTTCATACCTTCCTTAGAACCTGGGATGAACAGTTCGGTTTCAAACTCCTTACGGATTTCTTTCAAGCGTTCCAAACCTTTCTTCAGTCCTTCTTCAGTACGTCCCATACCTACATAATCCCAAAGCACACGGCCAAGTTCCTTGTGGATAGAGTCTACAGACTTCTTACCCTGAATACCCATGAAGTGGTCAATCTTAGTCTGAACAGCCTTTTCAGCTTCAGCAAATTCAGGAAGATCGGTAGAGAAGCGAGGTACAGTAATCTGATCTGCCAAATAGTTCTGGATAGTGTAAGGCAATACGAAGTATCCGTCAGCCAATCCCTGCATCAAAGCAGAAGCACCCAAACGGTTTGCACCGTGGTCAGAGAAGTTACATTCACCAATAGCAAACAGACCCTTCACTGAAGTCTGCAATTCGTAGTCAACCCAAATACCACCCATTGTATAGTGAATAGCAGGATAAATCATCATTGGGTTATAATATTTCACTCCGTTAATTTCTTTAGCAAGTTCACCTGGATTTACATCGGTGATTTCCTCATACATATCGAACAGGTTACCATAACGCTGACGAACTACATCAAGTCCCAAACGTTCGATACTTTCAGAGAAGTCAAGGAATACAGCCAAACCAGTGTTATTAACACCGAAGCCATGGTCGCAACGTTCCTTAGCAGCACGTGAAGCCACATCTCGAGGAACTAAGTTACCAAATGCAGGATAACGGCGTTCCAAGTAGTAGTCACGGTCTTCTTCAGGGATATCACTACCCTTCTTGGTTCCAGCCTGAAGAGCTTTTGCATCTTCCAACTTCTTAGGAACCCAGATACGACCATCGTTACGCAAAGATTCAGACATCAAAGTCAGTTTAGACTGTTTGTCACCGTGTACTGGGATACAAGTAGGGTGAATCTGTACGTAAGCAGGGTTAGCAAACCAAGCACCCTTACGGTAGCAAGACATAGCTGCAGTACAGTTACATCCCATAGCGTTAGTAGACAAGAAGTAAGCGTTTCCATAACCACCGGTAGCGATAACTACAGCGTGAGCGGCAAAACGTTCCAACTTACCTGTTACCAAGTTCTTAGCAATGATACCACGAGCACGACCATCAACCAACACCACATCCAACATTTCGTAACGAGTGTACAGTTTAACAGTACCAACAGCTACCTGACGGCTCAATGCAGAGTAAGCACCCAACAACAACTGCTGACCAGTCTGACCTTTAGCATAGAAAGTACGAGAAACCTGAGCACCACCGAAAGAACGGTTAGCCAAAGTACCACCGTATTCGCGAGCGAAAGGAACACCCTGTGCCACACACTGGTCAATGATAGCATTTGACACTTCAGCTAAACGGTAAACGTTAGCTTCGCGAGCGCGGTAGTCACCACCTTTTACAGTATCATAGAACAAGCGGTAAACAGAGTCACCGTCATTCTGGTAATTCTTTGCAGCATTGATACCACCCTGTGCAGCGATAGAGTGTGCACGACGAGGAGAGTCCTGAATACAGAAGTTCAGAACACGGAATCCCATTTCTCCCAATGAAGCAGCAGCCGAAGCACCTGCCAAACCAGTACCTACTACGATGATATCCAAACGACGTTTGTTAGCCGGGTTCACCAATTTCTGGTGAGCTTTATAATTAGTCCATTTCTCAGCTATTGGGCCTTCAGGAATCTTAGAATCGATTATCTTAGTCATAATTTTTTTTCAATTTATCAGTTACACGTTCTTAATTAATAAGCACCTCAACCCATGATGTTTTTCAGGAAGAACACTACCGCTACCAGGGCAAATCCCAATACGATGATAGTAGAGTAGATGTTAGAGATACACTTCCAACGGTTGATCCATACTTTGTTATTCCAGCCCAAAGACTGCATAGAGCTCCAGAATCCGTGAGTCAAATGAAACCACAATGCTGCCAACCATACCAAATACAACACAAAAAACACTGGATTAGCGAAAGTCTGCATGATGTAACCGTAACCGTCTGTTGCGTGCAAGCCACCCAACATAGGTTCATGCATGATTTCTGCAAACTGCATCTTGTACCAGAAGTTGTAGAAGTGAAGACCCAAGCCCAAGATTACTACGATACCTAAAGCTAACATGTTCTGAGAAGCCCATTCTACAGTCTTAGGTTTTGCAGTAACTGCATAACGTTCGCTACCACGAGCCGCACGGTTCTGGATTGTCAGCCAGAAAGCGTAAATGATGTGAATCACGAATAAGGCAGCCAATCCCATAGTTGCAACCAGTGCATACCAGTTAGCACCAAGGAACTCACAAACCATGTTGTAAGCCTCGCCAGAGAACAAAGCAACAAGGTTCATCGCCATGTGAAATGTCAGAAACAGGACAAGGGCGATACCTGTTACACTCATCACCACTTTCCTTCCAATAGATGAATTACTTAACCACATAAATGATTGAATTTAAATTATTTAATTGTTTGTACTAAAATTTCCGTGCATAGGGTCTGAAATACGGTACAAATGTAGATGTTTTCCTTAGATAATACAAGCAATTACGGAAATAATTCTTTAATACAGACTCGTTATTAATTACAATTTGTCATTTCAATAATCCAAGAGGGCAGAATCGTCCGTATAATCTATCATATTTATATTCTTCTCTGTCTCATTCAATAATATCTTCCTTAGTCTTGTTATACCTATTAATTATTACCCTCTACTGATGAAGTCTTACCGTTTTTACTTCTTTTCACCTCTATTAGAACTGTTTTACAAATAATGCGCTTCATAAACCAATAATAAAACACTCATTTTTAGGTATTGCCCAAACTCTGTTTTATCAAGAAATTTGCAACAAAAAAATTACAACTATTATCTTATGAAGAAATTATTATTTATAATGCTCTCTGTGATATGCCTTTACTCATGTAAAGACGACAATGAAGCCGTTCTAAACCAATTATCTGTACAATTAACCAGCGACCAGCCGATTGATGACTTCAGTACATTTAATCTTATATTGACCGATTTGAAATCAGGACAGTCTTATAATCAGAAATCAGATACCAAAGGAAAAGCAGTATTCTCCCTTCCCCTCGGTTCTTATAATATAGAGGCTGAATGTCAAGATAAAGGAGCAACTGTGTTTTATGGAAGAAAAGACAATGTGATTTTCAGCGAAAATATTCAAGTAGAAATCAAAGTCGCTTCAGCAAACAATGCATTCGACAAGACATTTGTCTTGGATGAACTCTACTTTAACGGTAACAAGAACGGAAACTACGACTATACATTCTACGAACAATACTTTACCATCAGAAATATCAGCAACAAACCGTTGTTTGCCGATGGACTGTCGTTTGGTATAACCGGAGACTTCAACACAACAGAAGAAACCGGTGAAATGCAAAAGTTACTTCCAGATGTTGTTGTATTAAGCCAGTTTTATACAATACCAGGAAACGGAAGGACCCATAAAGTAGACCCAGGAAAAAGTATTGTCATTGCCATGTCTGCCATCAACCATAAAGAAGACGGTGATAAGCCAAACAGCCTAGACCTTTCGGGTGCAGACTTTGAAATATATGTAGAAAATGCAATGACTCCCGACAATCCAGAAGTTGAAAATGTAACCGTAAATTTTTCTACCTATCAAGCGTTCAGCTGGCAGTACTCAGGCGCTACTCCAATGGTCTTGTTCCGCCTGCCTGAAAATGAAAGTGCCAAGAAATTCATTGCCGAAAACAAAGATAAATTCATCAATCCAAACTCCTTCGGAACGATGATACAAGACTATGTAAAACTTCCTTCTAAATATATCATAGATGGAGTGGAAACAGGAGTAATCAATGCTATGTACCATAAGACCCTACCAGGGACAGTAGACCTCAATGCCTTCATGATACTTGGAACAGGAATGCCTGGAGATGGATTCTACGGATATTTTGTACAACGCAAACGAATCCAATCTGAGGACGGACATGAAACCTTACAAGATACCAACAGTGGTAAGGATGACTTTGAAATGATTAAAGGTGGTGCAAAGAACTATCCTAAGAGATAATCATAAAAAACTTTGAGTCCCAATGGTGCTTGCATATTTCTTATGCAAGCACCATTCTTTACTTTATAAATTCTGATATAGTCTACTAATTTTTACAGAGCCATCGCATAACATCATGAACCTAAAATTTATCCTCGTAAACATTTTGCTGTTAATCACTTTCTCCACCCAGGCACAGACCACACAGAAGATAACCATCAAAGGTAAAGTGATGGATACCGAAACCAAGCAAGGTATCCCTTTTGCCAGCATCTATATTGCAGACTTATATCGAGGAACCGGATGTGACATGGATGGAAACTTCCAGCTCTCTATACCTGCCAAAAATTCAATCTCCCTACAAATCAACAGCCTTGGATATGCTCCAAAAAAGTTAGAGCTAGGAAAGAAAATCGGGTTCCTATACATCGAATTACAACCTCAAAGCATTGAACTGGCCGAATTTACCGTCACCGCCAACTACCAAGACAAAATAGGAGGCAACGTAAAAATTGGACAAGAAGCTCTGGAGTATATACAACCCACTTCTGTAACCGATGCACTTCTGCTGCTTCCTGGAAGCATCACGGGAAGCAACAACATGCAAGCCCGTAACAATGTTTCATTCCGACAGTCGGGAAACGACTTGTCTACTGCTTTTGGCATGGGAGTAACTGTAGATGGGATTCCAATGTCGAACGACGGAAACAGAGTACAGATGTCAGGTTTTACCGGCAACTCAGCCATTGACCCAAATGGCAATTCGGCAGTCAATGCCGGAATAGACCTGCGCACCCTTTCTACCGACCATATAGAGAGTATTACTGTCACCAAAGGAATCGCTTCTGCAAAAGAAGGAAACCTCAGTAGCGGCCTCATCCAATTACACTCCAAAAAAGGAGAAACCCCTTTACGCCTCCGCACCAAGTTAGACCCCCTCAATAAATTACTCTACATAGGAAAAGGATTTAAATTATCTGATAGATTAGGGACGTTACATATAGGGGCAGATGTTGTACAATCGGCCGCAGACGTGAGAGAAATCAAGTCGGCTTATAACCGTATAACTACTCAAATCAACTATAACAATGTATTCTATTGGGGAGAGAGTAAAATCAACTTCGACCAGAAACTAAGTTTCGTAAGTTCATTCAATAATATGAAAAGTGATGAAGAAATTATTGAAAACCAAGAAAAATACAAGACTACCTATCAAAGATACACCTGGTCAACCCGTCTGGAAGCTACTCTCAACAAGCCTATTATCGATAAAATAGAGTTGTTTGTATCGGCCGACTTCTCTAAAGACAATTTATTTCACGACAAAAAAGTGTTCAACCAAGGAATATCAGCGATACAAAGTTCTTTGGTAGAAGGAGAAAGCGAAGGAGAATACCTTCCCAAAAACTATCGCACCTCCTATTCCATAGACAATAAGCCACGCACTACCTATGCACGAATCAACGCCAACAAAAGTGGAAATTTCACTTCATACCTTAATTATACCATAGAGGCAGGAGGTACAATGCACCGAATAAAGAATAAAGGAAAAGGCTCGATAGTAGACCCTAACCGCCCACCATTCCCTTCCAGCTCCTTTATTCGCCCACGCCCCAACTATGCCATTCCAGCATTGGTAAACATGGCTTATTACTTGGACAGCAAACTACGTTATGAAAAGGAACAGCATGAATTTATTTCCGCACTTGGACTTAGAGGTACTCAAATGTTCAATCTACCTCAACAATATACATTGCATAATAAGCTACTATTGGAGCCACGTATCCAGTTTTCTTATACTTTGCACCACAAAGCCAAAGGAAAGGACATGACCAATACATTCAGAGCCGGATTTGGTATAGAAAACAAGCTGCCATCGGCAGACTATCTCTATCCGGATAAAATCTACCAGGATTTCATCGCATTGAATGCTTATTTTGAAGATCCGTCTAAACGCTTACTGATTACAAACACCAAGATACACACCCCCGAGAATCCGCAAATACGCGAAAACAAGAACAAGAAAATTGAAATAGGATGGGATATGGCATGGAACGGATATAACTTTTCCCTCTCTGCATTCCAAGAAAAAATGGCTGGAGGAATAGAATATTTCACCCAATATATCCCAGTGGCATACACGTACTACGACAAACTAAAATATCCTGTAGACGGCAAACCGTCAAAAGAAGATTTCAACTCTTATCTTAAAAAAGACTTTACCACTTACAACACCCCAACCAATAGTTCGAAAGTGGTGAAAAAAGGTATTGAATATCGTATAAGAATACCACGGATAGAAGCCATCAAGTCTGAGATTGAAATCAATGGAGCATATTATAAGACTTTATACACCAGTGGAGTGCCGGTCATGTTTCGTCCTTCAATCACTGAAAACAACAAACCCTATCAGTTTGTAGGCATTTATGATGGATTCGACAAGACTTATTCTGAACGTTTCAACACCAATTTATGGATTAACACCCATATACCTAAACTAAAGTTGATTTTCACCAACTTCTTCCAGTTTATCTGGATAAGGTCTTCACGTTTGGGAAAAAATGTAGATATATATCCGTCGCACTATATGGATACCGACGGTGTCATCACTCACATTACCCCAGAGGGAATAGAAGCAGACCCTAGATTCCACAGTATGAAACGCAACTTCTTGTCGGCCAAGTACAATACGAATCGCCTTCCCGTATCAATGGTACTAAACCTCAAGTTGACAAAAGAACTGAACAAACATATCAGACTATCATTCTTTGCCAATAACTTGCTGGATATAAATCCTATATACCAAAACAATTATTTAAAGACACAAAGGAATTGGAAAGCTCCTTTCTTTGGGGCAGAAATAATTATGAATTTATAATTTGACTTCAAGACTTATCATAAAAAATGAAAAAAATAATCTGTACAACTCTCCTCTTATGGAGTGCTTGCCTTCTTACATATGCACAAAACGACTTGA
>RCNI01000074.1_pt1 | contig 63906 bp, 49 predicted proteins | sample 2041151 | NCBI WGS metagenome assembly RCNI01 (sample SAMN09708214, study PRJNA481090) | feces metagenome | isolation source: feces | place: Antarctica: Albino Rookery
ACGTCCCAATGGACCGTCACAGGTTCCGGGGCTGCCCTGGTATGTGACGAAGGCAAGGGCCCGCGAATCCGCAGCTGCACCATCGGCACGGTGGTAGATCTGGGGATTAAGGATGCCAATAATATGGGCTGCGCCATGGCCCCTGTTACATGTAAAATAAGACCATGTCCAGGAAAGACACATGGCCCCAGTTTTCTCTACCACAAGTCTGAAGTACATAAGCGAATATAATTGCACGAATAATCAGCGCTTTACCTGTATTTCGAGACTAATTCAAAAGAATAGGAGCTATTTTACAATTCTATAGGCATTAAAATGCCATACCATGGGTGCTCTTTTGTGATTCATTTCCTGGCTGTTCCATACGAATCATTTTAAAAGAGCACCCATTAATTTTAAAAAAGAACGGAGGATTCACTTTGAATTCAACAATCATTGCCATTGCTAATCAAAAGGGTGGCGTTGGCAAAACAACTACTTGTGTCCACCTAGGTGTGGGACTCGCAAATTTAGGCAAAAAGGTTTTGCTGATTGACGGCGATCCACAGGGCAGCTTATCTATCAGTTTGGGCATATCCCAACCTGATCTTCTTCCCTTCACTCTCTCTCAGGCCATGAGCAGAATACTCTTAGATCAATCCGTAAGCCCGGAAGAAGGCATTATTCACCATAGTGAAGGTGTGGATCTTTTACCCGCTAATATCGAATTGTCCGCTATGGAAGTCTCACTTGTAAACGCTATGAGCAGGGAAACCATTTTACGGCAGTATCTTAGTATCATGCGCCCTATCTATGACTACATTCTAATTGATTGTCAGCCCAGCCTGGGAATGCTCACAGTCAACTCTCTTGCAGCTGCAGATCAGATAATCATTCCTGTTCAGGCAGAATATCTACCTGCAAAGGGTCTTGAACAACTTTTAAGAACAGTTGGAAAAGTCAAACGGCAGATCAATCCTAATCTGGAAATTTCTGGTATTTTAATGACCATGGTAAATTCCAGAACAAACTTCGCAAAAGAAGTCATCAATCTTCTTCGTACAACTTATGGAGAAAGAATTTGCATTTATGAGTCTCTAATTCCACACTCTGTAAAAGCTAAAGAAACAAGTGCTGAGGGAGTAAGTGTCTATTCTTATGACCCCAATGGCAAAGTTGCAGCAGCATATAAAAATTTGACACTGGAGGTTCTCAAAAATGACCAGCACTAATAATATGAAGCTCGCAACTCTGGATGACTTACTGTGTCTTAGCGATAAGCAGAAAGCTGAAAACATCGCAGATACAATTCAACAACTGCCAATCTCAAAACTGCGTTCTTTCCATAATCATCCTTTCAAGGTATTGGACGATGATGCTATGGATGACACTGTAAAAAGCATTCAGGAAAATGGTCTCATTCATCCAATTATTGTACGTCCGGTTGGAGACGATATATATGAGATTGTTGCCGGTCATCGCAGAACCAGAGCTTTTCAAATACTTGGCAGAACTGAAATTCCGGCCTTAATCCGCGACCTGGACGATGATGCAGCTGCTATTAATGTAGTAGAATCCAACCTTGCTACCCGTAAAACCATCTTAGTCAGTGAAAAAGCATTTGCATATAAGCTCAAGTTGGAAGCGATGAAACATCAAGGTGAGAGATCTGATTTGACTTCTCGCCATATTGGCGAGAAGTCAACGACATCAATCGACATACTTGCTGAAGAGTCCGGCGAAGCCAAACGCCAAATTCAAAGATATATTCGACTGACTAATCTATGTCCGAAACTTCTCGACCTGGTTGACTTACGCCGAATTGGCTTGGTACCTGCATATGATCTTTCTTTTCTTTCCCCGGAAGAGCAAGCGGCCTTAGTTGACCGAATCGAATATCAGCAGGCCACACCCACGGTATCTCAAGCTGCCAGGTTGAAAAAATTCAGTCTGGAGGGGAAATTAACTAAAGATATCATTGATGCAATCATGATGGAAACAAAGAAAAATAACTGGGGAAAGATTGCCTTTTCCCACGATGTTCTCAAGCAGTATTTTCCTGCATCCTACTCCCCTGCAAAAATGCACGATACGATCATCGAACTCTTGGAACAGTGGCAAAGGGAACATCCTGATGCCTAAATGATATAAATCTTAGTAAGGAGGTGATATTCCCCCCACAAAGGGGTCATACGGAAGGTATTGATCCCGCTGTCACTGTTCAAACATCAGAATATACAGTAAACAAAAACATGATATGGAGGAACCCATGAGAAAAAGATTAACTTTGGCCATTTGTCTTTCTTTGGCCGTCTTGCTTGTCGGATGCGGTAAGCAAACTTCATTGCCGGATTTTACTACTGATACGAAATTACCGGTAGTAACAGAAACATTTGAAACAGATCCTTCCCCCTCTTCACCTGTTACGGAAGCTACTATCCCCTCCCACGTTGACGGCAGTCTTGCAGAAACCATAGACTCCACGTCTGCTGCCACGGAAACGATTGAGTCTTCTGAAGCAGACACCGTCCCAGTCTGTGAGCACGAATATCGGTTTAAAGTTACAAAACAGCCCTCCTGCACCGCAACTGGAATCAGGACCTATACCTGTCAGAAGTGTGGTTCTACCTACAATGAGAATATCCCTCTTCTGGATCACGCTTATGTTATCTCCGAAAGAAAGGCAGACTGTACCAACAGCGGCACCATCACCCACACCTGTAAAGAATGCGGGCACACCTATACCGAAAAAACACAGCCTGCCCTTGGTCATGCTTACGGTGAGCTGAAAACACTGATCAATCCCACCGAGCTGCTCCCTGGCCTTGCTGAACATACCTGTACCAGATGCCAGTTCACGGAACAGATTTCCCTGCCCAAACTGAATCCCGAAAAGTAACAGAGTTCCACAGTAATTAAAAGGAGTACATACTATGAAGAAACTGATCATCGCCATGCTTGCTGTAACCCTTCTGTTCAGCGGCTGTGGTAAGAAAGAAGCTGCTGAAACTACGGTACCTCCCACTACCGAAGCAGTTGTGGAAACAACTGAGGTCGCAACAGAAGCAACTGAGATTGCAACAGCGACTACAGAGCCGGAACCGACAATCCCTGAAGTCACCGAGGAAGCTACTGAGGCTCCTACCGAGCCTTCTGGAGAACCCGGTACTGTAATCAGAACTTCCAAACTGAATGTCCGGGAGGCTCCCAGCGTCAATGCAAAGCGGCTCATGCAGCTGGAAAAAGGCACCAGAGTAACTGTCTACGAGGTTGAGAAAGCAGCCGGTATGACCTGGGGCAGAATCGAACAGGGTTGGGTATCTATGGAATATATTCAGCTGGATAACAGTGGTACTCAGCTTCCCGAAAAAGAGCACCAGAGCGTTCCTCCTCAGAATTCTTCTCCTGAAAATGACAGCAGCCAGTCTGAGGTCCCCCAGTCAAATGTACCCCAGCATGACGGCGATCAGGAGGATAGCAACAAGGATCCTGCTCAGCGTCCCGATACTCCTGCACCAACCACTCCAGTTGCTCCTCCCGCCCCCATCCCCGATGATAAGGAAGAGCCAACCGAACCGGCACCTACAGAGTGCGCTCACGGAAACTGGATCGCAACAAATAATATTCCTGCAGAATATGAAGATCGCCACTATGTTGCCTGCACCTGTGGAGCTAAATTTTCTTCTTCTGCGGAGTGGGCTGCTCACCGTGACAGCCACCTGAACACGGAAGAATTGGTCAATCACACCGGATACTCTTCCGGCACCGAGCGAGTTCAGACAGCTCCCGCCAAGGTAGTCTGGCAGTGCACTGGCTGCGGTATCTTTAAAACTACCAATATCAACGAAAAGCCCTGATAAATATAGATACTAGCAGCCCTACACTGGGCTGCTTTTTCTATCTCAAAATGAAATAACAAAGGATGAAATGTCATGGAAATTGAAATTATTGAAGTCCATAGTCAAGAGGAATTTGATGCAATTCCTTTTGACTATTATGGCGAACGTGAAATTCATATTCGCAATGCTACTGTCACCATTTGTCATGGGTATAATTGTCCAATTCGGTGTTGGGGACACAGCGTAATCCATATGAAGTCTTCTGACGTTGTCAACGACCAGGAGGATGATGAGGATTTTGACAAACCATTCTCGTACTCAATTGATATGATTTACGCATATGAAGACTGCGTAATTTATTGCCACTGGGGAGATTACTTTTGCAAGTTTGAATGCCATGATAATGTCACTATTTACAGTCCAAATATGGAGGCCTACGTTAAAGCATATGATAACTGTAGAATTATCGCAGGCAATCAAGGACTTATCGAAGCCCACGGAAATTGCTCCCTAAACCTTCATGGGGGATATCAAGTCGCCGCATACGACAACTGCAATATCAATATGTCCTTCCACTGCAGTGCCAAAATACATAACAACTGTTTCATCATTGCTCAAAATCAAACTGCCATTGAAGCACATGACTCTTGTAAGTTGGTCCTGGCTGATTATTGTTATGCCACTGTTTACGATGACTGTGAAGTTTCTACAACGCAAAATAGCTTTGTGAGCGCTTTCGACCACAGTATTGTAAATGCTATTTATTATTGTGGATTTCAGTTCCCTAACTTTAGTTTTATTGCTCTGCATGACGAAGCCACCGCAAACGTTGATCCCTTCTTTGAAAGCATCCAGGTCTTATATTTTGATCGGTATCACCAACAGCAGGGAGGTCTGGATGTTAACACAGATGGCATCTATTTCCTCAATGACTATATTGATATTTATTCCTCAGACGCTTTCAGCGCTTTAGCTCAAAAAGCAACATGCTACCATAAAATCAGGCTGTTTGGAAGTGATCGATTCGAAATTGATGAGTATTATCCCTGTCCGATTCACTGTTATGGAAATGTCAGGGTTTATTCATATTTGTCAAATCGTATCATCACTCATGAAAACGCCAACGCCTATTGCTCTAGCCATAGTTTTGTTGAAGCATATGATAATTCTCATATCGACGCTGCGGAATGGAGTCATGTTTGGTCCTATGACAATAGCTCTGTTACTGCAATGCAGAATGCTACTGTGGTGGCTTATGATAACTCGCAAATCACTGTGCGTAAAGAAATGCATGCACAGAAACCCGGCTGCCGTTTATATGCATATGACGATAGTGTCATTGATGACGTCTCCAGCCCGGAAATGTACGAATTATTTGATTTCAGAGAAGACAAGGCCCCCTCCACTGTTTAAGAGAACCGTTTTGCAATTTGCAAGACGGTTTTTTTATATCCATTACCTTACGAAAGGAAGAAGAAAATTGAAGCAAAAGAGAAAACTGTATACTCAAATCATGGCATTCATGCTGGCCATCGTAATGGCCGTTGGCATGATACCGGGTACCGTGTTTGCTTCGGAGGCAGATTTAACTGAGCCCTCAGCTGATACTGAAATGACCGCAGCTACCATTTCACCCACGGAAAGCCCGGCGGACACAGGAGCCGTGGAGGAACCCTTAGGAACACAGCCTCCAGTAGCAGAGACAGATCCCACAGAAGCCAATCTGCCCAGTACCGAACCTGCCACAGAAGCGGCTCCAGATGAAACGGAATCCACAACGGAAGTTACGGAAAGCAGCTCCGGCAACGGAAATATCGTTTTAACAGAGCCTGTTATCCTGGATACTGATGTTCAGTATTATGAGGATTACTTTGCCCTTCTTCATGGAAACCAGGACTATCTTACATACCATATTCTTATAAAAGATGCGGTATATCAGAATCCCAGTATTTCTGCATATCCCTTTCATGTTGAAGAAGGTCTTGCCTCTATTGGTTTTGAAATTCGCCTAAATGGTGTCAGCTTTGTGGATGAACCCGTTGTAAATCCCAGTGCAGAAGTCATGATCAACGTAAATGGAATTTTCAGTGATTCAAATCCTGAAGATATCGCTGTGTTTGATATTTCCGGAGGAACCTGGCTGCCCTTGGTACTTGATTCCTGCAACACTGTTGGTGATGTTTCCACCTTCACCTTCTATGCACCTAACATCAACAGCCGCTTCGCCATTGTAGAGCTGACAGGCGGCCCTGTAGTATATGACACAAATTACGGAAACAGCCTTGGAAGCTATGTTTCCATGGGTGTCAATAATAAATCCGCGTGGTGCGTTGCCGGCAGAAATTCTTTTGGTTTTGGTAATTCCAGGACAGGAACTTTCGATATTCATCTTGTCAGCCGCTCCGCACACGATACCAGCGGAAAAACTGTAGGATATAGAGATTATGTTGCAGCAGGTTGTCTTGAATACTGGAAGGCTGCACCGAGTATTTCCCAGGGGCAGATCGTCAATGCATCTTACAGTGGAAACATTGGAGGATGGTCTTCGCTGAGCACAAGTCAGCGATCTAAGATCGTCAGCTATATGCTGTATGGTGTCAGATATCTGAGTGATTACAGCTTTGATAATAAGCTTGGCCCAGCCACAATCTACTCTACCAATCCCGTCGTGAACATGGCGTATGCACAGCAGATTCTGATTTGGTCTGTTGTCAAAGGTATTAACCCCAATGATGCCCTGCGGTGTTATGCCAATGATGTTCCTTACTATGGTCAGCGTATCATGGATTTAGCTGCTCAAAACCCTGAGAGATACGACTATGAAAATACACTGATGCTGGTCGGTGAAGGTGGCTCTAAACAGGATCTGGTTATTGTACTTGAACCTAAAAAGGAGAAGCCCCCTGCCGGCGAGATCGTGGTTGATAAGGCAGTAACCGGATCCAATGCTCTGGGCGGCTGGAAAATGGAGCTCTACAACTCTATGAACAGTGCACAGGCCGGTATTTCCCCCATTGCAACTGCCGTCACTAACAGCAGCGGTCGCGCTGTCTTTCCCGACGTACTGAACGGTACCTATTATGTGAGAGAAGCCGTAGCCTCCAAGCAATCCGGAGACCTTACATTCTGGACATTATCCGACGAGATTCTGACTGTATCTGTTAATAGCAATCGTGTTCATGCCGGAACCATTCACAATTCCTATAATCCCAGCTACAGCTATGGTCTTCACAAGGAATCCAAATGCAGCAGTGCTGTTGCACAACAGATCTCCGGTAATCCTATGTATTCTCTTGCAGGTGCAAAATACAGTGTCCGCAGAGACGGTGTTCAGCAGGAAATTCTGACAACGGATTCCAACGGCAATGCTTCCGGTTCCCGTAAGTATCCTGCCGGAACTCTTTTGACCATCCAGGAAATCGAGGCACCTCCCGGTTACAAGCTTGATCCCACTGTGTATCAGCTGATGATCACCACGGGGAATAATGTTTTAAGAGTTCAGGACGAACCTCTTTTTGACCCTCCGTTCTCTATTACAAAAGTCGATCAGGCTTCTGTTACCCCCCAGGGCGACACATCTTTTGAAGGCGCAATCTTCAAGTGGGAGTATTATTCCAATTATAACTGGGCAGGAACACCGGTCAGGACCTGGTATTTTGAAACAAATCGTAATGGCATCGCCGATTACAGCAACGACTTTCTGGCTTCCGGCTATTCCAGTGCTCCCCTTTATTTCGATACAGCAGGTAATCCCACTCTGCCGCTCGGCAGTCTGAAAATGACTGAAATTCAGAATCCTCTTGGCTATCTGGTACTTCCTGAGCCCCTGCTCTGTAAAATTGTCACGGATCCATCCTCTCCTACCGGGGCCAGTCATGTCTTTGATGCCCAGTCGCTGAAATACATTCAGAACATCAGTACCGGAAATATTGGTATCTATGAAGGCATCGATAAAGAAATGTTCGCATCCATCCGGTTGGATAAGATTGACCGCAATACAGGTTCTGTCCCCCAGGGTGATACCAACCTGTCTGCAACTTTTCAGGTCGTCAACAACTCTGCCAATAGTGTGAAAATCGGCGATTTTTCGACCGCTGCTCCCGGCGAGGTTTGTTTTGAATTTACCACGGATAATACCGGCCATTATGTCTCTGAAAAGATCTTCCCCATTGGCAGTTACACTATTACAGAAAAGGCCCCCCCCGCAGGTTATCAGCTCAACACGGAATGGAAACAGGACTTTACTGTTACGGAAACTGCTAAGGACTTTGATTTCACAGCAAGTTCCGGGAATGCCTGTCCCAATAATCTGAATCTAATCGGCTCATTCACCATGGATAAGCTTGACCTTGAAACCGGAAACACGCCTCAGGGTGATGCCACCTTAGGTGGAGCAGAATTTGAGCTGATCAACAACAGTAAAAATCCTATCTTCTGGGAAGGAAAGTCGATTGCCTCCGGCGAGGTACTGATGACCTTTAAAGTTGATGATAACGGTCACTATTCTTATCGTGGTCTGCCAGTAGGCAGTTATTACATTCAGGAAGTTACTCCCCCCGAAGGCTATCTGGTGGATTTGATCTGGATGTATGACTTTTCTATTACTCCCGATGAACCCGATGTTGTGGTCTCGCCTGAATTGACCTGTCAGGATCAGCCCGTAAAGGGTTCACTGAAGGTTATCAAGCAGGATGCTGTTCTCGGAAGTGGAACCACTGCCGATTCTCCTTTAAATGGGATCACTTTCACTGTCACCAACGAAAGCCGGAATCCTGTCATGGTGAATGGTACCCTTTATAATCCTGGCGAAGTCATCACTGAACTTGCCATTTCCTGGGATGGAGTACAATGGTCCGCAAAAACCGAACAGATGCTGCCATACGGAACTTACGGTGTAACTGAGAATGCTATGTATGAGAATATGGCAAATGAGTATTATTTCCTCAATCCTGAAAAGCATCTTGTTCAAGTTCATGAGCAGGAAGGTGTTGCGGAAGTCGTACATACCAATGAACTGTCCGAAGGTGAAATCATTATTCATAAGGTTGATCCTCTGATGCGGCCGCTTGCAGGTGCAAAATTCCTGCTTGAATGGAGTGAGGATGAAGGGGTCACCTGGGCTCCCGTCAGCAAAACAGATATTCCTGCAAAGGGCGGATGCACCAGCAGCAACTTGGTTGATGGCTATCTGGTATCTGGGGATGATGGTCTTATTACCTTTAGCGGCCTGTACCCCACACTGAAATATCGCCTGACCGAAATTGAGGCTCCTGAAGGCTATGTACTTCTAAATGATACCGCCTTTGAGGGAAAACTTCCTGCATATGAGTATACCTATGAGCTTACAGTACATAATTCGCCCGGTTTCTCATTCCCCAGTACAGGTAAAAATGATCTTCAGATGTCTGTTCTGCTCGGTACAATGATCACAATTCTGACAATCTCTGGATTTTCTTTTCTGGTCTATTCCAGGAAGAAGGATTCTCTCGCACGAAAAAAACGGATTTCCAATTAAGCAATTCAATATTCATCATCTGGAAATTACCACTTTGTTATACACAAGGTGGTTTTTTTAATATTCATTCTGAAAGGAAGAACAAAAATGAAATTCAAAAACCACATTCCCCGCTCCAAAAAGATCCTGGCAGGTGCACTTGCAGCTGCACTCCTGACACTGGGATTCGGAACTGCCGCCCCCGTATCTGCAGCCGAGGTTGGGAACGCTACCATCCATCCCGACCAGTCCTGCAGCCTTTCGCTTTACAAATATGACTTTACAAACGCAAGCAAGGACGGCGTTTGGGGTACGGATTCCTATGTGTCCACCGGTCAGTACGATGCCAATGTAAATGATATTCTGGGGAATGCCATCCGGAAGGGTTCCTCCGAAAATTCTTCTGCACTGGGCAACGGAGAAGCCGCCAACGGCTATGCCATCAAAGGCTGCGAATTCACCTATTTAAAGGTGGCTGATGTTTATCAGTACAGCGAGTCCGATGCAGAAAGCCCTGTAAGCTCCGGCGTGGAGGTGCTTTATGCTTTTAATAAGGAAGCATCTGCAGACCTTCTCAATGCTATCGGCCTTTCTGATGGCGCACAGAGCCATGAAGGTGCAAACGCTCTGCCCGGTAACGAAGCAAACTGGTACTACAGAAGCGATGTCATCAATCAGTCCCTGGAGCAGGCACTGAATACAAACGCCACCACAGTCAAGAACGCACTGGAAAAGTTTGTCCGTAATGGCGGCTCTGCGATGCCTCTGACCGACAGCAACGGTTACACTACTGCTACCGGGCTGCCTGTTGGCCTGTATCTGATGGCTGAAACTCGGGTGCCTGAAATGGTTACCAATACCACCGCCCCCTTCTTCGTCAGTCTGCCTACCACCACTGTAAACGGCGGTGGCAACGGATCCGGCTCCAACAACACTCAGGTCACAAATGGAGGCCACGAATGGCTCTACGATGTTGTTCTGTACCCCAAGAACCAGACCGGTATTGTTACCCTGGAAAAGGAAGTGCGTGAATCCAAGCAGGATGGTGGTAAGCACAACGGTACCGACAAGATTGACGATGGTTTCGCTCATAACGCCACTGCTTCCACCGGTGACATTCTGGACTATCAGATTCTGAGCACCTTGCCGACCATCACTTCTGATGCCACCAAGATCTCTGTCTATAACTTCTTTGATACCATCAGTGCCGGTCTCTCCTACAATAAGGATGCAAAAGATGTAAAGATCGAGTTCTACACCGATGCAGCCTGCACCGACAAAGTTGCTACCTGGGATCAGAACAGCGGTAAGTTCACTGTCTCTTACACTGAAGATGGACGCAGTATGACCATTGACATCACCGAAGCCGGTCTGGCGGAGATCAACGGAAGCACCTCCAATGCAAATGGTCATCTCTACGCAGGTTATTCCAATTACACCGCTAGAGTAAGCTATACTGCAATTCTCAACACCGACGCAGCCACCATTATCGGTGATAACGCAAATGAAAATAAGGTGGTACTCACTTGGAAGAGAAGCTCCGGCGATTTCTACGACACCCTGATTGATGATGCACACGTTTACACCTATGGTATGAATCTCGCAAAGCAGTTCTCTGATATGGACTCCACTGCAGCTGCAGAAAAGGATATGTTCTCTCATGTAAAGTTCCAGATTTTTAACGCTACCGACAACACCTGGATTACTGCTGCTCTGAATGAAGGTGAAGGCGTTTACTACGTGAACGGCCATACCGACAGCGAGAAGGAAGCCACCATCTTCCATCCTGTTACCTTTAACGGTACTCCCGGTCAGCTCGTAGTCCGTGGTCTTGAAGATGATGAATATATCCTGACCGAGGTAGAGACCGCTGACGGGTATACTCTGCTGAAGGACAATATCAAAGTTAAGATCACGGTTTCTGACGATCCTTCCCGTCCCTGTGATATTTACACCGAAGATACTCTTGGTGTAATTCAGAATGATCCCAGATACAAGTTCGACGGTGATCTGGATCTTCGTCTGGCCAACATCCCCCAGCAGCAGTTGGCCCACAATATGCTGACCGCTGCAGCAACCATCGACGGCAACAAGACCACTATGACCGCAGACAGAAGTTCTGCCAATGCGCTCGCCGCCATGACCGTGATTAACAGCCGTGGTTTTGACCTGCCGCAGACTGGTGACACCGGTGCAAAGCTGATGCCTATTGCAGGTGCTGTTATTGCCGGTGCTTCTGCTGTCATTGCTGGCGTGTACATCTATCTGAAGAAAAAGGGCCATCAGGAAGCCTGACTCTTTATATACCGATTTATAATTAAATGATTTTGAAGCCCACCGTTTTTGACGGTGGGCTTCTTCTATAAGGAGCATTCCCATGTTAAATACCATTTTAATTGTGATAGCCACCACTTTGGGTGTTTTAGCTGTCTTCTATCTTATCTATTTCTTTGTCATTTGCGCTTTCTTTCGATGCATATTAAACGAATTTGAGAAACGCAAAAAGGAAAAGGAAGAATCTTCTGCTCCTCAATCTGACGAATCCCCTGAGGAATCATCCTCCTGCTTTTAGAAAGGAATGCAATACATGGCACTTAGAAGACTAACTGAGAAACAGAAACACATCGTGGGCATTTCCGGGCTGTGTCTTCTTACTTTACTGGGCATTGGCCTCATGGCCTACCCTTGGCTTTCCTCAGCTTACATGAATCGAGTTCGCTCCGAAATTCAGACAGAATATCAGGCACAGATAGCCTCATCCAATCATGAACAGCTTGACGAGATTCGCAATTCAGCAATCACATACAACAGTCAGCTTGCACGAGGTGAAATGTCTTTGTTAGAGCCCGAAGAAAACGGCTATTTTGAGCAGCTGATTGTACCGAACACGTCCAATGTTATGGCCTATATCCATATCCCCAAAATTCATGTGGATCTGCCAATCTACCATGGCGTAGGAACAGACGCCCTGAATGCCGGCTGCGGACATATGCCCCAGAGCAGCTTGCCGATAGGTGGGGAAAGCACACATTCCGTACTATCTGCGCATACGGGCATGGCAAATTCATCTATGTTTTCAGATCTTCCACTTCTTGTTCCCGGCGATATTTTTCAAATTGAGGTTCTTGGAGAAATACTTACCTACGAAATCCAGAGTCCTGCTGACATTCAGACCGTTCTTCCTGTTGAAGTACAGGCCATCCAAATCAAAAACGGTCAGGACTTATGCACTCTGGTCACCTGTGTTCCCTTCGGAGTAAATTCCCACCGACTGCTGGTGACCGGTCACAGGATTCAAACCCCGGAAATTATCCAGGAAAAATTAGAGGATATTCCTGTCATTGACGAAAAAACCGACTCCGTTTGGCTCTCTGAATATAAATCAGCTCTTGTAATGGGAACTGTCATCATAGTACTCATGGTATTAGGAGCCTCTTGTACTGTTTGCTATCTTTCCAGGAAGCGGGGAAAATTCACAAAATAATATGAGGCAAAGGCACACAGGAGTGCCGCTGTCAGGAGAGATTGCACCCCATTAGATCCCTCAAAATACGGCTGCCCGAGGGTTCGACTCCCTCTTGCCTCACAAGATGTTGGATTGCCAATACCGTTGGCTGGATGGTATTTCATCCTTTCTTTTCCATCAAAAAGGACTGGGTCCTGTCCAACACCTGCGCCGGCAGACCGCATATAGTCTGCCTATTTTTATTTGGAGGTAAAGATAATGCTCAATGACACACACCTGATGGGACGTCTGACAAATGACATAAAATTACAGGATTCCCGCAACCATGTACCTTTCGTTTTCTTTTCTCTGGCAGTAAAAAAGGATTTTGCCGGTGATGATAAGGATCTTGTGGATTACATTCCCATTACGGCATGGGGTAAAACCGCCAACTATCTTTCTTCTTATTTTAAGAAAGGAGATATTGTTGTGGTCCAGGCTTCTATCCGAAATAAAGTCCGCAATGGCTCCCGGGTTGGAAATGAGATTGAGATCGTTGCGGATCAGGTCTGGCACGGCGGAAGTCCCGGTTATAACAAGAAAAAGATCTATTCCAAGCATTCTGACAACAGTGAGCCGGCTGCAGAGGAATGCACTGAGGAAACCGAGGAGGATGAAGAGGAAGATGATACTCCACCCGGACATATATAAACGCCGGAGGAAATAAGCTATGCCGATCAGTAAAAAGAACACACTTTACTATACGGCGGATCAATACGCTCTAGCTCAGGCAAACAGCAGTGCTCTTAAATACGCTCTGTCCTCTGGATATAACCTTGTTCGCCATGGCAGCTATTATGTTATGAAAGAACATGATTCCATGGTTTTTTCTCAGGATGGAAGCTGGCACTGGAACAGTAAGTCTCTTCACGGAAATGCTCTGGACTTCATTGTAAATTATGAAGGAAAAACCTTTGTCGAGGCAGTTCTTACATTGGCGGGTGAATCCGCTGTACATCGTAGTGTCCATCAGCCTTCCTTTTCTTCCGCAGTCAAAGAGGTTTTAAAAGCTACATTTGAACTGCCTCCAAAAGCTGATTCCGAGAGACATATATTTGCTTATCTCTGCCAGACCAGGAAACTCAGCAATTTCATTGTGAAGGAAATGCTTGCTCAGAAAATACTTTATGAAGCACAGCATGAATTAGGGCCTGGAAAGTTTGCGTATAACGCCTGCTTCGTATCGTATAATTCTGATGGGAAGCCCTGCAGTGCCTTCAATCGTGGCTTGAATCCACAGAAGGCCTACAAAATGGAAACTCCCGGCGGTGATAAAAGCCATGGCTGGCTTCTTCATGGTAAAAGTCCAAAAGAATTATTTGTCTTTGAAGCCGCTTTAGATGCGGCTTCTTATGTCGATCTGGGACTGAAAGCTCAACAAAATCCTTTAGCTTACGCAGATTATCTTGCCCTGGGAGGGCTCAATTTTACTCCCATTGCAAATTATCTGAAAAGTCATCCCGAAATCCAAGCAATACACCTTTGTCTGGATAATGACGAACCCGGCAGAAATGCTGCTGAAGAATTCTCAAAGCGTCTTCAGCATCAAGGCTTTCATGTCGAGGCAGAATATCCTCCGGAAGGAAAGGACTGGAACGAATGCTTACAAAAAGCTGTTCTGCACCGTACATATCCGCCTGATATTCCTTCAAGTTCTCTTATCCGTGCTCCTCCTAAAACAGGCGGTCAATCGCTGAGTTTTCAGGAGCAGATAGCACAGGCAAAAGCAAAAGCCGAGACTCAGTGGACCAGAACATCTGCTCCAGTAAAAAATATGGGCCGTGAACGGTAAAACCCTGCAGTAATCTGCAGGGCTTTTTTTATACCATTTTTCAAGGAGAATTTGTCTATATGAAACTTTCTATGTCTCAGCATATGCACAGAAGAACGCTGCTTGCAAAGATTGCCATCTTCCTGATGGTTATGCTTATGACCATCAGCTTTGCTGCACCTGTCTCTGCTGCTGGTTTTGCTGATCAGGCCGAGGTGGTCACCACCGCCGAAAATCCCGCACAGACTCTGAACTACCACAGCTTAGAATCTGATGCAGCAGATTTTAACACCCTGGCTCCGCCTGTTGCCACCTTACTGCATACCGACTCTTACAGTGTACAGATTCCTGCTTTCAACGCAGCCGGACAGCCTACTGTTCTGTCCTCCCACATTAACCCCGATGTTGATATTGATAGTCTTTTCGGAGGCATCATTGACATCATCAACAAAATTGCATTTTATGTCGGTGCAATTCTGGTTGTTGGTGGTATTTTCTCTCTTATTCTGGCATATAAGGACGAAAATGCAGATCAGCAGGCCCGGTCTATTCGGAATATCGTAGTCGGCGTTTCACTTATGAGCCTGCCTATTTTCCTGCAAATGGCCGGAATTGTTACCTAACCACTCATTCGGAAACCGGGGCAGCTTCTGCTGCCCCAATGGAGGTGTTTTATGAACATTATCTATTCAACAGCCCGTTTCCAAAAGAAACATCGAGAGGTTGGTGTGTAATGGAAGGTATCTCCAATTTTCTGGAATTTTTCACTTTGGAAGGCCTTTTCAAAAAAATCTTTCAGGTAGATATGTTTGGAACTATCACCGATCTGCTCTCGGATAATTTATTTTCTCCGGCTTCCAATTTCGGTCCCATTCTCAATCTGATCAACACGCTGTTTGATATGATTCGTCCGGTAGCAGTCATGCTGCTATTTGTGTACTTTATGGTTTCTTTGGTAGATCGAGTTGCCAGTGAAACTTTCACTTGGGAGCAGCTTTGGAGATTATTCTGTATGCTTCTGGCTACCAAGCTGCTGATTGATCACGGATTGACACTGATAGAAAATCTTTACGGTATCGGGCTCTCCCTGACAAACAGCTTCAGTGGCCTGCGAGCGCCTGGATCCGATTTTGCCATTACAGATCAACAGATAACTGAACTTCTCGACCAGATAAAATCACAGATGGGCTGGCTCCCAATACGGTTCCTTATGGAAATCCTGCTCTGGGTCATGCTTCTGATTCCTGCCCTCATTTCCTGGCTTATGAAACTAAGCGTATCTGTGATTGTTTACTCCAGGATTATAGAAGTGTACCTGCGGGCAGTATTTATGCCTGCGGCCATCTCCGATGTATTCCATGGGGGCCTGCAAAGCACCGGCGGCAGATATATAAAGAGCTTCTTTGCCGTATGTCTGCAGGGGCCAATGATCATCATCATTTCTATTATTTACAGTCAGTTATCCGTAATACTGACACAGTCCTATGGTCAGAGCGGAGACTTCTTTGCCTTCTACACAATCCTAATGGCAATCCAGGCATCTGCCATTATGTTGATGTTTAAGTCTCTCTCCCTTACCAAGGAAGTCCTGGGAGCGGGGTGATGCAGTTTGAATCCGCAAAAATCTGCTACCAAAAAGAAAAGTGCAATTCGAAACGGTCTGCTCTGCTGGCTTCTGATTATTTTTGCTTCTCTGGTGTATGGCAGAAGCATGGAACTGGCTGACAGCAGCACCACTGCTGCTGGTGCTTTTTTAGGCTTGTTAAATGGGTTCCTTGAAAATCCTCTCTCATTTTTTGATTTACTTCCCAGAACACAAAACGGCTGGATGTATGGAAGTTATGGCCTCATCTGCGGATTTGTTGCTCCTTTGATCAGCTATAACAACTATCTGCAAAAGAAAGATCTTCGTCCTGAGGTTGAACACGGTTCTGCAAAATGGAACGATGATCTTTCCGGTTTTAAGAAAAAGTATACTGATAGCATTTTGTATGGACCTAAAAGCAAAAACATGATTATGGCAGAGGATATCTTTGTTTCAATGGATACCAGACGGACACGCCGGAATAATAATGTACTGATATTCGGCGGCAGTGGTACCGGAAAATCAACCACGGAGATCATCCCCAATCTGATGCAGGCGAATTGTTCATTCGTAGTAACAGATCCCTCAGGAGAAATATTAGAAATGATGGGCAGCTTTCTGGAATCCGAAGGATATGAAATCAGGGTATTCAATCTCAATGATATGACCCATTCTGATCGATATAATCCCTTACGCTATATCAGAAATCCGGAAGGTGTTCTGATTCTGATTGATGCCATCATACAAAATACAAACCCCAAGGGAAAAGGCTCCAATGATCCATTTTGGGAAAAATCCGAAACCGCTCTATTACAAGCGCTATGCTACTACGTTTTAGCAGTCGATGATCCAAATTACCATAATTTTGCAACCATTATGAACTTACTGGAAATGGCTGTAGGTCCGGAGGGCAAGCCTTCTGCACTGGATGAGCTTTTTGCTGAATTCAAACAGGAGCATCCAAATCATCTTGCAGTGAAAAGCTATGCAACATTTCTGACCACAAGCGGCACTGCAACGGCAAGATCCATTGCTGTTTCCGCACAGGCTCGGTTGACAGCCTTCAATATTCCCGGTATTCAATACCTGACCAATTCGGACACCTTGGATTTGGAAACCATAGGTGATAAAAAAGTAGCACTTTTTTGTCTCACCTCTACTACAAGCTCCACTTTCAATTATCTGATCGGTTTGCTTTACACTCAGCTGTTTGAAACCCTATACCATCATGCAGAAGCTCACTGTAAAGGCAGAAGGCTTAAATACCATGTCCGGTTTATGTTGGACGAATTTGCCAACACGGGACGAATTCCTGAATTTACGCAAAAACTTGCCACCATGAGAAAATACGAAATCAGCTGCACAATCGTCTTGCAGGCACTTTCCCAATTAAAAGCCCTTTATAAAGATGACTGGGATTCCATCGTCGGTAACTGCGATTCCATGATTTTCCTTGGATCTCCAGACCATACAACTTTGGAATATATCTCTAAATCTCTTGGACAGGAAACAATTCGTTCCATAAATACATCCCGGACCTACGGTCGTCAGGGTAGTTATACCACCAATTACAATAAAATGGGACGAGATCTGATGACAACCGCTGAATTAAGCATTATGGAAAATGAGAACTGTATATATTTTCTCAGAGGATTGCATCCATTTTTTGCAAAAAAGTTCCAGTGGAAGCAGCATCCGAACTTTTCCCGTATCGGTGCAGATCACCCAGAAAACATCTACAAAGTTACTGAAAAGAAAATAACAGCTCCGGATGCAGACTATGATTATGGACTTCATCTGAGCAACTCGGAGGAATCAAATGATTGAAGTAAACATTCACAAGGATATTGCGAGCTTTGAGGCTCCCTGTATTGGGCCGTTTACCTTTCGGCAGACTGTATGCATTACCGTTGCAGCTCCTATCTGCTGGGCCATATACCATTATCTCGCCCCCGTAATCTCAACGGATCTTGCCGGAATGCTCGTTGCAATTCCGGCAGTTTTTGCCTGGGCCTTAGGATGGTGGAAGCCCTTCGGTATGAAAGCGGAAAAGTATATGAAAGCAGTGTTCATTGGAATGGTACTGGCTCCCAGGACCCGTAAATACAAAATCAGAAATTTCCATGATACAGCACTTCAGGATTATATGGCTCAGGACAAACCGCAAAAGAAGGAGAAATCCAAAGTCAAATACAAAGTCTCCAAGGAAGCTGTCAGATAGGAGGAGTTGAATGAAGCGTAATAAAGGAAAAATGGAGAATCCAGAAACTGATTTTCTGGAAGAAGTGATCGACACCATTGCCGATCAGAAAGAAGAAATCCGTGAAGAAGCCCGTCTGGAAAAAGAAAAAGTTCCTAAAAAATCTCTGAAGCAGCAGCGGCAGGAACGGAAAGCACTGAAGCGGATCCGGCGGAAGGCGAAAAAGCTCAAAATCCCCCGCACCGTGCAGGACACCATTCCCTATAACTGGGTATACCCTGACAGCGGTATCATTGAAACTTCCGAAGGGGTATTCTCCAAGAGTTTTCTGCTGCATGACATTAACTATGATTCTGCAAGAGAAGCTGAGCAGGATGGAATGTTTAGGAGATATGGATCTCTTCTCAACAGTCTGCCTTCCAATAGTCTGATGCAGATCACAATTCATCATCAGCAAAGAAATATGACAGAGTTTAAAGCTGTTGCAATGATGCCCCCGGAAAATGATTTTCTGGACCCTTTAAGGAACGAGCAGAATAGACTTCGGCTGAATGAAATTCGTCGAAGCAACGATGAACTTGTACAGTATAAGTACATGACCATTTCCACTTCTGCTGCCAACTATAAATCCATTCTCCCCACATTCTCACGGATGGAAGCGGAAGCCATCAAAAATGTTTCACAGATTGGAGGTGCCGTTGCTGAACCCCTTTCCACCGCAAAAAGGCTTGAGGTTCTGCATGATATTTATAACCCCAACGCTGTAGGCCTGTTTGGCAATGTGATGGAGAAAGATCCCAAAACAGATCGTATGGTCTATGGAAAGGATAAATTCTCCTTTGACATTCTGGCCCAGATGGGGCTCACTTCAAAAGATGTGATTGGCCCCGACAGCTTCTACTTTGATAAAAACTATGGAAAAGTTGGTGACTCCTTCTTCCGTGTTCTGTACATCAAGCAATTTCCCACCCAGAGCGATGACCAGTTTCTGAAACAGCTGTCTGATGTGGAATGCAAAATGGTCACAACCATTACTTACCAGCCTATTCGAATGGATATTACACAGAAGATGATCAGTACGGCCTTAAGTAATGCAAATCGTAACATGATTGAGCGGGAAAAGGTTGCTGCCAAATCCGGTTATAGTGCTGATCTTGTTACTCCTGAAGCGAGAGACCGTTCTGATGAGTGGAAGGCAGTCCGTGATGCCATCAGTCACAATGGCCAGAAGCTCTTTTTCGTTACTGTCGTCATCGTTCACTTCGCCGACACTCTGGAGCAGCTTGATCAGGACACCAGTGCAATTCAGGCTGTTGGGCGTACTCGCCTGACCGATATCAGGCCGCTCACTTATCAGCAGCCCGAAGGTCTCAACGCCTGTCTCCCTCTGGGGCTCAATCCCCTGGAGATCAAGCGAACCATGATTACAGATTGTGCCGCTATTTTTATTCCCTTCTCCAATCAGGAACTTTACGATCCCGTTGGAGGAATTTCCTATGGCATCAATGCAATCTCCCACAATCTGATTCTCATCAACAGGCGAAACAGCACAAATGGCAACGCAGTCATTATCGGCAGTTCTGGTACGGGTAAATCTGTCAGCGCCAAAATCGAAATGCTGCTTAACTATCTGAGCAGCCATGATCATATCCGAGTAATTGATCCTGATGGCGAATATGCCCGTCTGGCAGAACTGCTTGGCGGTGTTATTATCCATGTTTCTCCGGGTTCCAGTACGCATATCAATCCTTTTGATATTGATATGGAGCACTACGACGATGAACCGATTACCGAAAAATCCAGTTACATCTGTTCTCTTTGTGAAACGATGCTGGACAGTCCCATGGGAATCAACGCAAGCCAGAAGTCCATCGTTGACCGGTGTGTAAAGACCATATATCAGCCCTACATTGCTTCCAGGGACCCTGTTACCGGAGTGTACGATGAAACAAAGCTCCCCACTCTAAAGCTCTTCTATGAGGAACTGAGAAAGCAGGACGGGTATGACGCCATGCAGCTTGCAGAAGCAGTTGAGATTTACGCAGTTGGTACGCAGAGTATGTTTGCTCATCATACTAACATCGAATACAATGCCCGTTTTGTTGTATACGATATCAAGGATGTAGGCCAGGCCATGAAACATCTGGCTGAGCTTGTCGTTCTATCCAATATCTGGAACGATATTACCAGAGGACGCAAGGAAGGCCGAAATGTTTGGTTTTATATTGATGAGGCGCATTTACTTTTCCAGAACCAGACCTCTGCAGAATTCTTGAGAGATCTCTATAAACGAGCAAGAAAATATGGCGGTCTTCCTACTGTAATCACGCAAAATGCTACGGACCTTGTAAACAATCCGGTAGCAAGCGCCATGATAAAAAACAGTGAATTCGTACAGATTCTCAGCCAGTCCCAAGAGGATCGAGAATGCCTGGGACAGCTCCTCAACATTCCTCCCAATCAGCTGGATTACATCACAAATGCGCCCCAGGGTCACGGACTTATCTATGATGGATCTCATATCGTACCCTTTATCAATGAGATCCCCAAGGATACATTGCTCTATAAAGCAGTTACCACCAAACTCTCTGAAGTTACAGAGCTTAATAACCAAGCCAAAAAGGAGGAATAACCTATGGAGGAATCCAGGAATAATAGTCTGCTGTCCAAGATTATAAAACAGGCTAATTTGATTCAGCAGGACTTTGACCTTCTGACTGACTCTATTCGGGAATCTGAGAAATTAGGTACCGTCAACTACAACGCCTTTTTAAGCTCCTTCAACTATCTGCAGCTGCAATTTGATAATTTCAGTCATCTGGTCAAAGAGATTTCTCTCCCCCAGGACAGCTCAGAACTCAGTGAGGCCAAGGCCAACGTTCGCAGCTGCTATAATCGTTTTTGTCTGCTTCGAGAGCGCTGTATCGGTAAAGCCGAAAAATCTGACGAGTTCATGGATGGTGCTATTGTTCCTGATACTCCAGAGTTTGAAGAAATTCTTTCTGGCGATGAACTTCCGGCAGAAGAAGATCGCGATCTTTCTCTGCCGGAGCAGTCTTCTGCTAATCACAAACGTGGTGTCAAGAAAAGGAAAGTCAGTCCGCCTAAAATTTCATCGCAACAGCAACTGCCTGAAATTCCTGATTACAGGCGGTCACTTACCGTAGATGAAGAGCGTGCCGAAGCTAACAGAAGACAAACTGAAAAAATGATCAGAGAGAAGCTTATGGCAGGAAACGCTGTACATAGCAAGGACATCCACTTAGAAACCGATACTGTACAATCACAAAGCAGAATGTCCTATCGAGAAATTCTGAAACAATATAGTGCCAGCGGTTATACCCCCACCAGCCCGCCCGGTTTTGCAAGTAAGGATGTGCCTCTGTCTGATCATCAGCAGAGGCACATTTCTTATGAATCGGATTACCGGAAAATACGGGAGTATATGATTCAGCAACAGCTGGCACAGCATCCGTCCAGGGTTTCTTCTGATAAATCCCATTCTGTCCCCGGTTCTCCTGTTTATTCCCAGGAATCTTATCCTTGCAAAAAAAATACCGAGCAGCGCAATCATCCTGACTCTCCCCGTATGCCAAGTGAGCATTATTCCACTGGGCAGAAGCAATCAGCTTCCAACCATCAAAAAGCCCCTAATCCTGGAAAGTACACACTCAGCAAAATCTCCAACACCATCGGACAAGGCGCAACCATGACAGTACGCCAGACAGTCAATCGCATGACCAGACAGATCGATAATGATGATGTACGATTTGTTATGAGTGCAGATTACTATCTGTACACCGGAAAGGCTGCCGCAGGAGTCGTGCACGGAATTATTTCAAATCCTACTGCGCCTCTCCAAGCATCTGCCAAACTGGAACTTTCCTCCAAGCAGATGGCAAAATATAATTCCTCTGCATTTCGGATACAGCGTAATTTAAACCTACAGATTGGTCAGGTACAAAGGGAGCTGAACAGCCTTCCCAAAACCGGCTACAATGCCGGCCAGATTCAACATCTGACCGGCACCCTGGATAGGCTTAAAACTCAACGATCTTTTGTAAATCGTTCCGTAAAAGTCAGCTTTCGTGTCAATCAGTTTCAGCATCAGCGAGATCTGGACAATCAGATTCTTCAGGGCTTAACCGTAACTGGTCGGATTCCACGGTCTGCAAGATCCCTTCAGGAATTGAGCAGTTCCATCATATCTCAGCGTGTCGGCATCATTACGAAAAAGTACGGTGACCAGGCTTTGTCCCGATCTCCATATTCCATTCAAAAAGAAATCGACAGATATATCCGTGAAGGACAATCTATCAAGTCACAGATTTGTCTTTTGGAACGCCAGGGCTCCCTTTTGTCTTCTGAGAATCGCAAGCTTTTACAGCAATTAAAACTCAGAAATCAAAGCTACGGAAAGAAAATAGCAGATCTAAAAAGTCTTGATAAATCCTTAAAGGATCTTGGTTATATCTCAGAACGACTGGAACGGATCACCGAAAAGACACGTCGCTTTAAGCAAAACACTTCCATTGTTGCAGGTTTTCTGAGAAGCACCGCACTTCGTCCCTTATATTCCCCGGAAAATAATACTGCAGGACTGGCCTATGGCATCAACATTGCAGCTAATCCAGCCGTGCATAGGTTTATTGGAAAATCCGTAAAAACTGTCTCTAAGATTCCTCCCAAAGTATTATCTAAGGCAGCACCTGAAATCTCAAATCAGATTCAATATCAAAAGCAGTTATATACCGAGAAAACAAGGAAACTGATTAAAGCAGAGAAAAAGAAGGTTGCAAATGCCGTCAGAGAAACTGGAAAAAGGGTCCTGCAATCATCACCTGAACCGGCAAAGAAGATTTACGGCATCTCCGTGAAGCACTCAAAATCCGTTAAGGAATCCGCAGGAAGGTTACACGCCGGTGTTTATAAGCGAATTCAAAAGGCAAAGGAATGGGCTTCCAACACAAAAATTGCTGGCATAAAGCGTGCGGCCCAGGCCCAGCTGGAACAGATTTCCGCATTTCTGCAGAAAGTCGCTGCCGCAGCTAAAGCCTTGGCCGTAAAGATCGTTCTTGCCTTTCTAATCTGTGGGATACTTCTTTCATTTCTGCCTCCTATCATAACTGCCATCTCAGGAGCCTGCAGCAGTATTATTCTGAGCCCCCACACGGGAGACAATGGAAAAATCGATCTCTCTCCTTATGTTCGGGTCATTGAGCAGGAGAAGCGCAAATTTACGGCAATGCGTGATGATCTTGAGCAGAAATTCTATGATGATGTTGATAAGGCAGCTGATGCTTTTAACCAGAAAAATAACAGGCCTCCAAAAGTAAAGATCATCGGCGGCCCCTATGAAGATAAGGACAGCAAGATCAATATTTCTTTTGATGGTGCGGCAAATAATGATCGGGAACTGATTGCCATGTGTGCTGTCAGATTCCAGCAAGATCTGGAAAATCCAGAAGTCAAGGACTATCTGCAGTACATGGCATCAAAAGCCAGAACTTTACAAACGATTCAGGATAAGACTTTCCACCACAAGCCGGGATGTGTTCTTCTGCGGGTTGAAGTATCTCCTGATGATCCTGGGCCTGAGCCTCCTCCCCCCAATCCAGGAGGAGGTTCCCATGTAGTCCCCGGTATTCGCAGCGTTGTGATTCCAGGAGGATCTGATACGGGAAGTCCTTCCGTACCCACAGAACCTTCTGAACCCACATACGAAGATCGGAAAGTTTGTCCCGGGCATAGAACTCTGGATATCCATATCCATACTCTCAGCCTTTCAGAGCTTTATGAAGCCGATGATTATGAAGGTGGTGCTGAAGGATGGGAGGGGTGGACGGAAAGCAATCAGGAATGGGTAGATGCTTTTCTGTCGATGGATTGGGCTGAAATATACACCGGATTCCGTACCGGAGGAATGATCTCTGTATCCAGTTCAATTTCCGCGGAAGAAGAACGACATATTTGGGATTACCTTTATTCGCTCACAGGAAACGCCTACGGTGCCGCTGGTATTATGGGCAATCTGCATTGTGAGTCCAGGCTGTTATCCATCAATTTGGAGGATCAATATGAGGGGATCTTAGGTTTTACCAACGAATCTTATACTGCTGCCGTAGACAGCGGAGCCTATCAGAACTTTGTAACGGACAAAGCCGGATTCGGGATTGCGCAATGGACCTATCACACAAGAAAAGCAGGCCTGCTTCGCATGGCTCAAGCGAGAGGTGTCTCCATTGGTGATCTTGACCTTCAGTTGGATTACCTTGCGAAAGAGCTTCAGGGCGGTGGTCTTAATCTTCTATCTTCCTGTAACTCCGTAGAAGAAGCCTCTGATTATATGCTGTTTTCCTTTGAAAATCCCGCCAATGCTCAATCGCTGAGAGATACCAGAGTAGGTGTATCCAGTTATTATTACAACAAATATATGCTGGGAGCTGCTGCGGAGGGTGATCTGACACAAGCTCAGATAGCTGTTATCGAGATTGCTACAAATTCCGATGCATATGGCATTCCAGCCGGGGCCGGCTATTGCCAAGCGTGGGCTGCTAATGTTTATGGTCGTGCCGGATTTCCTATTGACAATTCCAGCTGCGCAAGGGTTTCCGGCGAACGATATGGTGTCAGCAGTGATTTTACATCCGTTCCTCCGGGAGCAGCAGTTTACGGTTATTCCAGTTCCCGCTACGGTCACGTTGGAATCTACGTTGGAGGCGGCCTCGTGTATCACAATATTGGAGGTGTAGCCATCGACAGTCTTGCAGACTGGGTACAACGATACTCCGGATTCTGTTGGGGCTGGCAGGCAGGAACAGATCTTACTGCACTTCCCTAAAATAGAAAGGAGCACACAATGATATATTCCCGCACAAGGAGAGCTGCAGCAGCAGCTCTCCTTCTGATTATTCTCACAAGTCTTTCAATGAACGCATTTGCCCATGACCTATCTGACAATGACCTTTCTGCCCCTGTTCTGTCTTCGGAGGAGCAGGAGCAATTCATTTGGGATTTTCTGCTGGAATTCACGGGAAATCCTGCCGGTGCAGCTGGAATCATGTCAAACCTGTATTATGAATCCAGACTTGATCCTACCGCCACAGAAACCGGAACTGATCTGCCAAAAGAACTGGCAGGCTATGCCTATACCCTGGCTGTCGATGAAGGGCAGTACGAGAACTTTACAGAAGACAGGATTGGATTTGGACTGGCCCAATGGACAGATCCCGGCAGGAAGTCTGCTCTTCTTAGAAAAGCCAGAGAAAGCGGCGTCTCCATTGGAGATCTTACATTGCAGCTTGAATTTATTGCTGAGGAGCTGGAACGGTTTAATATGACGTATCGGCTTTCCACCACTGACAGTATTCGTTTTGCTTCCGATTACGTTCTGATTAACTATGAGCATCCGAACATTCAGGATGAAACAGTCAAAGAACAGCGGGCCAACAAGGGTATTTCCTATTTTGAAAAGTATACAGCACCACGAAAAACTCCCTCTGAAAGCCACAGCACCGACGCTCAGAAACTCGTCTCCTATATTGCTTCACACTCCGGTGAATACAATATTCCCTCTGAAAATGGATATTGTCAGGCCTGGGTCACTGCAGTTTACCGTAAAGCTGGCTTCTCCCCGTATCCCTCACCAAGTGCCGCAGATGCTGCAGCCCACTATGGTTACAGTGAGAACTTTAAAAACATTCCTGTGGGAGCAGCAGTATACGGACATTCCAAAACCCGCTTCGGTCATGTTGGTATTTACATTGGAAACAATCAGGTATGCCATAATATCGGAGTTGTACGTATAGACTCTCTGGAGAACTGGCTGAAGGACTATGACGGGTTCTGCTGGGGCTGGCCCGGCGGTGTGGATTTGCGAACAGAACATTAAGGGGGTATTCAGATGAAACACACTATTCTTCGCTGTCTTGCGCTCACCCTTTGTATCAGTGCAGCATTACTTGGCTTAGTTCTGACTGCTGCTGCAGAGGATTGTGAGATCATTGTAAACAGTGATACCACAATTGATGTGACCGTCTCCGATCAGAATCACAGTTATGTGTATTTAAATGCTGAAGTGCCCAATGGTTGGGGCGGCAATATTGAAACCAGATTTCATAATCGATCCTCCGGAAAGGATTACTCGCTTACCATGAACTATATCCAGGATGAGTATAACTCAGGAATCTGGCTTCCTTTTGGTCAGTATACTGTTTCCGTCAGCCTTCCTGATGATGATGGAATGTGCTTAGTACATATGGACGATGAATCTCAAAGCACTCTTCAAATCAAGAAGGGGGAAGATATTCGGATCTCTTTATCTGTTACCGAAAATCCCGATTTTTCTTTCCCTGAATCCACTTCTGGCGAGCATATCGTTCCTCCCCCTGCAATGGAAGATATCTCTGATCTGCCCACTGTTTCTGCAGAAGCGGACGAGACATCCGAAACAGTTACTCTTCCTTCAGAGCTGGAAACCACAGAAGACTCCCATTCCAATACTGGAGCTATTGTAGTAGCAAGTATTCTTGTTGCAGCAGTAATCATCTGTGCCGTTTTTATTTTCGTCCTCGAATGCAAACATCTTAATGAATACTAAGGAGACTACCATGGCAATTAGTGAAAGGCTTCGATATTTCAGAACTAAGCGCAAAATGACGGCTATGCAGCTGGGAATGGAGTTAGGGTTTCCGCCGGGATCTGCTGGCAATCGAATTACGCAATATGAGCGTAACTATCGCAATCCTGGTCCGCAGCATTTAAGAGCACTTGCGGAAGCTTTGCAGATCAGCCCGGAAGCGTTGACTGCGCCCACTTTTGAAACCGAAACGGATATTCTTCATATTCTATTTGCTCTTGAGGATCTGTACGGCCTGACCGTCCACAACTTTGGAAATCTGACAATTCTTTATATTGAAGATAGCTTGGTAAAGGCTAATCGTCTGAAGCAGCTTATCTCTTTATGGAGTGACAAGCGAATGGATATGATGACGGGCAGAATCTCACCTCAGGAATACAATGAATGGAAATGGAATTTTTAGAAAGTAATCGCAACCACAACCTTACAGGAGAATCATAATGGCAAATAAGATTCAATTTTATTCTCAGCTTGCCAATGATACTGCCGTAGAGATTACAGAGAGCCATGAAAAATGGCTCTCTTTTCTCGATACGGCTGCAAGGATTTATAAATACCCTTATCATGAACAGCTGTTAATTTACGCTCAGCGGCCCGATGCTACAGCATGTGCTTCTTTCGATGTTTGGAATCAACATATGCGCCGGTATATCAAGCGTGGAGCTCAGGGAATCGCTTTGCTGGATACCAGCGGCGATAATCCCAAAATCAAATATGTATTTGATGTAGCTGACACAGCCGAAACCGAGCATTCCAGATCTCCTAACCTTTGGCAATATCGAAACGAGCATGAACAGTCCGTTCGTAATGCCCTGGACAACACATACCGAGTCGGTGGCATCACTTTTGCAGATCAACTGGAAGAAACCGCCCGATTTGAAATCGACGACTACTGGTACGCAAACAAGGACGACATTCTGCGCAACCTTGACGGCTCTATGCTTCTGGATTATGATAGCGACACAATCAGGCAGATCTTCTGTGAAGCTGCTATGATCAGCACCAGTTATGTGCTGCTGAAACGATGTGGGATCGAACAGCATCCGGAAGCCATCGACTTTATGGCAGTTCAGGACTTCAATACCCCGGGAGCTGTATTCGGACTTGGATGCGCCGTCAGCAGTACCAGTGAGTCCATACTCAGACAGATCGAGCTGGCTGTCAAAAGCTACGACAAGGAAAAGGATTTTGAAAGGAGCAAACAGAATGAGCAATCTGACTTACATCAAGAACGGAGACTATCAACTTCCCGAACTGACACTCTCTCAGCCTCAGCAGGAACCTCTGGGCAAGTACGGACGGATGAGGAAGAATTATCTGAAAGAAAACCGTCCGGTTCTCTGGAACAGCCTGATCCTCAGCGAGAAATTGTATCCCCATCTGAGGGAAACGGACAAAGCCGCCCACAGCAGGCTCAACACAATTCTGAACTCACTGAAGGAAAAAGCAGGCGTGACCGAGGATCTGAAGCGGAAAGACCCCATGAAATGGGTGGGACTGATGAACACTCTGCAGACACAGGCAGAGGAAGTAATTCTGAAGGAAATCGTCTTCGCATAACTGATTCTGCAGAAGCCCAAACTTCGTTCTTCCCTTCTGTAAATGAACAGCTTGAATATCTGACCCAGACGGAGGATGCAGTAGTTGCACCCTCCGCCTTTCATTTTCCCGAAGCAGTGATCGATCAAATTTACAGGGTCGGAAGCAACACCGAAAACCATCGTATGGCTATTGCTTCAGAATTTTCTAAAGGAAAAGGTATTGAATCAAATGCCGAATTTCTGAAAAGAATCTACCATGGAGGAAATGGAATTGTATATGACGGAACTTCCGTATGTGTATGGTATTCCGACGAAGCCATCCGCATTACCGGAAGCAAATCTGCCCGCCATGCCCGTATTTTCCAGGCTGTAAACTGGGATGATGCCGCCAGACGGATCGATGATCTTCTGAAGGCGGGAGAATTTGCCACAAAGGTTGAACTTGCAGAAGCTCCGGGATTCGAACGCAAGCAGCTGGCAGAAACTCTCTGGTATATGGCCTCTGATTTAAGCAAGGACGGCATTGACCTGAATCTTCTCCCCACTGTCAGAAATCTTCATGGTGGTTTTCCCCAGGAAACGGAACTTCTGTCTGGTTTTCTCAATGATACACTTTCCATTGCCTCCATTACGACCGAAGTAGAGCACTTCATCACCGTATACAATCATGATCCTTCCGTGCTGAGATTCCACTATCACAAACCGGATCAGGTTCTGGAATCTCTTCACGAGCTGACTATTGAACGGGTTTCCTATGAATCCAGACTGACAGACATTCCCAGAGCAGCATATTTTATTACTGAGGATGAACTGGAGTCTGGTTTCATGCGGGGGTCCGGCATGGCAGGTGGAAAAGACCGTATTGTCGATTATTTTGAAGCTGCTCATTCTATGAAGGAAAAAGCAGACTTTCTGAAAGCTGAGTACGGCATTGGTGGACGCTCCCACGCACTCTCCGGTGCCGCACACAGTGATGAAAACCACGATAGCAAAGGCATCGTATTTCGTAAGGAAGGATGCGCTGACGTATCCATGTCCTGGGAAAAAGCTGCTCGAAGAATTGACGATATGATCCGTCAGAATCGTTATCTTTCCAAAACAGAAGCAACTCAACGGGCCGCAATCCGTGATCTTCACGATCCAAGATCCGACATTGCTCCGGAGTCAGCTGTCCCCAATATTGAGGGCTCTGATATGAACTCCATACCTGCAGAAATTGAAAGCACTGAGGTCATCGCCTCCTCCGGTTTTGACAATTCTCCTTTTGTCCAGCAGGTTATGGCTGATGCAGAAAAAATCAACCGAGAGGAAAAAATGGCAGATCCCGCCTATCAACTTGCCACCGAGCTTGATAGCTTTGCCTATGACTTTGACACTTATGACTATAATGACCGCATCCAAGACCGAGATGCCGAAATCGAACGTATTTTCGAAAGCATTAAGGATGGAAACATTGACGGGCATAAAGACTGGCTTCTCTCAATTCTTGCGGGTCCTGATGCGGAAAATGCAGAAAAGGCCTACAATCTGATGGAACGGTTGGATAATTACGCTCTCAGAACCTATGAGGCAGCCAACAATCCCTACTCCTTAAACGAGCTGGATAGAATGCAGATTCAGGAAGTATTCAAAGATGGGACCAAAGGAGACAACCTTGGATATTGCCGCACTGAAAAAGCACCTGAATATGTAGAAGCTCTCAATAATAGGAGCATTACAGCAGATCAGGTCCGGCAGATTCTCAAAGAAGATGCTCACAGTTGGCACTGCTATGTAATCGAGGATCTTTCCAGCTGGAATCCCATTGTTGCCGGTGATCGCAGCAGGACTCCAATAAAATTCTTTGATACTTATGAGCAGGCCCGTGATTACTTTCTGGAACTCCGCAGCAATGCAGAAGGTCACGAAAATATTAAAAACCCTGAAACAGGTGAACCTTTAGCAAGGCTTACCATCGGTATTCAGCGGGAAAGCCCCGCCAGCGCAGCCGACTTGATCCAGGTTCGTAATAACAGGCATTACCTTGTCGATGATTTTACCAGAATGACCGCTATCTCCTCTTCCCCTGAGGCTATGGACATTCTTGAAAGAATGCACCGGGATCTTGGCTTTGATCGAATCAGACGGTATGAAAAGGATGCGCAAGGGATTTACAGTTCTCCTGTTGATATGCCTTTTTCTGATTGGGAAAACACCTACTTTTCTCGCCAGCCTGAGCAGCAGCGCTATCGTGTGAATGAATCCAATTATATTGATATTCAGACCTGTGACGATGGCTATGATTACACGATTTACAATTCTGAAACCCATGCGGAACTGGATGGGGGTGTTTTAACTGCCACAGATATTTCCATGGTTTCTGCCGTCAGAGAGGTCTGTGTGCTGCATCATATCCCCATGAATCGAACTGAGCCCATCACAGTGCCCCTTGTGGAAAAAGAAGTGCTTTCTGAAACTTCTGAAATAGTAATCTCAGCCATGGAAGCTGCAGGCTTTACAAGATCAAATGAGGGTGCAGGTATTCGTTTCTCGGATGCTGCCGGTTACCCCTTAGAATTTACCACCTGGGAGAATGCCTATGAATGGCTTGATACAGCTTCCTTCAAGGACACGCCTGAGATTCGAGGTCGAGTACAGGCAATTCTTCATACTGACCGTGAGTTTGCTCAATCACATCTGATCCCTGGTGAAACGGAGTTTTTCTGGGATGAGAGAAAATTTCAGGTGGAGTCTGTTGACTTAGACGGAGACAGCGTGGAGCTTCGTGATATTACCTTCCAGGGGACTACAGGGTTTCCGATTTTTCGTGTAGAACACATTGGAGCTGTCCGCAGCCATCTGGAGAATATAGTCGAACATGAATTACCTAAGACTACGGAACGTTCGAACATAGCAGAACTGCCTCCGAACTACAGGATCACAGATGCTCACCTTGGCGAAGGTGGCCCAAAATCCAAATTTATTGATAATGTAAGAGCTATTGAGCTTCTGAAAAATCTTGAACTGGAGAATCGACAAGCTTCCCCTGACGAGCAGGAGATTCTTGCCCGCTATGTAGGCTGGGGTGGTATCCCGGAAGCTTTTGATCCTGGCAAACCTGCATGGAAGCAGGAATATGAACAACTCAAAGACCTGCTTACTCCGCAGGAATATGAATCTGCAAAAAGTTCAACTCTGAACGCCCATTACACCAGCCCTGTTATTATCAAAGCGATGTATGATGCCGTTCAGAGTATGGGATTTAAGGAAGGAAATATTTTGGAACCCGCAATGGGAACCGGAAATTTCTTTGGTGTGCTGCCCCCTGAAATGGAGAACAGCCGCCTGCATGGTGTGGAGTTGGATTCTATCAGCGGACGGATTGCACAGCAGCTTTATCCCCGTGCTGAGATCAAGGTAGCCGGATTTGAGACAACGGACAGAAAGGATTCTTTCGATCTTGTGGTTGGAAATGTGCCGTTCGGCAATTATCAGGTTAACGACAGAGCCTACAACAGTATGAACCTGTCCATCCATAACTACTTCATCGTAAAAAGTATTGATCAGGTCCGGCCGGGCGGTATCGTTGCCGTAGTCACCTCAAGATTTACTATGGATGCCAAGAACTCTTCCGCAAGAAGAATTATGGCACAGCGAGCAGAACTTATCGGAGCACTCAGACTCCCCAATGATGCTTTCAAACGCAATGCCGGTGCTGAAGTCGTGGCAGATGTGCTTTTTTTCCAAAAGCGAGACAGGCCTATGGAAATTGAACCTGACTGGGTACAGTCAACCGTGAATGAGCAGGGACACAGAGTAAACAACTATTTTATGGAACACCCGGAGATGGTCTTGGGTACTCAGTCTGAGCATAGCACTGCACATGGAATGGACTACACGGTAGAACCCATCGAAGGAGTTGAGCTATCACAGCAGCTTCAAACTGCAATTTCCATGCTGGGTGGTATCTACAGAGAAGCTGAACTTCCCAGATTGGATGATGCGGAAATCACCGGTCATAGTATTCCTGCCGATCCTGATGTTAAGAACTACAGCTACACCGTTCTGGACGGCGAAGTATACTTCCGCGAAAACAGCATCATGATCCAGCCCGAAATATCTGAATCTCAGAAAGCACGCATTAAAGCCCTGGTAGAGGTACGAAATGTGCTGAATGATCTGATTACCTATCAGGTAGAAGACTACCCGGATGCAGACATTCAGTCCAAACAAGCGGAGTTAAATACTGTCTATGACAGTTTTACAGCCAAATACGGTCTGATTAACTCCAAAGCGAATGAAAAGGCGTTTTCGGAAGACTCAAGCTACTACTTGCTGTCTGCCCTTGAGTACATTGACGAGGACGGACGACTGGAGAAAAAAGCCGATATGTTCTACAAAAGAACGATTCGGGCTGAACATAAAGTCGAGCGAGTAAGTGAACCTAATGATGCACTTGTTGCCTGTATCGGTGAAAAGGGACGTGTTGATCTTTCCTATATGTCACAGCTTCTGGGCGGTGAGGATATTTCTCATATCACAGATGCACTACAGGGAGCTATTTACCGTGATCCCTCCCTTCCTGACGGACAGCAATGGATCACGGCAGATGAATATCTGTCCGGAAATGTCAGGGAAAAGCTTGCGATAGCAGAAAAAGAAGCACAGAATGATCCCACACTCAGTGTCAATGTGCAGGCTCTTAAAGAGGCTCAGCCCACACCCCTGGAAGCGACAGAAATTGATGTGCGGCTGGGAGCAACCTGGGTGGATCCGGAATACATTCAGCAGTTTATGAACGAAGTTTTCCAAACTCCGTTTTATCGCCGTTACAAAGTGAAAGTTGAATACTCTCCTGTAACCGGGGAATGGAAAGTAGGTGAAAAAGGTGTTGGCTGGGGAAACGATGTACTCGCCACCTCTACCTATGGAACTACACGAGCTACTGCTTATCAAATTCTGGAAGACTCTCTGAATCTTCGGGATGTCAGAATTAACGACTACATCGAAGTGGACGGGAAGAAGAAAACCGTTTTAAATCAACGGGAGACCACCCTTGCGGCACAAAAACAGCAGGCCATTGCAGATGCGTTTTCAGAATGGATCTGGAAAGATCCTCAAAGACGAAATGCGCTGGTTTCCAAATACAATGAGCTGTACAACTCATGTCGCCCCAGAGAATATGATGGTTCTCACATTGTTTTCAGTGGAATGAATCCCTCTATCACCCTTCGGGCTCATCAGCTCAACGCCATTGCTCACATTCTCTATGGCCCCAATACTTTGCTTGCCCATGAAGTAGGTGCCGGCAAGTCCTTTGAAATGATTGGAGCTGCAATGGAATGTAAGCGGCTCGGTCTCTGCCAGAAGTCTCTGTTTGTGGTGCCGAATCACCTGACTCTTCAGTGGGCAAACGAGTTCCTGCGCCTCTACCCTGCCGCACATCTTCTTGTAACAAGCAAGCGGGATTTTGAGCCAGCAAACCGCAAAAAATTCTGCGGAAGAATTGCGACCGGTGATTATGATGCGGTCATTATCGGTCAGTCTCAATTTGAGATGATTCCGGTAAGTCCTGAAAGGCAGCAAAAAACGATAGAGGCCCAGCTGCAAGAGGTTGAGGATGCCATCTATGATCAGCGTTGGAGCGGAAAAAGCTTCACAGTGAAGCAGCTTGAAAAGACGAAAAAGTCTTTGGAAGCCCGGCTTGAAAAACTGACGGCAAATGAACGTAAGGACGATGTGATCTATTTTGAGCAGTTGGGCGTGGACAGGTTGTTTGTAGATGAAAGTCAGGCCTATAAAAATTTGTATTTTCACACAAAAATGCGGAATGTGGCCGGACTCTCCACCTCTGAAAGCCAGAGAAGTTCTGATATGTACATGAAGTGCAGATACATGGATGAAATCACCGGAGGCCGTGGCATCATCTTCGCAAGCGGAACTCCTATCAGCAATTCCATGGCTGAGATGTATACTCTGATGAGATATCTGCAGCATGATACCCTTATGCAGCACAATCTCAATCACTTCGATGCCTGGGCTTCCACATTCGGCCAGACTTCCACAGCAATTGAGCTGGCACCCGAAGGCACCGGCTACCGAGCAAGGACCAGATTCAGCAAATTTTTTAATCTTCCAGAACTCATGACCATGTTTAAGGAAACCGCTGATATCAAAACTTCGGACCAGCTGGATCTCCCGGTGCCCAAAGCAATATATGAAACTATTGTGGTAAAACCTTCAGAACAGCAGAAGGAATTGGTCAAAAGTCTGTCAGAAAGAGCCGCAGAAATTCATGCTGGTAATGTTGACCCTTCTATCGACAATATGCTCAAAATCACAAGCGACGGCAAAAAGATTGGTCTGGATCAGCGGCTTATCAATCCTATTCTTCCAGATGATCCCGGAAGCAAAGTAAATGCCTGTGTTAACCGGGTATTTAACATTTGGGAAGAAGGCTCACAGAATAATTTGACCCAGATGATTTTCTGTGATATGTCCACACCCAGTATTGGTGGCAAGAAAAAGGAAAATACTTTTAACGTCTACGATGATATTCGGGAAAAACTGATCGGCAATGGTATTCCTGAATCGGAGATTGCTTTTATTCATGAGGCAAAAACCGAAACACAAAAGAAAGACCTGTTTACCAAGGTACGAACAGGTCAAGTCAGGATTCTCATGGGCAGTACAGAAAAAATGGGAGCAGGAACAAACTGCCAGGATCTCTTAATTGCAGTGCATCATCTTGATGTTCCCTGGCGTCCTTCTGATATGATTCAGCGAAATGGCCGTATCATCCGGCAAGGCAATACAAACGATGAAGTTAAGGTGTTCCAGTATGTGACGGAAGGTACATTTGACAGCTATTTATATCAAACCTTAGAGAATAAACAGAAATTTATCAGCCAGGTGATGTCTGCAAAATCGCCTGTTCGTTCTTGCGAAGATATGGACGAAGCCGTTCTGTCCTATGCTGAGATCAAGGCTCTCTGTGCAGGTAATCCCCTTATCAAGGAGAAAATGGATTTAGATATCCAAGTAGGAAATTTGCAGACCTTGAAGGCCAGCTATAAATCAGAGCATTATCGGTTGGAGGACAAACTGCTTACCTTCTATCCAAGAGAAATTCATAGCTGTGAGGAATTTATCTCCAATTGCAAAAAGGATATTGAACTGAGCACATTGACCAGCAGAGAAGATTTCCCCGGCATCACAATTTCTGGAATCAATTACACCGAAAAAAAGGAAGCAGGACTGGCAATCATCGATGCCTGCAAACGTATGTCAAAAACAGATCAGATTTCTATAGGCACATACCGTGGTTTCGATTTAGAATTGAGTTTCAATTCTTTTGCTCAAGAATTTGCAGCCACACTGAAAGGCTCAGCTGTTCATACAGCCTTTCTCAGCAATGATCCTTTTGGCAACCTCACCCGACTTGACAATGCTATAGCGCATATTCCAGAAAGGCTACAAGCCGCCGGTGATCGCCTTGCGGATCTGAAGGAACAGCAAAAAGCCGCAGAACTAGAACTGCAGAAGCCCTTTTCAAAAGAGGAAGAACTGAGAGTAAAAAGTGCCCGTCTCGCCGAACTGAATGTCGAATTAGACATGAATGCCAAACACCCTCAGCAGGAACAGAAATCTGAAGAAGATCGCAGCAATAAGAATCTGGAGAAAACTCCGCTTGAAAAGAGGCCTTTTAAGGCACTTAGTTTGCCTGAAAAGATGGCATTGGCCAAACAAAGGGCGCAGTCTCAGCAGAATAACACGCCTATTTACACTCGAAAGCCAGAATTAGAACGGTAATAGCTGGGGATGTCTGATAAACAGGCATCCCCACTTCTTATTTGAAGGAGGTAATTATGGACTACCAAAGAGAAATCGCATTGGTTGATGCGGTTGTAGATCAGCTGAAAGCCAATGCTCAAAGCTGCAGAAGTAACGATGAATTCCGAAGTGCTCACACTGATGGTACTCTCTCCGGTCTGATCACAGCTATGAGGCTTTCAGGGCATCAGGCAGATTATGGTTCCTGGAACAATAACGGATGCTTACAGGCGGACTACTTAACCGTAGATGGTATGGACCTGCTGAAAGACGGACTTTTACAGCCTGCTGCACTACAGCACTACAAGGAGTCTCTGCTTCCTGCCACTGAGCTTACGGTTTATCAAGTTAATATGGACAGGGATTCCCATCGGGTTTGCTTCCTCAACTCTCAGCATCTTGAAAAGCTTCAGGGTACTGCTGAAATCGACAGCGGGATCTATGATCGTGTCTATACAGGGTTCCTGAAATGCAAAAGTCTTGAAGATATTTACAAGGTTCTGAATACAAATCAACCGGAAGATTATCGGGCCAGATCCCTCTCAGTATCCGATGTAATTCATATCGGTCAATCTGATTTCATTCAAGCCGGCTATTATTTCTGTGACTCATTCGGTTTTACCTCCATTGAGTTTGATCCATCCAGGACACAGGACGGTGTCCTATTAAATCTGGAAAACGAAAAAGTTAAGGCCGAGCAGCACTCCGGGTTGACACTTACGGAAAAAATGGAGCAGGCAAAAAAATCCGCTCAGAAAAACTGGAACACGGGACCGAGATTCGATAGAGGAAAGGAGCTTGAGCGATGAAAAATCCCTTTAAGTTTGGCGGGGACAATGAGAAGCAGGAAGCACTGAAGGAACTCAATGAAACTCCACTGGCTGAGAGCACTACCGCCAACCAGGTTGTAATTGATATCGATGGCTTTATCGAAGCAGGCTATGAAGACTGTGAAGAAAAAGCATTTGACATTGTTGGAAAGGAAGTATCACTTTGAGTGCATTACAAAATAAGATGCGGGAGCAGCTGGCGAAAAGCTTTTTGGATGCTCTTAACCAGGATCAGCTTCCTTGGAAAGCTTGCTGGCAATCCCGATTGCCTGAGAACGCCACAACCAGTAAACGCTACCGGGGAATGAACGCCTTGATGCTCTCCTATGCTGCAGCCAGAGAAGGCTTTCAGGATCACAGATGGTGTACCTTTAACCAGGCTGCAGATAAGGGGTGGCATATCAAGAAGGGCGCAAAGGGTTGGCCAGTTGAATACTGGGCCTATTATGATCGTGAGAAACGTAAGCTGTTATCCTGGACAGAAGCCCGGAAACTGATAAAAGAGCAGCCTGACTATGCAGACGAACATCTGCAGCTTCGCAGCAGAGTCTACAATGTATTTAATGGAACTCAGATTGAGGGCATACCGGAACTTGACCACAGCTGGGAAATCACACCCGACGGTATCACTTCTCAGCGAGATATCCTGCTCAAAAACATGGAGCTTAAGCTGGAAGAAGGCGGCTCACAGCCCTATTATGCACCTGAAACCGATACTGTCTGTCTCCCGTATCAGCGTGATTTCTTCGATGACTACGCCTATGCTTGTACGTTGCTACATGAATGTGGACACGCCACAGGGCACGCAAGTCGGTTGAACCGTGACTTGACTGCAGCATTTGGCACCGCAGATTATGCTAAAGAAGAATTACGAGCGGAAATCTCCTCCGCATTTACGTGTCAGGCACTTGGCCTGCAGCTCACTGACGAGCAGCTTAGTTCTCATATGACCTTACACAAGGCCTATATTCAATCATGGGCGTCCAGCCTGCAAAATGCCCCGGAAGAATTGTTCAAAGCCATTAAAGATGCCGAAAGAATCAGTGATTATCTGATTGAGAAGGGTGAGTTTCAATTGGAGCGGGAGATGACAAAAGAAGTTGCTCCGGAACTGGATTACGCAGGAAGAATTGACTATCTGGCCTTTAACGGTCAGGTAATGGAGAGCATTGAATACAGGACCGCAGAAGAGTTGATTCAGGCCGCAAAAGATGAATGCTATATCGGTGCTCCAATTTGTCTGACCCTATATGAAGATAAAAATGGCAAACATATCCCCACTGACTTCATTCGGGACCTTGATCCCCCTCCTAAAGGACTTGCCTATGAGAAAAGTGCAGATGCTGCAATCAAACGAGAAAAAACCTTTTCTGCATTGACACTTCCGGAACGAATGGCAAGAGCAGAACAGAAAGCAAAACAACACGCTAAATTACCTCGTCAGTACAATTCCAGAGAACGATAAATATACCCAAAGAGCATTCCATCGTTGTTGCTAAACAACTTTGGAGTGCTCTTTCTCTTATACTAATCGTTCAGAAAGGAGAATTAACTATGGCATTCTGGACCAGAGATCGAAAGGACAATGAGTCCGAAACCCCTCGGTTTTTACAATGGGACATGGCAAAAAAAATATCTCCCCTGGAGGGAGACAACCCCGACCAGTTACCATTGGGCTGGTATATCTACAAAAAAGGTTATCGATGGTTTGCAATAAAGCCAAACGAAAAAAGAAATGGATTTCTGTTTGGAAGCGAATTTCAGTCTCCGGAGGATGCTCAAAAATGGCTTGGCATTCCAATTCCGTCTGAGCTTCTGAACAGCGGTATAACGGCCTCAAGTTTAGAGAGGCATCTGGCTGAAAGGAATAAGCCTCCCGCCTCTACATCGTCTTCAGCAGCCCCACAGCCGGCATCTGTTGAGCATATCTACCACGAAGCAAAGCCAAAGAAAGCCGCCCCCAACAGAACACGCAGCATCAGTATGTCCTTCCGGCTTACTCCGACTGAATATGATCTGTTTTCCCGGAAAGCAGAGGAAGCCGGGCTCAGTAAAACGGATTATCTTTTGCAGGCAGTAACAGAAGCGCAGATAACGCCTCGTCTCAAAAAGGGAGAGGCTATGCCGCAGCTGCTGGAAATGAATGAAGAACTGAAAAGCCTGCGGGCAGAACTTGGCCGTCAGGGTGGTCTTCTCAAAATGGTGGTTCAGCCCAATAAAGGGCAGCGCCCTCTCCACCCGGAAGAATGGGATATTCTGATCCAGACGATCCAGGACTTTGCAAAGAACAAAAAACGAGTTGAGAAAACCATGGAGAAAATCAATGGCTATTTTAAAGCATAAATCCTCAAAAAACTTAAATTACGGGGATGTCATCGATTACTACAAATACAAACACAAAGAGAATTCCAGCACTGGATTTTATGAGCCGCTTCTGGATGAATTTGGACTTATGCAGGAGCGAGACAACTATGCACTGTGCTATATCAATTCCCAGGGACGGGAAGAAAATCCTGAGAATTGGGTAGGAGCTTGCACAAGAACAAATTTGTTATTTGGTAAAAACAACTCTAAAGGCGAGCGAAAGAATCATGAATACATCATCAGTCACCCGGAATCTGATACCCCTCTTTTGACCAAAGAGATGCTTTTAGAGGAAGGAATCGCCTTTGTCAGAGATAACCTCCAGGGCTATGATGCGCTTATTGCTGTCCATATGGACACCGATAATTATCATATTCATATCACAATCAATTCCGTCAGAGCAGCGGAACGTGTCGAACAGCCATGGATGATGAAGAACGAGGACGGTACTACAAAACCCAGTGAGTACAAGGCAGGAGGCAAACATCAGGATAATCCTGAATTCAGAATCCATTGCCAAAAATGGCTTTATGAGTATTCACGGCAAAAAGGACTGTCCTTAGAGGACAATCTGAAGATTGAAAAGCAGCGTAAACAGGATCGCTTTTCTGCCAAACACGAGAAATGGAGAGCAATCATTCTGGAGTCTGCTTCTCACTGCAGCTCTATGCTAGATCTGCAAGAACTTCTAAAAAATCAATATGGCGCTGATTTTGTCCTTCGTGGGAAGACATATTCTTTACATGTTCCTGGTACAAAACAAGGTATTCGCCTTGAAACCCTGGGACTGTCTAAGGAAGAAATTCTGGTAAACCTGCAAATTTCACCTGACACAAGAGAGATAATTCACAAGGCTGATGATGAGCGAATTGAGCGCAAGCAGTATATTCATTGGATCCATCACAGGCGCAGAAAGAACAATATCCGTGCTGAAGATATGATTGCCGATGCTGCTTATCTGGTTGCCGGAAAGGTACGAGATTCTGGTCGTCCTTACAGCAAATGGGACTTCCGTGAACTGCATGATCTGATCAAACAGTCCGTCTACCTCCAGCGTGATCTGCAGACCGAACTTGATAAAGCAGAACGCCTTCTTAGTAGATGGGGTATGTATCTGGACCCCTTAGCTACCCCAGAAGACAAAGAGTATCACGCCGGTTATATCCGGTGGTGTGGCTGTGATCCCGATTCTCAGGAGGACTATCTCATGCTTGAAACGGAATGTTCTGTTATTGAACTCCAGCTCAAGGAAGCCCAGTGTACTGAAAACGCGCTGATTGAATCTGCAGATAAATGGCAGGATTACAATGATGAAAACCGGTTCCAATTCAAGCAATCCTGGCATCCAAAAACCGAAGAACAGCTGCGTCAGGATCTGAAGTCGATCCGGGCAAACCGTAAGATGTTGAGCCAGATTGCCTATAACTGTCAGAAGGCAGCAGACCGAAGAATCTACAACCAAGCCCAGCTGCAGAAGGCCCGGCACTTCCGGCAGTTATGGCATGATCGACTTGAACAGGAGCGAGCAATCAAGCAGGAAATTCGCAATTTAAAGAGGACTCAGAACCGTGGTTCCGCTTCCTCTTTGCGAGGAAACAAAGGCCTTTAACTTCTCTCAAAATATGAAATGGCTGGACACCAGGACAGCAAAAAACTAGCCGGAGGCCGTCGGGGATTGGGGATTTAGTCCCCAACAGGATGCGTGTATTGCCACTGGCATTACACGTAGGGATCCTGTCCTTTAATAGTCCCGTTACGCTACACTATCTCCCACCGACTGCGGCTGCGCCGCTGTTTCTATGTTAGATAACAAACACACACCGGCTCTGGACTGTCAATGGTTCAGAGCCGATGTATATCTCACTTAATTTCAATAAAAAAGGAGTATTCACCCATGAAATACCTTCATCCTGTGGGCTTTATTCCCAACGATCTGATCACAGACAAAGCTTTGCATTATACCACCAAACGAGTTGCCGCTGTTCTTATCTTGCTCTCTGGGCGAAAAGGAAAACCAGTCAGAATTACTTTTAAAGAGCTCTCAAGTCTTGCTCACTGCAGCCCCACCACAGCGCAGCAGGCTGTCGGTGAGCTGCTCGCCAGCGGGTACATCACCAAGCAAAACTGCTACCGTTTCAGTGCTGGCTGTGGCTGCCTGATCTATGATGCCAACCGTTACCTGTGGATTCGCCGCAGAGGTGGCTACACCATGATTCGGAAAGAAATTCTTAAATATGATGTTACCGCTTCCGCCTTTTGTAATCTTCTGTTTCTGTATCGCTGTGCCGGCAGCAGTGGGCGGGCTTTTCCGTCACTGCGCCGTCTTGCAGGCCGCTTGAAGCTCCAGGCTCCTGGTTCACTGTCAATGCCCAAATCTACTGTCTGTGCAGCTCTGAAGGCATTGCAAAAGGCTCAGGCTGTGGTACGCCACCTGTGTTCCACGAAGCGGAATTGTCTTGCTGCAAACAGCTACTACATGACCAATATGGTATTCAGCAAGGATGAAGCCAGGCCCATTGTTAAGGGTAGTCCAATAATTGACAAGCCTAATATTATTAACCAGATAACTGGGGATTATACTTTTAGAGAAGAAAAAGATTGGCTCAGTTTAATCGAGATTCTGGGTTGCCGACATGATCCGGATACATACGATAACAATGTCCGGGCATCAGATCTCGGCATTCTGGTGTTTGCCGGAGAAGAACAGGAACTGCTGGCCTAATCTGCCTGAATCCTTCACATTTCAGGAAATAACAAAAAGCTGTCTATAACAGGATAGCAGGGTGTACAGCCATTTTCAGACTTTGCACCGCCTGTCTCTGCGGGGCGCAGCCCTGCGGCCACCAGCCAGGAGAATTCCACGGATCTTTTCCAAGTGCTGTCCATCAATTCTGTCCATGCCCTACGGGGTGTGGGCAGAATTGTGGGCAGCTGTCAGGCACAGCCTGTGGGAAAGTCGGTGGGATTCTCCGTCATAAAAGAAAAGGAGAATTTTTATCCATGAATGCTTTCCGAAAATTTGCTGTGACTTTAATTCTTTCCATTAGCATAGTTGCGATTGCTGGCGCACTTGTTCTGATAGCGTACTTTGGGATTGACTACTACCGTGGTATTAAAACCTATTCTGACATTCAGCAATATATTGATTTCTCCTCTGTCATCCCTGTTGAAAATGACATGTTACAGTCTCCGGAAATTCCGCTTCCGGCCATCAACTTCGATGCTCTTTTACAGATCAATCCTGATGTTGTGGGCTGGATCTATGTTCCCGGCACCCGGATCAACTATCCCGTTGTCAAGCGAGATGACGACAACGACTATTATCTCAATCATATTTTTGACGGAACCCAGAATAAAACCGGCTCTATCTTTCTTGATACCAGATCCAGCCTTGGTGATACCCATGTTCTGATTCACGGTCACAATATGGGAAATGGTACGATGTTCAGAGATCTGGAGCTTTTTAAGAATAGGCAGTTCTTTCAGGATCATCCCTATTTTTTTCTTTTCACTCCGGAAAGAAATTTCTTGATTGAGATTTTTGCCGGCAGCATTTGTCGGATTGATTCTCCTGTCTGGCAACTTGAATTTGCCGGTGCCTATGACATTCAAGAATGGTTGTTTCAATGTCGGCTAGCCGCATCTTTAAGCAGAAATCTTTCCGTATCTTCTGAAGACCATATCGTAACACTTTCCACCTGCTCTTATGAATATAAGCAAGCCCGGTGGATTCTGCAGGGTGTTGCCCACCCTATTGAGGAAACTGAAATCCAGCTTATCAGGGAACTGCTCTCTCAATTTTATCAATCAGAGCTTTTCTGAAACAACAATACATTTAAAGGGTTGCTGGATTTATTCTACAGTCCATTTGTATGTACGTTCATTTTTTGCCTCTCCCCTTCTTATTTCTCAGCCAAAGTGCTGCTATTTACTACAATAAGCTCGTTATATTAATAAAGCCTGCTTAAAGGATTGCCCCTTTAAGCAGGCTAATCGCAGCCACTTCGCCAGGTATCGAGGACACAGCAAGTGGATTCGCCGTCCTTGACACTTAGCTTCATAGCCGCAAAATCTATAATTGGGTACGGTTACCCGCCCCCAGTAATAGATTTCTACCAGATTTCAAAATCAAATTTACTCTTAACTATTGACAATACCCACTAAAAGCTGGCTTTGGAGAATAATTCAGATCCAAGTATAATTCGAACTAATCCTAGCATAGTCCCACTACTCGATGAATGTTGGCTATTGTATGCTCTATCTAACCTTGATAGTTGTTTTGAACGCCGGTATTCAGGAATCCAAGCATCAATTGCAAACATAATTCTAAGTGATTTATTCGGCAGGTGAATATAATCTTTTAATATTCCCATTTTTCTGCTACGGACCGCTTCAATCATAAACATAACAAAAAGGCTCGGATTTAAAAATGGAACAATAAATACATATTTTTTTGCGTACTTTAATTCTTCAAATGCATCGCAATGTGCAATTAATCCCATTACATAACAACCATAAACCGAAAGGATCATTAAAGCATATAGCGCTAAATTAAACATTACACACCACCTTTTCTTGACTGACAAACCACTATGGTTTGTTTTGATCTTTGGGTTGGATTTGATACAAACATCATTAGAGGGATTCCCAAACTAGAAGCCATCGGAAAAAGAATACATTTTTTAGGAAAAGACAGTCCTGGTAAAACCATATATGTTTGACAAATACAGAACTGCGCCCCATTATCCTCAAGAACTTCTGCTAAACCTAAAACACTAATAAAACAGACTATACTATTTATTACAATAAATACTATTCTGAACCACCGAGCTTTAGTACCTGGTATATCACAAGTAATCAAATCAATTAATATGGGTGCGGTATACATAAGTATAGAAAAAAAAGTGAATTTGTTCTCATCCTTCAGTAATAATAGGAAGCTTATTGACAAGTATATCAGCTGTAGTAGGTATTTGTTGTTATTATCTGGTAGATAACATTTAACATATGGACATTTTTTTGAGTTTCTTCCTGCCATGACATCCTCTCTCTCCCTTCTCTAGATATATTATAATAATATTCGACAAATATTGCAACAACTTATCATATTTATTGCGTATTGCGAACTATATATTGTTCGGGTTGGATAAAGCCTTTGAGAAGATCCTAAACGGTACAGAACTGATTCTGTACTCTGAACAAGGGTAACAGTACCAAAAGGAAGTACAACAGAGAATGCTCATAGGAACAGACATTGGCAGAGCATGAGCCGGAAAGGTAACTGCCTGTGCGATGTTGTTATTGAGAATTTCTTTGGCCTGCAAAAAAAATGAACTGCTCGATTTGCAGGAGTTTGAGTCTATGGAACACTTCAAGCAGGAACTAGTTGAATATCTTGATTACTACAACACCAGACGAATCAAAACAAAACTAAAGGACTTGCCTCCTATATTACACGGACCGCAAGCCCTTTCGGTAGCTTGAACAGTATTATTAAAAAATATTTTCTAACTTTTGGGGGCACCTCACGCAAGCATGATCCCATTTTATTGTGAGAATGCCCATACCATTGGGCCTCTGTGGTATAATACACGGTAGTGTGTCATAGAAGGAGAGAATTAGAATGAGTAAAATAGCCCAGCCCATGGAATACTACCGGCAAAGAGAGCTGGCGGAATTTCCACATATTTTTAGAATGAAAGAGCCTCTGAATAGCTACAATACTTCTACTGCAGATTTGGCAAAAAATATCCTGATATTGCTTTTGCTTGAATGACTGCATCTGAAATCATGTCTAGAAATCCGGAACAGAATGCCATCAACCAGGAAGCCTACTTTGAGATCCAGAGAGGCAAAAATACTGCAGATATCAGATCCCGGTACATGAATGCCATGGATAAGTACATGAGTGATCATCGGTAGGATGATTGAAAAATACCTTCAGATCCTGCTTTCCCTGAGAATCATAGTCCCAGCTAAATGGCTTTCTGAATAGACAAAAATCCCCCTAAAGTAGATTACATCTATAGTCTGCTTTAGGGGGATTCTATCACCTTAACAATACCCTGTCTTTTTATCTAGTAGCCAGCCAGTATATCAAACCGCAAACCACACTCGATGCAGTTCCGTAGACAATAACAGGTCCTGCGATAGTGAACATTTTAGTTCCGACGCCGGTAATGAACCCCTCTGCTTGTATTAACTAAGGTTCCAGTATTTATTCACGCATTTTCTATTATTGAATAACTTTTTTATAAAATATGGAAGCAAAGAAATAAGTACGACAACTTGGAATATATCACTCTCATGCTCAGCAAAGTGTGAAAAAATTCGCATCTGTAGAGAGCTTGATTTTCCACTTAGACCCGGGCTGACTGTACCAGCACGCCTATTACAGGAACAAATAAAAGTACATGGCATCAAGCACCTATGTTCTGATAGGATAACTACTGCAATAACTCTATCATGGGACTTTCTTTGGCAGAACGGAAAACGAAATGGATGCCTCCCGTTAAATACAGGGAAGCATCCATGTGTGTTGACTATCCTGCAACCTCAGTGTGCTGTCTATTTGCGTTCTGGTATATATCACTTTGGGGCCTGATAGATACCAAGAGCCAATTGCTGCTGTCAGTATGTAGTGGTATGCTGTTCATTGCTTCAATATTTCTATTTCACACATTTCAAATATATTTTTAAAACATAACAATTGCCCTATCGTAGTTATTATCCTAAGAGATGTTTTGGCTATATCCCTTTTTTCTGGACATTTTCAGACATCAGGATCTATCAAAATCCATATTTTCATATATAAATATATGGTTTTTTCAACATTTTAAAAAATACAGTTGGAAATGGAATCAGCGTCCCAGGTATACGGGAAAGGATCTTTTACTATTCTATAAATAAAGCTTGGACGCATGTTTACATTTGTGCCTTTCATCTCTCTTTTATTGATAACAGTGCAAAACAATGGCACGTGACATTGTTCTACTGTAATCTAATGAAAGTAGGAAAAAATATGGCAAACTACGATAATGCAAGGTATTCTTATAACGATGTGCTGAATGGAGTCAAAGATGCTTACTTCATGAGGGACGACAGTCTTCGTTTCAGTGCTGGCGTTAAGACAATGCAGCAGAAATTTAACTATGCCGGCTACAACTGTGGTACGCCAGATGGCAAATTCGGCGCAGGTACTGAAAAGATTGTGCGTGAGTTCCAGGCTGACGAGTTTATCGGCGTAGATGGCAAAGCTGGTAAGGGAACTATTTCTCGCCTAGAATACGGTTACGACAATTCTCGTTATAGCTATAACGAGGTTCTCAACTCGAATTCTGCCTATTATGCCCGAGATACTAAGCTGAGACGCAGTACAGGTGTTCAGACTATGCAGGAGAAGTTGAGAGCAGCAGGTTATTCCTGCAGTGTAGATGGCCAGTTTGGTGCTGGTACTGCATCCGCTGTAAAGAAATTCCAGGCAGCTCACGGCCTTTCTGCTGATGGTCGAGCTGGTAGAAACACCTTGCGTGCTCTGGGAAGTGGTGAATCTGGAGGCGGTAGCGATGTACATGGAGATTACATTACCGCAGGTTCTGGCGGTTGGCTGAAGCTTTATAAGAAGCCGACCTGTTCCAAGCCAGGCCGTGCAATCTCTATTCCGTCTGTTGCAAGCTTTAGAGGCTCTGACGGTTTTACGTATGCATTTACAAATAGGAACTATTGGTACGCCTATGAAAATCCCTATGGGGGTAACAAGCTGAATCCCGCCGCAATCTCTCGCATTAGAGCAGTTACAGGTTCCAATCCTGTAGTAAAGGTCGGCGCTAACGGTGAGTATACCGATGAACACGGTAACTATTGGATGGCAGTTGGCCCCAAGGTTCCTTATCCTGCTCAGGCAAGCGGTACTCAAATTAGTCCTAACAATATGTATGCAACTGGAAAACTTGATGTTGTGGTCAAAGACAGCAGTGGTACCAGATACTACATTCCTGGTGTCATTGGAGATACTAAGGCACACACATGGAGCAATGGCGTAATTCAAACCTTCAAGGCTTATCCCAATGGCGCATTTGAATCCGCTAGAGGAAACTTCAACGGTACCGTATGTGCAGAATTTATCGGTGCCTTGAATGGAAAGCTCGCCGGACTGGGTAAATATTCTGTCGAAAAGATCATCTTCTACGCTAATTAACTCAAAGTAAAACGACGCATCTCAAACTAAAAATTTCCTTTTTGCCATCTTGCAATATTGCATATTTACTGATCTATTTCCCATTGGATAGTATATGCTAAAAAGTGGGGGATTATGCAAATCAGCATAATCCCCCACACTTCATTTTAACAGGGACTAAATAACTTATCTTACTTTTTACTATCAGGGAAATCATCTACTTATATAGCTGCTCGTTTGACTCCACCTTTTGATATTATAGAGATATACTTTTTTAAATCAACCTACATTATAAATTACTTTGTTATAATATCTCTACATTATATTGGAGGTATTTATTATGGACACAGAGCAACAGATTCTAAACTATTTAAGTTATTGCAGATATCAAAAGGGATTGGATGTAAAAACAATAAAAGCGTATCATACCGACTTAATGCAGTTTGCAAGATTTTTCTCCTCAAGTATAACTCCATTGAGCAAACAAGCCTTGAAGGATTATATAACTCACCTAAATTCTCATTATCAAACAAAAACCGTAAAGAGAAAACTTGCAAGTTTAAAGGCTTTTTTTAACTACATGGAATTCGAGGAAATCATTGTTACAAATCCCATGAATAAAATGAGAATAAAATTACATGAGCCCACTGTTCTTCCAAGAACTATCCCACTTGTCAACATCCAGCTGATATTACAGTCGGCTTATCACTTAAAAACTATTCTCACAAAGGGCTCATACAAATATACTGCTACACTCCGTGATATTGCTGTGCTTGAACTTTTATTTGCCACAGGAATCCGAGTATCTGAATTATGCTTTCTTCAATCAGACTCAATTGATCTTTCGGAAGGAACTGTTTTAATTCTAGGAAAAGGCGCTAAAGAGCGTCTCCTACAAATTACAAATCCACAGGTACTGCTTGCACTAAGAGACTATGCTCAAGCATTCAAAACTCAAATTCAGTCTACCAAGTGGTTCTTCATCAATAGACTTGGGAAACGACTATCTGATCAATCCGTTCGGTTTATGATAAATCGTTATGTACAAGAAACTGGTTTAAAACAACATATTACACCACATATGTTCCGCCATTCGTTTGCTACCCTTCTTCTCGAGGAAGATGTTGATATACGGTATATTCAGCAGCTGCTAGGACACAGCTCCATTCTCACAACCCAAATCTATACACATGTTGCTTCCAAAAAGCAACGCGATATTATTGCCACTAAACATCCACGTAATAAAATAACTCTCTAAAAAACCGCAGGCAGCGTAGTACACAAGATACGCTGCCTGCGGTTTTAATACAGGATAATATCTAATTATCCTGTATTAAAATATAATTTTCTAAGATATACGCTTAGTGCAAGGAGGATACACGATAATGCGAGGAATTCAAATTACCACTAAAATATTAGAACAATATAATCGTGAAGACATAAATTTCGATGTGTATATTGTGGCAGATGCACAAACACAAACTATACGTAACAGTGATCCCCGCATCTCTCATGCAGATGAAAGTGAGTTCTTTTCCCGGACAGAATTTGCAGAAATAGCATCTGCACTATTCAATGTATTTGGGTTTGCTAGAGTTTTTTACGATGAAATTTCGTTTATCGAATACATTATTCACAATAATATAGATCCGCAGTCATCTATCGTCTATAATTTTTCTCGCGACGGCGCTAGAACAGGTAAAAAGTCACTGATTCCAGCCTTTTGTGATTTATATGGCCTTAGATATACTGGGAGTAATGCATTTGTAATTTCTCTTCTTAGAAGTAAACGAGTCTATAGCGATTTTCTTTCCTATAATGGTATACGTGTCCCTGATACACAATTATTTCTTCCAGGATATACAAAAGGTGAACAAATCCTTTCAACATTTGAAAATAAAGATATTCTTATTAAAAATGTTGATGAATCTGCCAGCATCGGACTTAAGCCCTGTTGCAGGATGACGCTCACCCGTAAACAGTACCAAAATTTTATTAGCACAGCTATGGAACTAAATTCCAGACAAGTCCTTGTACAAGAATTCATTTCAGGAACTGAGTGCGAAGTATTGGTTCTCGAATATTGCGGAAACTATTTTGCACTTGATCCTGTAGAGATTGTTTTTACAAGTGGTCAGTCTTTCATGGATTCTGAAACATCAAATAATTATTCCTATACTTTTAAATTACACCAAGACCCTGAACCAATACGAAAAGCTGCTGTAAAAGCTGCGGAATTGCTTCAGATCAAGGATTACGCAAGATTTGATTTTAGAATACAAAATGGCATAGCCTACTTGTTTGATATTGCCGGAACCCCTTATACAATACGCCATAGTTCTGTTGCATACCTATTTGAGCAATATGGTTTAAATTATGAAGATATTTATAAGGTAATTGTGACCTGTATGCTTTCAAACTATCGTCATAATCAGTTATAGGACGTATACTGTAAGTCAGATAGCATTAGTCCACGAAGATAGAACCTGGCCAAAATCGTCTCACGGCGATTAGAAACGACCAATTTGTTGCAAAAATCGTAAGAGCTCGGTGCAATACGGTTTTTTATTAATTCATTAAGTGCATCTTCCTTCATTTTCCAGAACCTTTCTTGTTTCTGAAAGAGTGCTGGAACAAATCCACATACTTTATGATACATTTTCTCAACTGACTCCCATTTTTTGTCTCGAAGCATACGGTAGACCTCAAACCATGCAAAGTAGTATCGGTAAAAGTCATCTATATTTACATCATCAATATCGGAAATATCGATACATGACATTAGATGTTGTATCATATCCTTGTGCTTTAAATACCCAATGTCATCTCCACAATACAGACATAATGAGCATATATTAGTTAGAATGACATACTCAGTTGTGCAAGCCTTATTATGAAGTAATTTCTTTAATTGTGAAATAGTCTGCCTAGCTCTGGTCAAGCAGAGGGATTCAGTCTGGGAAGCCTTCTCTGCTTTCATAAATTCTGCAATAAGTAAATTATTTTGAAGTTTCTCAGGGTTAGGGAGCGAAAGGCCATATTGATTTGCAATTATTATTGCTTGATTACAGCAGCGGATAGCATCATCATATTTTTGAATAACAACATCGGTTCCTGCCTCACAGACCAATGTAAGATACAATTCATCCCAAATTTGATTCCGTTCGAAATAGGATTTTGCTTTATCATAATAGGGGCCGCATTGTGTTTCGTTTATAAATAGAAATGCTTTCCTATTGAATACATTTTCGATATACTGCGCAAGGCCTTTTGAACTTCTCGATTGACAAAGTTGTGATATCCTTCGGCTCAACTGATATAATTTCGTGAAATTTTGCACATCATTTCTAACATCTAGAAGATAAGGTGCAATACTGTAAATGATATTTAGACGTATAATTGTTTCATCAGTTAGGGTAATCCCTATCGGATTTGGAAAAGCATTGAGCGAAAGTTCTTGCTCTACAAATGGAAGGCATTCATCAAATAGTTGGTTGACTAATATGTCTTCGGCAGACCGCATTCGGTATAAATAATGGAAATATGCACGGCAGATCTCTCCTCTGAGAGGAGGTTCTAGACCAGCCTCACATAAGCTTAGATATAATTCGTGTATTTCGTTAGGATCGTTTAATATCGTTGATTCAGATATTCTAGTATAAAATTCCTTAATTGTATTGTATGTTTCAATATAATTGCGAGATCCGTATGCTCGAATAATTGCATCAGTTTTTAAAATCAAATCTAAATCCGTTCGTAATACTCCCCCCACCAAAGCTAATCCAACCAGAGCAAAGGATTGAGGTGTGATAGTTCCGAAGAATTTAATCAAGTAAAATGCCCTAACATAATATGCATCCTGCTCGGTTTGTGTAAAATATTTATAATAATATAAAAGCCTCTCTTTCCGTTTTTCAATACTTTTCTTTTCCAGTACAGATTTCACTTCCGGACAGCAGAAGTCATATAAGCATTCCTGATCTTTATCTAAAAATGCCTCTTCTCTAGCAAAATCTAGAATGTTTGCTACGGTATTATCTGATCGATTTGTTATGCATGAGATTTCAGCTGTTGTAAAACGTTGAATGGAAAGTGCGGACGATAGAATAATATCTTCCATTTCAACCTCGCTAATTTTCTTGAGTTGTCCGTCCGTCTTCAATTGTAACAGCCTACATTGGATAACCTGATCAAGCGCTTTAAAATAGCTACTGTCTTGAAAAGTAATGTCAGCAAATAGAAAGTCAACAAGTGCTAAATTACCGTTACATATTTTCTGTATTTCACTGATATTCTGTGTGACTTTTTCCGTAATGATGAGTCCCAAGTGTTCGTTTCGAAGATATTCTAGAATATCTTCTGTACTATATGGAGCTAAATTAAAATGAGCCAATGATTCAGTGATACCTACAATATTCAAGAGATGGTTCAAACTCACATCCGCAAATAGGAAAAACAACTTCATGTTAAACTCTTTTTCAAACTTATTCCAATTAGACAACAGAATTCTTAGTGTTGATTTTACATCGGAATGAGCATTGGAAAAATCATCAACACAAAATATGACAGTCGAATTTGAGCCTCCATTAAGCAAAGACTTCACGCGATTGAATTGCGAAATATCATTCTGTAGATCAGCACTAATGCCAAATGAAAAGCAAGGCAATCCCAATGACAATGACATTGCGTTTAATTTTACATTGCAGCCCATATGCGATGGAGAAACGAAGCTATTGCCCTGATCAATATAGGAATAGGTACCTGGAAGTTTATTACTCTCTAGTGCAACTCGATTGGCTATATAGCTTTTTCCGCATCCTGAAGGTCCTGTCAAAAGAGTTACTTTAGATGCCGATCCATTTTTGTAATTCTGAACAAGCCTGTGTATCAAGTTATCTCGGCTTGATAAGTTGGATATAGTTTCTCTTTTCATGTTTTCTCCTATTGATAATTAGATATTATCCTGTATTCTTATAGTATCTTACATAAAACTAAATATGTCAAGTGATCGCAATACATGCAGCTGTTCAAAATTCACAGCATAGCTAATCAGGAATAAACATTGGGTATACAGCAAAAGTCTTAAATAGTCTTATAACTCTGTAACCATTTTCATTTCAATTTTATTACCTATAAAAACGTATGCTGTTCTCGTTCCGACTCTTTCTTACACATGCAAACACATCAAATTATGCAACAGACTTCATTACATTATCTATAGGAGTTGTACAGATTCCACTTTCTCTTCCAATGCTTCAATGCAAAGCCAATCCAGGGATACGCCCAGAGCTTTTGACAAGGCCACCAATTCAGCGTCGCACACATGTCGTTGATTTTTTTCAATGCGAGATATAATTAGAGCAGTCATGTCCAAGCCCATCAGATTCATCTTTCTTGCGAGATCTTCCTGCGTGAGTGGAGGCTTATGCAAAGCTCTGGCTATACGCACTCGATCCGCACAAATATTGCCTTTTATTAAAAACAGCTGCCTTGCCATAATTCATGTCCCCTATTATCTACTTTCGATATTAAATATCTTCTCTATTGATTTTAGATGAAATAGCGGTATAATAACGAATAAGGTAGACTATAAATATCTAGTTTAGATATTTACTATAAAAAAGGACTGATAAGATGAAACAGTGTTATATCTGGGGAACTGAAACTCTTAATCAAGCACAGGCCGAGCACTTCACCGCCATAATTCTTCAACTGTACAAAGATGGTGTGCGAGATTTTTATCTCACCACACATAACAAGTTTGATCTGCAAGTTGAAAGTCTTATGAGGCATCTTAAGCACGCAAAGAAGGATATGCGGCTTTTCCTGGTTGTTCCCCATAGGAAAGTGAAGTTTCAGATTATTCCTCCGTCTGATTTTGATGGCATATATTTTCCTCCTTTGGAAGATATCTCTTCCGACCAGTATTGGGAGCATACTAAGAAAACCATGATCAGGAATTCACAATATACCATTGTTCATGTAGGAAACCATATTGCTCAAAAACAGGATCTTGAATTATCCCTAAATACAACACGATCTATTTTGGTTATATAATTCACAATAGGAACAAACTGCCGGCACTGAGTTGAAACTCAGTGCCGGCAGTTCTTAAATACAATACAGGAAAAAACTAGCAAAACCAGTCTGAAGGATAATATTTTTCACATAAAGTTACAAAACTTAAGCTACCGAGTTCTTTTAAAATCGAGTGAAAAGCGCAGATTCAATATCCTTCTCATCAGTCTACCCAATCAGTGTCAATAATTCTGTACATTCTTTGTAGCTCCCCCATTTTATTACTGAGGACGTGATAAACTATTTATCCGGAGGAATCACCTTTCTGCCATTGAGATATGTTGAATGCGTATAGAAAATCACACGTAATAAAATCGATGTCTTTGATGTCGTGCAGTGTATTTCATCCGCCATGTTTATAAGACTTTTCAGGCAACTGAAGTCACCACCATCAATCAGTGTAAAGGTAGCAACGACCTGATCATATTCTCTTCGAATTACCGTATCCATACAATATGAATGCCCAATCTCTTTTGCCATTTGAATAAAAATTTCTGTTTTACCAATTCGTTCAGGCATCAATATAGAAACGGTTTTTCCGAAAAGTTCTTGTGTATACGCCATCGGATCAGCGTGACTAGGTGCCTTAGGAAAATCAACATTCGTATCCGCAATACCGTCAAATTCGTCCATCAATTTAGAAAACCGTTCTTCATAAATGATTGAATCATCCATGCCATTCGCTCCTATATTTAGCCTGTCACTTCACTGTCGAGTTTAGTTAAAACACCGGCATCCATCTGATAAACTTCGTCGCAGAGGTAGGCAATATCCTCTTTGAAATGGCTGGCTAATAAAATCGTTTTGCCCCTGTGTTTCATTTCCATCAGTACAGATCGGATATGCTGGACACCCTGATTATCCAGGCCGTTCATAGGCTCATCCAGAATCAGCAGATCAGGATTCTCCATCAGGGCCTGGGCAATTCCCAGACGCTGCCGCATACCAAGGGAGTATTTTCCCACGTGCTTTTTATCATCCGGATCAAGGCCAACCAGCTGAATGCTCTGTCGGATTTCTGTGGTACCAATCTTGCCACGGATGGAAGCAAGGTGCTTCAGATTGGAAAGCGCAGATTCCTGACTCAGAAAACCGGGAGATTCAATGATGAATCCAATATTCTCCGGGAAATCTGCATCCTGACCGATACGCTTACCCCACACGCTAACCTCCCCGCTTGTAGGGGTGACCAAGCCACAGATACATTTGAGCAAAACTGTTTTTCCGGAGCCGTTGCGGCCTACCAGGCCGTAAATCTTCCCGGAATCACAGGTCAGAGACACATCCTGGAGAACCACATTGGGTCCAAACTTTTTGCTAACATGTTTTATCTCAAGAACGGTACTCATATTTTTTCCTCCAGATGTTTTGAAGTTTTGGGGTTAATATACAGCCTATCAGCAGGCATATAATGGAAATTCCGAAAAATCGAAGTGCATAGCTCAGCGTAACCCGGTAAATACTGTTGCTTCCCTTGAGTGCCTGAAGCTGTGCCAGTGTTACCGGGGAAATCTTATAAAACCAGGGCAGCCATTCATTGGCAACTGTGATATCCAGCAGCACAAATCCAGCAGACAGGAAAGTACCAATATAGCTTTTAGTTAGGCTATTCACAAGGTAGGTCAACAGTCCCAGCCAGATACAGCAGCCCCAGCTGAGAAGGAAGCTGAGTGCTGCTGCCTGTAGCGGCTTATATGTACCAATCACATAATCATCAACCACGAAAGGAATTCCGTATTGGAGTCCGGCAATACTCCGGGCTAGAGTTCCCCAGATTTTACCCCAACTGTTACGAAAGTCGATATTGGACAGCAGCGGAAGGATACTGAAAACGAAGATCATGAATACATAGAGGAATGACAAAACCATGATATAGATACACTGGCCAACCGTCAGTGCGGTATATCCGGCCCGGGGCAGAACATAAGTTTCAATCTCGCTTTTAAAAGGAGCATCGCAGAATAGTGCCACTGCCCCCGCCATGATCACCAGCTGACAAATGAAGTCACTGGTAAGATGCGGGAACCCCCATGGGGTGACCGGGATGTCAACATCCCTCGAAAAATCCAAAACTCCTTGCAGATTAGAAAACACAAAAAGCGCCATCAGGATAAAAATCAGGACAATGCGTGGTGTTGAGAATACTAGTCGCATCTGAAAAGCAAAAACACTCCGAATCTTATTCCACATTGAAGATTCTCCTTTCCACTCGTTTGGAAAACAGGTGGCAGCACAGGAAAATCAGAGCCACCACAGTAACTGTGGTAATAACCAGGGTTACAGAATCGGAATAAATGGTTCCTCTCGCTGTAAGAAGTCGGTCAAGCCTCATCCCATCAGGCAATTTCAGCAAGCGGCCTATTTGAACCAACACAAATTCGAAAACAAAGGGTGCGCAGACCGCCACATATCCGCTGGGAATAAATGCAGATGCGCACAGGCCAACACTACTCCACAGTGCACCGCCCAGGAAATTGATATACAGTACAATAACCAAGTACAGCGCTCCATTTTTATAAGTTAGTGCCTTATAAAATGGAATCCAATCAGATTCAAATATTTTTCCTGGCGTTACAATTGGGAGATAGGTTCCCAATGCCAGAATAAAAAGCAAGCCGCCCAGAAATAAGGTCAATCCACCCAGCATAGACGCGACAAAAAATTTAGAGCGGACATATGCCTTGCAGCCGCATCTGGAAACCTTATAGATGCTCATACCGCCGTTCTCCTCCTGGCAGTAGCTGCATGAAAAAGGAATTGCAGCCATAATTGCCGCAAAATAGGTCGAGAACATACCGCCGAAGGAAAAGGAGTTAAAGAAGTAATACATAATACAGGCTACACTGCCTTCCTGGTAAGGCATAGGAGCACTGATGCTACTTTTCAGACCTTCCCAATTATCAAAACAAAAGCCTAAGCTGACTCCCAGAATGGCAAAGAGGAACGGCAGTCCCAGTCCCATTTTCACATCTGCACACACCGTGCGGCGCAGCACTGATTTAGCCGCCATATGTCAGATCCTTTCCTGTCAGGGCATTGATCCGTTCTCCAGCCATGCCCTCCTCATCGAAAGCGAAACACCAATATGGCTTCAACACATAGTCACTTTCGTCCTTTACCGGGATATATTCCAGCCAGATATTTTTAATGACAGCCTCGCCGAACCGGATCTCCAGATCATATTTTTCTTTGAGCTTCCCGACGGCTTCCTCTGGAGTCAGGATGTTTTCAGCTTCCGAGGCAGGTTCTGCTGTGCAAACATAATTCATAAGAAAACTTTGAATTCCATCGGCGTTCATCTGTATTGTGGCTGTGACTGCATTCGGAGGATACACACCATCAGCAAAGGAAAGATTCGGGTCGTCAGGACCAAAAAGCGGAATGCCATCATACTGGAAAGAAAACACCATATAGCAGGTATCCTCTGCTTCTGTCAGCTTTACAGGAGTTCCAAACTCTGAATAGGAATCGAGGCTGAACATTTCCTGCTGAAAATCCAAAATTTCCTGTCCGGTCAGCGTTACACATTGCTGGAGCTTTGGTTCGAACGCTACACCCAATTTTGCAAAAAGCTCTTTTCCATAGGCTTCCAGTTCAGAAGCCGTCATAAAGGCAAGATCGTGAGGTGCTGCATCCGGGTGCTGCAGGGTATAATAATACATCAAGGTAGAAATCTCCTGTTCAGGACCGCCGCCATAAGCTGTATCATAGTTAGACTGGTAACCAATCATATCTTCATAAGAATCGGTGCTAAAAAATCTCCTACTTGCGTCAAAATAGAGTTTCGTGCCTGTCTCATCCTGCTCCATTGTAAAACTTTCATGTCCCTCCGGACTGAAGATGCCAAATAGGCGATCCGGGTCGCAATCCACCATTTTCAGCGTATATGTACCATACTGGGTCTTACCCGGCATTGTCACATCTGCGTCAATGGATACATTGTCGGTGAGCTTCTGAGAGATGTGTCGGGTGCCGCCTTCTTCCATAGTAGAAGAAGAAACCGCAGCAGAGGATGCTGCGGGTCTTGTCTGGCTGTCCAGATTCATATTAATGTCGTCAGATTTCTCTTTCCCACACCCAACCAGGCAGACAGAAAGAGCTGCAGCGCAAGCTACTGTTAAAACACATTTATTCATATTTAATTTCTCCTATAAATTCAAAAAGATAAAACCTTGTAACAGACTTTATGTAAAACAGGCAACGCAATCGGATTAATCAACAAACATCATCTGCAACAAGCAAGTAGATATTTACGGATTGACCTGACCAGAAATTCTGAGTGCTACACTTGTGGTGCTGCTGCTATCTTTTTTTGCTCCCATGATCATCGTATCAGTCGAAGAAACCCTGGTCGTATAAGGGAGCCGATAGCCAGACACATATCTGGAGAACGTATGATAGTCACTGACATAGTAGCCCTTGCGATTCATGCGCAGACCGAGGATATTGAAATCAGAAAGAGTATTGACTTCGTTATTATACAGAGATACATACCAGTTCTGCTCATTATCGCCTTTCTGATGTGGGGCATCTTTCTGATTATCCAAATTGTAGAATTCAAATTTAAACGGATAGTTGGGAGATGCTGCCATCGCAGTGACAGGAATGAACATCGCGACGAGCAGGCTCAACGTGAGGATAACACTCATGGTTCTATGTTTTCTCATAATAACTCTCCTTTACTAAAATGCTTGCGTTGCCTGTTTTTTTATGTAGATTAAGTGCTATAGTACATCGCACTTATTTCTGCCTTTTTATAACTTTAGCTGTCAGAGTATGTACCACCTGCTTAACTCCTGTATTATCTTGTTCTTTCTGTAAATGTTTCATCTTTACTTTATCAAGGATCAAAAGTCCTCATCTGAAAGCACTGTCATAACAGAAATATTCATGTACAGGAAGAGATATTTTTTGTAAAACGAAAAATCAGCTTATTCTTTGTAACTAACTATATCAAAGACCAATAATGGCTACTTTATGGCTGTTATCTAGGCTCCCTCGCATATTCATCGTCATTTCCCTCTACTGATATACGCAGTTTAGCATTAAATTTATATAATTTCCACAATTCCGTCGCAACTGCTACATATTTGTCGCAAAGACGAAATGTTACACTGTTTTTACAAACGCCCTAAAGGTCCCCAAAAATACATTTCTATTCCCAGAAGAAATATACGGTTTGCATGTCTCTATTCGAACGACATTGCAAAATGCGTATTCGAAAAAAGGCTGCAAACCATATATAACAAGATTGTGCACCTTACCGTCTGATCCGAAATAGACTTATTTCTTATTGTCGGATTTACTGATGACCCTTTTCCTTCTTCCTTTTGCAGGCCTAATAGGCTGATAATACAATGCTGCACAGTGAGGAGGCCACCCAAATTCTTCACGCTCGGCGATATGCCTTACAATCTGAGTTGTTACCTTTTCAACGATGCAATGCTTTTGTTCCACTTTATTTCCCTCCTTAAAACATATATGCAAGAGTTAGCGTTACCGCAACCATTACAATACCCAGTGAAACGCCAGTCGCTGCTTGACTGTACTGAAATATATGCAATCCGATACTTATCACGAGTAGGATAACTAACATTTTTCGTGCACATCGAGCGCATTCAGTAATTTCTTCAGATGTCAAAATCATATTTGGATGATTGTAGGGCGCAAGAATAACAATTAGAACAGATGAAACAGTTACTAGAATGATTTCGATTACGATATTCCAAATATGTGGTATCACTCCTAGGAATAACACTTCACCAACTACTGATAAAATGAAGCACCCCACAAGTGAATTTGCATGGAAGCCATTGGTTCGTGTACGAAGTAGACAAAAACTAAAATAAAATGAGAGTGCCATCGTAGGAGAAGAAACTATGCATCCAGAAATAATCATTGGAATAGAAATCAGTAATGTTGTAACACGTTTTTCTATTCCGTACCGCAACCAAGGAGCTTGCTCCTGGGATATACATCCTTTAGCAATACACATCTCTACAAAGGAATCTATTTGTTTCATCGTAACCTCCTTTTTTTTATATTACCAAATTGTCTTTTGCTTTTCCTTTATTTTAGCGCAACTGCTAATTTTTTAGCGTAAAGGCGATTTATATCCTATGAAGGAATAATAAGCGGGAGAAGTTAATAAGTAAAATAACTTCTCCCGCCGGTTATTTAGTTAAATCTGTATTTCAGCGACAAATTGGAACCAACCTTCCTTATACTCAAAAGTATACTCCGAATTTAGGTGTTCGAGAATAAATTTTACTGCAGGAATGCCAAATCCATGTTCCGCGGGATTGGCCTTGGTGGTTTCTATTTCGCCATTCACAATATTCACAGGATTCGATGTGTTGCGAACGGATATATAAATGCTGTCTTCAACCAATAGAGTGCACATAATTTCTCGGTGCCCCTCCACCTTCAAGCATGCTTCAATTGCATTATCCAGAAGATTAGAGAGAAGAACAACCATTTCATGCGGCTGAATTGGAATCGCAGACAGATCATTTACTTTCACACTCATCGAAATTCCATTTTCCTGTGCCAGTTGGTGTTTCTGATTCAAAACGACGTCAATTACAGGGTTATTCGAGTTGATACAATAAACCTTTAGCGAGCGATTTACTTGTAATTTACGGACATAGTCATTTGCGGAATCATATTCCTGCCTTTCCAACAAATCCTGCAGGACCTGAATATGCCGTTCAAACTCATGGGTTGATTTTCGTTGTGCAGTGTAGTTCTTCTTTAAGGCAAGATAATTCTCTGCCTGGAGAGCAATCTGCTGTTTTAGTAACCGGGAATTCTGCTCAGCTACGGTCGCTTTCTCAATATTGTCGACAATATAAAGCATAGCAATGTTGGCAACCATCAGAATACAACCAAATAGTATAATGCTTATAGGAATGCCTCCATATCGAGATGCTTGATAGAAAAACATCAAAAACATTACCATACTAACAGTTGGAAATAATGTAGAGAGAAAAAGCCACTTACTATGCTGCCTTCCTAAATTTCCCTTTATTCTGAATTTAGATAATAGCCATGAAAAAAGTACTGCGATCAGTTTATCTGCTGTAGTTAATATAGTATAATTAAATTTTTCCCATATGAAATCATCGTAGCTGATATCAAGCAACAAGCAGGCTCCATTTATTGCAATAACATCTATTGTGGCAATAAAAATATAGCAAAGAACTGCCAAGAAAAAATGCGCAAGCAACCGTCCTTCATATAGCAACAGGGATATACTAATGAAAACCGAAACCAGCAGTATTTGTTTGACAAAATCCTTGATTGGAAAATATGAGTAAAATACAACAAAAAGCCAAACAGCTGCGATTACCATTGCCTGGTACTTCTTTTTTGGTTTTCTGGACAAGAATGCTCCACAAAAGAAGATTGCACAAAGAAGCTCTAATCCAATCCAAAATGCACTGATACAATATTCCATTGCTTACTGCCATCCCTTCCAAAGAAGATATACTTTCTTTTTCTCAGCATAACTCTTTTCACCAACACGAAGTATTGTACCATCATCCATGAGTGCTTCCCTGCATTGGAATCTCTTTAGGTGTTTCATATTTACCAGATAGCTTTTATGTATCCGCAAAAAACCAGCTGGCTCAAGTCGCTGCTCAAGCTCGGTGAGCGATGCGTGAAAATCATATCTCTTTCCAACACTATCCTTTGAGTTTGTTTTCGTAACCACAGTAACACTATGCTGCTGAACCTCCAGATAAAGTATATTATCCAAAGGAATATCAATTATTTCTCCGTTTATTTGAATTTTCAATGTTTCCTTGTTTAGGTGATCCAATGCCAATAGAAAATATGATTTCAGCTCGCTATGAAGATTCTTTTTTAATACATATCGAAACGCTTGTACTTCATATCCCGCCGGTGCATATTCGATAAAATTAGTGACGAAAATTATAATTGCATCCTTACGCAAGGAACGAAGTCTCCTGGCTATGTCCATTCCGTTATAACTGGTATTCTCAAAATCGACATCTAAAAGGGCAATATCGCTGCTAGCCAATATGGGATTGCTGATTTGCCTAGCATCTGAAAATGCGTAAATTTTTGATTTTATTCCCTTTTCGGACAATATATTCTCTACAATAGAACGCATCATATCAATCATTATCGCTTCATCGTCACAGATTAAAACTCTAAGCACAAGATTTCCTCCTACTGATATAAAGTATTTTAATTTTACATCATAATTCAAATATTTTAAACAATAAAATAAAATTTCAAGTTATTTACATCTGTTTAACAGGTGTGATTGATTGCATTACGCTATTTATAATAATAAAAATTATTATCCAGTCTCCAGCAGTCACTTACCTTCATACTGTTTAATGTATTACTATAATCCTGAACCATTTTCCCAAATCAACACCAAAATTCTCCTCAAAGGTAAGCCTCTTCTGAGCGAGGTAGATAATTCTTGCCGTGCAATCCCAAATATGAAGCTGGGAAAGATCTACGGATACGGCCTAAAAAATGTCCAGAAGTGCATTTCCAAGTATAACGGAGAATTGCAGACCAAATACGAAAATGGAGCATTTCACTTTTTGTTCTCCTTAATATGAACTAATAGGAAATCACCTTTCTTCTAGAGTAGTGGCTGCCTATCCCATTAGAAAGGTGATTGGGTTTAAATGATACTGAAAAAGCAGAAATACAACTGGATCAAAGGAGAAAATAATGGTTGATACAATTATTGCAGAAATCAAACAGGCTCTTGAAAATAAAATGTACATAGTAGCGCTAAGTTCAGCTTTAACATTACCAGACATCTGTGGAAAAGCTGAGTTTCCAAACATGCGAACCAAAAGGAGATATCTTTCCTGGGGCGAAAAATACATAGACTCCAGGAACTATAATGACTATGAATACTGCGCAATAGACGGGATGGATATCAAGACCATTTATGATCTCAGATGTTCCTTACTGCACCAAGGGACCCCAAAGATTGAAAGAGATTTGTATTTCGAACTGGTTTGTGATCAATATGAACGAGCTAAAAGCTTTCGTTATTTTACCAAAAGTATTTATGAACCCACATCTGATGGTCACAAAGAGAGAAAAGTTCAATCAATCAGTGTCAATGTAACTTTTCTTTGTAATCTCTTATGTGACAGTGCCGCAAAATATTGGAATGAGAATCGTCAGAAATTTGATTTTATCAACTACAATATGGTAACTTGTGACACTCATACCGCTCAGGTTTTTGGCATAAGTCCCTCAGCAATCCAATATTAAAATAGAGATCCGCACATCAATGATTCAGAAGGTTAATCCTTTTCAGTGCTGTCTAAAACCTTGCACAGCAAAATACCCTTCTTTGGGTGAGTTATAATTGTAATAGTGAAAAGCGGTGCTATAGTCGATAATGAAATTACCTCCGACCTAATTATGCGCTTAATCTTATTCTGTTTGCAGCAGGTAAACTGCCACAGTTAATATGTCAAAATGCCAAATGACAGCACTTATTAACGGAGGTCGATAAATATGAGATACAAGTAGCTAAAGAAAGAGACTATTTAAAGCGGCCATTTAAGTATCACTCTGAATAAACGCATTTCTATATCAACTTAACAGATAAGGTATCCTCTTTTTCACTTTTCAAACATCTAAATGCCCTATCCATTGTGTAATGATCAGGGCTTTAGATGTCGCTCAACACAGTCAAAACTTCTTGCCACAGTATGTTTAAAAACAGATTACAGTATTACAATTATTAGTCATAGATAGTATCAGATCTAACCATCTGTTATTAACTTCAATGTTATACTGGTACTGTTCTGTTATCTCAATACAAGAAAATCTATTCTAGTGGTCTATAGCCCATTTTATAACTGCTGGGACAACCCTGAGATTCCGGGCAAGAATACTGGGTGCTTCTCTATTATTCAGCGGACAATCACCGCAGCCGATCTCTATGGTAAGGGAAGGAATGCCCAAAGCATCCATGACCCAGTCCTTATAGCCTGCGCCTTCCACGCCCTGGCTTCCTACAAGCGGATAGCCGGTCACAGCCTCAATCTTTTTACCCAGATCATGGGACAGGTCGTTTA